>CEVZ01006552.1_pt1 | contig 36821 bp, 51 predicted proteins | sample 361371 | NCBI WGS metagenome assembly CEVZ01 (sample SAMEA2620217, study PRJEB7988) | marine metagenome | isolation source: saline water (ENVO:00002010), including
TAGCGAACTTGAGTTTGCACGTCAGATGTATTCTGATACGCACAAGGAGGTCTACGGTAGCCGTCTCATTCCTCCCCACGACGACGTTGAGCGTTTGTGGGAGGGGATAGATGAACTCTACGCTCAAGCAGATGAACTCTATGAAGAGGAATGTCTGCAAGAGGCAGAGGCTCTAGCCACTGAATAGCGAGTCAGACTCGGCGCTTTGTGTGAGGCGTGGCAACAGAACCACACAGTGACTACAGTCCACCCCCCTAAGGGGTGGTCTTTTTTGTGTATATGTGTAAAAGCCCCGCATAGCTATTGGATTAGCGGGGCTTCGGCTTGACAAGTTGAGTCAGGTGTGCTATACTGGTACTATGGATACTGAAATAAAAGAAGCAGAACAAAAAGAACAGTTCAACGTTACGTTTGTTTTTAGAACGGCAGTCATCGGAGTCGGTGTGATAATGCCCGAAGGAACAGGTGAGCAGTTGCTGGCAGAAAACGCCGATGGTGAGAGTCAGTTAGGAAATTCAATGGTGCTAGCAGGAGCGGAAGAATTGCTAAACTCATATGGTTTTGACGTTAATGCGCATGACCTCCAAGATGTTATGATTGAGGATGTTTCGTATTAACTTGACAAGTACGTGCCTATGTGCTATCATAGGTATTACCCCCAGTGAGGCTGAAAGAATTGCACTGGATTGAGTGGTAATAACAGCCAATATACGTTATAAAGCGTGTGAGTTGGATTCGTTTCTCACAACGTGGACTAGTCCATACGGCAAGCGGATAAGGAGTGCTACCATAGCACTTTCGGAAAGTAGCCTCTACTTCGGTAGGGGTTATTTTTTTGTATGTGTAGATGTCCCGCATTTGGGTTGGAATGGATTGGCGGTTCGGATTCGTTTGGAAATTTTTGCGGCGGGGCTTCTATAATGAAAGATTTTTGAGGTGTTTTTTGGGCGGGGTTTGTGCTAGACTAAAAGCATGTACGCAGATGAAGAAAAGGAAAAAGCATGGTTAGCCCAACTTCATAATGCACGCAATACTAGTGATTGGGTTAGTCACTGGGCTTCCATTATACAAGAAGATTATCGTGAACGCAAACAAAAGTCAAGAAAAAAAGATAAAAAATGATAACACTGACTGACTCGGCTTCCGCAAAAGTAGCCCAACTTTTACAAGAAGAAGATGATGATTCGCTCGCATTAAGAGTGGGTGTACGTCCCGGCGGTTGCGCAGGTTTCAACTACGAAATGTTCTTTGATGTGAAAGGGGCTGATGACACAGAGCGGTCATTCGGTGATGTTAAGGTTATTGCTGATACTGTAAGTGCGGGGCTCTTGACTGGCGCTACTCTTGACTATCGCAATGGGTTAGATGAGTCAGGGTTTAAGATAACTAACAACAAGGCACAAAAGACGTGCGGTTGTGGACAAAGTTTCTGTTAGGTAGTAGGTAGTACACTAAGTAGTGGATAGGCTGACTACTAGGTAAAGGAGTATCTCTACTAGGGTAGGTACTCGCCTATGTGGGGGGCTAAAGTTTGAGGGGCTGAAGAAAGCGTAAAAACTTTACCACTTTCTCCAGTTCTTGCCCCATCTTGGACTCGTTGTTCGTAGGTAAATTCCTAATTCGGGGTACTTTTCCTCAATCATGTTTGGTAAGTACACGTGAACTATTAAGTCAATTCTTCTAATGAATCTACACGGTGAACCGAACCAAAATCTGCTACACGGTTTGCACTCGTGACGTATGTACTCTCGTACTCGCTTACGGTCAATATCCCAATAGTCTATTCCGACTTTATCGGATATGATTCGTATTCCGATGTAGTATGGGTGTAGTATTTCTTTCATGTACTCCAGTATAGCATAGTTTATCTGAAGTGTCAAGTCATTACTGTGACATGTGTGTTATGCACAGTTTGTGCACATCTTGTGGATAACTACTCGCCTTACACTCGCCTTGTGCGGGGGCGGTGCTTCGTTAAAGTGTCTAATAGTCCCGTATATGTGTGATTTCGTTTATTGAGATGAAGTCTAATGGCGGGGCTTCGGTAGCGTTCAACTTTTCAACATCTATGTCAATCGTTAAGTCATCTCTGAACAGCAAAAGTGAAGTAATGTCGTTCCAAACTGTAGCGGGTTCGCAAAACTTTGACAGAAATGTTGCACAGTGCAGTCTTTCCATTATACTCATACTTTTTACGATAATCAACCTTTTTACACTCTTTTTACACTATATTTGGTATAAGCGGGGCTTAGCTCATTTGGACTTGACAAATGTGATGAACTGTGATATAGTGGGGGTATGATTATTACAGACAGTAACACATACAAGACTAATATACAACCTGATGAGCACGTTGGGCACAAGTGTCCTAAGTGTGGAGACATTGGGCGTAAGATACACAGTACGTTCATTCAAGATTATGATGAACACGGTGTGTTCGGGTATCGCACGGTTACATGTAAAGTGTGTGATTCCGATTGGCAAGAGCACTACGATATGAGGGAGATTATACTGCTTAGTGAAGGCAGGTCGCATGTCTCGGCGTAAGGAAGCATTGGCTAAGTGGCGGTCTATGAACAAGTCGGAACGTATGGACTTATGGCTAGGGTTCCAATGGGAGTGTTGGAAGTCAGGACACTTTGCTAGAACTTGGAACTATGCTATGTTCTCTACATCTTCGGGCATGATAGAGAAGGCTGTTTGTGATTTAGTACTTGACAAGTAGTCGGCTACGTGATATGCTGATACTTATGGATAACTTAGAAGAAGCAATAGACGTATTAGAGTTAGAGAACAGAGGCTTACGCTTATGTTTGACTAAACCAATCTACAAGTTTGTAGACAATCCGGAGAAGATAGTTGTTGATGCAACTAAGTTCACTTGGAGCTGAACACAACTAAATAGAACTTAGAGAGTACGCTGGTACTACGTAGTGAGATAGCATAAGACCTAGTTACTCTCTAACACATGGGAGAATACCCTCATCTGTATAGGTGGGGGTATTCTTCTATGTATACACTCGCCTTACACTCGCCTATGGCGGAGCGAAAGTTTGAGAAAGTGAAGGGCAGGAGGAGATGGAGGCGATGAGTGATGATGCGTATTCCGTCATGCGATGATGCGATGATGACATGTTGCTAAGAGATGATGGAGATAACGTTATCAGTATACCAAGTATTGAGACTAATTGCAACATATAGTGACATATTTGTGTTAATAGTTTGGGATAGTATTTGGGAAGTTGTTAAAAGTGATGATGTTTTTGTTAATTTCTTTTGGTTCACGGGTTGCATATGTGAATAGTTGATGGTATACTGGTGTTTGAATATCGTACTTTATTGCGATGATGTTGATGATGTTTGATGTTGTTGATGATTTGTCATCATGTTTGTGTGATATGTTGGTGTGATATGTGTATGTGCATGTGACGTGCGAAGCGATGGCTGACGATGTTGATGGTGTACGTATATGTGTTATGAGTCCCGTTAGTGAACGAGTTAGAGATGAGGGGGTGATGGTATGTTGGTAAAAAGCCCCGATGTTTTGACGATTGTTTGAGAGGAGGGGAGATGCGAAGACGAGTGGGGTGATGACATGATGGCGATGACGGAAGGGTACGATGGTTGTGACTGTATGTGTAGTGTGTGTTGTATGTATGATATGAACGGGGCTTATGTGCGTGGGGTAGGGTAGGACACTCGCCGTGCACTCGCCTGTTCGGGCGCAAAACTTTTCCGAACAAATGTTGCAAAGTTCAAACAAATGTGATAAGATGAGAGTGGGGACAAGCAATGCCTTTCGGATTGTGAATCGTTTCACAAAGGCTACTCGCTTAACATTCGGTATAAACTGGACCTATCATCAGCCGTACAGAACGCCTAACACTCGGTGTACGCTAAACGAACATTAGCCGTTAGGCTGACCTAACACTAAACGTAAAGTAAACTTAACTAACAAAAAATGTTAAGCACACCTAACATGCAAGTTACCGACTAGTAACATAGATGTTAAGCGAACCTAACAGATAACGTTCGTTATCCCAACACTTCATGTTAAGCCGACCTAACATAGTTTGTGAAACTTTTCACAAAGTTGCGGGACTTTTTGACGTCGGCTACCATACGAGGGCAGCTACACACCATATTTTTGGGTTGTGGGTTGCAAATTGTATTATGTGGGGTTTCTGAGTTTGTGTTATGTGAGTGGTGTTAGGGCGTTGATTAGTTTTGTGGGGTCGGGTTTGTCTGTTATTGCTTTGTGGGTGTTGTGGATTTTTGTTTGTATTGTGTTGTGTACGTGGGTGTCTATGGTTCCGGGGATTATGAGGTTGTGGATTGTTACGGGTTGGGTTTGTCCGATTCTGTGTATTCTTGCTGTTGTTTGTTGGTAGTGGGCGGGTGTCCATGGGGGTTCTATTATTAGCATGTTGTGGGCTGCGTTGAGGGTGTGTCCGTGTGCGGCTGCTGTTATGCTGATTGTGATGTTCATGTGTTTGGGGTCGGTTGTGAATTTGTGTTTTGCGGTTTCGGTTTCTTTGGGGTTTTGGCCGCCTATTATTTTGAGTCCTCCGGTTTCGTTTGCTATGGTTTGTACTATTTCTCGGTGGTGGGCGGCGATGACGATTTTTAGTCCTTGTTCGTTGGCGTTGTTTATCCATTCTATTGCTTGTTGTATTTTGGCGTGTGCGGTTATTTGTCGTAGGGCGGTTAGTTGGATGAGGGTTTCGTTGTTTTGTGCGGCGAAGTGTGCTTGTATTCTGGCGGCGTCGGGGTTTCGTCCTTCTTGGATGGCGAGTTGTTCGCATTGTGCTTTGTACCATTCTTGGAGGTCGTGTAGGGCTTGGTTGTATTGTTTTTTGTGTTTGTTGTCTAGGGTTGCGTGTATGGTGTTGTATGTGATTGGTGGTAGGTCTGGTAGGACGTCTTCTTTTTCTCTTCTGATGTAGCAGGTTTTGCGTAGGTTGTTGTGGAGTTCTGGTAGGTTGCTGGCTCCGTGTGTTTGCCAGTGTCCCCATTGGTCTCTGTAGGCTCCGCAGTAGCGTTTGTAGAAGTTCCAGAGTCCTCCTAGTTTTTCTAGTTGTCCGATGATTTCTAGTTGGGGTGCGTATTCTGCTGGTCGGTTTGTTATTGGTGTTCCTGTGAGTAGTAGGATGTTTCCGGTTTTGGGTATGTTTTTGGCGATGTGTTTTGCTGCTTTTGTGCGTTGTGCGGTTCTGTTTTTGCAGTAGTGTGATTCGTCTAGGATGAGTGTTTGGTAGTTGTTGTTTGTTAGTCCTGTTTTGTGGTGGTTTAGGTTTGGGTAGCCGATTATGGTGTAGTCGGTTTGGGTTTGTGGGGTTTCTTTGCGTCCTTGTATGTGGGTGGTTGTTCTGTGGGGTAGTGCTTCTTTGATTTTGTTTTCCCAGTCGTGTTGTAGGCTTGATGGGCATACGATGAGTGCTGGGTATTGGTTGGTGTGTTCTGTGACGGCTAGGGATTGGAGTGATTTGCCTAGTCCCATTTCGTCGGCGATGAATGTTCGTTGTTTGTCGGCGGCGTATGCTACTCCTGCTTTTTGGTAGGGGTAGAGGTTTAGTTTTAGTTTGGGTATGTGTATGTTTGCGTCTGTTGCTTTGCTTAGGTTGATGGCGTGTTGGTCGTGTTGTTTTTCTATGTCGGCGTGTTCTTGTATGTGTTCTGGTATGGGTATGTCAAATTTGTTTGCCCAGTCTATGATGTCGTGTATGCTTGTTTTTGGGGCGATCCATTTTTTGGTGGCTGTGTCCCATTTGATTCCGGCGATGTTTTTGAGTTGGTCTACTTTGAGGGTTTCGTAGGGGAGGGTGACTATGAGTTTGTCGGTTTTTAGTTTTATGGAGGGTTTGCCGATTGGGTGGTGGGGTATTTGTAGTTTGATGAGGTCGTTGTCTATGTTGATTCCCCACGCTTGGCAGAATTCTATTAGTTGTGTTGTTTCGGATACTGGGATGCGCCAGACTTTGTTTATTTTGTCCCATCGTGCTGTTGGGAAGCTGTCTTTGAGTGCTTGTATTTCGTCTGGGTTGTAGGGGGTGTCTAGTATTATGTGGGTGTCTTTTAGGTATATTTTTTTCATGTTAGAAGTGGGCGTAGTTTTCTATAGCCTTGTTGGCTGCGTTTATTGTGTTTAGGTGGCTTTCTGCTAGGCTTTCTGCTGTTTGTGATTGTGTGTAGCCTCCTGCTAGTACGAATACGCAGGGTGTTCCTTGTTTCATGGTTTTGTTGAAGACTAGTTCGTCTCGTTTTTGTAGGGTGTCGTGTGATATTTCTGGGTATGGGTCTACTCCTGCATTGTATAATATGAGGTCTGTGTTGTCCCAGTCTACGAAGTAGGCTAGTGTTGTTTCTACGTCGGTTAGGTATTCTTCGTCTGTTGTGGCTATTGTTATGTGGTGTGTGTCGTCGGCTTCGTAGCTGTCAAACATGTTTGTTGAGATGTCGTATTGGTGTACTCGGTCGTCTATTTTTAGGTCTCTTAGCATGCTTACGGTTCCTCCTCCGCAGTGTGCGTCAAAGTCTAGTATTACGATGTTTTGGTCTTTTAGTAGGTTTGCTGCTACTGCGAGTCCGTTTACGGTGCAGTATCCGTCTCCTTGGTCTGTTTTGGCGTGGTGGAGTCCTGATGAGAGGCTTCCTGCTATGAGGTGTGGGTACCAGTTTTCTCTTGGGAGTTTACTCATGGCGCTTATTACGCTTTCGCATGCGGCTAGTATTCCGGCGGTGCTGTTGGCGGCCATTTTCCATATGCCTTCGTCCCAGTCAAAGCCGTTTGATGCTGCTAGCCATTTTGGGTCACCTGTGATTAGGCTTTGTACGTATTCTTCTGAGTGGGCTTCGTGTATTCCGTGTATGGCTAGATTTACGGCGTGTTTGGGGTCCATTACGTTGTCTAGTCCTAGTTTGGCGGCGATGTCTGCGCTTTTTCGTGTGGTGTCAAATGACTCTTGTGCAGCGACGTAATGTTTGTTGTAAAATATGTCTATCATTTTGCTCCTTATATGAACTAACCCCCAAACTAGTTGGGGGTCAGCAATCGCTATACTCAAATATTTTAGGTGCTATTTGTGTATTGGGGCGATACTGTTAGCCTAGCAAATTATAGCTTTCTTGTCAACCCCAGATTCCGTCATCTTCTTCAAACTCTATGTTTTCATCTGAAGTTTGCGGTTCGTTTTCTGTTTGCTGGTAGTTTTGATATTGTGCGAATTCTACTACCTCAAATGGCCATGTGTCTCCTCGTTTGCATAGCTCTGGCCATTCTCTTGCTTCTCGTTGACCTCTGTAGTGTTTGAACTGTATTAGTTCTGGGTCTGTTGGGTCGGGTGCTAGAGCGATACCGAACTCTGACCATCTTGACCATACTGCCGATCCGAATGGTCGTAGGTCTCGTTGTCCACCTGACCCTAGTGGGGCGTGGTGTTCTATCCATAGCGCACAGTCGTATGTTACTCTTAGGTAGTCAAGGAATCTTGCTATTTCAATTGATACTGATTCGGCTGTTCTACCGCCGGGGTCTATGAATGCTTTGTAGAGCGGACCGAAGAATAGTATGTCTGGTTTTATTGCTGCTACTTGTTCTTCTATCGCTGCTCTATCTTCTGGCTTTAACAGGTTCACACCGTCCGGCTTCATCCATAGGTGTGCGTCCATGTCTTTGTGCTTGTCATGCCATTTAATCTTTTCGTAGATTCTTCTTGCGGTACGCTGAATGATTCGTTCTGGGTTTTCTAAGTCTATCATTAGTGTCCGTACTGGCTTTATTGCGTTTCGTTTGAATGGGTGTATGCCTGCTGACGACAGTAGTGCTACTTGGCGAGCGAGCGTGGTTTTACCGGCTCCTTCTGCCGCAACTACGATGACTCGTTCTTGTCTCTCTAACACGTTTGGGATTACCCAGTCGTAGGAAAGGTCAACGTCTTTTTCTAGGAATGGGCTCCATTCTACGAGTGTCCCTGCGTCTTTGTATTCGTGACGAACGTTGCCTATGAATGAGTCCATTCGTGCGTTTACTTGCGCTAGTAAAGCTTCGTCTGTTATGTCTTCTTTGTTTCCTATTTCGTGTAGATCTTTTATTAACTTGTCTACTTCTGGCCTGTTAGTTGGATTGGTGGTAACTTCTTCTGGCGCTTCTGCGTCAAAGGGTATTAGGGATTGTGGTATTTCCCCACCGTCTTCTAATAGGTCACTTATGTCATTGTATTTTCCGGGCTTATATACTCTTACGGTGGCACCGACTTTTATAAGGTCGTTGTATACTGCTCTTGCGTGTAGATATCCAGCGTCGTCGTTATCGCATATAATTATTACGTTTGCCCCTGCGAGTGTTTGGGTGTGATGGTCCATCCATTTGTTTTGACCTTCACCGCCTGCACCGCCCGGATTGGTAGTGGCAACTTTTCCAATCGCTTCTAGTGAGTGTACGTCTTTTTCACCTTCTACAATGTAGATGGGTTTGCCTTCTTCTTTTGCGGCAATGACCTGTGGCAGTCTGTATAGTGGTTTCGTTATGCCTGATGTTGACCAGTCCCATCCACCGTTTTCTGACGGCTTTCTTTGACGAAATGTTTTTTTGCCGCTGTCATCTATGAAACGCAAAACTTCCATGACCTTATTACCGTCTTCGTCATAGTATTTGTATGTGTCTTGTAAAGTTAAATCTGGCTTTTTGCTCGGCATGCGTTTTGATTCTTTCGGAAATAAGTCTGATAGTGACAACCCTATGGATTCGCATACTTCTGATGCGGAGCACCCACCGCCTCGTTGGCAATGTATCAAGACTTGCTCTTGTTTTCCTACCGCTACACGTAGCGAGGGATTTTCGTCATCGTTTCTACATGGGCACCTTGCGTCCCACTGGTTTTTACCTGACTCTTTGTGATCTAGTCTGGATAGTACATTATCAATTGGTTTCATCTGATGCACCTCCGTAGTTGTTTAGAATGTATTCTTCTCTAACTTTTTCATACAATGATGTGAACATTGCACGGTCAGAGTTTGTTGTTAAACTTGTTGCGCTTGAACCTAAGCGACGCATAGTGTCTGCCAACACTGGATGTGGCTTGTCGTAATCGTAGGTTCCGCTGTAAATCTTTTGTCCAATTGCTTGAAGCACAGTCCATGCTTCTTCTGGCTCTGGTGGAAGTTCGTCTCCACGAATTTTGGCTAACGTGTTTATCCGTAGTTCAGCCGGTCTTGGGGCCCATCGTTTCCCAGATAGGGCGAGGCTTTTAATGGTTGTTTTTACTTCGTTGTAGGGAAGGTCCTGAAGGTACTCCCAGTAACCCATTGTGCGAATGTTTATTGATGATTGGTCTAAAGGCATGTTCCAGCTAACACTAAGTAATTGGGTAGCCTTCATGCACTCTTCTTTGTCCATGACTAAATGATACTCCTTTTGAATCTAAAAGTCAAGTGTGTAACTTTGGTGACCCCCCTTTCGGGGGGCCGACCATTGTTATCCTTTCGCCTAGTGATGATTAAAAATCTTCAAAAGGGTCAGAAGAAGGTGCAGCCGATGCCTTTGCAGGCGTTTTGCTGTACGATCCATCACCTGACTTTTGACGTCTGGTGATATCTTCAAGACCATAGACATTTACTGCGATTGAGTCTGCAACGACTTCAACCGTTGAACGTTTTTGACCTGTCTCTTTATCTTCCCATGAGCGTTGCTCAAGACGACCTTTAACGATAACTGGTAGTCCTTTTTCAAGAATTCCAGCAGCGTCTTCTGCGGTCTTTCTCCAAGCTACGACATTGAAAAATGACGTGTCTCCCGTCCATTCACCGTTAACCTGATAACGTCGCTCTGATGCCACTGAAAAGGCCAATCGTGCGTTTCCGTTATTTGAGTATTTCAACTCTGGATCAGCGGTGATATTTCCTGTAATTGCTGTGTCTGCGTTTCCCATATTAGTCTCCTATCCATAAGTATCTTGCAGATATTTATACAATAGCAAATCTGTAGAGTCTTGTCAAGGGTTGGGGCTTGATTTTTTTCTAGGGCTGTATTACAATAACAATATGGGTAAAGATTTAGCAGTAGAACAAATGACTTTATACGATGGAATTGTTTCCGTACTTTTAGATTTAGCGGGAATTGAAGAAGATGATGTACAGGGTTATGATGACATGACCGATATGGCTTCAGTACTTTTTGAAACTCTTGAGATAGAAGCTATAGAAGAAAAAGTAGGTACTTTCTCAGGTAAGAGGAAGATTTTGTTCAGCGCTACCATTTGACATAAAATGTTTTCTACATACAACTTGGTAGTCAATGACAGAGTTGTTGTCAACAATTGTATCTTCTCCATGGTACGCCCTACGCCCACCGACAAATAAAGCGTTGTGGGTTGCAGGAGTTCCGCACCAACATCGTTTTCCATTTTTTATTTGTTTTATTTCGTCAGCAAGTTCTAACGCTCTACGTGAAGCTGGAAAAATTTGTCCTTTGTAAGAGGTGAGCAATCCAAATAGTTGTATGTGGATGTCACGAGTGTCTGCTAATATGGCTAGCGCCTCAACTTGTTCTTCTGAAAAGAATTGTATTTCGTCTGCAAGTATACAAGACACAGAAAGATTTTTTTCTTTTTCGTATGATTCAACTAGGTCAGCAATAATAGCATCGTCTTCAACGGTGGTAGCTAATTGAGACACACCTGTTCGGGAACTACAAATATTATTACCGCATCGGTCGTGTTTGTTTAGAAGCATGACTTGACCCGGAAATGCTTCGTTTAAGTTGAAGTGTGTTTGCAGGAGAAGCGTGGTTTTTCCTGACGCCATCGTGCCATGTCTAAAAATAATATTCCCCATGAGGATATACTACTCGTATTGTGCAGAGTTCCAAAGAGACGATCGGTCAGTTCTGTGTGTGGGGGCTACTGTCGCAGGAGTAGGCGTGAAACCACTTATTGCTGGAGCAGAAAACACTTTTTTAACAGGCATTAGTTCTTCGGTTTCTGGGTGAGCTATTTCAGTAAGGGTGTCTTCGGATATAGACTGATAGACTTCAATAGTTTCTTCTGTGTCAATGAACTGGTATGTGTAACGTGGCATGTTAGTATTTTACATCATCCGTGAACAAAAATCAAGTTTTAGATTAGCTACTCAGCAGGAGCGTCTTCTTCAGGAGTTTCTTCCTTAGGCTCTTCTTTCTTTTTTGCTGGAGCCTTTTTCTTTGCTGGAGCTTTCTTTGGTTTGCTTTCAACCATCTCGGCTAGAGATTCTTCTACGCTTTTTGATGGTTTTTCAGGCTCTTCTGCAACTACTTCTTCTTTGACTGCTTCTTTTTTGACTGCTTCTTTTTTAGGAGCAGGCTGAACTATTTCTATTTCATCTGGGGTTGGAACCTTTGTTGACTTTTTGAGTTTTAGAACAATTTGCATTTCGTGTGCTTCTTCTGGAAGAAATGAAGCAAACTGTGAGTTTGGTGTAACTGTAGAAGAAATTACTCCGGTAGTTTTTGGCCAATCAACATAGGATAAAATCCTGCTGTGCATGGCTACTCCATGTGAAAGAAACTCGCCAAATTGTAGAGGCACATCAAGTTCGTCTGTTAACTTTTTAATCATTTTTGCAGTTGCTTCAAGATTTTTTTGAGGCATTGGATGCGCTTCTAAACCTACAACTAGAACCCAAAATGAAGTTCCAATTGATGCTGGAGATTTAGGTAAATGGTCATCAACTATAAGCGCCTTTTTGTCAGTAGGTAAGTGTTGATACAGCGTGTCGGTCTCCGCATCATACGTTGCGTGAGGACATAGTCTTCTTTCTTCGTAATCTGCAAACGAGCCAGCAACAGTCTTTGCGCCAGTAACACCTAGAACAAGTTTTGGGCTACCTTCAGATTGCCTAGCAACAAGGTGTGAATCGGTGATCCATGTTGGCCTAACCTGTATAGTTCCTTTGTAATTCAATAAATTTCCCATGATGTTATTGTACCTTACTTTGCAACCCAATGCCAGTAGGTACAATATTGGTAGGTGCTACTTGTGTATTGGGGCAAAATTGTCTAAATTTTTTAAAAGAGCCGCTAAGGGCTGCATAGTTTGGGTATTTTTACTTGCCTTACTTGCCCCCGCTACGGCTTACGCCGCAACATATCAAGTAGATGATCTTTCGGATTGGTACTTTTACTTAGACTCAACTCAAGAGGTAACTATTTACGGAAACTCTGACCAGTCTTGTAGCTCAATTGATTGGGAGACTACGGGAACCGATCCGTACTTATTTTTGTATGAATACAATCCAAATGGGCAAGATACATACTTAACTGAAGATGATGACGCTGGGCACGACGAGCAAACACAGTGTGTTAGTTCAAAAATAGTTACCACTCTTGATGAGGGCGTGTACAGAATACGTGCAGGTTATTGGGACGAAAACTCCGGTAGCACTGTCAACGGTGGAACTGGGAATCCGGAGTACACTCAAGACTGGGGTGATCTGGATTACACAATTGTAACTGATTTAAACATTTCTGAAACCGTTCAGGTCGGCCCTCCGATGAACCTGACTATAACTGATAGTGGGAATTCAATTACTTTAGATTGGGATGCTCCAAATACAGGAATCATACCTGTAGAGCGTTATGCAATCTCTTGGCGCATTCCTCCTAATGCTGGTTGGGGTGTTTCCACTGGTAACGTGGGTGATGCGAATGCTCTAAATACCGAGATAACTATACCGTATTCTTCTTTTGAATCTACGGGCGGCCTTGGTGAAACTTATGTTTTTGATGTAAGGTCTGATAATGATACCCTTGGGTTTTATTCCGGCTGGTCTACTCAGGTTAGTTTAGAGATAGGCCCTTCAGATACTGACGGTGATGGGGTCATGGACCCTGACGAAACTGAAGGGTGTATCAACGATATTGACTGCGACGATGATGGTACTGGTGACTTGGAAGACACTGACGATTTAGACCCAGATGTTCCTGTCCTTACGGTTGACACTGATGGTGATGGCGTCTTTGACGCTGAAGAAGAAGATGGTTGTGGAGACAACGTAGATTGTGACGGTGACGGAACCAATGATGCACAAGACCCTGACGACGCTGACCCAGATGTTCCTGTGTTAACAGTAGATACTGACGATGATGGAGTTTTTGATGCAGAAGAAACAGAGGGGTGTGAGGACGACGAAGATTGTGATGATGACGGTACAGGCGATCTTCAGGATACCGATGATTTAGATCCTGATGTACCCAACCTTACAGTAGATACAGATGGAGATGGCGTCTTTGATCAAGAAGAAACAGAAGGCTGTATTGACGACACTGATTGCGATGACGACGGAACTGATGATTTCCACGATATTGACGACTTAGATCCTGATGTCCCAGTTCTAACTGTAGACACTGACGGTGATGGAGTGTTTGATGCCGAAGAAGAAAATGGTGAAGACTTACAAACTGGAGAAATAGTTGAATGCCGATTCTTTGTTGACTGCGATTTTGACGGTACAGGAGACTTTGACGATCCAGACGATCACGACGCTGACGTACCCGTATGGACTATAGACAACGATGGTGATGGCGAGTTTGATAAGGGCGAAGAAGAAGGGTGTGAGCTTACACCAGACTGTGACGGTGACGGTACAGGTGACCTTGAGGACCCTGATGACTACGAACCTGACGTACCAGTGTGGACAATAGATAATGACGGTGACGGTGTTTTTGATAGAGGTGAAGAAGCAGGCTGTGTTTGGGATATAGACTGTGACGACGACGGTACTGGCGACTTGGAAGACCCAGATGATTACGAGCCGGACATTCCTGTGTGGACGATAGACTCAGACGGCGACTTTGTGTTTGACAGAGGAGAAGAGTTTGGTTGTGAGGATCTTGTAGACTGTGACTTTGACGGAACTTTTGACTTTGACGACCCTGATGATTTTGATCCAGATGTTCCTTTTTTAACAATTGACTCTGATGGGGACTTGGTGTTTGACCAAGAAGAATTTGAGCAATGTATTGAAAATCCTGACTGCGACTTTGACGGCATTGAGGACTTTCAAGACATTGATCCACTTGACCCAGACTCTCCGTTTTTGACCGTTGATAGCGACGAAGATGGGGTCTTTGACGCAGAAGAGGAATTTGGCTGCGAGTTTATAGAGGACTGTGACGATGATGGATTTACTGACGATGTTGACCCTGACCCACTAGACCCAGATGTGCCCGTAGAAAGAGTTTTGATTGACGGAGAAGAGGTTGAGTTCTCGTTTGTTGATGAAGAAACAGGTGAGGAACTTAGCAGTGAAGAATTCTTTGAAGAGTTTGAAGTAGCAGAAGAAGATGAAGAACTAGCGTTGGAACTTAACAGTCTTGGTATTGACATTGAAGACGTTGATCTTTCTGAGGTTGACGACGCCGAAGAAAAAATCATTGAAGCCCTTGATGAATTAGATGAAGAGTTGGCTGAAGACTTCCTTGACGTTGTTGACGGCGAGGTAACTGAAGAAGAAATCCAAGACTTATTTGAAGATGAAGAAGCATTTGAAACGCTTATTGAAGAAAACGAAGGAGCTATTGCAATAATTGTTGATGCAGTGAATGAAGCGGATGACTCCGTAAAGGAGGAATTTGAGGAAGAGGTGAATATCTTTGAAGACGAAGCTTATAACGAATACGTTGCTGCGGGTTCAAACATTGACACCGAAGATAGGCGTGTTATTGTTGCGGCGGCTGCTACAGCCACCGTTGCGGCAGCAGCAGCCCGACCTGCTCCGCCGACACCACTGCCGCCTCCTCCACCTGCAACACCGACACCTCCACCATCCGGTCCGTCGCCAGCACCATCTGGCCCAGCGGCATCAGCACCTGCTGCTTCAGGACCATCAGTTGACGTGTCATCAGGAGGGGGAGATGTCGCACCCAAGAAATCAAGAAGGTTTGGAAGGAGGAGAAAGTAACCATGAGCTACATTAAACGTTTGCTAAAAGAGTGTTTTACGCTTGGCTTCACCTTAGCTGGAACGGGCCTCGTCCTCATCACTCTCAGTTCGTCCTTGTTAAGACAAGGTATAATAATAAGCATTGCAGGACTGGTATTACACCTTATCGGTACCGCAATTGATCACAGGAGTATGACAAAAGATGAATAGTTCACTAGCGTTGTTCGGTAATACCCTTTTACGCATATTAAGCGTTTTCGGAATACAGTGTATGGCAATAATTGGCGGAGCCAGTATGATAGGAGATATTCCTGTTCATAAAGCCGCAATCCTTAGTGGGGTTGCAGCCGTGGCACAAGTCCTACAAAAGATTGCTATTGCTTTCGCTGATGATGGTGTCTTGACCCGTGAAGAGTTGGATGCAGCTTTTTCAGGGTCCACTACCGTAAACAAGAAGTAAATCTTAGATAAAATTACATTGTATAAAAGGAACATTGATTGGGTATATCTACCTTATAGACTATTATTGAGGGATAAACCCCTCTGTTTTAACTTCCCCTATAAGGAGATACAAATATGAACCCTGTTATGAAACAGATGATTGAAAAATCAGTTGCCACATTTGTGCAATCGTTTTTGGCTGTTTTCGTAGTAACTGACTTAAGTTCTGCGAAAGGTGCTTTAGCGGCTGCTGTTGGCGCTGGCCTATCAGTCGTAAAAAGCTGGGCATCAACAAAAGTTGGAGATCCCGGTTCTACCAATATTGGTAGCTGATAGCCGTTATACTGGTTGACTTGCACTGCAAAAGATCGGTATACTAAAAATTAATTCGCCGATTCTTCGGGTGAGGTTTAAGCTCCTTTTGTCCTTGCCTTGAGTTTCGCCGAGGGACTTACCCCGCTTTCTTCGGAGAGCGGGGTTTTTCTCTACATGGTGTCGTAGATCTTTTGAGCTATTTCCTCACGAATTTCGGGATTGTCGTCAAGGAATGCTTTTGTGTTAACTCTACCCTGACCTATGTTTTCCCCATTGTAAGCATACCACGCACCTTTTTTATCTAAGATGTTTAGATCTGCCCCAATGTCAACAATGTCACCAGTTCGGCTTATTCCTTCACCATAAGTTATTTCAAACTCAGCTTGTCGGAAAGGTGGAGCGACTTTATTTTTTACAACTTTTACTCTTGTTTTATTTCCAGAGGCTTCACCGTCTGCTTTAAGCGTTTCTATTCTACGAATATCTAATCTAACAGATGAATAAAATTTCAATGCTCGTCCGCCTGTTGTTGTTTCAGGAGACCCAAACATTACTCCAATTTTTTCACGAATTTGATTAATCATAATTAAAATAGTTTTTGAATTGTTTAAGTTGCCTACGATTTTACGCATGGCTTGCGACATCAGCCTAGCATGCAGCCCTACGAAACTGTCGCCCATTTCTCCCTCAATTTCTTTGGCGGGTGTTAATGCAGCAACGGAGTCAACAACGATTACATCTAAGGCACCTGACTCAATTAATTTATTTGTAATGGTGAGCGCTTGTTCACCCGTGTCAGGCTGACTTACAAGCAGATTGTCAACATCACAGCCAATTGCTCCTGCGTAAATTGGGTCAAGTGCGTGCTCTGCATCAATAAAGGCGCACGAACCACCTAGTTTTTGAGCCTCTGCAATGACATGCAAAGCTAAGGTAGTTTTTCCTGACGACTCTGGTCCGTATATTTCAGTGACCCGCCCTTTTGGCAGTCCTCCTACGCCGAGCGCTATATCAAGCGCAATTGACCCAGTAGACAAAGTCTCAACCTCCATTGAGGAAGCATCGCCAAGTCTCATGATTGATCCGGCTCCGAATTGTTTTTCTATTTGGCCTAAGGCCTCTTCTAAAAGTTTTTCTTTACTCATACACATATTCTAGGGTTTTGCGAGCCTCAGGTCAAGGGGGACCGATGGATTAAATGCCCAAATTCGTTTAAAATAATGGTATGGCAGATAAACGAGGACCACGCCGATTGATTGAAGGCGGAGTAAAAATAGGAGAGTACGGAGAGACTAAATGGCACGTTCAGTTGGAGTGTGGTCACTCTATGGACCGTGTGCGAAAACCTAAGATCGGTGAAGAACGAGTTTCGTGCAAAGCCTGCCTTGAAGAAAGCTCAAATAAGCCAACCGTAATCGTTTCCCAAGACTTAGGCGAGTATGACGCTCTTGCTGACCTTAAAACGCAAGCTGCTATAGCCTCTCACTTCGGTGTACAGATTGAACAGGTAGAAATGAAATGGGGCACGGCTACAGTCTATCTGGATGCTGTTCAGATTAAACGCATTACTGGGTGATTGGGCATACTTCTCCTCCCTTTCGTGTGGTAGTAGCGTAACCAACACCAAAGCTTGAGGTAGAACCAGTAGAGTATTTAAGATCTGTTTACTTCTTGGGTCCCAAACGCATCTATCTTTTTCAATGCGCCGACACTCCCCAGATATGGCTCTGGAAGCCCGTGTGCCGAACCTGCGTGGACTCTTGCTAAGTTCGGACCCTTCATCTCAAGTCTTGATGCTCTCCGTGCAGTGACTGGTACACCCACTACGGTGCATTACTCCAGTTTATCGTGCGATTCAAATCTTTACTCTTTGATGAGGGCGTGTCCAAGTTATCTAATCACCAGTAACGTAACGTGTCTAACCCACCGACCCTTCAGTAAACTTTTATGTCATCGGGGTATCCCGGTTTCAGTCTATGGTGGTATCTGCTCCTTTATCGTTGGTTCTAGATTATCATTTTTGCCTCTTTGTGTCAAGGGGAGTTTTCGGTTGTCTTGTTTACAAAAGTCCAATACAATATTTTTATGTTGAAGTCACCGAGTTGGTTTGAAGATAGTCCGTGCAGAGGACAAGACCGATTGTTTTTTTCAAGTGAGTTGAAGGACCGTAATACGGCTAAGCAAATTTGTATGAACGAATGTCTGCATCGTGAAGATTGTTTGAAGATGGCTATAAGTCAAAATCTTCATATTGGTGTTTGGGGTGGGAAGACCGGCCCTGAGTTACGCAGGCTTCAGGAGGCTGTATGATGGATTATGATGATACAGACACTTTAGCGGTGTTGCAAAATAAAGTAGGAACGATCAGGTTTATAACTGCTGATGAGCATGCGTTAGGCACTGAAGATTTTAAGGTTCTTCTTTGGGATAAAAAGAATATGGTTATTGGGTTAGCGGAGTCTTATGTTTCAGATTTTATTGACCTGATGGTTGTGGATCAAGTTATAGAGGACCTTGAAAGAGTTGACATTGGTGATAAGGATGTGGAGCGTAGCTTAGTTAACGCTATGGCCAAGCAAAAACTTGCAACTATGTTAGAAACGATTATGGACATTCTTAAGGTTGAATCAGATCCTTCAGAGAGTTCAATTGATGATGTGATTGAAAACATTTTAAACAATGATTGACTTTTTAGTCACAAAATTATAGAATATAAGCATACTATTTATTATGGAGAAAAATGAGCAAATCAAATAAAATTATCAAGAAGTTGCTATCTGAATGTGACAATCTTGAGAAGGTTCTTTATGACGAATCCAAACCTAACCGTCATGAAGGGAAAACCTTTGAAGATTCAAATATAACTGATGATGAGCTTATGGACTCTTTTCAGTCTCTTGGGGACTTACATTTACTCAAGTCACGTATTTCTTTTTTGTATTCCGAGCTACAAACACACCTTGGAGATTTTGTAGGTAACACTGCTGAACCTATTCTTATTGATGGTGCATCCATTGAGATAAAGTCTGGGGCACCTCGTAAATCGTGGGACCACGAATCTCTCACTAAAGACGTAGCCCAAAGGATCTATGAATCTTCTATAGACATGGATTCTGGAGAAGTAACTAAATCCGCAAAAGAAATGATGGAAGAGATACTCAAGTATGGTGCTGTTTCTTATTGGCGTGTGGGCGCTTTGAAGAAACTTGACATAGATGCTGATGAGTATTGTGAAGTTGGCCCATCTAAAAAGAGCATGATTATAAGGAGAGATTCATGAGTGATATTTTAAATGCGTTATCGGAGCCGTTTCCGAAAGAAGTAGAACGACAGTTAAGCAAGGGAGGCACTAGCCTCACATACATACCCGTGTCGGAAGTCATTACTAGGTTGAACCGAGTTTTGGGTGTAGATATGTGGTCGTATGAGATTGTTCATGTTGGTAGAGACACAATTGATCCAGAGTTTGTAACTGCTCATGTTAGGTTGGTAGCAACGTTTGTTCCGACTGACAGTGCTCCTTCTCTTACGGTAACTAAAGATGGTGTTGGTGGGCAAAAAATAAAACGTACTCGCAACGGCGACATTGTAGATTTAGGTGACGAACTTAAAGGTGCTGTTTCAGATGCTTTGAAAAAGGCTGCACAGCATTTAGGTGTAGGTATTTATCTGGCTAGAAGTGAAGAATCCATTACGCTTGATTTAATGGAAGAGCAGGCATCTCAACCTATTTCAGTTGAGCATTTTGAAAAGTTGCGTGATGTTTTGAACAGTCAAAGCCAAGAGGTAATTACTAAAGCTAAGTCTTATTGGAACGATATTTCTGAAGGAAAAGAATGGTCACAAGAGAACGTTACTCGTTCGTTGCTTGACCAGATGTTAGCGTTTATTAAAACTCATACTAGCGAATAGGCGCTAGCATGACTGATCTTAAAGTTTATCCGGAGCCAGAATATATGTCTCCGAGTTCTATAGGGACATTCAATCAATGCCCAATGCGCTATAAGTTTGCGAAGTTAGATAGGCTTCCTGAGCCGTCCACTGATCCGCAAATCCTTGGTTCGTATGTCCACGAAGTTCTTGAGGAATTATTTCATCTCCCTAGAGCAGAACGAACAATGCAGGCGGCTGGCAGTATCGCAAAAAAGCTGTATGATGATACTTGGCGTGCCGAGTTTAAAAGCCTTGATAAGGTGGATTGCGATGAGAACACCTTTAGGTGGAGAACACGTTGGTGTCTTGAAAACTATTTTGAGTTAGAGGACCCTACTTCGTTTGATGCTGCTGGAATTGAAGCACGTATGAATGGTAAAATTGACGGTGTGCCGATTTATGGAATCATTGATAGATGGACCATGGAAGACGACAAGATGGTTATATCTGATTATAAAACAGGTAAGAAACCTCGCCCCCAGTATGAGTGGGAAAAGAAAATGCAAATAATGATCTATTGCATTTTATTAGAACAAGAAACTGGTTTAGAAACAAAACACGCTGAGTTAATTTATTTGAAGTCGCCTAGCGTAGCGGTGTATCATCCTACAGATAAGGTAATTTCATCAGTTAAGGCGACGATTAGAAAGACATGGGAAGAGGTTACTACTAGTTGTAGTACTGGCGTTTTTGAAACACGCACTGGACCGCTTTGCAATTGGTGTAGCTTTAAGAGAATATGCCCGGCTTGGAATTAAAATGAATCAATTAAAAGACAATGGCCATGCTTGGCGATCTGATGACGGAGATGTTAGGTGCGCTTTTTGTGATGCACGACCCTCAGGAAGGTACGCTAGAACACTTTGTGTTCGGTATGAGCGAGAAAAGATGCGACATGATAGATGAGACAGAATTTGCTTTAATGGTTTCTGAAGATATCAAAAACAAAGCTGACGAAACTACGAAAGAGTTATTGCGAAGTAAAGAAAATAGAGATCGCTGGAGAGATACTTTAGTCCGAATAATTGAGAACGTTAAGGAGCGGCTACATAAACTTGAGTCTGAGGCAGCATTGTTAAGGGCACAGTATAAAGACTTTGAGCATGATCCTGCTGGTTCAATTGCGACCACAATTGAGAAGTCGCAAAGGTTCAAGTTTCATGCGGAAAAAAGATTAGCTGAAGCGGATAGATTGATCTTCCTGAATGAAGAAACACCTGATGCCAAACTATCTAGTTTCTTAAAAGACGCTATCTTAATGCATAAGAAGTTAAAATTACAGTACAAGCGACCAGTAGACCCTGCCGATGTTGGGTTGTGGGATGCTGCTGATGGAAAGTGGTCCTTCTGATGAAGCGTGGTAAGCCTTTGAAAAGGACGCCCCTGAAAAGAGGCACAAGTTCGTTAAAAAGAACACCCCTGCAGGCAAAGACACCTCTAAAGTCTAAAACAAGATTAAACTATAGATCTGAAAAGACTAAAGAGCTTTATAAAAGCCGACGAAAAATTGTCAGAGACATGCTAGCCGCTAACGCAGAGTGTCAGGCTTGTGTAATTATTGCTGTTTATGATCGTCAGCAAGAAAAAACTAAAAATTGGAATGACCGGCCCAGCAACAGGTATGGTGTAATAATGTCACGCAAGCCTGTTGATATTCATGAATTAGTGAATAGGTCTCAAGGCGGAAGCATTTTAGATCGTGCAAACTTATTGGCTGTGTGCCGTGAGTGCCATATGCGAATAACAGAGAACCCAAAAGAGTCAGAACTTTTAGGTTTGCACCTCCCTAGTTGGTGTGATACGAAAGAGCACTTTAAAGAAGCAGAGAGAGTGCGAAGTTGTTGGAAAAGAGGTTATTCTTCTCTACCTTTTTGGCTTGAACAATGACTTATGAAGCATCTGCTGTCGGGTTGGATTTGAGCCTTACCTCTACAGGTTGGGCTACTTCTGATGGAACTGGAACGGTCCAATCAAAACTTAAGGGTATGGAAAGACTAGATGAAATAAGTAAAGAAATTAAAAATCTTATTTCAGATGTTCCTTCCCCTATTGTTGCGCTAGAAGGCTATGCGTTCGCTAAGAGAAGTAGTCACGCTCACGCACAAGGGGAACTAGGGGGAATAGTTAGATTACAACTACACCGAGCAAAGATACCTTTTGTAGAAATCCCACCAACCAATAGGGCTAAGTTTGTTACTGGAAGAGGAAATGCAAACAAGTCTGAAGTTGTTTCCCATGTTTCAGCTAAGACTGGTATAGTTTGGTCTGGTTCGGGCGCTGATGATGAATGCGATGCGTGGGTACTACGACAAATGCTTTTATCACATTTACAGGGGAATGACTACGAAATGCAGGAGTCTTTTGACCTTAGCGCTTTAGTTAAAATTGATTGGGATATTGTTGATCAGTCTATAGTTAATCTGACCATTTAAAATTTGCTTTTTATTAAGAAAGAGAGTACAATAAGACTATGAAAGAGGATAAGTTTGATAGGCCATACAATAGAAACACCCCAATAAGCTCTACTCAGGTTGAGTCTGAGATTATACGATTTACTGGTGAACTTGAGTCTGAAACGGAAGCCTTTGAGATTTTAGCAAAAGATCACGCAACTAAAGAAGCTGCGTATAAAAAGCAGTGGTATAAAGAGTATTTAGCGGCTGAAGGAGCCGTAAAGCAAAAAGAGAGTTGGGCTGGTTACAAAACAAGTGAACTTTATTATGAAGTTGTTGTAGCAGAAGCCTTAGTTAAGGCAAAGCGAGAAAGACTTCATTCTTTAAGAACTGCGTGTGATGCGTTGCGTACGCTAGCAGCAAATGTGAGAGCACAGGTGCAATTTTAATGATACATAAAATAGATGATGCGATTAAAAATTTAGCGATGGATGTAGACCTTTTAACTCCCTTGGAAAGAAATCCAAGAAGTGGGGATGTTGAGGCAATAAAAGCTTCGTACAATCAGTTTGGACAGTTAAAGCCAATTGTAGCAGTTAAAGAAGCGGATGGCACACATACAGTTATAGCAGGTAACCATCAGTTAAGAGCCGCCAAAGAATTAGGGTGGTCAGAAATAGCAGTTTCAGTTGTTGCTTTAGACAGTGAAGAAGCATTAGCGTTTGCTTTGGCTGACAATAAAATTGCTGAGCTTGGGTCTTCTGACAGTGAGTTGCTTTTTGATTTAATTTCAGAAGTGTCGGGAAGCGATCTACTAGATGAGGAACTTTTTAATTCTTTAGGCTGGGATGACTTTGCTTTAGCATCAATGGAAAATGATGTTATTTATAAAGACATTGACGAAGCAGATAAAGATATGGGACGAACTGGTTGGATAGCTCCAGAGATTGTAGTAACTAACCCTATTTTGGACAAGGAAGACGACCAAGAAGAAGGCCCATTGCCTGTTTCTTCTGGGCCTACAATAAATCCTAAAGTTGATACGGAAACAATTGTTACACAAGGTAGTACAGCCACTAAAGTAGGTGGCGGCGAATCAGCGGCTATTCAGTTTACTTTAGTTTTTTCAACTGCTGAGGAACAAGCTAAATGGTACAGCTTTTTAAGGTGGTTAAAAAACGATCCAGCTTTTGTAGGTGAAACAACTACTGAAAGATTGTTAGACTTCATAGATTCTCATTCGGAGGCGTAACATGACCCGAAGGAGAATGTTTTTAGATATAGATTGCGTTGAGGCTGCACGGCAAAGAATTCGCCACGTATACGACACTTTTGATACAGTGTGTGTTCAGTTTTCTGGAGGCAAAGATTCAACGGCTTGTCTATATTTAGCAAAGGAAGTTCACGAAGAGCGTGGTCTTGGTCCTGTTAAGGTAATTTTTAGAGATGAAGAATTTCTATCCCCATCGGTAGACCGTTTCGTAAAAGAAGTAGCAGAGTACGATTGGGTAGACTTTGAATGGTATTGCCTCCCTCAAGCGCAAGAGCTTTGGGTTTTGGGACGTAGAGAGTACATATTGTTATGGTCAAAAATGAGAGAGCGAGAAGGTCGTTTATGTAGACCTTTCCCAGACAATTGTTGGCGTGCAGAGCACTTTGGGTTAGACCCAGCAGAGCCAATCCCACTTGGGATAGATGCTTACACCTTGCAGGGAAAAGAAGGGAAGGTTGCGTTTGTTACTGGGATTAGAGCAAACGAATCTATGATGCGTTACCGTACGGTAGTTCAGAAACTACATGAGAATTACATTAACCATCCATTCGGCATGCCTAAATCTGTTCCACTTAAATTTGCTAAAGTGATATATGATTGGACTGCCGATGATGCATTAAAGTTTATTGTTGAAGAACACAACGGTACTTATTGTGACTACTATGATTATGCAGGAATGAGTGGATCTAATCAAAGGGTAGGTATACCTTTACACTCGGTTGCATCTAGAAGAATAATGGATGTTCTACGAACAGAGCCAGAATTTTTTGATGAACTTTACAGATGTTATGAGCCATTAAACGCACAAATGAAACTTTGGAGCGAGTTTAATATAGAAAAAATGATAGATGGGTATGAAGCTTTAGGTTGGGACGGTGTGAAAATGTGTATTGAAGAAAACATGGTAACGCCCGGCTTTAAGAGAGAAGCATTAGCTTTTGCTCATAAGTTTAAGCAAAAGCACGCTAAAGATAGTTGGGGATATCCAATTGATCATCTTTTAAGGACGATATTGCTTCATTCTTTTATTGGAGACACCCCGTCTCCAGTTGGACCTAAAACACGAGCACATAGTAAACGTGTTGCGGCAGCAGCAAAAGCCGAAGAATTACGATTAGCAGATGCTGATTCCCTTGACAAACAAGACGACAGGAGATAATCATGGAAATGGTAAAAAGAGATAGTTTACGCCCAGCGGATTGGACTAGCACATGTTATATTGTTAAGCCCGACTTTAAACAGTTGACAAACTCTATTAAAATGTACGGTATGCTTAGCCCAATTATAGCACAAAAAGATGGGACCATAATAGATGGTTATCACAGATGGGTTATTGCTAATGAAAATAAAATTAAAAATGTTCCTGTTGTTTACGTTGACGTAGATAAAATAGAAGCAATCTTGTTACACATTGACTTAAATCGCTACCGTGGTGTAGTTATTTCTAAGTTTTTGTCACGATTGATTCAGCGTATTTGTGCGTCGGGAAGATACTCAGACGATAAACTACGTAATAGGATGGGCATGACTTGGGATGAGTTTGATGTTCTAAAAGATGGCTCCTTAGTAAAAATGCGTAAAATAAAACAACACACTTATTCTCCAGCGTGGGTTCCAATTGAATCCCCAACAGGAGAAGATATTCATATAGAAAGGCCTACAGGGCACAAAGAACAGGTTTAAGATGGGAATGGAACTTAACGCATATCAAGTTGGCGCTAAAGCTACAGTTAAGTATTCTCAGGAAGATGCCATTGTTGTATCTGCTCTTGGATTGACTGGCGAAGCTGGAGAAGTCGCAGATATTATTAAAAAAATAATTAGAGATAGCGATGCCGAAATTTCAGAAAACGACCGAGAGAAAATCGCTAAAGAATTAGGCGATGTGCTTTGGTATGTAGCATTGCTTGCATGGGAGCTTGGTTATTCATTAGATGAAATCGCTAAGATAAACCTTAAAAAAATATTCAGCAGGTATGGAAAAGAAGTTGGTTACAACACATGACAAACCATTCTCCTCCGTGGCACAAACTAGGGTACCCCGTACCAAACGCCATGTCCAAAGAGAGGCTTTTACGAGAAGCCCATGCTGACTACGATGTGATACTCAGCCCTGTTCAGGTTGAAGATGTCATTGGAGGAAAGTTCGTTACGGTTGAAGATAGATTTGTTACAGGACGAGTTGATCCTGACACGCTAGAGTTAGTTAACTGGGAAGTTGTCAAAGGACGCTACCAAGTCATTCCTAATGAAACTATTCTTGATAAAGCCATGGCAATTGTCAGCGCTTCAAATAATGAAGCAGCGTTAGACAGTGTAGGAGTATTGGATGGTGGTAGAAAATTTTATGTTACGATTAGAACTACTCAGTTAAACTTACACCCTAAAAATGTTTCTGAATCTGACACAGTAGACAACTATATTGTTGTAATGACTTCGCATGACGGTAGTATTCCTATTTGTTACTATAACTTAGATATTCGTAGGAGTACATCATGTGTGTACCGAATAGCGCCCGACTCTGCTTTAAGCGACTTTTCTTTACGCAAACGGCATACCCCTCATGCAACGGATAGGTTAGAAGAAGCAGCACAGGTTATAAACATGAGAAACCAGTGGACTAAAGAACTAACCACCGCAATAGAAGATTTATCGGCCCCCCTTAGGGACTACCAAGTGTTTCAAGTCCTAAGCAGTAAGTGGAGCCTTGAGAAAGCTAATACTAAAAAGAAAAGAGAGTATGCAGAAGGGGTTCATGAGTTAATAATGGACTTGTGTAATTCTGAGAGAAATGTGGGAACATTTGGTGAGACAAAATGGGCACTGTATAATGCGATTTGTGAGTTTTATGATTTCCATAGGAACATAGATGAGCTAGAAAGCATACAGCAATCTTTTGAGTTAGATAACTTCGTTCATAGAGAAAAAATCTCTGTATTCAAAACACTTTTAGGGGTATAGATGAAAGATCTTCGTAAAACAGAATGCTATTTTTGTGGAGATCCTGTAAAGATTGGCGAAGTTGGTGCGTACAGAAAAGTAAGTGGCTGGGCGCAAGTCCGTGAACAGGGAGGTAGTAATTCTTTAGCCTTCATGTCAAAGCCAGAAGCGTGGGCGCATGCTCCATGCATAGACAGAGAAAAGCAAAAACGCAGTGGACGGGTTGCTCAAACAGAAACGCTTTTCTAATGGATGACAAAGAAGACATAACGATAACATTTTCATTTGAAGTAGCGGTTGCCGCCCTTGCATCAATAGAAGCGGCGAAAGACCGTGTTGATCCTGATAGGGTTGAATATAAACAAAGATTATATGATGCCCAAAGAATACTTATGGAAGCTATGGGCGTTAATTAAACGATTATTTCTACCCGTTTACGCAGCCCCATTCCCAATCCTGCACATAAATTAAAAGCGTGCACAGAGGCATCAACTTGGTCGTCATGGACATTTGCTTCTGGAAATGCTGACATTTCATCAATAAAGTCTGTGTTCCAGTTACCTCGTAACAACCTCACGTTACCATTAGCAACTGCAGCAGCCATTGGCTTAGCTCTTGTCTCTTTATCTCCTGTTGCTCTTTGACCAGTAAAAGCATACCCCGGCAACACATATCGTGCGTATTGGTCTATAAGATTTTTTCCCGCAGATCCGGGTTCTTGTTCCATCTGAATAGATATGTCCGGTCCGTCCTCTTCGGCTGTTGCTTTTATAAATTTTTCAACCTTATCACCTTTTGCTCTTATTCTTCTAATATCCATTATGTAGAATATTCCATCATGCATCGCACCTAAACACCCAACTGTCCAGTCGGGGTCTGGATAAGATGGTGACGGCTCGCTTCCGGCAAGGTCCCAAAACCTTATAATTTGCGTATCTGAATCAAAATCAGGTACTTCTGCTGGTTCAACAATTTCAAACATGGTCCTATCAAACATAGACCCTAATGTCGTGGCCCACCAGTCACCGAATTCTAATCGCTTTCGCTCTACTGGGTCTAGCTCTTGAAGAACCGCACGGTATGACTCTGGGTCAATTCCGGGGTTATCAGTAAGTTTTGAGGGCACAAATATTCGTCCTTTTTCGTTGCCCTCTACAAGAAACCTTTGACGCACCCAGTTTGGTGCAGGGTTTGTTGCCGCCCTCATCCTCAACGGCACTTGGGCCAATGGTCCAGTTGATGGGCGACGCAAACGAGAGAAAAGGTACCTGTAGTCAGCTTCTCTAATTTCGGTAACCTCATCCATTCCTATAAACTGAAATTCAGAACCTTTATACCTCAGGTAATCTTGACTGTTATTTAGGTAACCAAATGTTACCCTAGCCCCACTTGGGAAGGTTGCTGTGTATTGGTTAGCATTCCAATGAATGTCATCATAGTTAGATATCCATTCCCTAAACCTATCCATTAGCGCTCCGGGAAGTGACAAGTCGGCATAAGTACGACGAAAAAGAATAGCAGAGTAGTTAGGTACATCCACGTATTGTAGTGCCGCCATCAAAAGTGCGGAACTTTTTCCACCACCTGCGGCTCCACCAAACAAAACTTCTTGTGCGGTTGTCTTTAAAAAGACTTTTTGGGTTAATGAGGGAGCTTCTACCCAATAATCCGAGGATTTTGGTTGCAGCCATTCATTTATCGCTTCCCAGTCTTCTTCTTTCGTTAGCGCCATTTTCTAGTTGTCTCCTTGACAAAATACTGATAAACTAATTATATGAAAACGTTAAAGAGGTATTTTAATCGCTCTGTAGCCGCTCATTCCCTAATTTGTATGGGTATAATAACATTAGGTCTTGGTATTAGTATAGTTCATTTAGGGTTAGGTATTGCAAGCGGTGGCGCAGCGTGTGCCATTTATGGTTACATTTTAGGGGCTGAATAATGGCGTGGAATAAGCCAGAAAACAAATCAATTCAAAGTATAGATACAACTGCTAAAGCGGCCCCAATTTCTGTTGGTGCCCCTATTTCATATAGCCCCAGTTTACAGCCTAAAACAGGTTACCACGATGGTTGGGACATCACTAAAGCCTATCAAGATGGTGTAGCAAAAGTTACTTGGGTTTATCGGTGCATTGACGTTATTGCTTCAAACCAAGCAAAACTACCTATGGTCTTCCGAAAAGACAACAACCCTTTTGGTGAAGTTATCACAGAAGCCCCATTACTTGAGATTTTTAACAACACAACCAATGTTGGTGAAAATGCGTTTGCTTTCAGATACAGACTTTCCGCACAACTTTTGATGAGCACCAGAGGTGTCTTTATTGAAATTGTTAGGAATAAGATTGGTGACCCAATTGCCTTGCACTTATTACCACCAGCAGACACTGCACCAATTCCAGATATTAAAAAGTTCGTAAAAGGGTACGAGGTAAAACTACCTCAAGGCGACACACGAGTAATTAAGCCCGAAAACGTAATATGGATACGTCGCCCTCACCCATTAGATCCTTACTTGTCAATGACTCCAATGGAATCCGCTGGGGTGGCTATTGAAGTAGAGAATCTTGCAAAGATTTATAATAGAAACTTCCTCATAAACGATGGTAGACCGGGCGGTCTCCTCGTTTTAAGAAGCGAAATAAATGAAGAAGATAAAGACGAGCTTAGGTCTCGTTTTCAGGGAAACATTGCTAGGGCTGGGGCAGTAGGAGTTATAGCCTCAGATGACGGTGCTGATTTTGTAGACACAGCAGCAAGCCCTAGAGATGCGGCCTATATTCAAATGAGGACAATCAACAAAGAAGAAATATTTGCTGCTTTCGGTGTACCAGAGTCCATTATAGGCAACTCTTCAGGAAGAACTTTCTCTAACGCTATGGAAGAGGGTAAGGTTTTCTGGATGGAAACAATGGAGCCGCACCTTGATCTCATTGCTAGATCTTTTGACCCAATTGATCCAATTTATTTTGTGGATTTTGATGTTTCTGGTGTTCCTATCCTAATTTTAACCAAACAGGAACAACACGGCTTTTATTTACAAGAATACCAACAAGGACTAATTAGTGTTAACGAATACAGGACTTTAACGGACAGGAAAAAGGTTGAAGCCGAATTGGCTGATTCTATTCTTGCTAATCCAAATCTTACACCTATTGCTAACACAGAAAAACCAATGGAAGATCCAGCGGCTGCTCAACAAGATCCTATGGCAGCAGCAGGTGGAGCAGGAATGCCCGGAGTTCCGGGCGCTGACCCAATGGCATCTCCTGAAGGGGCTGTTCCTATGGGTCCTGAAGGTGCTCCGGCTGGCCCTGAAGGTGCTCCGGCTGGTGCTCCAGCTGGACCTGAAGGCGCTCCTATGGAAGAGCCTCCTGCCCCTATGAATCTTCAAGCAGGAGTTCCGCTAACTGAACAAGCAAGCCAAGCCCAACAATCAATTGCTACAGAGTTTAGCCCAGAAGAAGGGGGCTTTGTTCCACTTGGTACGGTTTCAGGTACAGACGACATTGAACTTGCGGCAGCAGATGTTGAAAGCGAGTTAGATGGTTTTGAGTTAGAAGATGAAGAAGATGAAACAGAGCTAGAAGGTTTTGAGCTAGAAGAAGAAACTGAGGGTAGGAAGAGTCTCCCTTTTCTGAGATCAGTCTAAAGTCGTTAGATTGGGAAACTAAAGTTGAACGACAGGTCCTTTCTCTTGAGGATAAATACAAAAAAACAGTAGATGCTGTCATAGATGCCCAAGAAGAATTAGCTTTAGCTAAACTAGAAGAAGACACAACATTAGCTTTGATTGGTCTAGGCTCAAATGCCGATTTTTCTTCAGTTGTTTCTATGGCAGAGCTTATTGAAACATCTCAGCCTTTAGTAGACGGAATGAAAGAAGCCTACGAAACTGGTGCTAAGGATAACGTTCAAGAAGGGTATGGGGCTTCTATTGAAGAAACTTTTGCTAATGCGGCCCTGTCTCAACAAATAGCAACCGTCAATGAGTTTAATTCAACGACACAGGACCAAATAGTTAGCGCTTTAACTGAAGCGAGTATTTTAGAGAACGATAGTGGGGATGTTGATATTGCGCTTAAGGCATATTTAGCATACACACTCATTAAAGCTATTTTCAATAAACTTAGGGATAAACGCAGAAAACTTATTATAGATACGGCCATTTTAGGTTCATATAATATGGGTGTGTATGATTCTGCTGTTTCAGACAGAAAACAGTTCCCTTCATTGAAAAAAACGTGGCTTTCTATGCAGGATGATAAGGTTAGATTAAGCCATAGGATACTAAATAGAAACTCAGTTCCGGTAGCTGAACCCTTTATTGTTGAGGGAATTCCTATACGTTTTCCAAAAGATCCAGTGGCTCCGCCTTCTTTAACAATAAATTGTAGATGTTTCTTAAAGTTCTCTAAGTAATTTATATAAAGGATTTATATAAAGTGTGCTTGAACGGTCTTAAATAATGCTGTAATATAGTATTGTTCGGACATCAAAAACACAGAGGTTAACCATGAGCAGTGTAACTTTAGCCCCATTAAGCGCTAATAGCGTTAACGAAACAGACGTTAATTTTAAAGCCATTTCTGGGCAAATTGGAATTGATAAAGCACAAGGTATTGTAGAATGCTTCGTATCTGGTGTGGGAAATAAAGACTCTGTAGGCGACATTGTGCTTCCCGGAGCATTTAATGCCTCATTAAAGCGAAGAAAACCACGTGTTGTGTGGGGTCATGACTGGAATCAACCAATTGGTAAAGTTATAGAAATTTATGAAGTTCCAGCATCTGATCCTCGGCTTCCAGATAAAATGAAAGAAGCTAAAATTGGTGGACTTTTTGCTAAAGTTCAGTTTAATTTAAACACTGAAAGAGGTCGTGAAGCCTTCGCAAATGTAGCTTTCTACGACCAAGAACAAGAATGGTCAATTGGATATAAAACCATAAATGCTGATTTTGATGCAGGAAGACAAGCAAATCTTCTAAAAGAAGTAGAACTTTATGAAATTTCACCTGTTTTACATGGAGCTAACCAACTCACAGGTACTATTTCTGTTAAAAACGAAGAAAGAGGAGTTTCTAAAGAAATGACTGAAGAAAAAGGCGGATTAAACAATACGCACATGGGAGACCCAAATGATCCTAAGAAAATTCTTAGGACAGCGTTGTCTCAAGCTTTAAATCGCCCAATTGAAATTTTAAATATGGACGAAAACACTGTTGTTTTTGAGTCCGCCCCCGGAATGACGTGGCAGGCTGGATTTCATAGACAGGGTAATCGCTATATGGTAGGTGCACCATCTCGGGTAAAACCTATCACATCTTATATACCCCTTTATGGTGGTGTGCCAGAAGCCATGCCTCAATCTGAGACAGAGGCCGAAAGAATGGATAGGAGTCCAATGTCAGGTGCAAAAACAGAAGATACACGACCAGTTCTCATGCGTGATGGCGGAGAAGACAATGGTGAACCAAATACTCAGTTTGGTTTCACTGGTGAAGAAGCAGCCATGTCGTGGGCAATGACCTTAAATTGTGAAGGATTCCATTCTTATGATGGTAAATTCTGGCCTTGCTCAGATCGTGACACGTATTTAGAAGCGCTTAGAGCGTTTGACAACAATTCAAACGTAAGTTCGTACAATGACTACGTTAGTGATGCAGAGGTTTCTGAAGACTCAACTGTAGGCAAGAAAGATGCGGGAGCATGTTCTTGTGAAACCGAGACAAAAGGTCACGGTGGATACAAGAAAGAAAATTGGCTAGACAACGTTAAAAGAGACCCAATGGCCCTATTGTTAATGGCTTACAGTGCAATGCTTCCTTTGAAAGGCGCTTCTGAAGAAAGAGAAGCTCTTTTAGCACTTATTGATTTGGTTGAAGATTTCTTAACAAAAGACCGTGAAGAAGAAATTGAAGTCGTTATGGCGTCCTCAAAGTCAGTTTCAGGGTATGTTGTTAATGTAAAGTGCAAAGGGGAAGAAAAGTTTGATGTCATAGACAGCATGCGACGTGTCCCTGTGTACGCACAAGAAGTAAAAAATGGGGTTGATCTTTTCTTCTCCAGCAGAGCAAAGCATGAAACAATAATGGATCGTGTAGCTAAGGGTTTAGCTGTATTACCATTTGATCCTGTTGTGTCTGGAAGATATGAAAAACAAGTTGACACCAACAATGGTGTTAAGTAGACTAAGTTGAGAGACTTTAGGAGTTTATAATGGATGAAAAAACAGAAGATCAGCTAGCTAAGTTTGAAGAACTTCAGGCTCAACTTGAGGATACTGAAGTTAAAGCTGTTGAGGAAGAAGACGAAGAAATTGTTGAAGACGACGAAGAAGTTGTTGAAGACGAAGAAGAAAAAGATCTTGATCCCGACGAAGAAGTTGATGAAGACGAAGAAGGTCAAGGAGAACGTTTAGAGCGTGTCCCCATGAAACCTTTGAAGGGTAAAAAGCCTAGCAAAATTGGCAAAAAGGCTGCTGCTATTTATGCGCAGTTAGAACGAGAAGCAGACGAAGACGAAGAAGAAAACCCAGATGTACCTGAGGTCTTCCTAGCCAAGTCCGACTTTGATGATAAGTGTCATGCTGGTGAGTACCTAAGCATTAAAGAATACGATGAATTAGATGAAGATGCAAAAGATGCATACGAAATGATTCAGGTGTTTGATGAAGACTCTAAAAAAGGGTATGGAATGCGTTGGCGTAGGCATGGTAAAAAGCCAAAACGGCGCATGCCAATAGAAGACACCTTAGAAAGAAAAGAAAAGTTTTACGACTCCGCTGAAGAAGCAGCAGAGGCCGCTTTAGAAATAGGTTGTGAAGGCTATCATGAAATGGATGGAAAATTCATGCCATGTCAAACTCATGAGTCTTACCTAGAGCGAACTGGACAAGGCGAAGCGCAACGTTTAGAACGTGCCCCTATGGAAGGTATGGAAAAAAGCGAAGATTTCCTTTGTGGTTTCCAACGTAAATCTGTACAAGCACCATGTGATTTCTGTAGAGGAGGGTGCGCTCCTGAAGATGGGCTGCCCGGACTTGCTGATATTGAGCAAATGGTTATGAAGTCGTATGAAGGTTCACAGATCATAAGTTCTGGCTACTCAAACGTTGATGATATTTTTGTTGTTGATGTTAAGCGTGCAGACAACTCTGCTATTGAGGTTTTCCTTTCTGGCGAAGGTGATGAACTTGGATGGCTAAAAATTGATGACGAACTTCTAGAGGAAGTATCTAAAAAGTCATTGGACATAATTTCCACGCATGATGCTGAAGATATTGCTATCAAAACACTTGGTGGAGAGGCATCCAGCGTTACAGCAGATGTATTTAACCAGCAAGATGTTTACGTCGTTGAGGTTAATACATTTGACGAAAAGAGTTATGATGTGTTTGTTTCTACAGATGGAAGAATACTTGGCTATGATGAATATTCTGTTGAGTCTCCACTTTCAGAAGATGAAGAAATTAAAGCACTTGAAGCTGAGCTAAACATAAAGAGAATGTACTCTCGTGAACAGCGTGAAGAAATGGCTGAAAATGGAGAAGCTTTAGAAGATGGGTCTTTCCCAATCGCTGATGAAGCTGATCTTAAGAATGCCATTCAAGCGTTTGGTCGTGCAGGAGATAAAGCAGCGGCTAAGGCACACATTATGAAGCGTGCAGAAGAACTTGGCTTAGATGATCTTATTCCTGCGGACTGGTTACAAGAAGGCTCTCCTCCAGCAGATGCCCCTGACGAAGCGGCACGACTTGAAGATGAAAAAGGTTTAGAAGACGCTGACGTTGATCTTAAAGAAGCCTTGAAGGAATTTGAGGAACTTAAAAGAGATAACGGTCTTTCCTAATTTGATCTAGGAGGGTCCGATGCAAAACGCTCAGATTTTAATAAAAATCCGAGAAATAAAAGCAACTATAGGTTTTCCAGAGATAGAATATCTCTGTAAATGTTCATGGATTGGGACGGGTAGATGACAATTTTTGAATCCAAAGCTCCACATGAAGCTATCCTAGACCTTCCGCAAGAACGCATCACTGGTGACATCCTTAGAGGACGAGGACCAAGGCGAGGAAACTTAGAGCGGTTAATCAAATATTGGCGACCAATTATGCGCAAACCCGGAGGTTTTCGTAGGTGCCTTGTTATTTTAGCTAATCATCCTGAGCTTTATCCTCTTGAGAGAATTTGCGCATGGCTACATCATGAGACAACAGGGCTATGGCCGAATGAAGGCAATCATCATGAAGGCGGAAAACTTGGCCCTATAGTTGGACAAGCTAGAAGATTTTTGAAGAAACCAAAACGCAAAAAGCGTGGTAAACGTAAAAAGAAAGATGATGGTATCTACCTTGATCCAGAAACCTATAGCCTTAGAGCTATGGTTGGTGAGTCTCGCTTATTTGACGGAATCTTAGTTCAGCCTATAGCAGGACGACAGAACGTAGTGGAAATGAAAGCCGCTATGTTTGCTAACAGAATGTCTGAAGTTAGAGTTGCCAGCAATGAAATAGAATTTAAAAAAGTTGGACTTATTGGAAGCGGTAGTGCTGCTGGACAGGCCCTACAGGCGGCTGGAAGTATTTTATTGCCCGGCGATATCTCTGACTTTAGAAGCCCAGTTAGATCTCAAATTTATGAGACATTAACTCCGGGCGGTGGACGTGGACTCCCTAGTGCTAGACGACTTATACGAGGCGCTGGAAGTGGTGCACGAAACAAATACAGATGTCCCCCCGGCTTCCAAAAAGGTGGGACATTTACAAATAAAACATTTTCTACTTGTGGTGCTCAGGTTCTAGCGCTTCCGGATATGGGTCCGGGTTCGTTAAATGCTGACGCCCAAAGAGCGCTTGCCGATTTAGCTAGAGATGCAAGCATGGTGCGAAGCGTAGGGGAGCTTAGAAGCAACTCCAACCCTTACGCAGTTATTCGTGCTGCTCAGATACCTTTCGCCCCCAAGAAGGGGAGCCCCACTAGACGACAGATATCAACAGATCTTATTTTAGGTCGTGTGTTTGATGGAGAAGAATTTGGCCCTAGGTTTGTCCGTAGAGACGGAGTTATTTTAGAGCCAATGGTTTCTGAAGAGTTTTTAAGCAAAATGGACGAGTTTGACGACATGGTTGATGGCTCGTTTGTGACGACTTATAAAGAAGGCGTTGTTGGTATTGATTCTTTACGTACGTTTGGAACAGGAATCAGAGACACATACATAGCTATTCCAGATACTGGTGTTGTTAAAGTAAGTAGGGTTGGTGGAGAGATTTCTCCCGAGACTCGTGCAGGCACCATTAGAGCGTTTAATGCCGAGCAAGGCCGTTCGCCTAATATTATTTTTCCGCTGCTTGAATTTGTTAATAGTTCTGATGGAAAGTTTGATGTTGAGTTTGGTGATATTACTAATAACAAGTATGTCCCTGCAACAGACGAGACAAATGCACTAGTAAAGGTTAAGTCTGGAAACATAACCAAGTTGGTCCCTCAGTGGGTTTACAATACTTTCTTGTCAAGGTCTGCTCCACGTAGAGCGAAAGACGCACCCATTTTTGAGATGGTCTCCGACAAGCCAAACGAAAAAACCTTGTTAGCTAAATCGCTAACTAAAAATTATTTAGACCAGTCTTCTGCACATTCTTACCACATTTTTATTGATACTAAAGCTGCTAAGTTTAATGCAGCACTACATAGTGCAGATTTAGAGTTGAAAGTTAAGTTGCGCAGGGCAGGAAGACGATTTGGCGCTACCGCTGAATCTGTTGGCGATGTCGCTGGTGGCGCTTCTGCAATATTTGACTCTACCTTGAAACGATATCGCTGTCCTCCGGGAACTAGAAGAGGTGGCTCATTTTCCGATAAGTTCGGAACTAATTGTGGCTACTCACTCCCCAAGAATTTAGTTAATAATTTCATTAATGTTGGGAAAGACCTTGCTAATGCAGCTAAGTTAAAACCCTTCAAGAGAGCTAATAACCCCGGAGTCAAGACACAAATATCAAGCTTAGGACGTGTTAAAGAAACACTTACATCAACTCTAGCAAAAACTGAAGACAAAGTAGGAAGCGGTATAGGTAGAACGATTGCTCAATCTAGAAAGTTGCGTTCATTAACTCCTGAAGAGCGTACTTCTTTAGATGGTGAGCCTTTGCGTGATTCTTTAAGAAATTTAAGGTCTTTTGTGCAATCTAACAGAGATAGTCTTTCTGTTGGAGATACAAGGAAGATATTTAAGGAGCTTTCAGATTTAAGCGCTTTAGAGGCTGGGCGTATAACTGATAACCCAGACGGAGATAAAAACATTCAAAGAGAAATATCTGATTTGATGGATGGGACTCTTAATGATCTTAGGTCTATTGTTAAAGGCGCAACCCCTGATGTTGATGTAACGCCTAAACCACAGAAAAGAAGAGATGATCGTGAAGCACGATTGTTACCATCTGTGGATGAGATTGTAGCTGACACTCCACGACGTATAAAAAGAGGGAAAGACATTCCTGAAATTCGGAGAATGCAGTTTCACACAGATCCAACAGATGTAAACTCTGATGTAGATCCTGAGAGAGCAAGACGCATGAGAAGCATTATAGAGGCTGAGCAAATTCGTTTGGCCG
>CEVZ01125749.1_pt1 | contig 36664 bp, 45 predicted proteins | sample 361371 | NCBI WGS metagenome assembly CEVZ01 (sample SAMEA2620217, study PRJEB7988) | marine metagenome | isolation source: saline water (ENVO:00002010), including
GGATTCACCACCGCCTTGTGTTCCTCCATTACCTGAACCTGCTTCGGAATCTTGATAATCAGGGTCATAAGCATCAGGGATACCATCCCCATCCGAATCACTAAACTCTCCGTCATTAGGGTCGTTTGGGTAAGGGTCGCTACCATCAGGCCGACCATCACCATCTGTATCGGCTGAATTAGGATTAGTTCCTCTCTGATATTCTTGGGAATTAGTTAGTCCATCACCATCGGGGTCGCCATTAGCATCGCCTCCATTCAAGGGATTGAGTCCATTATTGACTTCCCACCCATCAGGTAGTCCATCACCATCTGTATCGGGGTTTTGGAAATTAGTTCCTTCATTCTGTTCTTCAGCGTTAGTTAAACCATCGCCATCCCAATCTGCCCCACCATCAGAGGGGTCGAGTGGGTCTGTGCCTTCACTTGATACCACCCCTACACTCATTACAAGCATAAAGGCAGTCATTAGTGTAAGCATTGTTCTTTTGAATCTATTATTTTTATTTGCTTTCTCCATATTGTTCACATTTCGTTCATAGAGAACCCTCTGTTCCCTCTACCTTAATGTTTGAACTTACTACTATTTAATCATTTGGGGAGATTATTTCTTCACATTCAGGGGGCTTGAAGCCTTCTTCTTCATTCCAATCATCACCTGAATATAACTCAGGAATAAAATCTTCTGACTCCCATTTCCACCCACAATGGGTGCATAAATTATACAATTCGACAGTATGGTAATAGTATCTTTCCATCAAGCAGTTTTCATTTATGCAAGAGTCCATGACTCTAACAACCAATCCAAAATCTACATCTTCCATAACAGTTCAGTAAGGTGATACCTTATTAAACATTACTCAAACAGGAATCATTGGGATAGGTCGTGGCTCATACTCTCTTATCGTATTTGGTGTAATAGTCGGCACACCTCTCATCCCACCATCTTTAGTAAGTGGATAAGGAACTTGTGCTTGATTCTTCCTGTAATTAGGTTTAGCACCTAAACTCCCTGCACCTTCTCTCATTGAAATCTTGGCCTCACTCATAATTTTGCTGAGTGCAGGTATCTCTCCGACAACTTTCCCGTCTTTCTTCATCGCTATTTTTTCACCATTAAAGAATGGGAAGGTTTGCCCCCACACATCCTCTAACCAAAAGTCCTGTAAGTAGGAAGCGGGATACCCTTTAGCCATGTAGGAACAAACGGTTGGGAACAAAGGATTACACCAATTTCCTTGAAACTCAGGTTGGTTCGCAATCAAGAGAGCCATTTTAGATGTTCCTATGGCTTTCAAATATTTTTTATCTCCTGTTTCCAAATCGGTGTATGGTATTGAAAAGTCCTTGAAGAATAATCTCGGCCAATATAGGAAAGTTGGGAGTCCACTTAAATCCCACCCAAGAGCATTCCAAATGAAAGGATAGGCTTCTTCGGTTTCCCACAAGTCCGACCCTCTAATCATGTGTGTGATTCTCAAATCGTGGTCGTCAATAGCACCTTGAAACGCCAAATAAGGCCAAACAAACCCTGTTTCATTAGGGTGGCTTCGTGCAGTAGCCCTCATAATTTTAATATCTCTCCACTTAGATTTTCCTGTATCTAATGGAGTTTTCAAATAAACCGTAGGAACTATTGTTCCCACCTCTTCATAAACTTTGGCTTCTTGTCCTATCTTGATAAAGTGTCCTTGTGTTGGAGAACATAATGTGCCATCCTCTGCAACATAACTTCCCGTTTCTACCATTTCATCGAATTGTTTCAAATTAGTTTCAATAGATTTTTCTCTATCAGGATTCGATTTTGCTTGTGCAGATTGAAGAGGTGTTTTTCCTTCTGCAATTTCTTCAGGAGTCAAATATTGTTGATATTCTTCTGCAAATATCTTATGTGGGATACATGATACATAAGCCTTTCCCTCACCAATCAATTTCCGAGCAAGAGAAATGTATCTCTCTTTATTTTCAGAAGCGATATGAAGTTCATAATCATCTTCTGTTCTATCAGTCAAGAACTCAAACTCTTCAATAATTTGAGGATATAATTCTCTTAATGGCCTTTTTTGGTCGGGGTCAGTATCATCGAATCTAAGAATGTAATCTCCATTGTATGCGTTTGCATAAGTATTATTCACGATGATACCAAAAGAGTGTCCCATACTAAGTGGGCCATTCGGATTCGGGGCGAACCTAACTCGGACTCCATTGTTCGTAGTTCCTTGCGGTAGTGGAGGCAATCCTCTCAATTCTACCTTCAAGGCTTGTTGAGCAAAGTAATTATTCAATTCTTTAGAAGATACTTGCATCAATCGTGGCTTCAACATTTCTACCATTTTTTCGACACTTTTTCTACCTTCACTATGAAACTTCTCATTGTAATGGATTAGCCTATCATTGATAAGATTCATCAAGAAAACGGTTTGTTTCCGATTGAATATCAAGAATGGAAAAGCCCCTTGAGTAATTTGATTTTGAACCATTTTTACTGCTTGTTGGTATTGACCTTTTTTTCCTTGTTTCATTTTACCATTATTTTTCAATACTTCAAGAGCGCAGAAATAATCAACTGCAATCGGAATATCATCTTGGCTTCCACTCCAATCTTCCGCACTAAATCGTGATTTAGGTTTAGTTAATAGGTCAAGACCCTTGAAGGCGACTAATGCCCCCAAACCACCTAATAAAATCTTGTCCCAACCTTGAGGCATAAAATTACTTTGGAAAAACTGATACATAAAGATGTCGTCATTGGAAAATTAACAACATAAGTGTGAAAGCCACAACAAACATAATAACAAAGCCGAATATGAAGTTTTCTTCAGTTGATTCAAACCACCAATCAAGAGGATTGTTTTTCATTTTTTCTGACCTCCCATACATATTCAAATATCCAATGAGAAATGATTAAGATGAAGTGCAAAAAGAAAGTAAGGTAGGTAGCCTCCTTAATATCACCTTCTACAAGCCATATCGTCATTAAAGTTAAGAGAATAGAACATATTCTCCAAGATATTACCTTCTTCAATATTTCTTTATTTTCCGTCAAACTACCACTTCATTTCTATTGGTTCATCAGTAGCAATCGCATAGACAATCCAAATAAGTATGAGTATTCCAATACCACCACATATTGAAAAGCATGAAATATACTCCATACCGCCTATAATGTAGTCATAGTATTTGAAACTTCGCAATCTTTATTTATCAAAAAGAGGAAATCCACTTTATGCCACAGAAATATGACGGATTTCATGGCTCATATATTTTATCGCCTCATCTTGAAGATTTTGAAAAAGATAAGGCATGGTTTTACAACTTAACACCACTTGAGCAAGTTTCTACTCTTGCTAATTCTTACATCTACATCACCTCCGATTCTGACTTCTCACCAATTTCATCGAGTTTTGAGAATGGAGTAAAGGCTACATTAAACAAGTTGCCTCCCAAAGATTTTCCCTCAGTTAGACGAGAAACCAATACAGAAAATGATTTAGAGGGTGCAATATACTTCTCTCCTTTCTTCTTGTTTTTATGCAAACATACTATTTCCATATTGAGTTATTACAACAACCTCATAGAGTTGGCTCAGGAGTGGTATGAAAGATTATCGCCTAATGCTACGATTATTAATTACTCTGATAATGGAGAATCAGAAAATGCTTACGCTTTGATAGAGGAAGAATTAATTTCCCAATCATTTCAGTCCCGACTCAATAGGATGTTATTAGACAAAACCCTCTCATCCTATAATCCAAACCATACACTATTGAGGGAAATGCCTTTGGTGCAAGATTACATCTCTGAATCTATCTTAGGCACATCATACCCATCTTGGATGTCTGCCACAATCAACAACCTAATTACGCATGATTTGAAACCTGATTTATCCGACCCTAATTACAGAAAACAAGTAAAGTTGGCACAACTATTTAATGAGATGAAGAAGTTGATTGGTCGATTCGCCCTTTACAATTATGCAGTTGCACTTACTTATTATGTAATCAATTCAAGTGGTATTCTCTCAAGCGAAGCAAGAAGTGTTCTGCCCTCTTCCCAATTACGAGAGAACCTTGTTTCTCAAATAAGGTTTGCCATATCATTAGCCTCAAGTGATTGGGATTTGCCACATCATCGGTGCGGAGGAGAATGGAATCCACATTACAAAATCGCCTCTATTATGCTACCATTTTTGATAAGTGGTGAGTCGATTGGAATAGTAGAGTGGGGGGATTCCATGAGGGTAGAAAGCGATGTATGCTCAAATAATCCTTTGTTCCCTATCAAATATATTTCCACAATCGGTGATTTACGGCTTGAATCCGCATCGGCTGATGAGTTTTATGCCGTTTATTCCCTTTGGACATCCATACCAAACGGTAGAGCATTTGGTAGAGATTGGGCATCATCTCGATTGATTATATCCTATGAACCTCCTACTAATGATAATTTGCCTCCGATTGAATATGGGGGAGTAGATGCCTCTCAAGAACTATCAACATTTATGAATTATTCAAGATTCGGATTTTCATTTGGCGGGCATAAGGGGATTTGAACCCCTGTTATCGGCTTAGGAGGCCAATGTGCTATCCAAACTACACTATACGCCCATATTGATTTAAGAGTTGGTGGAGAAGGCGGGATTTGAACCCGCAGTTTCCCGTTCCGCAAACGGTTGTTTTTCCTGATTAAACTACATCCCCGTATTATTGTCTAAGGGCTACTCCCTTATTAATGTTTGGTATGGTGGTGTGTTGGAGGGTCTATTGGGATTTGAACCCAAGACCAACGGGTTAAAAGCCCGTTGCGCTACCTGACTGCGCCATAGACCCGTAGTAGTGTTTGTTCCACTACCGAAATCATTCAGTAGTTGGCCTTCCCACAAGATAGTATCGCATATATCTTTGGCCTGTTGGGTCAGTTCTCCACTCATGCTCAAAAGAATATCCTTCTTCCTTCAAATCACTAATTCTTCGTGGCAAAGCCCGAATCTTGTAAATCGCCTGTGCCTCCACATTACTGATACTATTAGCAGTATCAAAATGGCTCAATAGCAGTTCCTTTTGTGTTTTTCCTTTCATAATCTTCATAGGTTTTTCCCCCTTTGGTAATTAGTCCTGTGTTGTGCTACCCTTATTAACTTTGCTATTTGCATCATTGGTGGGATTCCGAACCCATAACGCAGGTTTATTGTTCCATACCTTTGTTTTCACTTGTTGATAACCCTTCTGAGATAAGTGGTTATTGAAAGCCCTTGAAATAAACTTCTGAGGAATAATTTCCTCTCCATGCTTGTATGAAGTAAAATGGCCGATAGAATAAGTATTGAAGGAATTAGCCAAAAACAAATAGTTAGGTTGCATATCTTCTATGACTTTATCTAAGTGTTCCATTGGATTTTCAAAATGTTCAAAATATTCGGAAGCAAAAACAAAATCCACCCCTTTACCAATCTGAGTTGTATCCTCCACGATGGAGAAATCATAGTCAGAACTTACTTTTTCACAGAACTGATATTGCTTTGTATTTTTAATATTCGTTCCATATACTTCAGAGTTAGGCCATATTTCTTTCAAGTAAGCACTCGTATAACCCATCCCACAACCCAAGTCGGCCACCTTATTTACCTCTCCCAAAAACTCAAAAAGGGATGTATTTCCATCGTATGATTTAGGATTCTCAATAGTCCGTAAATAACTTCGACTGTAAGTTACGAAACAAGTAATCAAATCTATGAAATAGTAATCATCATCATAGCAAGAGTAATCAGGGTCGCCCTCCATTAAGGCATCATACCATTCTTTTTCGATTCGTTTTACTTCAACTATGAGGGATTCATCATATTTATTTCTATTACACTTTCCTACTAAATTATGTGCCTCAATGAGTGCGAGTTCCTTGTCTATTCCGAACATCTCACCATAATCATCAATGAACATCTTGATTATTTCTTTGGGTTTCATAGTTTTCATTTTTTACTCCTCCATTCCTTAATATCTGCGGGATATTCACTACTTTCAATTAGTCGAAGGCCATAATTATTGATACCTGTTGGGATTTCGATGTCCTTCTTTCTAACTAATTTATTTTCCTTAAAAGGTTTGTAATTAACATGATGATGCCATCTATTGAATCTCCATACCACCTTTGCTACATCAGGGTGCATATCTTCTAACATCTTAGATTTCAAGTAAGTTCCATCTTGAGAGTAAAATTGTTGATGGTTGCCTCCACTCATTCTCTGAGTAGTAACTTTTCCTTGTAAGAAAGCATTGAATTGGAGAGTAGCCCATCCATCTTTGAGAACCCTTAATGATAAATCTGTATCTTCATTATACCGCCCCCTCCACCGATAAGGAATATCGTTTCGGATAAGGAGGCAACTGTATATTCTTGTATTTTTCACGAATGGTGGGAGAGCATCATTAGCCTTACAAAAAGAATAATAATTTGGCCCTGCTATGGCGATATTATCATATCTCTGAACGAAATCTTCCATACACTTGAAGATTGTCCCACTCGTAACCAACGCTTTAGTATTTCTATTTAATCTATGGAAGGCATCTAAATTATCATCCATGACCCAATGCCAATCATATCCTCTCTCGATGGAATGTTCCCATGCGAAGTTCCTTGCCGCACCGGGTCCGATTCGTGGGTCATCATCATCCCAAAAAACATCATATTCTTTGTTGTATTTTTCAGGAGTAACCAATATTTTCTCAGCATCCACAACCTTAGCATATTCTTCATATTCGGATGCTTCGACAATAAGGTGATAAGGAACTTTCATATATTCCAATGCCTTTACCGTCAATCTACTTTTCCATCGACCTTTGGAAACCACATAGATAGGATATTCAGGATTCATCGACCCATCTCCTCACAACTCCACTCCTATGTGGCCGATAAGGATGCCAAATACTCTTGGTCTTAGGCGTTAATTTCTGCCCAATCATTTCGGCAAACTCCTCCAAATCCTCAGCCGTTTCAAATCGAATAATGATTTTACTGAATGGTTCTTTCTTTTGTTGATTGAACTCAGGCATACCAACCCACTCATCTGAGGGGATTTCCTTATCTTCTATTTTATCTTCATCAAGAGTTTCAGAATCTATTTCACCCATATCGGTAAATAATTCTAATGACCCTTATTAGTGTTTCTACGCAACAGTAGGCAAATACGACTTCTCATCTACAATCAAATCAATGGCCGCTTGATTGGAAATACCTTCCAACATCCCTACAACATTCATCCCCATCCAAATCATATTCACCAATACAGGGGCAAGAGCATCGTGATAATAAGCAGTAGCCAATAATCCCGAAGAACCTACAAAACTGATTCCATGATAAAGGAAAGAAGTATTACTAACCCAACCTCTCGATACGGCCACGACTGCGCCAAGTTGTAAAGCACCACCAAGATACCCTACACCATCCATAATTTTTCTACCATATTTCTCATCAAGATATTTTCTATTCGCTTCCATATCTTTGATAGCCTTCCACCCCAATGAGCCACCTACTACGACTGTTCCGACCACGATTTTATTCATTGTATCCACCTAAGCATTGATTTCTCGATTCAGCCACTTCCTCTCTAACATTTGATTCTGCCCTTCGCCATCTACCCATGTGGCATACCAATAGAAGTCATAATGGGTTGCATTAGATTCGGTGAAGTTAGTGAGAGTAATGAAGTGATTATCTTCCACCCATCCTTGAATGTAGTGGAATCCTGTCCCATAATTGATTGGCCCTGTGGCATTAGGCCCTGAGTTTGTTCCATTAACTTCATATACTAAGAATTGAACTGATACATTATAGCCCTCAAGATTATTGTTTTCATATCCACAATCAAGGTCATAACCTACGGAAGCATGAGTGGCATTTGTTCCAATATCAATCCAAAATAAGTTAATTTCACAGATTTCAGGCTCTTGTTCTACCACATCTATCCCCCAAAACAATACTTGTTCCAATACTTCACCATCAAGGGAGGCAGTAATTCTCGGAGTCCAACTATTACCTACTGCAACACCATCGAAAACATGAGATACATCGCTCTCCTCCCCACCACTTACAATTCGTGATTCGGTGTAATTTGCATCATATCCATTTTGGTATAATTCAATATCAATATCAATATTTTCTCCTTCGCAATTTGAAGGGATAACTTTGAATGCTACCAATATTGCATCCTGTTCTTCATCTTCTGCTACATGACCTCGATAGTGATTATGTATTCCGATTGAACAAGGCACATCTTCTATTTCATCAATCACGATAGAATTGGATTCAAACCATCCACTTTCATAGGGTGCATCATCAGCGTTAGCGTGAGAATACTTTGCTTTGATTATCCAATCATCCCCATCAGGAAGGTCGCTTAATTCAGCCTTTCCTTGAACTCTCATCGTTGTATCGCCATCAGGTTCAATCCAAAAGACCCCATCATGGACTTCTCCATATTCTAAGGTATCATGCAATTCCCCTCCATTCCATACTTCCATACTGATTTCAATATCTTGGCCGCAACCTTCTAAATCTGAAAACACTAAGTCCACAATCAAATCATTACCGTCTGAACTGAGTGTAGGCGTATCTAATTCCGTTTGTGAGTAACAAGTATCATCAAATACTTCATGTGTTTCAGGCGAATCCCAATTCCAATTAGAGCCATCGTATGTGTAGAAACTGAAATGATTTCTATACACCCCTGCTTCTAAGTCAGAGAAGGAATGTTCTAAGGTATAACTGTGTTTGAATCTAATGCCGTTTCTTTCTTCTTCATCGTGATATTCATTATCTTTTATGAGTTCAACAGTAAAATCTCCTTCCATTTCGTGAGGGCAATTTGGACTTGAGAAAACACCCCTCACAACTAAGAAATTATCATTATCCATGAAGGACTCATCTTGCCAAGCCCAATTACAATTTACGGGTGGGCCACCCCCACCTCCATTATCATCAAACTCACAAGACCCATCATCATGCGTAGCATATTCATCATAATTAAGCGCATCAGGATTCATACATCCCCAATATTCTATCGGGTAATCATCTTCCCATTCATCTTCGTCTGCACCCATTAAGTCAATCCATCCGATTGCTTCTAAACTTCCTCCACCTAAGAGTAAGAATAATGGCGATAAGATAATTAAGATTTTTTTGATATTTTCCGCCTTTCTTTGAACCGACTCAATTGCCCTATCAACAATATCTCCTTCAAGAGTAGTTTTCACTTCAAGAACGGTTTCATTATCTCCACCATTGAGAACTGTATTGTCGCTTATGTCTTTGCTAATGTTTTGCACCGTAGCAATTAGTTCTGCCGCATCTTTCAATTGCTCGACTAAATCAGGAGAATCTGTATTTGATTGATTCAATTTACCATCATCCAACAAATCAGCAAGAACATCTTCATAATCTCTTCCTGTTAAGTCAGCAAGTTTTTTTGCTCGTTCTTCTATTTCTGAAGAATCGACATTTTCCTCATCCATAATGTAGGTATCTCTTCTCGGAGATTTAAGGCTTTCGCTTTGATTATTCTTTATCTTCGATAATCTCTTCGACTTTATCCATTACTTCTTCGACTTTATCAGCAAGTTCTTCATCAATTACATTTGCTTCTTCAAGTGCATCAATGACTCCATCTGCCGCTTTGAAAAATGAACTGTATCCTGTTGCCGCAAACAAGAATGCAATTGCACCTGCTACGGGTGCATATACGGCTACTTCATCCACTTGCGACATAACCACAGATGCAAGCGTGGTCGCTGAAATGGCGTGTTGTCTAACTTCTTCAAAATCCATATTGGAGATATTCATAATGATTTCTTGGTTGTTTTGATAGTTAAATGTTCCGCACCGTTTTCTTTATTAGGGTGAAGGTATCACTACATAATATGCCTTCTCAAAAACCTCAAAAAATATATGAGAGAGAAATTAACGGTTTCAAGGCTAAAACCCTATTCCGAGAGGGTTTGGCTCGTTATCCTGAGTGGGCATACAATTTGAAATCAACACAAGGAATCATGGTTTATGTTCCTCCTCATTTTTTTGAATCAGCCTATCGAAGAGTTCAATCTCTTGATACCTCCAAGAAATTATTTTCAAGATTTTTTTCAGATGAGGAAATAACAAAGTTAGTTGGATTTATTGAACAAATGGAAAAAAACAATGGTGATAAGAACTATGGAAAGGCAACAATTCAACTGATTCTTAATGTCGCAGATTCAGCAATCAAACAAAGGAGAGGGATAGTTTCTATTTTGAATAAAATGTCGCCTAAAGAGAGAAGAAAAATACAAGAAGATGCTTTGAAAATCCGACTAAAAAATCATAATGTGTATAGTCCATTTGAAGATTATGCAAACTTGATTACTTCACAGAAAATTAAGTTTTCTTCTCGGTCAAAAAGGTATCCATTTGTGTTTTCTTTACTGAACAGAAATCCTGATAAAATACTCCTCAACACAGTTTATTTGAAGGGTGATAATTACCCGAAAAATACAATAATTGTGTATTCTATTTAGTGGAAACTCGGTTGATTTTTATTTCAATTGGGATTTCAAGTTGTGGACTACACTCAATAAGGTAGTTCAATTGTTCGCATAAATCTTTCACAAACGGAGGCCCTGCAAAATTGGTATGATTGATTTTCAACCCAATCCCATTTTCTTTTTCATCCACTTCAATATTTCCTAACAGGTGGGTTTGCCCCAACATCAATTCAATGTTTCCTAATGTTTGATAAACTGCTTCTCTTTCAGGAAGTTCATTGAGTATTCGGTGGGCTTTCTTAGTCATATCAATGAGCATACCACATTGGTTTGCTTTCTGATATTTAATTCTTACTGCTTTCTTCGCCAATTTTTCACTCTTCGACCCATTTTTCTGTATTGTATTGGGGCTTTGATTGCCCACTTTACTGAATCTACTCTAAGTGCTTCTTTCGTCATGGGTTGGTTGAATCTCCTTAGCATTACTGTAAGGAGTTCTCCTTTCCTTACAATTCCTACTACGCCATCTCCATTACTTTCCCAATCAGAAGTATCGGTTTTTCTAATTCCATCAAGAGTCATCGCAATAATCGCAAAGTCCTTCAAAGTATTATTTTCCAATCTGTTCCACTTGGTTCGGATGGCATGAATCACTTGCCGTTCTTCAGCCGAGTCCAACCTAATTCCCATTCTATCAAATACATGGTTGGAAATCTTCAATTCAGTCATTTTCAAGCCTCCACATATTCCCAATAAATCCATTCTTCAGTTTCAATCTTCAATTTCAATTCGCTCATCTTTTCTCACCTTTCCGTTATTCTTATCATAATGTCGAGAGTATAAAAACCCACACATCAGTTGTAATCCATCCCACAAGTATCGCATATATTAGTATTTCTATCAATATCGCATTGTCTTTTGCATCCCATTACTGTTTCCTTTCGTGATTCCATCTCTTGTATAATCTCTTCATCTACTACATAAAGCCACATATACCCTTCCTTTGGGTCTGTGCAATTTTCATCTATTTTGCAGATTCCCTTTTGTATCAAGGAACTAATTACGCCTCGATAAATATTCATATTCCAATCACTAAAATAAATGTAGTCGGCACAACCCATACTTTCAGTTTCATCACTAATCCATTCGATGATTTCCCATTCTTTATCAGTTAAGTTCTTCATTCTTCGCCCCACCCTTCTATCTGAATTATGAGGTTTGTGATACTTTCTTTCGCACCTTCCACATCACCATTTTCAAGTTTATCTCGCATGATGGTTAGAAGCCCAACCAACGGTCTATCCCACATACTAATTCTATTCATTATTTTCACCTCTGAGTTTCCATGCCAAATAAGATTCCCAACAAAGCCTCAAAAAAATAATAGAGAAAATGCCGATGACTGCAAAAATAGGAAGATAATCAACCATATTCATGCGCCCTCCTCCCGTTCCTTTCTTAGTTCTTCATCTCTTTCTCGGCATTCTCGTAAATGTTTTCGCCATGCCGACATTTCTTTGTGTATATCACTCATCAAACCACCTCTCCTGTTGCTATTTCATAATCAAGAACCTTTACCCAATCAATCAATTGGTGATGAAGGCATTGGTGTGCATAAACCCCTACTGTGTAATCCGCCTCTTTACAGGTGCAAAGTTCAGGATTCGATTCCAATTCATCTTTAGCCTGTTGCCCCATTTGTCGGAGGCTTGCTTCGTATCTTACATTTCTATTTTGGTCTGCATTCAACTTCATTATTGTTCCCCTTACTATGTAGTAGTAGAGTATCACTTATTAAACTTGCGTATCTCTGTTTAGGTCAAATCCCTTGAGGGCGTAATTCAAAGGTAGAATAACTTCACCTAATTTAGATTCATTCCAATCTTCTATTTTAATGGCGTAAGCCCTGTATCCTCCCTGCGACTCAGAACCTACCTTTCCCTCTCCCCAAATACTCCGTATGATGTCGAAGCCCTGATGAACATTTAGAGTCCATCGAAAATATCCTGTTTGAAGAATCCTTTGGCTCGGTAGTCCATTAGAAACCCAATAACCATTACTCCAATTGGGGAATGCTAAACCCAAACCCTGAACCTCTTTATCATTGGCGATTGCCGCCATAACCCCCATCCTTATCGTCTGAGCAGGGATAAATATGAAAGGAGTTGATTGAGCATATTGTCCTACTTCTAAACCGTTCCACCAAATGTAAATATAATCTCTTCGGAAATTGGAGAACTTATCCGCCTTTTGGATAATAATATCGTCTTGAAAATCAGACAATCTTTCTCGATTTCTTGATACTTGATATAGTTGGGAAAATCTATCTCCATCAAACACTTGATTGATTTTGTTATTGAACTCCTTCCTATCAATTAACCCAATTATTCCGAGTCGGGATAGTAGTTCCAACGCCCTATCTATTCTTTGGTCGAACTCACTCTCAGTCATAACCACACTCCTCCTTTAGCATAATTCATTGGGATTATAGGGGCATCATTTCTATCATTCAACCTCGCAAATAGTGTGATTTCACTATTCAATGAAGGAATAATCTGATATTCCCTTTCTATTTTTTTCAAAAATGCAAAATCCGACAATACATTACCAAGAGTAACTACATAATCAGGATTCCTTTTCCGAATTGATGAGTATTGTTTAGCATTATATTCTTGTATTTCCATCTTTAGAATAGAGGGCTTCGCTAATATCTCCGTATCACTACTCCCCCGAAAATATTGTATCTCTCCCTCTTCAAAACTGTCGGTGGTGGCTTGAATATAGATAACTTGGTCTTTGCTTCCCCACCCTACACCTTTTCTGACTACATAAATCAACATCCCTACCTCAATAGGCATATCCATATATTCTTGGAGATTATCGTTATCAATTTCAATCCAAACACCTTGAGGTTTAACAGTAGTATCAGGAGATTGAATAGCCGCCATCATCTCAATATCAAAGTTTAACATATCCGTTTCAACTGTTAGCCTTCGACAAACGGTATCTTTTCCTATGTAGTAGGAACTTACTTCACCATAGGTTTCTTGATTTTCTTCCACTAAAGATGCAAAATAATAAGGCCATCCACATTCTGCGAAAGTAGTCATCAATAGTTTTTTTTATCTTTCCGATATTTAACTGTTGCTCTCAATGGGTTCAGAAATCTCACAAACGCCACTCGGACAATCACTTTGAGCAGTTCCAATAACGGTTTCTTCTGTTTCCGTAAGATGCTGAACTGCCTCCTCAGCCGAGAGAGGGGTCAAAGGCTCATTACCTCTTGAACCTGACCTATACACAGTTGTTCCCTTTAGTTTCGGTGCATATTTCAATAACAAATCACCGTATTTATCAATATCATAGTCATTAGGGATATTGATTGTCTTTGATACTGCATTATCAATATGCTTTTGCACACTTACTTGCATCTTCAAGTGTTCTTCTACTGAAATCTCATGGGCTGATACAAAGGCCGAAACATCTACACCTTCATTATACATCTGCTCAAACATAGGGTCAATTACGATTTCCTCTTTCAGAACTCTTTCATTACTTGTTTCAGAATCGGCATAATATCTTCGCAGATAACCTGCGGCAAAAACAGGTTCGATACCACTTGAAGTCCCTGCAAGAATAGAAGTTGTTCCTGTGGGTGCTATCGTAAGAACGGCACAATTCCTCATACCGTATTCTCTAATTTTCGATTGCATACCTTTTGTTAATGTCTTACAGAAACCTGATTCTAAAAACTTATCGGCATCAAACGCTTCAAATGGGCCTCGTTCTACGGCAAGGTAAGTAGAGGCTTCGTAGGATTTCTTCTTGATAAAGTTGAATAATTGTTCTACCTTTTTTCTACCCTCAGCAGAATCGTATCTCAATCCTAAGTGAATTAAACTATGGCCGAGTCCCATAATTCCAAGTCCAAGCCTCCGCACTTCCATGCAATTCTTCTCAATCTCAGGAGTAGGGTAAGTATTAACATCAAGAACATTGTCGAGAAACCTTACCCCCACTAAACATGAATCGGCTAACTTGTCCCAATCATAATCGGACTTATCAGGGAGTAGATGTGTAGAAAGATTGATTGCACCTAAATCACAACATCCATAGGCTTCAAGCCAAATCTCCCCACAAGGGTTGGTGCTAATCAAAGGCTTATGATACCAAATATTATTCATCTTATTGGCGAGTCCTTCATTAAGGATTCCGGGTTCTCCTGATTGGTATGAGTTGTGAACCATCAAGTCCCATAGTTCTCTCGCCTTGATTGAACCCACTTCATTATTCCTCCAAGAAAACTCAATCTCACCATCATCCATTACCTTACTAAAGAACTCATCATCGACAAGAATAGATACATTAGCATTCTTCAATCTCAAATCAAGTTGGTGCTTAATCAAATGCTTGAAGATGGACTCATTATCCGCAGTATAGAGTTCTACGATTTCTTTCAATTCAGCAGGGGGGAGATTAGGAAAGGCATCCATGATTGCTGATGAAATACCATCTCCATCTAAGTCCATTTTATTAAACTTCCTTTGCATAAACTCTAAGACATCAGCATGGTCGTATCGCAAACACATCATTAAGGCAGTTCTTCGACCTCCCCCTGCTTTGATAACTTCTCCTGTTTGATTGATAACCTCCATCAATGATACTGCACCTGTGGCTTCTCCTCCTGTTCCTCTGATGGGTGTGCCTCTTGGCCGCACAGGAGAGAAGTTCATACCTACTCCTCCACCTGTTCCACTAATTATCAACATATCCGAAACGGCTTGCGCCCAACCTTCTCTACTATCAGCCGTTGGAACTACAAAACAATTGAGCAACTGCCCCTTTGCTCTACCTGCGCCATACCAAATCCTACCGCCGGGAATAAATCTGTTTTGACTCAAAACTTCTACAAACCTCTCAGTCCATTTATCTCGCTTTCCATTCTCAGCCTGTGCCACATGACTTGCTACTCGTTCACAAGCCTCTAAGAATGTTTCATCATCCTTAATTGCATATCTTTGTCTAAAAATTGTTTCCGCAAAACCCTTTGGTTCGTAAATATCATTCATCGTTTTCACCGTTTTCACCAATGTTTGCGAACAGATATTTAACATAATCGGTTGTTGGTAGGTCAAAGACCCACTAAAGGCTATTCAACCAATCTATGAAAATACGATAATCCATCCATTTCAGTTTTCGTAAATCCAAATCTTTCATAGAATCTTTCAAGAGATACACCATCCAATATCTCTTCATCACCTTCACCATACGAAAAAGGCTCGACATCCAACTCCATATTTACTTCCCACCTATCAGCAGAATTAATCACTTTAGCCATCGCCTTACTTGCATGACCCTTTCCTCTCTCAAACGAATAGATTTCTTCAAGATTCATAAAGGGGTCATTCTCATCTGCCTCTAATACGACAACTACTTTATCATTTTCAAGAAGGATTGCCCAAGTCCAATGCGTTCCATAATTCTCACCCTCCATAAGCGAACCTTGAGAAATCAAATCATTCGCCATACGCTTGTATCGCTCACCTCGACTCAAGGATACGGAAATACCATCCCCTCCTCAATTCGTCTGAGTGCTATCCTCTGCCGCCCTTTGTTCGTTTCCAATGGCGTTCCCATAAGGTCTTGCTATCTCAATTAACCTTCTAATCGGCAACCCAATATAGAGAGTCATCATTTTCAAACTTGGATTAACCAATGCAATTTGAGCATACCTATGGTGTCCGTCAAGAATATAACCTTCCTGACTGATAGCAATTGTTTTTCTCAAAATAAGTGAGGCAGAATTAAAAGCCCCTTTCTTGACTCCATCTGCGGTAGAAGTAGGATTGCCATACTCTATGATATTATCAATGATTTTGTTCAGCCAAATCTGTGATTGTGTTGGTCTGAGCAAACCTACGGCAGTATTCATTATTTTCGCATTTACTACATCGTCATCTAATTTTCCATCTTTGTATCCCAAAAATAGGAAATTGATTGCTTCAGGACTATCTACAACAAGATTTCGTGGAGAATACATTACCTCATTATCCAATGCAAACGGTTCAAAAACATCTAATGCCCCTGCCCTAAGTTTTTCTGCAAAATCATCTAACTCTTGAGGGTCTATCACAGGCATATCAATTCGTGGAATATCAATTGCTAACCTACATTCTTCTTGAAGGGAAAGATAATTTTCCTTGAAGTGAGGAATATAATCTTTCATAACCAATCCTCGTTCTTGGAATTGTTTCTTACTCCATTCATACGCTTGTTGAACAGGAGTAGTAGCCACATTTAATTGCGATACTTGACTATCGGGTTTCCAATTTTTCGCAATACTTTGCCGTATCCTCAATTCCCTATTTCTTCCTCTGAGTAATGGCGAATCTCCCATCATACCCTGAGCCTCAAAAACCTCTTCAGCACCCTTCTTATCCTTGCTTTCTCTGATTCCCTTAGCAACGGCATTCCCTACTTTTCTTTCCCATTCAGATATTTCACCATCTTTGTTTCGGTCTGCCTTAACAGGGTCAAAATCAGGGTCATCAGAGTTGCCTTCCTTCGCAGATGGTGGTTTGTTGTATTCATTCAATCGCTCTTGATTCATTACCGTTTCATTTCCACCTTCACCCACTACGGGGCTTGGAGGTAGCGAGGATTCCTCTGTAATCTCTACTTCAGTTTCTTCAGTTGCACTTGCTTCGATAAGAGGGGTCAAGTCCACGATTCTATCCACCGCTAACATATTTCCTCTAATACCAAAGATGGGATGATATTTAGGAATAACAGGAGGCGGAGGTGTATATGTGCTTCTGCCACCATAGCCCCATCCTCGACTTCCACTCCATCCACCTCCATAACCAATTTCTTGAGCATGGAATGAGAAATCATTTAGTGATGTCTGCCATTCATCTTCTTCCGCAGGTTGAGGTAATCCACACTCTACACAAACTGTATCCATCCCGCTAATTCCCAATTCTCCCCCGCAGAATACACAATATTTATCGTCATCTTTCTTCGCCCATACACCCCATTCATTAAGATACCATTCCCCTGCCTCATCAATAGGGTCATCTTCGATTACGGTGTCTTGCATAATCCATTTTTCTGATGTATCAACAACAGGTTTAGGTTTAGGTGGTGAAGAAACGGCAGTAGTTTTCTTAGGTGTAGTAGTTTTCTTTGCAGTTGTAGAAGTGGCCTTTCTTGATGAATCCTTTTTGAACTTTCCAAATGCTACGGCAATACCTGTTAGGTTTGAAATTGCTTCCTTCAACTCTTCATTGGAAATACTATCATTTCCTGAATCTCTATATTCAGTCATTATGATACCATCATCTACACTCAGGATTTTACTTTTTCCAAGTTCGCATATATCCAATACAGAAATATTTTCTTCAGGAGGCATCATACTAATGCAGAATAGAATATCTTGATAATACATTTCAAGTTCTACAAAATTATGCAAATACATGAGGTAATCTATACCTTCGTATGCCTCCCCTGTGAACTCAATAATGTGATGATTAGTTTCTTCTACAATATGGTGGGATGCACCATCAGGAAGTTTATCACTTATCTCTTCCCATTTGTCTGCGGAGATTCGGATAAAACCTGATTGATATACAGGCTCTAATGGGCCTGAAGGTTTAGGAGTTCTCCAATTTCCTCCACTTCCTGATGCTCGATTCCCTGCGGTTTTCACCTTTTTACCTTTTGTAGTTCCGCCTTTTGCTTTTGAACTCTTAGTTGTGGTAGAAGATGTCTTTTTATTATCCGAAGTCATATCAAGTATAGGGATGATTCCTTGATGTCTTGGATTTTGTTTTCTTTGGTGTTTTTTCAATTGATTTTTTGAGGGAAACTCTGCTTGGCAAGTCCCACATTCATATCTTTTCGACACCATATTACCATTTCCTTCATTTTCACTAATAAATGTTCCTATTCAATAAACTCTTCCCCTTCTCTAACTTGAGTGTATCTCAAGGCTTGAATAAACAGAGGGAGGTTGGCATCTCTTATTCCCAAGAGTTGCGCCCTAATTGGCTCAGGCAATCCCGTTATACCTTCAGGAGTTTCGACTCGGAGTAAATATATCATCAATAGGAAATCTCTCCATTCTAATTGCATATTTGCATCAAATCCACCCTCAAGGTATCTCTTGTATCCCCTAATCATATTGGAGAATAGGGCGTTGATAAGTTCCTTATCCTGTGTGGGCGGTTTTTTGAAGTCAAGCATTGTATCAATTTGGTTACTTCTATATCCATCTCTTCGCATTCTTTGTCGAATAATAGGAGTAAGTATTCTGAGATATTGTCTGTAAAGCCCCATTCCTCCGAATAACTCATTTATTCTTCGCCTTGTCGATACAAACTTCTGCCTTTGGTATTTTGCCAACTCCTCATCAGTTGGTTCATTATTATCATCATATAGATGCCCATGTTCATTCATATCCAACCCTATCAATAAATCTACTAATTCTTTACCGATTTCTTGCACTTCAGAGGATATGTTATTCGACCACATCAATTTTTCCCAATCTTGTTTCGCCCCGTTTCTTTCTACCCATTTTTCCCTAAATCTTTCTATTGTGTATGGCCTTAATCCCTGAGATGTGTAATTACCCAAAAGGAACATAGAATAGAGGTAAGGGTAGGATTCATCGAATTGTTTTTGTATTTCTTTCACAGTCATAGATTTCACATCACTAAACCCACTCCTTCCATCTAAATCATAGCAGTAAATATTTTCGCTGAACCTATCCCATTGTCTATCAACGGTATCTATGGCATTTCTTGGATTTTCAGGATTTCTTAGAGGGAACAATACACAACCTTCCGTTTCAATAGCATCAGTAAAAATCGTAAGAATGTCTGCCCAATCGTTATAATCCAATTTAGGGTTTAGATACATCGCATTAAATATCCTAAACAAACCATTTTCTCCATCCCTTGTTAATTGAACTCGCCACTCAGGTATTTCTATTTCAGTTTCATCCACCTCATTCACAAATCTATCAAGCCTTGTATCGTTTAGGGTAAAGACGAAATCTACTGCGAAGGCAGACATTCTATCATTGAACCTACCGTTGCTATCATAATTTCGGATATGTAATCTTTCTTCAGGAGGAATCCACCCAAATACTTCCTCTAAATCATATACTCCATTTACGATTTGAAATCCACCTGTCCCTGCTCTGAGTCGAGAAGGATTAAGGTATCCCGTCAATAGATTATACATCAAAATATTCTGCACAAGAAGTGAGGGGTAATTTCGTTCATACTGCTCAATAAAGTTTTCAAAAGTCATATCTGTAAGTTTTCTGAGTAAGTTCCTTATTGAAGGTTTATCGAACTCTTCAATGTTCGGTATGACGCTTACACCATCTTCATCTACCATTTCTATGATATTGATTGGATTTTCAGAATTAAACAAGAACCTTGTTTTATCAGGGAAAATATCAATCAAGTCAGAAAGTGCTTCTCGCTCGATAGGAGTTCTTAATCTGCTTGCTAAATTGTTTGCCAAATAATCTCTGATTTTATTAGAAGAACCTTCCAAATTGATACCCCTCATATATGCCTTATTAGAAATCCCTGCATTTCTCAAATTAGTTAAACTTGGATTTTCATTTACCCGCCTTTCAAAATCTTCATCTTGAGGCTCATAAACCGAATCAAGAATAAACATCAATGATGTTAGACCTACACCATCATAGGCGTAATCATAATTATTGTTTTGATAAATTGATGTCGAACTTGGCAGATTAGATGATTCTGATTCATCATCAATAGTAGATTCAGGAACACAAAGCGCATTTGCATTATCACTTCTGTTTATTTCTTTGATTTCATTCAAAATTGAGGTTAAACCCTTCCTAAGATACCAATGTTGTCCTACCTCATCTATTAAGAAATTAGGAGATTCACCCCTCCCTTTCACATTCAATCCTCGATAAAGGAAATATGGCTTATCTGTAAATGGTCGCCCCTCTATCATCCCCGTAATAGGAAGTTGAGGATATTCGATAATCGACCCTGTGTAGGATTGATTTTGACCTTCAGGTTCATTATGAGAGGCAGTAGGAAGCCCTGTTCCGAATCTACACCTCCCTGCTCTCACGAAGTTATGAGTGTAGGGTTCTTCAAGAACCTTTGAAATAAATCTTTCTGCATTATTTTTGATGTAATTACCTGCAAGAATATATCTCATCGAATCCCAAAATCCTGAGATAGACAAGTCAAACTCACTTGTGGGGGTTAATTTGATAGTATCAACCATCTTCCTTAGATGCCTCATATATGCTCTCTTCGTTATCCTATTATTGTTTAATATTTTAATGGGATACGCTTCAGCCAATCTCTCAAACAATCGAGCCTCAACAATATTTGGATTCATAATTAGGGATTCATGCAAAGCCGAATAATTATCGTATAGGTATTTCAGTAATCTTCCCCTTACACCGTCATTCTGAGCAATCTGTTTCAAGATAGTTTCTTCAAATTGTTCTTCACTATCGCTTAGGATGTTCCCATTAATACCATAGTAATCGAACATTCTCCTATACCCTACACTTTTTCCATCCATTCGTGGCTTTTGCACAATCCTTTCAAGGATTTCACTTGGAGTATATTGGTTGTGGGCGAAACCGAGAATCATTTCTTTAATCGGAGGCAATCCATCATTTATCGTTCTAATGATTTCAAAATCGTCAAACTCTTCAGGACTCAAACTTCTAAAGGGTTTGTCGCCTTCAGGATTATACAAGTCCTCAAGATAATGAGTCAATACAATATCTTCCATAACATAAAATAAATCTTCACTATTAGGCAATTTAGATGCAATTAATTCTAAGGAACTCATATTTTCCAACACATCAATATTCGTGAGGATATTAAAAGCCATTTCCTCACTCAATTCTTTTCTAACTTTGATTCCCTCTTCTCTGAAGGCACTACTTGTATTGGTTGCCATGCTTAGGTTACGAATTAAAATGTCTGCGATACTACCCCTTTTCAACCTCTTTACATATCTTCCATATCCTCTATCTGTGCCATCAGTAAGTCCAACATATTGAACGAAAACACAATCATAGTAGTATTCACCATAAGGGTTATTAATGAGAACATCAAAAATCACAGGTAAGGCAGATTGTGGGAGTAATTCTAACCCCATCTTTGTTGGATTACTTCTTTTTGCAGACCTCAAAAATAGCATAGGAAGATATTGGGCTTGTTCTTCAGGATTATTCATACTCATTATGAAATCAAAGAAAACCTTCATTTCTTCGGTGTTTTTATTTCCTGTGTATAGTTTGTGGATATAATCTAATTTAACATTCGTGATTTCATATCCACCTTCCTCCCAACCTAATTCATCAAAGGACAAATTATACAAGTAATTCAACATCAGGACTAAGTTTTCCGTAGTTCTTGGAACATGATTTTTAGTTCTCTTAATGCTCGGACATCCACCATTGAACAATTCCCACCCATAATTTTCTTCTTGGCTGAAACTGAAAGTCATAAGCGAAACAATGCCATCTCGCATTTGTTTGTATCTGTCCCACAATGGTTGAGTGGAATCATCCTCTTCACCCATAAGTTCAGTTGCTTCTATCCAATATCTCAAGAGCCAATCAAAGTTTTCTTGCCCGATATTAGGTTGATTCATCAGCATAAATGCCAATTCGATTGAACCCCAATAACCAACCCCTAAAGGATGGGCATTCATAGCGTCTAACAATTCAATTTGACTTGTGCTTCGGCTCGCCCATGTTTGAAGGACAGGTAAATACCATTCTGCGAATCGAGTGTAAATTGAGGGGGTTTCTCCTACTTCATATCCTCGTTCATGTGCAACTATTCTTTCTACCAATTCACTCTTATTACCTGATTGGCTAAGTCCTCTACCTGCGGCCATTTCTTGAAGATTATCCTTAGTTAATCCCATTAAATCTCCTTGATATTCACCAAGAGGAGTTTCCCACACATAGTTTTCGTTTTCAATTTCTCGACCTCTTTGAATCTCTATCAATAAATCCCTTTCGGCTTGCGATAATTCCTCTCCTCCACCTTGAATCAATCCTTTGGAAACTCCTACTATTCCTTTCAACTCATCCACATAAGGTTGCCACAAAGTTTCAGGTGCAAATATGAAACTTTCAGAATCTAATAAGTTATGGTTCGATAAGTAAATGGAGGCAGGTTGAGCATACAATTCCTTTGCCTCACTACCCATTATATCTACAATTTTTTCGTGAATTACTGCACTACTTCGGGGGTGATATACAAACATCTTTGGTATATTCTCATCCATAAGGATATTTTTGTAATCAGGCTGAATCATCTCAATCGTATCAAGTGCTGAAAGCATCAACTCAGGATTCGCATAATCATGCCCTAACAATAATTGCATCAATACTTGCCTATTTGATTCCTCATAGAGTGTGTATATCTTCCCCATCAATTGCCCTATCACCCTCTCATAATTCCACACAAGAGGATTTTGGCACAAATTGAGTGTAACTTCATCATCATCTTGCCTCAATATTCTTAGTTGTTCGTTATAGGACAAATCATATTGAGTGTTATAATCCAATACTCTTTGTTCCTCACCCATACCTGCCCCCTCAGTAGCCCCGAATGCCCGATTAGTATAGTGGATTTTTTTGTTGGATGACCCTCCTGTGTCGGCATAACCACCATACACATAAGGAGTAGTTAGATTAGTAAAATCCCACAAACCTGCCTTAGTAAAAATCGAAATCAAACCTGCACCAATACTATTAATCCATGCCGCATTCCCTACCTTTTGGGAACTACCATCTTCTCTGATACTGTAACAAGTCCTCTCAATACCTATTCTCGGCCCTAAGTGATTTCCCGAAGCATCTCTACCCATTCCCCATCTAAGCATGAATCTCCCGATGGCTTTACTTCTATCGACTCTGAGTGAACCTTCAGCATCAAGTAAATCAGAGGCTCGATAAACCATACATATTCCATTACCTACTTTGAAATCATCAAAACATCCCTTTTTGTAAGAACCACCATATAATGCTTCACAGGATTGATTAGCCCATCCTCGATTGGAAGATTTGAAAATAATCTCCAAAGGGTCTTGAGTGATATGAATAATGTAATCCCCTGCATCGGAAACAGGCCAACCTTCTCCTCTTTTCATATTATCCACAGGAGGTCGCCATTTATTCAATTGAACTTTGGTTTCTCTATTTTCGTAAGGTAAAGTCAAAAGAGCCTTGAGAGTAATTTCCTTACTTACAAGTTCCAACTCTCCCATATCCCCAAATTGAATCGCTTCAGGCTCATACTCTTCGGCCATTTCCTTTACTTGACTTAATTCCAACTCAGATAATTCTTGAATCATCCCTTCTATCAATCCCTTTGTTTCTTGAATATTAACTCGCATAGCCTTGAAAACAGGGGCAGAAGCCTCACCACTATCTCCTAATCTCATTATGGATGGGAATATTGCATCCTTTCCTTTGTAGGCACTTGGGATTTCACCATTTTCCACAATCAATTTGAAAATATGGCCTTTCAACTGAGATTCAATAAGAGTATCCGTCATAATGACGGGGGCTTCCTCAGCCTCTAAAACATCATATCCGATAAGTGATGGGTTTGATACATCTTTCAGAAGATAATACTCTATTTTCCCATCTTTATTCTCAAGCGGAACAGTTGCTTCCCGTTTGGTTAAAGGGTCAATTGAACCATATTCACTCCTTCCAATCAATTGTAAAATCTGTTCCATCCTCGCCCTTTGTTTTGCGAGAACCTTTTCATTTTTAATTTGAACCTTGTAATATCCTGTAACTTTTCTAAAAACCTTGTATCCATTTTTATCAGGATTATCGGATTTGAAGGAAGAAATCCTCGTTTTGTGGTTCTTTCTCCACATAGTTTCAAAATCGCTATTACCTACTGACCTGTTCTTAACAGATTCCCAGGGGATTCCTCCGTATTCAGTAGAATCATATCCATTCCTGTTCCAATTACTATTAGGGCTTCCGGGAAACTCATCGAACTCTTCGACACTTTTCCGAAACCAATATTCCGCCTTTTGGTCGAGAGTTTTCACCCCTTCAGGGAAGTCATAATTAGGGTCATCAGGATATATTTCTGCTTCCTGAATAATAGGAATGACTTCAACACTCTTTTCAGCCATATCGAATCTTTATTCTCTTTGATATTTAATGGTGTTGGTTATTTCACTCGATAGAAAATCGTGGCCTCTCGCCCTCTTTTTACCACTTTAATGTCGGGGTCGCATCGGAACTTAACTGCGATAGCCTTTTTTGTAGGCACTTCTCTTCGCCCCATAGTGAGCATTCGGTCAATAATTTGGTCGGCAGTAATACCCTCTCCAATCGTAATGACTGATTTAGCCGCTTCAAAGTTAGTAGGTTTCGTTCTCATAATACCACACTCACAATCGGGGGGCTACCCAAGCCTTCAAACCCATTCCTGTTTTAGTGTGCCATCTAAACTCCACAGGTGCATTCTGTTTCCCTTGTATTGAAATTATACCTTCGGATGTGGAAGTGGCTTTACTTATTTCCTCAACAGAAAAAGAAGTCATAGAAATATAATCTGAAGGAGATAAGTTCACATCTTCAGAATCAAGATTGATTTGAACTGTTCCCTCATCTGTTTCAGAAGATAATATGAATCTATTATCTGTGATAATATCTACCATCCCACCCTTTACATTGGAGGCTTTCAAAAATGATTTGAGATTATCGGATTCCAATTCCGCAGAAAAAAGGTGGGCTACCTTAATCTCAGGAATCGCATTCATCAAATCCGACCTAATCAATCTAATTGTTCTCTGAATCCCCTTGCCTGTTGTTGTAACTCGATTCATACCTTCTACATATTCAAAATCCAAATAATCCTTTTTCACTAATGTTTTGGTTATGTCCTTCAACCTTGAAATAACAACACCTAACCGTATTTGCCCAAGATTATTTTGTTGCGAAGGAGTAAAATCATACTCCTCAAAATGTGGTGGCTCTACCATCAATTCCACAACCCTTGCGTGAAGTGGGTCGGCAACCCTCACAAATAATCCATATTTATCAAAAACAAATACGGCTTGCTCATCAGTATTCTCAATTGCTTTGACTATTTCCTTTGCTAAAGATGCACTCATCTTCAGTTTAATCTTCCCTGATTTTTCAGACACATTCTCAGTTTCACTATCATTTAGCCCCATAATTGCTGATTATTGTTTTGAGGTATTTAACTATTGCCCTTATGACTTCCTTTATCAATGATTATTTCCCTTTCGTTACCGATAATTTCCCAAGCCCTATCAATGAAAATCTTTATTTTATCCACATTAGTATGCCATCTCTTATTTTCCTCATCGAGTTCCTTAGCCCTTTCTACATTGTTAATGAAATCAGGCAAACTATCAAAAAAGTCATAGAGAGATTTAGACCTATCAATGGTAATTCCCGGTATCATACTCATAATATTGTGATACTTGTTTCTTGAAGATTTTAGAACAGTCGTCTTTCTAATTAGGTGCATAAACTTCCCCTCCTCAACCCTTTTGGATAAATAATTCAAATACGAGCAAGTATCTTTCTTCGATGAGGTGTAAATCACAGGAATCGCCTCAAGCGACATTCTATTCAGGAACTTTTGAAGAGAATCAAGTTGATGAAATTGTTTATTTCTCCACAATCTTGAACTTTGTTTGTTGCCTTCGATAAGGAGAATATAATCTTCATGGTTTTCCAATATTCTTGAAATCTGTTCTTCAAGCCTTTTTTGCATCCAAGAGTTATAGGCATCATCCCATGTTTTCCGTTCCACAACTATTCTTCTTTCGCCTATCTCTATCCAAAAATCCCCTTCAGGCAGAGGTTTTATTTCACATTCTAAATTATTTCCAAAATAGGAAGGTTCATTAGAGTCCACGCTGAGAACCATACTCAGCATCTATGATTTTTCCTACTTAACTGATTTGGAAAATCTCTTACTCAAATCACCATACAACTTAGTAAATGTTTTATTTTTACTTTCCAAATAATAAGCAAGACCACCAATAGCAATAAGTGATAAACTTAGGACTGCAACATTTTCTGTATTTGATTCCTCATTTTGGTTAGAGAGTTCTTGTGTTCCTCCCTTTACATGAGTTTCATCCTCTTTTCGTGCAAGTGCTTCTTCATCGCCTCTCGACATCCCACTCTCTGTGGATGTTGAGGTAGTAGCATCTTGTTCACTATTGGAGTTGTTCTCTTCTTGAATCGTTTCTTCATTATTCGTAGAGGTATTATCAGGATTGTCTTGAACTATGGTTATTTCGTTAGTTCCGCTTGTATTGGAATCATTCGATACAATTGTGAGAGGTTCAGATATTGGCTGACCTGCTATTCCACTATTGGCATCTAAACCATCGGGGTTGGTTTCCCAATCATACTCAATTTGGTATCTCGGTTGCACTTGAACTGCGTTTTCAACTGTTGTGGTGTGGGGTGTCGCTACTGCCACCATTGAGGCTTGGAAAACATTCATGGCAGGTTTCTTAATTCCAAGTCCTCTAAAATCAATGGTATTATTTCCAAACGACATAAAGTTCACTTAATGCTTCTGATACATAAAAGGTCGGTTAGACGATTTGCTTGAATAAGTATTCTGCGTGATGACTAAGAGGTTCACTCATACTCAATGCTTCCCTAATCGTCATCCATTTGTATTCATCATGTTCTTCAGATAATTGCACATTGTTTTCACCTTCAATAATGGCAGTAAAACCATGATATATTTTTTTCATATTGTGGTCGATATGAGGGTCGAGTTTTTTAATAACCTTAACCACCAATCCCGATTCTTCTTCTGTTTCGGTTCGGGCAGTATCCATAGGATTTTCATTATCCTCTTGCTTCCCACCGGGCAATTCGTAGAGTCCATGTTTAGATGTTTCTAATTTAGACCTTCTCAAAAGTAAGACCTTATCTTCATCGAAAACTACACACCCTGCGGCATTTCTGTATTGTTCCATATTACAGAGGATACTCTTCACATTCTTAAATATTTCTCTCATTTGTTTCGGTAAATCAAGGCACTTGCCAAAGCAACCGCCCCTCCAATGATAGGTATTCGCCATCTTTTTTTATCCTCAATGTATGGGTCAGGTTCAGGCTCAATTTCATGTTTAACCACTTGGTATTTTTTCCGCCCAATGCTATTCTCTGCCGCTTCAATAATATTTTCTAAGGTTTCTCTTTGGGTTTTGATTTTGTAATTAAATCCTCTGCCCCCTCGATGGTTAATCTCAACATTCTCATCCTCGCCACCTCTCTCTTTTTGCACGATTTTCTCAATGTCGAACATATATTTACTCCCTGTTTGTTCTACAAATCGGCCTTTTTTGATAATAGCCTTAATGAAAGTCCATGTTTGGAATTGAGAATACCCTTCAATATAGATGAAACATTCCCACATTCTATCTCCATAATCATATTCATATTGATGACCCTTACGGTTCAGTTCTCTGTGATAATCTCTTGTTGCATCTTGTAATACCACCCTTCCTATGTTTCTTACCGACCCATAGGTATCTTCAGGGTTTTCATCGCTAATCCAATATTCAGAAAGTTCGATTGGAATAGTTTTTCTTTTTCCGATTTTTGGAAAATAACCCGTCATTGTAAGGTAGGATTTTCCTTCTACCTTAGTTTTTCCTTCAGGATTAAATGAGTATCGGTATGTTTGCATAACTCAATGGAGTAGAATCTGATTATTAAACCTTTCTCCCCTCACACCCCTAAGCCTTAAATAGATGAACATAAACCGCACCTCATGGGAAAATTACTGTCCGACCATCAAGAATCCGATTGTTTTTCATATAATCGAACATGGGATGATATTGAGAATATGCTTGATAAGGCGGAAAGACAATTAAATCATCATTCTGTTGGGATGAATAATTGTAGGCCAAAATCTAAAGATTGGTGGTATCACGCTCGGAACTTCAAGGCTATGCAAGGTGTTGTGAAAACGCTAAGATGGACTTTGGGAGATAAAAATGTCCCACATCCTTTAGAATGATTATTCATCAAGGCTGATGCCTGAATCCCAAGTGATAACATCATTCCCATTACATTCAAATATTTGAAAACCTTGTCCTTCAATCATTTGTTTAAGGGTCATGTTTATTCCCGCACCTACACATGATGAAAAATCAAAGAAATCTACATCTAACCATTCTGTTCCCTCATGTATTTGAAGTTCATTCAAATTGTAAGCGAATACTTCACCAAACAAGAGGTCATGCTTAGAGAAATCATATACTTCCTCATCCCGCTTCATAATGAACTCATTGATTCCGAGTGAAAGATTTTCTATATCTTCCCTACTCATTTGATTCAATAAGTGTTTGTGAGGTTGTAATATTTGGAAAAAAATTGATTCTAATTCAATCATGTTCCATATCCTCCCAATTATCAGGTTGCATTCCGCTTGCTTTCAAATCAAGGTATTTTTGATAATCTTCATCATCTTCACTATTAACCTTCCCATTTAGTAGCGTAATTGTATGATTACTCCGAAACAAATACCCTAACATAGCAAAATCTTTCAATAAATTGTGAACTCCTTTGTGTTCTAAATCTCCTCCAATTGAAGTCATTTCGATATATTCATTCAAGGTGGCTTCACAAATTAACAAATCCATAATTAGACCTCCTCCACACCAAGTTTCAACCATGCAGTTTTATCCACAGGAATATTGAAAAACATTTCACCCTTTGGGACAAACTTATTGGGAACTTCCTTCAATTCACCATATTCATTTACAGTTCTATCAGAAAATACAATCGCCCCTCCTAAGTCAGAACTAAAGATTACAAAATGAGTGGGTTGTTCCATATTGAGATATTTTTCCTTCCGTTGAGGTAAGTGAATCGTTTCATAAGGAAACTCTTTCATTCCCTTTTTCCAATTATGCTTAACTTCTACTTCTACATTCATCAAATGTTTATTCTCTCTCCACCCTTCTCTATCTACTGTATATCTTGTTTTGGAATCTTTGAACTCATCTACGCCAAAGTGGTGTCTTAATTTTTCCACAGTAATCCTCGCAAGGTCATCATTATCTTCAAAAAGCCGTTTGCTAAATCGTTTTCTAACCGACATCAACCAATCATCTCCGTATGACCTATTTAATACTGATGGAAAGGAACTTTAGAGATAGATTTCCATTTTTTCACCCTGATTAAGTCCTCAGCATTTAGGATTTCAGGGGGGAAATCTTCAATCCTTCCATACTCAGTTAAATACTTTGCGGCAGTTTTCGGGCCAACCCCCTTTATGCCCGGAATATTGTCGGATTTATCTCCCGCCAACGCCTTCAAGTCAAGATATTGTTCAGGCTCAACACCATGTTCCTCTAAGAACATTTTTTTAGTTATCAAGTTAGTAAAATCATGGATTTCAACATTAGGCATACACATCAATTGGAGTAAATCTTTGTCTTTACTCATCACAATTATATCTTCACTCTCAGGTGCATTCAAACAGTATTCCCCAATCAAGTCATCAGCCTCCATATTTTCATCATACAATGCCTTCCACCCTAACACCAAAGCATCAGGATTGTGTAGTGTTTTTTTGATTCTTTCCCTCACATCTATTCCCTTATGTTCGGTAGCCAAAACTCCACCCCTCCGATTCTGTTTGTATTCAGGATAAACTGCCCCTCTCGGCCTTCGACCATAGATACCATCATAGCAAACGATAATTTCACTCACGAATCCGAGTTCATTGATTTTCATTTGTAGGTATCCCAAATCATAGGAAAATAATCTGTGGAGGTGATTATCTCTTTCTTCTTTAGAAATCAGGTGTTTTTTTCCTTGTTCCCACCAATACTTCATATTTTTTCTTCGTGGGTTGTTCCACCAATGTTTTTCAAATCGGCCAACAAAGTATCCTCCGTCAATTAACAATGTCGCCATTAGAGAGAAATCAATGTTCACTCTATTAAATCTTTGCCGAACAATTCCTGTTCATTTTCTACTCATTTCATCGGTTTTTACTTTTAATCATCAAACCCTTCGTAGTGATTGCATATCCACACCCACATTCGTAGGTATCATTTACTAATTTGATTTCCCTTGTCTTTCGGCAAGAGGAACAAACAGGACAAGTAATTTTTAGTGGAAACTCATTCGGTGTAATAGTCATTAGCATCAGCACTATCATTCTTATTTTCAGCCTGAGCATCATCCTTAGAAGAATCAATCTCAATAGAAATGATTTCATCCTTTTCTTCTTGAAGGTCAGTAATATCTTGGATTTTAACCTTGTAAATCCTACCATCCTTCTTCAGCGTAATTGTTGCTACTTCATTTACATCCATCTTTGGGGCTTGTTCTCCCAATGAACCGAATGCCGCATTCATAATGTCTTGATGCCTTTTCATCCAATCTGATTCATAGTTATTCCAAATTGCATGGTTAGGCCATATTCCAAATCTGTATCTTTTCATTTTATCAATCTCCGCCTTTCAGCATTATACCTTCCTCTAATCACCCTAATAAGGTTTTCGTCAGGCGGGATATGAAAATGATACATCAGGCCCTTTGAGTGCGAGAATCCTGACTGCGACATTATTTCCTTCTGCCTCAATTGCAGGGTTCTTACTATTGGCAACCAAGATTTGTGTTTCTCCTGTTCCTAAATCCTTAACTCTAACTTTCAATTCCCAATCATTATTCGTAATAACATAGAATCCATCCCCTTCTGCAAGAACCACAACATTACCTTGAGCATCCCAACTCCCACCAATCGAGAAATTAGCCTTTAGCGCACCATAAGGGTCAGAATCCAAAAGTTCTTTCAAAGATACTTTTGGTTTTTCTTCAGCCTTGAGATTGAACACAAGATGGTTGAATGGGTCGTGGCCGAACACCAAATCAATCACCTAATTTACTCAATTTATTTTTCAACATTTTATACCTTGTCCTGTAATAAAGTGCCAAAACACCCACCAAGCCAAAGGCAATAGCCGTATATTTTTCCACATTTACATCAAGGTTAAATCCATCACTATTCAATTTCATTATTTTTTTCCTCCTAAAACAAATCTTGCCATAACCAAGAGTGCTAAACCTGCCCCCATCATTTCCCAGGGAAGGTCTTTGATTCCCGTTACAAATCTACTTGCGATGCCTTGTTCACACACCCCATCATCATTTAATTCATAACCTTCTTTACAATCGCCACAAGCCCCTACATCCGTAACATTCCTATTTGGGTCATTACAGGAATAGGTGCATAAAGAATCATCATAATAATCAGCATCTTCAGAAAAATTATCTGCATCTACATCTTCACACCCAACCGTAAATGGGCCTTGCGTTTCATCGACCCAATAATGTTCACCATATTCCACAAAAGGCTCATCACAACTATCTTCCAAATAACTTATCCTCTCAGGTAGTTCGTTATCTCGCACTTTTTTTGAGGTATAATGATGGTGTGAAAATGATGAAACGCCTCCCCCACAATTATCTGTGAACTTAGAGTCCATAATAATTTGGAAATTACCTGAGCCGCCCGTTGCATACACAATTCGGTGTAGGAAATCCCCTGCGGCCAACTCTTTTGGTGCATTAGTGATATAGCCATTCTCATTTATCCTTTCATCAGAACTTAGAGTAGGAAGTTCTTCACCATCACTCAGATATGAAACAACCTTTGTAGGTTGAGTTGTAGCCCCCCTCATAGGTATGGGGCTTGAACTTACTCTCCAATTAGGTAAATCCCAACTCTGATTTCCAAACACCATACTCATCTAATCAACCATGCTGATAGATAAAGATGATGGTTTGGGGGATTGATTACTCATCATATTTAAGGATTGGGATTAATAGGTCTTTTTCCTATTTTTTCTATGCCTTTTGAGGCCCATTTTTTTTGCCCTCATAACTCGCATCTTTTTTAGGCACGATTTTTTTGAATAAATTAGAGAATAGAGATGACCTTTCCTCTACCTTGTATGCCCCATAACCAATAACCAATATACCGATTCCTAACAACCCTTTGTTGAGGACATCTTTGAAACCACTTCCAAACCCAATACTGATTTTATTCTTACTTTGAGAACTTACCACAGGAACAGTAGTGGTGGATACTTCTTCGTCATCCTCCTCACCCTCTTCATCGTCAGGTGTCGCTTCTCCTTCAACCTCATTTTCTATGGCCGTTATTGTTTCTAAACAATACCAATCTTCATCAATAGGGCCTATATCGGGGGCATCATTTCTATCCCTATTCACCCATTGAAATGTTGAACCCTCTTTAATTTGCGATTCACAATCTTCCTTCCTCTTATTCCAATCGCTTAGTTTCTCTTCATATTCTTGTTGTTGTTGGAGATTTTCTTGCCCTTGTATAATTATTTCTTTCAGCAGTTTTTCAATTTGTTTTGTGGTATATTCATTTTTATCATAACTAACACACACCCCCCAATCAACAAGGTTTCCTTGTTCATCATCAGGCCCACAACCTATCCATGAATTATTTTCTAAGGAAACGGTGAATACCCAACCCGATTCTGAAACTGTTATTTGTTCCACATTCAGTTTTAGTGGTTCATCTATTACGAACACAGATGGTTGGTTGTCGTCTTTGATTATACTATTAGCGGCAAAATCAATGAGTTGATTTCCAAACACCATAACTCACATGAATTGTTTCTGATAGATAAAGGGTTGGGCTTAATATCCCCCAACTACACCTGCTTCATTTAGATACAAGTAAGCCATGTATCCACCTGCAACTACACCTAAAGGCCCTAATGCCATTTGTGTAAAATTACTTTGACCTTTGAAAATGTAAGGTAGTGAGTGAACGGTTTCTACAACTCCTACTCCAATCATACCAAGTGCAAGAGTGTAGCCTAATTTATGGATTGGCTTATCTTCAGTTTTGTAATATTTGATAGGTAGTTCAAACGGGTTCATATTATTCAACACTCCTTCACTAATCGCTTCCGATACATAAATCTTTACTTCTTACCCATCAATACTGAAGCAAGAACTCCCACACCTAAAAGACCCCCACCAACATACAAAAGTGTGTTATCTTTTGGTGTTTCAGAAACACATTGTCCGTAAGTAGGACTACCTTCAACTTCATCCACTACAAATCCTTCTAAACAACCTCCACAGGTTTTATCATCTAATTGAAGTTGGTTTGCGGCCGCACAAGTAACGCACTCTTGATTATTATTTTCAAAATAACCCTTATCACAAACTCCACATGAGCCATCATCATTCTCAATTCGGTTTTGGTTGAAGCACTCAACCCAATTTTTATCTTCAATTTTAATAGAGTCAATTGAATCTTGGTTATCGAGATTTAGTGAATCACCTGCTACACCACTTATGATTCCAACAAGGCATCCGATATTTTGTGCCGTATCGAGAACCACTTCCTCCCCATTAGTGGTGCTAATAGTGATTCGATATTTATTATTGGGGATGTAGATTGCTTTTAACATCGCACCCCCGCCGGGCAATTCGTTAGGGAATAACACAATTGATTCCTTATTCATATTTATGACTAATTCTTCATTGTTTCCTTCCTCTACACCTTTTTGAAATCTATATTCATCTGTGATACAATATCGCCCAATTTTAATCTTAGTTCCATTGAACCATGATGTTGTTCCACTTTCTTCATTGGCAAAAGAAATATTATGCCCATAATTGAATATATCTACTCCAAACATCATTACACCTCAAATTATGCTACTAATCAATAACAAAGCACCTAATCCAATAGCCCCATAAAGAATCATATCATTCATATTCTCATCATCGCTTTCTTCTACACAAGAGCCGTAAGAATCACTATTTTCATTATCATCTACGACATATCCATCTAAGCAATCACCACAACTACCATCTTCGTTTGTTTCTTGGTTTGTATCTTCACACAAATTATCGTTTGCATTGTTGTTGTTATTGTTGGTGTTGTTATTTTGATTATTGGAACTTTGGTTCTGTGGTTGTAGTGCCTTTTCACAATCCTTTACAAATCCTAATCCTTCTAATTCAAGTATCAGGCTTGCATTAGCCCAACTCGCAGGTAGGTATTCTCTATCCGAGATTGAATCCAATCGTTGATTCATTAAACTCCCGTCTGTATTGGTGATGTTATTATCTCCGTTGATATACAAGATTCTCCCCCCTGTTAGGAATAACTCGCTTGCATCATACCCCTCCTCTAAGTCGGGGTGAGTGATACAATAATATTTCTCATCATCAGGGTCGGTATAATCTGTTATGGGGGCATGGAATGTTTGCCCATAATTAAAAGTATCAATTCCGAACATTCATTATCACCCTTTCCTCATTATACCCATTATTACGACTAATCCTACTACTCCAATCAAACTCCCATAGAGTATCAGATTATCAGATTCTTCCTCTTCATCTTCTACACATTTTCCATAGTCAGAACTTGAGTCATCATCATTGAGAACATATCCATCTAAACATTCTCCACAAGTGCCATCATCTTTGGTTTCTTGGTTTGTATCGGAACAATTTTTACTTTCATTTTCCCCTGCATTCTGTTCATCGACAGTTTGTTTCGCTTTGGTGCAATCTTCGACCCAATCCTCATCATAGTCGAAAACTTCTCTAATGCTTTCTTCATACCTCCCCCCATGTGGTGTTTCTTGATTTAACCTATCATTGATGTTCTTACCTTGTGGTGGCTTTACATCAGATATTCCATTTACCCATAATCTCTTAGTGCCGCTACCATCATCTTTGTATTCGCCCTCTATACACCAATATTTGATTCCCTCATAGTCATCAATAGTTCTGTAATCATTTTCGCCTTTGAATTGCACAACATTTCCATAATTGAAAATATCTATGCCAAACATAATAGGGGATGAAATGTTTCGATAGTTAAAACTATGGGAGAATAAGGTTGAGCCATTCAAGATGCGACTTTAGCCCGAAAGCCTATCCACGCTACTTTCCTCCTCAATCATCTAAAGCGAAAAACTACTAACACAAAAAACCATTACAAAGAGTAGGCTCATAGTTGATTTTGTGTTTCAACTAATTAAACCTTACGCTACCCACCAATAAATCCGAATGTCGCTACGGCCGCTATGATTGCCAATAACCACCAATTATTCTCTTCATCTTCTTCTTCAAGCGGGACACAATTTCCATCTTCATCTTTCTCATATCCTGATGGGCATGAGCATCCTTGACTATCAATCAAGTTGCCCCAATCGAGTTCTACAATGGATGCACCCTCATAAAGTCCCGCCACTCCATCAGTAGGATTATTAGGTGTTGAGTATCCCCACTCACCATTGAATGCGCCTTTAGCAATATTCCTTTCTTGAGCAAACTTGTTCCAATCAAGATAGTATGATACTCCACAAGAGGTGAATGAAAACAATGGAACAGTCATGGCGACTTGTGTTGCCATCGGCCTTTTGAATTGCTGAAGTTGCCTCCAATGAGAGAAATATGTATCTATCCCATTAATTTTCTTGAAATACCCATTGAAGTGTTTCCATCGCTTCCCTTGAGGATAGTTTCCATAATCATTCATCATAATAGTTTTTGAACCACCAATATTGATGCTATCTCCCTGACCTAATTCAATCCTGAGAGATGTTTTAGATTTATTGAATATTTTCTTCGTCAAATCGTAGAAGGCTAACCCATCTGAGGAAACGATATATGGCATGAATTGAGAAGGCAATTTGACGAGGACTCGCATACTCTTATCAGCAGGGACAGTATATGTGAAGGTAGTATCAGTCCATTTTACTTCTGAAGGAAATTGTTCTTCAGATTCTTGTGAAAATGAGATTGTATCGGCCGCTTTAGTGAGGTTAGGGGTAGGGTTGTAAGTATTAACCCAATTCACATTAGCCCACAAATCATTACCAAGCATAAATGAATACATTCTGTTTCGATAGATAAAACTATGGGGGATTATCTACTCACGACTGCGATGAGCAAAAGGAGGCTAACACCACCAATTGCCGCATACAATAATGTATTATCTTCTTCAACACATTGTCCGTAAGTTTCACTTTCTTCATCCTCATCAAGAACATAAC
>CEVZ01065609.1_pt1 | contig 36506 bp, 15 predicted proteins | sample 361371 | NCBI WGS metagenome assembly CEVZ01 (sample SAMEA2620217, study PRJEB7988) | marine metagenome | isolation source: saline water (ENVO:00002010), including
TTAACGAGGTTAGCTTTGTTTTGAGTTGTTAAGTTAGCGAGATTACCAATAGTAATATCACGAACTTCATTAATTGCAGCAACAATACTAGATTTAGATGTTGTGCTTAAGTTAGAAAGAACACCAACAATGATATCCTTTGTTTCATTAAGAGCAGCAACTAAACTAGAATGATCAACGATGTTAGCAGATAAGTTACCCAAGTTACCTACATCTTGATCAAGTTCATTAAGTGCATTGACGATACTTGTTTTATCAGTAGTAGTCAGATTAGACAAACCTTTGATAATAGTATCACTAATATAATTAATTGCCTCGACAACGTTGTCTTTATCATTAGCGGGAATTTCGCTCGTGAGTGAAGCAATTGGACCCAACTCCGTATCCAATTCAAGCAAACAATCAGTAATGGTTTGGGCAACCATATTGTTTGCAACCGACTGAGCGACGATTTTATCAGAAAAGTCGCCATTATCAGCACCGATGTTGTTAATTTCAACACGTTGCTGTTCAAACGTAAAAGTTTTGGCTACATTTCTGACTGGCATCAGATCTCAGGATATGGTGTGCTCGGTTTTATTTATACTATGATGTGATGAGGGATCTGAAGAACTTGACAGTGTTCACAGCATATACTGGTGTAAAGATCACCTCAATATTTGCTCCGTTAAACTGAGCAGATATTGTACCAAGACCACCCTGTGCAATAGCACCAGATGTCATAGTAGCATATTCCTCAATGAAGATATCAGTACCATCGTGGATGATCAGGACTTCTTTTGCCTGAACATATGCACCAGATTTGCACTGAACCACATATTTACCACTACTATAATCAGCAGCAGTAAATGTATCAATCACAGCAGCGGCTATAGCAGCAGTAGTAACTGTTCCTGCATCTTGACCGTGAATATCTTTAACCGTAATTAAAGAATCTGCTTGATCATTATAACGAATCTTCTCGTCTCCACCTAAACATAGACCCATTTGGTCAGATGCTGGACGGTAGAAACCGTTGTCTTGGTCTTGGTAAAAACTAATACCTGGAATACTCTCGGTACCATCACCAGCACCAGTGAAACCAGACAGGTTAGTTAATCCATTACCATCTCCAATAAATGCGGTTGCTCCTACGGTACCATTGACCTGCAATATCTGAGCAAGGGCATTGTTTGGATCTTGACCAATACCAATCTTATTGTTTGTTGCGTCAAGCTTGAACAGTGCAACGTTAGAACCAGTTGGTTCCATTGTTACAGTAGCACCATCAAACTTCACATATGAAGATGCACCAGAAACATCAATTTCAGATGCGTCTAAGTTGGACTGAAGAGTACCAATAGTATATGTAAGATCACCAGAGGTACTACCAGTAAATGAACCAGTACCTAATGCAAACTTATCTTCCGACTCATCCCATCCAATAAAAGCATTATCTTGATCACCACGTTCTAGAACAATACCACCGTCACCAGATGGTGTTCCAAGAACTCCATTACCAAGTTCAATTAATTTATCACCAACAACTGTGTTAGTGGTAGAAACGGTTGTGGTACCACCTAGTACCTGTAATTCACCGTTAATAATAACATTATTAGCAACTTCCAAATCTTCTGTTGGTGATCCAATTCCGATACCAACTTTACCTTGACCTGTGATAACCAGTGCGTCTGTTAAAGCATTAACGGAACTACCACTAGCACCACCTGCTTTTGCAGTCTTTACACGAACATAACCACCAGATGCAGAACCAGTACCAGCTCCACCAGCAATAATTAAATCAGAACCTGAAACATCAGTTCCTGAAGCATCGTCTCTAGAAACCTTACCAGTTACAGCAAGTGCGGTTGCAACTGAAACTGAGTTAAAACTAAATGTTGCAGTACCATCTATCTTAGGTGGTGTTACTGCACCGTCTTGTATAACTGCTGTTCCAACAGCTTCCAACCCACCACTAGAACTCAGTTTCTGAGTTGTGATAGCGTTATCTGCTAATTTTAAAGTAGTAACTGCTCCGTTTCTGATAACAGCAGTGGTGACCGCTTGGGTACCTACACCACTATCCAGTTTAGCATCGCTAACTAAGCCATCATTAAGACCAGTTCTCCTGACTCGTGTAAGTGCCATTTTCTATAGACTTTCCTATGTGAGTATTTATAGTTTTGAAAGTACTTCCTTAAGAAGTGACTTTATTTCATTCATTTCCTGCTTTAGATTATTTAATTCTTCAGCAGTGCTAAGAGATTTCATAGCTAATGCTCTCTGTCTCTTATATGCTTCAAAAGCACTCTTGTCTGAATTGACAATAGCACCAGTCACTTCATCTTTACGAAAATCAGGATGACCTATAACTTTCATTTACCCAAAAAATACTTTTCAAGTATACCAAGTTGCTCGTCATACTTTGCTATTTCTGCAATTTGATCTGCTATAGCACCAGTAACGTCAGGATGTTCTCCTATACCAACTGGATTATTCAAATAGATCTCAACGTTTGCTTTATGCTTATCAATTTGCCCTTGATAATGGGATCGAAGGGAGTCTAAAATCGGCTCTCTTAAATTTATCATAGTACCCTGACTGTAATTGTTCATAATTAGAAGGTTGCAATTGCTCTCAAATCCCTAATCCTAGGAGGAAGTGCAGGATTTCTTGACTTCATTATAATTTTAACTGCAAATGAAGTAAATTCATTTATGTTAGAAACAGTGTAACTATACTCCTTGAAGTCTGATTGAGACTCCGTTGTTGGAGAGAAATTAGTTCCACTGGTAGGTGCTACTTCAAAGTCAGGAGATCCATCCACATTGAAGTACGACCAGTTAATATCACTGAAGAATATCTGTTGAGATGCACGCTTCACTTTGAACATTACGGTTACATCATCTATTTCTTGCAGTGCAGCATTCAGTTTCAGTACAATTCCGTTACCAGGGTTGTCGAGAGAAATTTCCTTCGTAACATATGTAGCAACGTTTGAGGAATTTTTCAGTCTATCTGGTGTGAATAAGTAACCATATGCTGAGAATACTGTCTTGATGCCAACAGGTACCTTAAATGACTTATTAATAATATCAAATCCATTATTGTAGAGTCCAGTACCAACAGTACCAACACCAATCAAATCACTAGATCCAAAGGCAGAATCGTTAGATGTGAAAATCAAACGATAGTTTTCTTGGTTCCAACGTGTAACAGTACCAGTCTTAGTATCAGTGCTATTGGCCATTAGATCAGCAGGACTGATGTCAAACTGAGCAAGTGGCAAAGTACCAGTGATAGTAATAGGTTTCACGAAACCAGCAACTGATGCTGATGTTGTGTTACCACTAGCACCATTAAAGTCTGCATTGTAAGTAGAAGAACCACTAAATTCAATTCTCTCACCAAGGACAAAACCTTCACCTTCAGTAATCCTTACATACAATTCGCCAGGGTTTGCAGCATCCCAGTAAGAGAGAGTACCCTTACATCCAGATGTTAGACCCTTAATCGCCTGTCCGATACCACCACCAACTTCAATGTTAACGGTACTACCAAGAGTAACAGGAGATCCAGCACTATCAAGTAATCTCAGGATAACTGTCTTATTAAGTTCTACTTCTTGAACCTTTCTACCATATCTGGTCTCAGAACCACTGGCTGCTTCAACTCTATTAGTTGTAAGGATCGCCTTAGGATTCTTAAGATTGATTATTGGCGAAAGATTAGCATTGTTAGTGCTAAGTGATGCACTAATGACAAACGACTTTTTATTATTAAGTCGGGATGAAAATAGTTTCTCATTCAGTTTAGATGCAACAACTCTCTGGGTGGGGAAATAATATTCCTTATTCAGAACAATTGGAAGTGCAAGATCAGGAGTATAATCAACAAGATCTGTAGTACGTCCGTCAATTGCTTTGACTTGTGTACTTGTGACCGTTGTTTCGAGAGAAGTCTCAGGGAAGTCTAAAGTGTCTAACTTGACCAAAGCTTTCTCATACTTGATTTGCCCTAATGCTTTAACATTGGTACCACCACCAATTACTGATCCACCAGCAATAGTAGTCATTCCAAGTGTGTAGAAGTCAATTCCACAATCTAGGACAGACAAAATCTGACGGTTTAAGGCAGTAGTAGCAAAACCACCAACTGAGATGGAATCTTTAAGTGCTACGTAAGAACCTACATTTAATCCGTGATTCTTATGGTTGACCTTAATAACCTTATTATTTGCAGCAAATAGCTGACTTGTAGTAACATTTGCACCAGCAGTACTTGTTTCAATTGGGTTATTAGCAAGTGGTTGATAACCCATATCAGTATTGACCAATTCAACTACACCAGACTTAGTGGTGTCAAATTGAGCCATATACATATCAAACTTAAGATCTTCATACTGGTTAGCAGTCCAAAGATTAGAGTTCTGAGACTTAAAGAGAGAACCAAGTAAAGGTTGAGTTGTAACAGTAGAATTAGAGTTAATCTCTGTCTCACCCAATCTAGATATGAATGTTTCGTACTGAGTACTGTTAGTTTCAATAATCAGTGCATACTCTCTATCATTCTCCAGATAAACAGGATATTGGAATTTGAATTCTGTTGGAATAAGTGCCTTCGTAGAAGTTGCAACACCCATTCTTACTGCGGGTTTTGTAATCTTCAGTATCGCTTTAGCTGATGCAAGTTGAGTTGCATTACTACTTACGATTAATACACTAGGTGCAGTAGTATACTCACTACCACCTAAAGTAGGAGTGATCTCATATACTTTCTGGTCTGTAATTTGAGGTGTAGCAGTAGCAGTAACACCACCAGGAAGTTGTGGAGATTCAATAGTAATAGTAGTTGATCCAGCATAACCATCTCCTAAATCATCAACAACGATCTCGGAAACGTAACCAGAATCAAGGACTATATTCATCTTGACAATATCATCACCAGACCTTGCATTATTAGCAACAGTCAATGAAGTGACAACTATAGGTTCACCAGCAATAAAGTTTTCTTTATTGTGATCTCCAAGAATCAGAGTATAAACTTGTGAAGTTCCTAGGGTATAGGAATCATTGACCACAGGTACTGGTTGATTCTGTGAATCTAATACACCAATCAACGGACCTTGTGCGTTAGAAGTGTCACCTTCAATTATCTCATTCCTGATTAAAGTGTGACTACCACTAGCAATAACTCTAATGTAAGTATTAGGATCCATTACACAAGTAGATCCAGGAATAATATTCTTGGAAGGTCTACCAGCAATAGTATCTGTTAACTTAACAGTGATAGGTAGAGATGCATCTTTTGCTGAGAAATATAAGTCAACAGAAGAAGCAAATACACCACCTTCAAAACTTTCAATACGGAATGTCTGCGCTAGAGGGTCAGAAACACTAACTTCTGGAGTTAAGATGTTTTCTGTGTACTGAGTACCATCTACCTTATCAATATTATCAAGAGATTCTAAGCAGATAATATCGTTAGGTGCAGGTTCCTTAATAGCAGAAGCACGGAATGTAACTACAGCAAATGATTCTGGTTTTGCTACATTAGTGCTGCTACTTGTAAACTTAATCTTCTTATCACCTAATGGGAAGTGAAGCCCAGGTGTAGTATCAAATGTTAGATCGTTAGGGTTCTCTTCATAAGAACTTCCTTTGGTTGGTAACCTACCACCTGGAATTAAAAGAACACCAGTTGCATTACCAGAATCATCTGTGACTAACTCATCACCAAACTTTCTAAGTGAAGAATTAGGCAGACCAGAATAATTACGGTCTGGTACCATATAACCAGAAACATCCAAACCATCGATGAAAGGATAGATCCTAGTGTTAGGCTTCATCCTACGAAGATGGAAAGTAATATACTGTTCCTTGATATAAAGTGTTAATGCAGTACTAACTACTTGTTCTCCTATAGTAGTAGATGACTGTTGTAATGGTATCTCAGTATTCTGAGCAGCAATATTAGAACTACTAGTTACAGAAGAGTTTATAACTTCTGATTCTGACATATCAGGAGCATCAGAACTCAAAGAGTTAACGTTACTAAACTCTGTACTAGAACCAGTTACTGCAATCTGAGTAACATTATGAATTTGAGATAATGCATCATCACCATCTGTATAGATCTCTAATGGATCTAATGTCTGGTTATCGTTATTATTGATTGATGGAAGTGCATCCTCGTCAAACCAAGGATCTACATTAGGATAAATTTCTGCGATTCCCTTATAGTTGAAAATAAGGAAAGGATTAACTGCAACAGTGTTTGTTGCAAATATATTCTTACAAAGGTTTGCTTCAGAAAATGGTAGTGTTACAACACCATTATTAACAACATAATTGGAAAGAACACGTGCTGTAGCAGAAGGATCTTTCTCAACTAGAGATACAGTAGTCTCTTTTGACTCTGGACGTAAAGTACCACGAGTCAAATCTAACGCTGCTTTGTAATCAACGTTATTAATATTGGATAGAGAATAACTCTCAAAGTTATCAACTACAAATCCAGACTTAAACCTGTCTAAACCAGTCTGGTTGTCTTTAATTTGAGTGTTCAGAGCAGCTTGCTCAAGAACAGACATCATTGCATACCTTTCAACACGTTCTACTCTCTTCTCTAGTTTAGAGATATCACGCATTGTGAAACGCTTATTATCGATAGGGAAGATCTTAATCTTCTTAAGGTTATCGGTATAAGCAGGTATATAAATTTTGAATACTTTTATTGCCTCATCTACAGTTTCAGCAGATTGAGGGTTGGTTGATCCTGCACCTTTCTTAACGATGAAAGCACCATCTTTCTTTAGATATACAGTATCAATACGATCAACATAATAATTATAGGTACAACTAAATGTAAAAGGAGTGCCCACACTAGTCTTAGTATCAGCAGGAAGAGCAGCAGTAACACCACCGATCGTATACACTTCTGAGACATTTGAGTTAGGATCCATCACACTGGCGTTAACGTAGCCAGGAATACTTGCAGAAGTACCAACTAGAGGACGGAAATCAACAACGTCTGAAAGAGATTTCTTACCGTGTACTAGTGAGGTAAACTTAGGAATTTCATCATATGGTACACCATTTTCGTGCAAATAGGAATCTACAGTGAAGAAATCACCCTCAGAATGACTGAAGTGATCAAATCCTATAACCAATGTGCCAGTTGGAGTTCTGACTCCAGGCTTCCTAACAATAGAAGAAGTATCATATAAGTTGTCTCTTTGACCATCATCAAAGAGGAAATGATCAGTGATATTAGTACCAGTATTTCCTAAGATGTTACCATCTTCATCAACTGTAGGTGCTATACCAGGACCACCTTCATAGATGTAACGTAGTTTATAAACATCAGAGAATGACTTGACCTGTCCAGTTGGATTGTCATAGTCATCACCTCTTAAAGGAATAACATCGTTATCTAAGTCAGCAGTAAGAACAATTCTCTTATTCTTAACTGAAGTCTTTAATTTTGGTTTTGCTTTAGTAGTCTCAATAGTTGCAGATATCTTTAACTTCAAATTGGTTAACGATAATCCACCACCCTCATAGAGATATCCCTCAGGTAAAGTAATAGTTAGAGCACCAGCATTATTAGTTGATGATCCACTAGTTACATCCACCATAGATGAATCTAAGTACAACAAGTCACCATCTTTAATAAGTTCACCTGTTGCACTACCATAACGAACAGTACTCGTACCAGCTTCGTATACTTCAAGGACATAATCTCCTTGACTAAATGGTACAAATTGCTGTTGACCATAATCTAATTGTGCTGCAATACTAACGGTATTATCTGAACCATTAATTGTTACAGACTCAATAAACTGTCTTCTAGAGTAGTATGTAATACCACTATCATCATCAGAAGCAATAGTTCCAGCAATCTTTGAATTCGCTAGAGGAAGAATAAGGGTTGATTTACCAGCATTAGTAACCTTTGCTCTAATACGTGTGACAGTATTAGAATTAAATCCAACTAGTAAACGTTGTTTGATATAGATTCTACCTGTACGTTCAGTAGATGGGTTACAAGCCCTATAAACCTCATAACGATATGTCTTACCGTCAACAGTGATCTGAATTAAATCATCTTCTCTTAATTCATCACCAGGACGTGCAGTAAAGTTTGTTGCTTCAATATAATCACAATCTGCGAGACCAGAATACTGTAAACTGTTAGTGATAGTAACTAACTCAGCAGCATCTGTTGAAGAATACTGAATATCACCAGTAAAGAGTTTACTGGTTGCTCCGTGTTGCATACCAACGGAACGAATGTCTTCAGTACCAAAATTCTGTATAGTATTTGTGTATAATACAGCTCTTACATAAGCATCTGGATCACTAGCACTATGTGTACCAGTATCAATTACACTACAAATAGGAGGAACGTTAAACCTATCAATGATTTCTCTTCTACCAAGTTCAGTTAAACGAACATTGTGAACATAATTACTTTGACCATTAATACCAAGACCAGCAGTAGTCTCTCTACTTACAACAATATAATTACTCTGATATTCTCTATCACCAATCTTCAATGAAAGGTTCTCACTAGCTCCATAGTTAGATCCACCATAAGGAACTACAAAGTGACTGATACGTCCATTTGTTGCAATAACAGCAGACTTCTCGCTATTATCAGCATCGTATATTTCCTCACCTTCTTGGAACTCACCAACTACGTTGGAAAGCATAAGGTTCTGACCGTGAGATAGAGTAGCATTCTCAGGATCATTTGCACCAACAGATAGACCACCTTCTACAACAGCAGTACTACCAGTGATAGAACCAATTATATTAGAACCAGTTTCAAATGCGTGATTACCAGTTAACTTAAGTTTAGTGAATAGAATTGGGTTTGTATAAGAAAGATCGAATGTAGTATCTTGCTGAGTTGCAGAAGCAACAACATTCTTAGTCTTATCAAATCCACTAGGAACAGAATTAAATTTGAAATCTCTTGCTATAGCACGACCAATAATAGGTGTGACACCCATTGTATAATCAAGGATCATACCATAGTAAATGCTACCAGAATCATTACCATATAAAGTAATACCATTCTGCTGTCCACCACCAGATGCACCAGTTTTAACAGGACCGTGTGACTGATATGAAGCGTGGATACTATTAAGAGTCTTAATAGGTGCTCTTAAAATAAATTCTTGTATAAAGTGAGTTGGGTTACCACCAGAATTCTCATTCATTCCGTTGGATCCAGTCTCTTGAGACCAAGCTAAGACACCATCGGAATCTTTGTTATATTTAAGGTTAAAGCGAGCAGCAATAACATCCACAGGATCATAAGTTGACCCATTATAGTGGTAAAGAGTTTTCTTGACTCCATTATTTAATTCAAAAGCAACAATATCTGAAATAGATGATAGATCAATCTCATCACCATTTCCAGGAACAACACCGTTATAACACCAAACGGTCATTACACCAATGTCATTATTATAGATAGATCCTCTTAAATCTTTAACGCTGTATACACCAGTACTTGAATCATTCTCTCTACCATTGATACCTAGATATGAATCAATGAACTTACGATATAGATCTACCTTCTTAAATGGAGTAGCTTCACCATCAGCAGTAGCACTGACAGGAACAGAACCTGATACTGAACGAAGTGATAAACGAGATAAAGGAGAAGCATACAAACGAGTATTATCTCTCTTTTGAGTTTGCTTTGCTTTATCTAATTCAATATAATTAGGATCAACATTCTCTACTTCATAACCACGAATATATGCTTTACCTGGTCCTACATTAAGAACTAGTTTATTAAGTGCGTCTTCCTTACTAATACCATTTACTAAACCTGTAGATGCATCCTCATTATAAAATCCACTACCATCACTATGATAGTAGTTCTTGATGTCAGATGTAAATGCTTTAACTACATAATCACCAGATTCATCATATGTTCTCCTTGCCAATATTTCTTCTATCTGGCTAGGAGCAGTTTGTTTGATCTGCCTTTGTATCTTACCTTGTTGCAGATAAACTAATTGTACAAAATTCTTATTTGAAGGACTTTCGATTGCAAACTTCTCAAGCTGAAGAGTAATCTTCAATCTATGTGCTCCAGGAGCAGAGAAGTTAGAATATCCTTGTGCATTATCCTTAAGGGATATATCATCCTCAGGAGTAATGATACTCTCAGTAATAGACCAACCAACCTTATATGAAGTGTTAGTCGTATACTTCGATAGAATCAAGGTCTGAGCATCGTTTTGAACGAAGTGACCATTTATAAAGTAAATACCTCTTTGAACGTTTACAGCAGATCCATACCCCATTGCAAGACTACTGGATGGTTTAATACCATCAGAACCTACAACTAAAGTTGGGTCATTATCTGTTGTTGCGTTTTCTAATTTAAGTGATTCACCTTGACGGAATTTAACGTCAATATTATCAGAACCAGAACTTACATACTTAACAAAAATAGTGTCAGCATCTAGTGTTGTTTCATAAGCATAGTTATCAACATATGCTTTAACACCAGATGTTTGACCTACTAGAATCTTACCTACTAATTGCTTAATATCATATTTGACGAAGTTAATTTCTCCGTCAACACTTTGAGCAACTTGAGAGATGCTACTTAATTTTACATACTCGTAAGTATCAGTATATGAAACTTCACCAGGGATCACCATCTGACCCTGTTTGAACATACTGTTACCTATCTGTTCACATTGATCCTGCAGCATAGACTGCAGTTGGGTAAGCTCCCTTGCTTGAATGGAGTACCCTGGACGGAACAGGATCCTATAGAAATTCTTCCCCGCATCGAAGTCATCATAATACGGGGTTCTATTCAGATTAGTATTTTGCGGCATCTCTAAACGACTCTGTTTAATTAGAACTCGACTACGAGTTTGATATCTTCAATCTGGTCAGAAGCACGAGAGATAGCACGACGGTTCTCAATGTATATGATATCGCCAGAATTTTTAGAAATTTCTGCGTTAGCGAGACCACTTGCAAAGATTACACCACCATCTGTCTGTCCACCAGGAGTATTATATGTACTATTTACCGTAGCAGTAGAAAGTGATCCTGCGCCAGATATGGTATCAGAACCATTGCTGAATGGGTAAACTTTACCGTTATGGGTGTGACGATCAGGAGACTGGAAGTACTTAATGATGTTATATGTAACACCACTTACAGTTCCCTTCCAAGAAACAACTGTACCTTTAGCAGTTACAGATTGACCACCAGAGGTGTATGTCTGAGAAATTTCCTCGTCAACAAAGAAATCACCAGATGGACTTTGTAACTTAAGAGCAGCAGTAGCACTTAGGTTATCAGCGGTTGCGAAGTCTGTAGTACCGTAGTTAAATGGATCACGAATTAGACCAATACGACGGAAGTCGTTGTCTGTTGGGAAGTCACCTTCTCCTTCATCATAGGTTAAACGAGTGTTAATCATAACTCGCTTACCACCCAGTTCTTCCACTGGATCCTTACCGTGACCACCCTGAGGAACAATAACAACCTCTAGAGCACCACCAGTAGCGTCTGTGTTAGCGTCAATGTTAGAAGCAGTGGTAAGAGCAGCATCACTGTACACATCGCTTAAATCAAGCGAAGCATATGTGTATCCAGTACCAGCAGTTTGTACACTAGCTTCAGTAATTGCACCAGTTGCAACAGTTAACTTAGCAACACCAGATGCACCATCTCCTTTAATAGGAGTATAGTAAGTACCAGCGTCATAGTTAGTACCAGCGTCTGTAATAAGGATAGTGTCAATTGCACCATCTACAGCAGCAGATGTTACTGCAGTTTCTTCAATAATTGGTAGGAAGTCAGTAGAAAGGAATTTCAATACACTGTCAGTTGGGATAGTGTACATATACTTCCAAACATAAGGACGCTTACCATCAGTCCTATAGCCAGGGTTACCAGCATCCTCAGGTTCGATAAAGATACCAGAGATAGACTGAACCTTAGTTGGTTCTGTTACAGAAACTACACCGTTAGGATCGGTAGGTGTTTGACCATTATATAAACACTTGAACACCTCGTAACTGCTGTTCATCACATAGAATGTGGAAGCAAATAGTGAGGTAGAACCAGTTGCAGAAGTTTTTGCGCTAGAATAATCGGGCTTGTACATATCGTACACTGTGTTCGCACCGAAGTTATAACGCTTAACTACGAATGTTAGATCATCCTTCTTAACTCTCTTAAGTGAGATCATATCATCGTAGATCTCGAATTTCTCTTCCTGAGAGTCAAATGGTTGTGTGGGAACGTTCTCAGAACCAACTCTCCATACACCTGCTTTTGCAGTAGCACCACCAGTATTACCTGTTACAGTAGTACCAGCAACAAAGTTGGAGTTCTGACCATTAGTTCCGTTTACACCAGAAAGGAGGACGGAATTGGGGAATACTTTTTCGACAGTACCATATACTGTGGCACCACCAGGATAAGATGAACCTTGATAAACAATTTCTCCTTCTTGGAAAGTATTGTTTATAGCATACAATTCTAAATAAGCACGCCACTCTTGCGGCCTACCTATAAAGAAGTAGAGTCTAGTTCGTTGGGTACCAGCCTCAGCTGCTGACTCTTCTGCAGGTGTGGAGGTTGTTGGTTCAGATAATGCCTCGACGAACTGTTGGGCATTATGTATCCTGAACAGATCAGTGATAATAGCGGACATTGTTTTCTAAAAGAAGTTTCTGAGACTGGTTTCCGAAAGTTATTTATATTTATAGATCTAAATCTGCGGTGATTACATAGTCTCCCGCGATATAAGAGTCTGTATTCGCATCGTCAAACCACATAAAGCGCACACCAAACGCATCGGTGTTCGTACTTGTAGCTGCAGCTTGGTAAACTTGTAGTATGGTGGTAGCGGTCTGTGCTGCAGATGGGATGGTCAAACTGACCGTGTTCCAAGTATCAAAACTCGTATCATCGAAAGCCACAATGGTTCCAATATCTACGAATGTATTACCACCGTCAATACTGTAACGAGCAAGTAAGTCATTAGCAGAAGCAGCAGGTGCATCCCCACCGTTACTACCATTTCCTCTAATTGCACTAAAGGTCACAGTACTGTATGTAGTCAAGTCGAGTGCACCGAATGTTGCCTCTCTTGGGGTGCTCATATTAACACCACCAAATGCCACATAATTTATATTTGAAAGGAATCCATTAGTAGTACCACCAGAACCAGTTCCTGTCGAAACTTTGGCAGTACCAACAAATGTCTGTATATCCATATCGTAGGTGTTGAATCCTTTCTCTACAACACCAATAGGATTAACACGAGTACACCCGACTAAACGTCCAGGAAGTGCTTGTGTATATGTTAGTTTTTCAACTTTTGTTTGATCAGCACCAGATCCCAATATTACAGATCCACCTGAAGCAGGGAATCCAGCAGTTGATTCTACCAATAGAATATCTGCGCCAATAGGATTATCTAATGCAGCATACTTCAGTGTAGTACCGAAGTGTATCTCTGAACCCTGTTGGAATACGAAGTTATTCGTATCACCAGGATCATTCACCTGTGAATTATATACCTCAGGATTCTCAAAATCACCAACTGTAAGGTTTGGATAACGATCAGAGAAGAATCCAATTGTCATATCACCCATTACGTAATTAATTGTCCTTCCTTGACCATCAGTATATGATCCCGCTAATCCGCTAGAACTAATTGACTGAGGTTGAATTTCAAACTTGAAATTCTGTAGGAAGTTAAGATGAGGACCAAGATTTCCAGCAGAATAGGAAACATTACCTATCATCTGAGGATTATTACCTGCTTGTTTCTCAACAGCACCAGCATTACAAGAAAGTTTAGTCTCTGTATTCTTGTACTTGGTCATTGCAACAGAGATGCCCTGAACACCACCTGTGCATTGTGTATTAGTAACCTTAGTTCCCTGATAACTTACTAAAGCTTGTTCAGGAGAAAGGTTTACATATATCTCTGGTTGTGGCTTGACCTCTATACTTGCGTCTATAACCTTATGCCAGATTATAGTGCCATCATAGGATCTGTTTATTCTGTATGCTGGAGATCCACCATTACCAAAGACGAGTGTGTCGCCTAATGGCATATAGGAAGCAAATTGAGCAAACGGAACACCAGAACCACCTTTCTTGATTGCTGTAAGGAAGGATTTCAGTGTTGAAGAACCATCAATAGTAACAGGTTCAACACCGAATGTAGTCAGAGTAGTAATATCTAATGAGTCCTTACGGATAACAAAGTATCCTCTGGTAAACAAGATTTGAGGTGGAACCTTATATCCAGAACCAGTTGTAATGATCTCAGTATCAGCAACCTCGCCTCTAACTACGATTGCATTAGCACGTGCACCACCACCTGTAGGAGAACCTACTGCATCACCGTTTGAATCAACCAATGGTTGACTACGGAAGATCATTCTGGGTGGTTCACGATAATTCTTTGAAATCTGTGATTGTAAATCACTAGAGAATAGTGATGAACTAAAGTCATATTCTTGCGATACATCAGATGCACTAGCATTATTCGGTACAAATGCACCACCAAGTAAATTCTGACCTTTGTTTAATACATTATCTTGTCTCCAAGCATTAATATTATCGAAGTAAGTAGAGTTATCTCTCTTAGAAAGAACGATACTATTAACACCACCTGGCTTCAGATATTGTAATGCAGTTGCTTCAGTGCCTACTACACCATCAATGTATACCTTTTCACCTGGACGGAAGTTAGCAGCTACTGGATCAGTATTAGCACCACCATCAATATAGAGACTCTTAAGTTCAATAGTCTTTCTTTCTGGAACATAGTTCTTAACTTCAGCAGACCAGACTATTGCTGAACTTGTATCATTTTGATCTGTATACTGTACAACAGTATCACCAGGAAGGAATTCTAATCCAGCAGATCTGGAAGATGTTAAAGTATGGAATCTTAGTTCAGCATCAATACGTGCAACTGCCTGTGCACCCTGACCTTCAATCTGACCAGAATAAGCACCAACGTTAATTACAACTTCATACTCATAAGATCTGAAGAATGAACCCACTGCACCACTAGTGTCTGAGTCATATCCAGAAGTTACCAATGCTTCTCTAGCAGCACGAATAATAGAACGTGTATCTGCCTCACCATCAATCTGAATAAGATCACCAGGATTCAAGTTAGACTCAAATCTGTCATTTCTATTGAATAATTTCTCTCTTAAATCAGAATCAACAATTTCTTCAACTGCATTAATTGTTACATCTAATATGGAAGGACTTGCACCCCTATCTCTAGTAATACTTAAAGTACCATTCAACCAGTTAGCTTTCTGTGCAGTAACACCCTCAACGAATAGAAGGTTCTGTTGTCCTGGAGTCCAAGATTGCTTATAGATTCTACCTCTAGAGTAGGAATTAACGTAAGTATGAGGATTAGATTGAGGATCAGTAGATACCCAACAGTCTGCACCCTCAACAGGAAGAACGATTTGCTGGTCAACAGTCAATCTAAAGAACTTCTTGAAGGTACCAGGAGATTCAATGTTATATCCTAAAAGAACACGCTCAGGATCTAAACCATAGAAGTATAGGATGAAGCAAGCAGAACCAGTTGAAGGAGGTTCAGTGAAAACTATGATATTATCTTCAATTCTATATGCAACTTGGTTAACCTGTATAACACCATTCAATATAACTACAATATTTTGGTTTCTTTCAGCATAGAAAGGAACACCACCACGTTCTAGTTCAAATATAGTCTGTGCATCATTGAACTGAGACTCAATGCTATCAAGTTTGTAGTACTTACCTTGTTTAAATCCAAAGTATTTCTGTTGAACACCTGGAGCAACAACAGTAGTACTAGTAACACCTATTGTATTCAATGTTGCTTCACTTTGAATATCTTCACCAGCAACAAACTCCTTCTTACTCATCTCAACCTGAATCCTATTAGGATTAGGGAAGTCTTGAGATAACTGTAGTAGATAATTGTTATTGTTGTAATATGCTTCCTGAATAGTTGTAGTAACAATACTAAAGAGTGTATTAATAGCAGATTCAACCTGAGCACATTGAGGATTAGAATCAACAGTGATTGTTGTATCCCTATTAGCAACTAATGTACTATGCTCAATTGGCCAAAGTTCTGGAAGTGTTCTAGTAACACTTGCTTCAAATGTACTTGGGTTTTGTACTGCAGTCTCAACAATTTGAACAAAAGTATTGATTGCTTGTTCAACAACAGCACATTGTCCTGTTTCAAGTGTAATACTAGTATTAACAATCTGTGTTAAACCGTGAGTACCAACTATATTAACAGCATCATTACGTATAACATCCTTAGTAATATCCTTAACTTCGGAGAATACAGTAAGTACTTGTGAAACCTGTTGTGTGATATGCTCTAGGAATCCAGACCTATCAACATAAAGATCTGCAGCATCCCAAACACGGTTGTTACCACCATACTTAAGGTTAAAGATAATACCATCTAAAATATCAACTACGTCATCTACACAATCATCGTGTGCATCACCAGAGGATGCTCTAGGATATGTCTTAACAGCATTACCACCATCCATAGCACAAGTAAATGCTACTGAATCTGTGGCAAATCTAATTCCTGTTCCTCTACCTAACTTATGTGCTCCTATATTAAGAACCATATCACCTGTAGCAGGATCATAGGTAGCAGCACTTGGTTCAAATGGTTGAGCAAGTGACTTACCAACAAACACAGTAAATGTATCTGCATCTGCTGCCTTAATTACCAAATCCCTTCCAGCAACAGGGTCTGTAGGACGTGGATATGCGTGTGGTGAAGCATTCTGATCCATCTCACATCTTAATATGATGGATAAAGGATCAAAGCTTACAGTATTTGATGTTGTTAAGTTATGTCCTGTCTTAGTGATTACCATATCACCAGTAGCAGGATCATACGCAACTCCAGTAGGAGTTATCTGAGCACCTGTATTAGCATTAACTGCACCAGTAAGTGCTCTATCAAATGTATGAACATAAGCACCACCTGTTACAATTGCTGCTCTCTTTACACTATTTGCAGCAGCAGAAACGAAGGTGTGTGTAGTAGTATTGCTTGATGGTACAGTTGTATTAACTTGTACATCAAAATAATCTGGTGTTACATTAGTAATCTGCAACCATCCACCACTAGCAGGATCCACCTTATGTGTAATACCATCTGCAGTAGCAGACATAAAGTAATGAGTAGTTACATTAGTAGAAGGAATAATCTCTAAGCAATTAACATTGAATGTATCATTGTCAACTACAGTAACTTCTAACCAAGTATCACTAATAGGATCACCATAACGAGGATAGGAATGTTGAGTACCACGACCATCTTGATCGCACTCAAATGTTAATGAATTATCAGCTAACTTAATCCAATCACCATTAGCAAATCCGTGTGCAGTAGTGGTTGTTATGGATAGTACACCTGTACTAGGATCATATGAGGTAGGACCAGTTGCTGTAAATGTGTTAGTAATAGGTCTTGGATAACTATGATTTCCTGCACCTTGCTGACAAGTAAATGTAATAGCATTATCATCTAGTTGAATCCAATCACCTTCATCCCATCCGTGATCAGGAACCACTAGGTTCATTACACCAGTATTAGGATTATAGGTGGCATTAGTAGGTGTCTTACCTACTTGAGGAACGAAGGTATGAGCACTAGTATTAGAAGACTTACCAACGTTAAGAGTAATATATCCGTCCTTCCTTATGATTCCATTTGTAAGACCAGAAACGAAAGTATGAGCAGTTTCGTTAGTGGAAGGAACTGCATCTAGAACCTGAACTTGGAACGTAGTAGCAGTTACGTTCGAGACTTCCAACCACTTTCCAGCCACAGGATCGCTAGAACGAGGATAAGCGTGATTAGTTTGATTACCATCGTGAGCACACTTGAATGTTACAGCACCATCTACAAACTTGATCCAGTCATTATTACTCAATCCGTGAGCAACAGTTGTAGTGACTGACATAATACCCGTTGATGGATCATATGTCGTACCAGTTGTAGCAGTGAAAGGAGTACCTTCATATTTGATGTAAACTGAATCCTTATACACAGGATCAGGTATTGTTCCATTAGCAGCAACCATTCTTGCGACTGATTCCTTAGCAATGAAGGTCTTATTAGAATTAAGTAATCCAGCAGCATCGATGAATGTATTAGCAACAGGATTAGAAACTCTATAAGGATCGTTGTATACACCAATTGAATTTGATGTAGCACTTACAAATGTATGATCGTAAGCACCACCAGAAATTACTGCATCTGCAGTTGCAGACTTGAATGTATGAGCATAGTTACCACCACTAATTACTGCTCCAGGAAGTGCTGAAACAAATGTATGTACTGTAGTGTTAGTGGATGGAGCACTCTTAAGAATATTAATTGTAATTGTTGTTGTAGAGGTTCCAGTAATAGGAATAGCAGTATCGAAATAAGGATCCTTCTTAGCACTGATACCATCTGCAGTAGCAGAGACAAATGTATGAGCATCAGTATTAGTAGAAGGAATTACATCCAATACAGTTACTTCAAATGTGTCTGCAGTAACATTAGAAATCTGTAACCATCTATCGTTTGGATAATCTGTAGATCTAGGATAAGTTTTATCAGTTGGTGTTCCACCAAAAGCACAACTGAAGGTTAATGAGTTTGCAGCAAACTTAACCCAATCGCCATTTACAAGGTTGTGTGCAGCAGTTGTTGTGATCTGCATCACACCTGTTGTTGGATTGTAAGTAGTACCAGTAGTTGCTGTTAATGATTCGACATCAGATCTCGGATAACTGTAATTACCAGAACCTTGTGCACAAGTAAATGTTAAGGCATTCTCTTTAAGTTTAATACTCTCACCTGTTGTCAAGCTATGAGCACCAATAGTTAGAACTACATCACCTGTCTGAGGATCGTATGTAGCATTTGTTACGTCGTGATTAACAAGAGGAGATGCACCAACATTAAGTGTAATCTTACCTTTCTCTAGTATAATACCATTATCAGCAGCAGTTACAAACTCGTGAGCATAGTTTCCTCCAGAAACTACAGCATTAGGATTAGCACTAACGAATGTGTGAGCATAATTTCCACCCTGTATAACTGCACCAACTAAAGCACTTGAGAAGGTATGAGCATAGTTACCACCAGTCTTAACAGCACCAGCAAGTGAAGAAACAAAAGTGTGTGGATAGTTATGACTAATAGTACCCTGTCCACCATTAACATTTACAGTGATTGAATTCGCTGAAACTGCAGTGATAGCAAGGGATGTGTCGTATGCATAATCCTCACCATTACCTGTATTAGCACCATTTGGTCGAGGATAGACCCCAGTGCTAACTCCACCGTTATCGCACTCAAAGGTCAATGAATTTGTAGCAATCTTAATTGCAGTACCAACCGCAAGACTATGAGGACCAATTGCTAGTACTAAGTCACCACTAACAGGATCATATGTGGTACCAGCACCAGGAGTAAATTCTTTAATAGGTGATTCACCTACATCAACAGTAACAACACCAGTTTGTCTCTTTAAACAATTAGTATTTTCTGCGCCAGGTACAAATGTATGAGCATATACATCATTAGGTCCAGAAATACCAACGTTAACATCAAATGTATCTGTCTGTATATTGGAAATGACTAACCAATCTTTATAAGTTGGGTCTGTTGAGCGAGGATAAGAATGAGTGGTAGCACCGCTATTTTTAGTGCAATTAAACGTAAGGCATTCTTTTTCCAGTTTGACATAATTTCCATTAGCAAATGAGTGTCCAGTAATGGTAATAGTCATAATACCAGTTACAGGATCATATGCAGCATTTTCAACTGTATGAATTGATGAACCTACAGATTCTACTGGTAAAGCAGCTTCAAATGCTCTATCACGTTTCTGACTGATACCATTAGCAGTAGCAGAAACAAATGTATGAATTGTTGTATTAGTAGAAGGAACAGAATCTAATACTCTAATAGAGAACTGATTAGTAACTTCTACAGCATCAAAGATTTGTATCCATTTACCACTTATAGGATCAGTAGCACGTGGATATGAATGATTAGTAGCATCATTATCTTGCTGACAAGTAAATGTCAACGAATCATCTGCTAACTTAATCCAATCACCATTATCCATACGGTGATCAGAGAATGTAGTTATAGTAATGACACCTGTAGCAGGATCATATACAGCATCAGTTGCAGTATGAGTATCAATATCACCACGTGGATATGCCTTGGTAGCAGTATTGCCATCCATAGCACACTGGAAGGATATTCCATCCTCAACAATTCTTAATGATTCTCCTGCTTTAGTAATAGCATTAGCAGAAGCAGAAGAGAAGTGGTGAGTGTAGTTACCACCAGTAATTACAGCACCTGCAGTTGCAGATACGAAATTGTGACCAGTAGTGTCTGTAATAGCACCCTGTCCACCGTTTACATTGACTATAATCGTTGTTGCCGTTACCCCAGTAATAGGGATAGCAGTATTATAAACGTAATCAGACCCACCTGTTCCAGTGGCTGCGGATCCAGTAGCTCGTGGATACGTCTTATTAGTTGTGTTACCATCGCCATTAAAATCACAAGTAAAGGTTAATGAATCTGCTGCAAGTTTGATACTATCGTTCTGTACAAGACCGTGAGTACCAATAGTAAGTTCTAAATCACCTGTATTTGGATCATATGTAGCAGCACTTACATCAAATGTCTTAAGAGGTGATGAACCAACAAATACTTTAAAGGTATCAGTCGTAACTTCGCTAATTGGCATCCATTGGTCTACCCAAGGATCTGAAGCACGAGGATATGTCTTCTGAGACTGTTGTCCATCCATCTCACACTCAAATGTGAGAGAATTAGCAGCAAACTTAACTCTGTCACCTACAGACATCTCGTGTCCAGCAACAGTTACCTCCATAATACCAGTACCAGCATTATAGGTAGCAAATGTAGGTGTTAATTGTTCTGGTTCCCTAAATGTATGGTTTCCTATGGTAATATCCATAAGACCCGTTGTAGGATCATATGAAGCGGTCTGAGGAGTATAACCTGCATTCTGGGTGGTTCCTACATTAACAGTAATACTGTCTGAAGTAGTACCAGTGATAGTAATAGGCTCATTATGATATGGGTCAGTTGCCCTAGGATAACTATGAACTGTATAGTGATCATCCTGAGCACAGGTAAACATCAAAGAATTATCTGCAATCTTAATGCTAGTACCTGAAGTTAAGGTATGATTTCCTATATTAAGACTTAAGTCACCAGTTACAGGGTTATATGTCGCAGATGAAACATTATGATTCTTTAAATTTGTAGTTCCAACATTAACATTGAATGAATCATTAGTTTTACCACTAATCTCTAACCAAGTGTCACTGGCTGGATCTGTAGATCTAGGATAAGTATGATTGCCATACTTGTTATCCATCTCACAAGTGAATGTGAATGAGTTATCGACAATCTTAATCTTATCACCATCATTAAATCCGTGATCTGGTACTACAATATTCATTACACCAGTCACAGGAGTATAAGACGCATTAATCGCAGTATGAGACGTGGTTCCTGTACTTACAATATTAATCGCAGTGTCTGATACTGGATCAGTAGAACGTGGATAGGTATGAACCGTCGCACGATCATCCATCTCACAAGTAAATGATATAGAATCGTTTACTAACTTGATACTAGTACCAGAGGATAACTTATGTGATCCAATAGTAAGTTCCATAAGACCCGTTGCAGGATCATATGTTGCATCAGTAGGTGTATAGTTAACAATTGGAGAAGCACCAACATTTACAGTAACTGTATTGTCAGTTATAGCAGTTACAGGCAATACTGTATTGTGTGCGGGGTCTCCAACACGAGGATAAGTGTGATTACTACCATTGGCATCCATATTGCAGGTGAATGTCAAAGCATTAGTAGCAATAGCAATATAAGAAGAGGTAGTAAGGTCGTGATCAGGTATCGTAAGAACCAGATTTCCAGTCGCAGCACTATAAGTAGCGTTTGTAGGAGTAAGGTTAAAGACTGCAGCAGCAGCTCTTTGATATCCATATAGATTATCAATACCAAACTTATTACGGACAGACATTATTGTCATATCCTTCAAATACTTCATAGCCCAGAGAGTTGCCTCTACTTCACCCTCAATGTGCTTAATATCAGAAGTAGTTGATGCAGGATCTAGTAGATACTCTTTAGCAGCATCATATACATTACTGTTACCACCAAGACTTAGGTCATTTGCCATTGCCTTAAGAACAGACTTAAGGTCAACAATACACTGATTCCTTCCTAATCCTGGATATGTGAAATATTCAGATGAGAATTTACTGGTATCATCAAGAATACCAACTGCTTCTTCTGCTAATACAGCAGAGTTATCTTCAATGATATTTGATGCATCTAGGAATCTATCATCTTGGAAATAGCGTTTAGAAACGATTTCACCACGTGCACCTGTGGTTTGTCCTACAACAAAATCATTTACTAACCAATCTGTTGCATCGCCTATTTCTAGTTCTACAATCTTACCAACCTGACGAGGTGGTTCTGTGAAAGTAACCTTACCATTACCAGGATTTGTCGTTAATGTAAATGCTACATCAGGTTCTTGGATAACACCATCCAAGGAGATGAACATATGATCACCTTCAACAATTTCGATTCCTAAGTCGAATTCTGTCGTTGTGCCGTCGAAAAGGCTCGTTATGTTGTTTGATTCCAACATATAACGTGCATTATTCGCGTCATCTTGGAACCTTAATGATTTGCCATAAAACGTAACACCTGGTACAAATATACCAGTACTAGGATCTGTATATGGCCCTAATGGTGCTTCAGCAAATGTAATCGTAGATCCACTAATAGTATAAGCAGTATCTGGATCCTGTAAAACACCATCCAAAGTGACTAATAATTGCTGTGCTCTGTATGGAGATAGAATCTCGTTAATATCTTTCTTAAACAGAGTAAATGTCTTTGTGCCAGTTATGGTACCGTCCACCTGAACTGCACCATCGAAATCTGGTGAGATATCAAGGTCAAATACCTCAATCTCAACATTATTCTGTTCACTATAGTTAATAGTACCTTGACCACGCTGTTTCTCGAAGGAATCAACTCTAACGTGGGATTGTGTAATTCTTCTTGACTTATGAGCAGATTGAACACCTAAAACGCCTGGTTCAAGGATACTCATAACAGCACCGAAGCCATTATCCTTAATACCCGATTGTGGGGTGTCAATGGTCTCTGGTTGCGTTCCATCACCATCTGACTCGATTAAGACCTCTCCAAAGAGGTTAAATCCAGCAGGGTGGGTAAATGTCTTAACAAAGTCTCTCCAGTCGTTAATTGAGACTGTAGACTTAACTACGTAAGAATAATCTTGATAATAGACTCCATCTTGAATTTTCTGCGAAATAGCACTTAATTTGCTTCTATCACTTCCATATGAACCAACTGAAGTACTTGTAGGTCCAATTTCGGGAGTTATGTTCGCAACAAAGATTTTTTGGATATTTGCGGTACTACGAAGTGTTGCACCGTAAAGTGGACGGTCTTGAACGAATTTTCCGAATAATCCTTTCAAACGAAGGATATTCATTCCATCAATCCAATAATCGACTCTACCCGAAGCAAGTAAGTCTCCACCAGCACTTCTTTGGGTAATAAGCTCTCCATTCAAGAATGCCTTGTCTGGCATATCTTTTAGAGTCATTACAATGGGTGGATTGACCTGAGGAATCAAAGTTGGGTCATTATTGAAGTCTTTACCCGAAGAAATGATTTCTAGGGTTGCTAACTTACCAATATCCTCTCCGTGAGCAAATAACTTAACATCGGACTCATAAAGACGCAAAGTAGTGTTCTCATCGTAAAGAGATCCTTCATTAGTCGGAATAATACGACTTACGCTACCATCTGCTCTTAATTCGATATTAAACTCAGCATTTACTCCATCACCTTCATTTTCGAGTAAAACAACGGGTTTAGAATAATTCAGACCAGTATTTCCAACTGTGACTGAAGTAATCCTTCCACTTTCGATAACTGGAGTAAAATCGCCTCTAAAACGCTTGTTTAAGAACACTCCAGGGATCTGAGGAGGCATCGTATAGTTTTTACCACCTGAGATGACTTTAACTCTCTTAATCGCTCCTACAGCGTATAGAGAGTCGGTATAATACTGTACATTCGTAAATCCTTCATTCTGAGGAACAGAATTTAGCCTATAAGCAAATTCGTACTCATATCCATAGAATACAGCGTGCTTACCTGCAAATGGGTCTTCTACAAGACTAAAGAACTGATCTTCGCTATTAATCTTATTAGATACCTCTCCATAGTAAATTTTGGTTGGACTATCTAGTACAGGTGTACTATTCCAAGTAACACCATCAATAGGTATACCATAACCCAATTGGAATGAAGTATATGAATCAGAATTACCTGGTTTTGCTACTGATTCAAAAGCTTGAACTAATTCTGTCGTTCTATAAACGTTTTCGTAGAATTTAAGGTTTCTATCTACTAATGAAGCATCACTGGTATCGAAAACGTAACGATACGTTTTTTGTACGTCTAAACTGATATTACGGAACCATTCTAGAGTTCCATCCTTCTTAAATCTAAATCTTAGGTCTGTTGGTTCAACACTAGTGATAGCAACCTGTCTCGCTGGTGTACTACCATCCAAGAAGGTTGAAGTTGCATCTATCTCAGTATCAATCTCATTTGTATAGTATACAATCAGTTTATGGGTATCTGCATCGTAACTATCGATATAAGCAGTGTTGTTAGAGAAGGAAATATTAGCATCCTTCGTAAATCTGTAGAAATTCGATCTTAACTCAACACTAGCACCTTCAATATGGTCATCTGCCTCTGAACCATTAACACCACGGCTAACAGTTAGATATTGACCAGTCACATTGGTAACTTGTACCAATTCATCAGTAATCTTAAGGATATCACCTTGAGCAATACCTGTACTGTTGAGAACAGTAATAACAGTATCATTCTTAGCACATCCTGCAGCATCTACAAAGAATGTACATAACTGAGCACCAACATTTCCACCCAACTGAGCAGGTGTAACTGTTAAGGTGTCTCCATACTTGTATCCATCACCCTTACTAGCAATAGTAAAGGATGCGACACGACCACTAGAATCTGTTGTAACATCTACAGTAGCAGCAGTACCAGAACCAGATGTAGAAGTTAATGTGACAGCTTGGAAAGTGGCATCTGCAGTAAATCCTTGTCCAGAGTTGACTAATTGAAGTCTTGCTACCCCAGAACCATTAATACTAGTGGTTTTGGTGGGTTCTTGTAGTTGGACAGTATGATACTTCTTAGTCTCTACTGCATATGTCTGAGTGGCAATAGCAGCATTTGGTTCGACGGTGACAATAACTTCATCGCCTACTGCTAGTCCGTGTTTTTCGACTGATGTCCTAAGGACGGCAATGTTATCCTCAATATCTAATAATTTGAACCCTTTAGATAATGATTTAACGTTAACGATAGTCGCAGCGTCTGATCCTAACGCTATACCGTTGCCTGTAGCGAAATATCCGATATCAACGTACTGATTAGATGGAAGTGTAATTGTGTTACCCTGATTATCCGTAGATGTCAATAAATTAGGGTTAGCAGGTTGCAATTCGACAATAACGGTATTTTTATCAAAAACGTTACGCAGAACCTTACCTATTGCTGCTTCGTGAGCAACACCACCATCTTGTACTTGATATACTACTTTATCTCCAACTGAAGCTACAACTGTATTATCAAAGGTTAAATTGTAGATTTCAGTGTCAGATTGAATTGTATTAACTAAATCGAATGTACCAGTGACATTCTTAACAACAAACTTGTCAGATTCCTCAATTAGACCAATTACCGTTGCAGTTGCTCCTGTAAACGGTTGAGTGATCGTAGCATTGTGATTTAGGAAGATATTTGTGTCACAAGTGAAATAATTGTTCTTTGGAGTGTTACAAGACAAAGAAGCAACTGTTTGACCTTGAATTTGGTCTACAGCCGCAAAAAGTCCATCTCCATTGTCATTAATGGAATTATCGACATATAGAACATCTTCATTCGTGAAATTGTAAGAAGATTGATGAACCTCGACATTTGTAATAGGTCCATACTCAATTCCGCTAATTCTGGAAGTTAAGAGTTCTCCAACTCCCTCAGAAGCGTTTACAATCTTTCTACGGACTCCAGATGGCAATTCAGACTGTCTAGACTTACTTTTCCAGTTTTCCTCGACTGGAACATTGTAAAATGCCTCTCCGATCGAATATGGGAAAGTAGGTGCCTCATTTGAGTCTGAAGTCATAAAATATGCATACACACCGTTTGGAAATTCGGGTGTAGTGCAAAAACGACCATTATTAGCATCTAGATCACCTAGACGTTCTACAAACTCGAAATCGTTAGTAAAACGACCTAAAGAGTAGGTTGTTTCGCTTGGTGCGTCGGATCCTCTAGTTGTTTTAATTCTCCAGCTGGATTCCATCCGTTTGATCGTAGGATTCGCAGCAGTAACATCTTGGTATGGATCGTCGTAGCCAAAGCTACCATAAATGGGGTTACCGTCATATGCCCAGCCCAATATAGGGGAATGACTCTTATTAGTTAGCGGGTTACCCTGTCCATCTACATTATCTTGTCTTTGAATCTTTAAACTTGTTGGAGCAATGATATGACCGTAGGCAAACCCATAAGCAGGGTCATTTGCGTTATCTACAACACCAGCAGCGTTACCATTGTCAACACTCATCTCTAAGTACTTGTTGTACTGCCATCTAGTCAATTCTGCAGTAGCAGTAGCAGATCTTGCTCTAGAAAGGAGTGTAATAGTAGTTGTAGCCTCTTGATAGTCAAATCCACCTGATTGTTTGGTAAATCCAATAATTACACCAGCAGTAGGGTCAATTTGACAAGTAAAGAATGCACCTTTACCTTTTCCACTAGAATCACTAATGAAAACGTCAGGAGCTTCGGTATAATTGGATCCTGCATCAATTATCTGTGCATTTTGATCAATAGACAGATAAATGTTCTCAATTTGTCCTTGAGAAACTAAAACAGTGAATTGACCACCTGAACCAGAGGTAAATGTGACATCAGGAGTTGAAGTATACCCACTACCAGGATTTGTGACAGTAACTGCAGTTACTTCTCCAATTCCATTGATTTCTGCAGTAGCAGTAGCGTCTCCATCAACAATAACAGTAGGTGGAACACTATAATTACGTCCACCGTCAATAATATTGATTTTTGTTACTTTTCCGAAATCAAGTCCATTGCTAGACTTGTGATTCAACATAGAAACACCATTTACGAATAATCCAACTTCATTAGAAGTTGTAATTTGCTTTGCACTCGCATTTATGGGTTTTCTAGGTAAAATCTTAAGATGTTCTTGGTCTTCAGGGGTTGCAGTGTTGTCGAATGGTCCAACGGCATATGATGGGAACCCAGAAGACGCAATATAGTAATTTTTTGAATCTCTGTAGATTGCAGTAACGTCAGAAAGAATTTTATCCTTAATATTGTTAGTACCAACGTTATTTGGGACTGCAGCAGATAATTTAGAGTGATCTTGGTTTATAATCCACTCATTAGACAGTGGTAAGGCATCCTGGAATCCAGAATCCTTAAATTCAACCATATTGTTGAAAGAAACATATGGTATGCCTCCTGCAGCAACATCAAAGTAACTTTCTGCTGTTTCGTCATACTCTAGACCAGCACTTGCTTCTGGTTCGATACCAGATGCAGCCAAACCAGAGACCAAACCGTAAATACGAAGTTCAACTTCTCTTTCAACACCATTATCAAGATAAAAACCAGATAAGTTGTTTTTAGTGAAACAACGTACTCCTTTAGAGTGAGAGTAGTTCTGTTTGTTGTCTGTATTAACAGCATCCCTCTCTTTAATGATAAATTGAGTCGCAGTCTTAGTACTATAGGTAATTTCTTCGTTACCAATGACTACACGACCATCTCTTGCAGGAAAACCAACCGTAGAGAACACATCAATGCGATCTCCTTCACCAGCATTAACCGAAAGGTCATTCATTAAGAATGAACGACGTGCAATAGCAAAAGTACCCTTCTTACTACCAGGTGAAATGGTTAAAGTGTACTGTAAGGTACCTTGGTAAGGCTCACCGACTATATTGTCGATAATTGCAGTTGCTGCAGTAAGTTCGGGGTTATATGGATCAGGTGTTTGTCTTATTTCATTACCAACTATCTTTCTAATGTCACCAGATATAACTTCTACGACTAATAACTCTTTACTGTTCCATCCAGACTCGGAATTCTTAAAGACATTCTCTTTTGGATAGATGATATCAGGTTTAACGCTAAAAAGCATCTGGAAAATGAATTCCAGTGATTGCGGAGTACCTTTAACGTTATAAAAGTCCTTGATCTTCTTAACAAGAAGATTTTTGTTGGTTTCATCCTTCAAATAAGGATATGGGAAACCACTAGTATATTGTTCTTCGTAATTCTTGATTAAAGCAGCCAAAAGAAGGTTGCTTAAGTTGTTAACCTTAGCATATGCCTTATGTTCTGCTGCAGCACTATCCAGATACTTAACTGGACTGTATAAATCACCTACATTCGTCTTTGCACTATATCCTCTAATGCAATTCAGGAATTTTGTCTTTGTTTTAGTCGAATACAAGAAAATTTCTTGATCGATCATTATCATCCCATTCTTTGAAGGGAATCCATCAGTCGTATCGACTGTAATATCGATTTTGGCGGTTCCTAAAGGAATCTCGATCTGCAAATTTGCAGTTTTAACCAAAACCTCAGGTGAAAAGGTATCAACATCGAGATATTTCTCGAAATTGTTGATAATGTCCTGTGGACCTTCACTAATTGATAAAGCTTCGTAGTATTTCGACAGGAAATTCGTTACGAGGGGATAATCCTCGACAACGAAGTCAGGAAGCTGACTTTCAATCAGTGCTGCTAGATTCGGACCTGCCATTTACTAGATTAACGCTTCTTGAGTAATAAGGAATACACTACTTTGTAGATCCATACTTAAATATGCTTCACGATAAGCATATATGTCTTTGTTGGTTGGAAGAACACGAAGTTCTATCCTCTCATCACTATAACTTCCTTTGATTATATTTAACCGATTCAACATTACTTCTCCTTTGGCATAGTCGATTGTTCCCTGTTGCGCATTTAGGACAAATCGGTCTTGTGTCGTAGGATCGATCTTATAAAGGTAAATAGAACCCTGTTGATCGTCGGCAAGGTAAACAACATCACTAGGATAGTCTGCTACAACAAATCCACTGCTTTGTACAGAGGGATTAGAGCATCCACTCTTTACAACATTCTGATAACAAATCTCATATTCAGTAATCGTGTTCAATACTGGTATGAAATCCTTACGTAGCTTAATATCTGTCTCGTTAGAGGTAATCGCAGGATCAGTAGCATCGATAATACCAACAATACGACTGTACTTGAATCTACCATTGAACTTCTCTAAGTCTGAGGTTGCTCTATACCCATCGAGAGCAGAAATTACTGCTGCTTTTATCTCAGACTGGTTTAAAGTCGTTAACGACTTGTTATAATACACGTTTGAGTTCAATTCAACGTATATTATTGAAGGATCGACAATTTCTGGTGTAACTGAGACTACAGCGTACTTCTTAAGATCTGTAGAAATCAGATTTTTTGTATATTGTGATAAAGCACTCGCATATTGAGGTTTTATAACGATCTTGACCTTACCATACTCAGGTGGGCTAGCGTCTTCTCCACCGAAACACACAATGTCAGCAACCGCAGGGTAAATACGACGGATAATGGATTCGTAGTCATCTGCGGTAACTGCTCTATTCTGTGCATTGAAAAAGAGTGGAGCGTTTCGCTTAATTGAATCAATTGTTTCAAGTCGTTCACCTCCATTTGCTGCTGTAACAGTCGTAATAGTTACACTAGGAGCATAATCATTACCACCAGTAGAATCTTCTAATACAGCACCATATGAGAAGACTTTAGCAGCATTTGCTGCAGCTCCATTGGTAGTAATATAGGTAATCTCAACATAATTGTTAGTTTCTAACTTCTTACCTAATATTCCATCTCCAAAAATGATTTCGTAGCGTTCATCTTCGCCTTCTTGTAGGAAGTATACGGGTGATGTACCATCAAAACCGATTATACTCTCTGCCAAGCGATATTCTACTGACGAAGTAGAATCTACAGTAGGTCTAACCACTACTTTTAATGTAGTAGTGTCTATATTTGAGTTTTGTAAAATAAATCTTTGATTTACACCTGCATTAAAGGTGAAAGTCTCTAAAACGTAGTTTCCTTCCCTAACTTCTATGTTCTCAAATACAGCAATGTCCTGAGAATTAAGTCCAACGACGTGATCTTTGTCTGTAAGGAAAGAATAAGTGGTTCCATTGATCCTAGTAAGGAATTGTGACCCTCTAGGAAGTTTTATGATCGAAGGTATATTGTTTTCTGTACTAAAATCAGCACTAATGTTAAGAACAGCGGTTGGTGCTACAGCAGACTTAGGAAGATAACCTATTTGCTTAGCCAGAGACACCACATTGTCCCTCAAAGTCGCAGATTCAAGGAATGCCTCATTAACTACCATATTAGCGTTAAACGCTGTATAGTAAGTGTTATAGGCGAGTACGTCTAACAGGGTACTAAGAGTCGAACCCTCAAAGTCGTAATCAGTAAAATCGCTATTAGAGCGAAGATACTCCTTGAGTGATGTTTTGATCTGATTAAAATCTAAATCAGCAACTTGTACGTAGGACATCAGCGTGTTCGTTCTAAGAAGAATTCAACTTCACGAACTTGGACATCGGATTCAACTCCGACTATCTCAAATGATATAGCAGCATCAAAACCATTATTATCATAGTTAGCCTCAACATCTGCTCGAATTAGTTTAATCCGAGGTTCATACTTTACGATAACATACTCAATTTCTTCCTGCAGCAATGAAGCAGTTGCAGAATCTAATGGTTCAAAAAGAAGATCTGCGATATTAGATCCCAGATCTGGTTTAAAGAATCGTTCACCCTTACGGGTCATTATTATATTATACAAGGATCTCTTCACCGCTGCTTCATCAGTGGTGACGAGTATGTCTTCAGTTACAGGATTCATACCCAATGATATGGATACGTCCTTAAAATCGACTGCCTTGGGCATTTATGCACGAAATCACTAGTTCGTGACTTTATTTAGCGACTTCGTAAAAGGTATATTTCAAAAACAGCTCATCACCTTTGTGAATATGCTTAATTGTCTTCACAAAGTACTTATCACCTTCCTTCCACTTCTCGCAATTAGGGTCATCAGAATGATTTATAAACCCACCTAAGGGTGTTCTGTAGATTACATCCTCTACAACAAGGTGAGATAGTCCTAAAGGAAAGTCTGAAGGTATATCTTCAGCAGCAAATAGTCCCTGTCCTGCGACAGGGCTATCATCAATCCTCAACCAAGAGTGTAATGCTTGATAACTCACTTCCCCTGTCCACGATAACGCTTTCTGGCGTGGTTTCTAGAGGTTGCTGCATACTTAGTATGCTTTCCAGTCCCTTGACGGGATTTTTTAGGTGGAGCTTCGGGTTTGTCTTGACTTGTTTTAGAATAAAGTGCCATTAATCACAATCAGTAACAGAATTGTCACCAGGAGATTGACTTCCTGGTCCTCCTCCGCCTCCTATTGATGGAATTGAGAGGATAGGGAAAGCACCAAGGGCGGCTATTGCTGCTGCAATCGCTGCCATCTTCGCTGCTGACCCACCAGAGCATAATAGCACATTAGGGGCACCTACCGCAACCTTTGATCCGCAACTTATTGAAGTTCCGATCTTCGCAGGAGGCAATCTAGACGCACAATACTTGGGTGCAAGCTTCGCTAGAGTAGCATCAGTGTCAGGATCACCTGTTTTAGGTGCTGGCATTGGAGTAGAAGGTGCTGCTACACCGCACATAACCGTTGCACACCCTACAGAAACAGTTCCAGGGTGACACGCAGGGTTTTTACCGCACGGTTTACAGTGTACATTACGAATTTGAGTACTTACAAGGGGTGGAAGCTTCGTAACTTGCACATTTGTGACTGGAGAGGGTGCATAACCCATAGGTGGCCAGCATCCGTGACCAGTACACACTCCAGTTGTTAGTCCAAATGCTGACATTATACGTAAATGTGTAAGAAAGTATGGTCATCACGCAAATGCTGCTCTGCAGTCGTCTGTTTGCGCTCTCTTAACACATTATTTAGGGTAACTGTTCCGTCTTCTGCAATAGTTACACCATCATAATGCGCAATTTCACGTGTTCCACCATATTCATAGGAGCTTCCTGACTCTGCTTGGAGGTACATACGGGTATAAGCAGTCGCAGTAGCGGTCTCAGGTGCCGTAAATACCAAATTTGCGTTCCCAACTGTCACATCAACGGGATTATTCAGCTGAATTGCCAATTTTGTGTTCAATGAGTAGTTACCAACAGGCACTGCATTGTTAGTAGTGATGATATTATTGAGCATATCGACTGCAACTACCCTTAAAGCGGTGTCATCAGTGCCTTCAATGATCATATCTGCTTGAATATCGTCTAAATCGAACCCTTCTTCAGTAAAGAGTATGCTATTTACGAGTAATGAGGTGGTTCCATCGCCTGTTGCAGCGAAAGGTACGCCAGGAATCACCCTTAAAACTTCATTTTCCGTCATTGTAGCGGGATCATCGATCACTTTTACCCCTAAGAAGATCTTTTCTATCTCTGCAAAGGTCACATTGAGTACATAAGGACTACCTAATTGCAAACTACCCGTACCAGTGAGCACAGGATCGGGTGCAGAGACGGTAATTATGGGTGCTTGTACGTATCCACTACCCTCTGTGAGGATTTTATATCCGTATATACGCCCTCCAGTGATAATTGCTTCCGCTGTTGGGAGTGTTCCACCCACTAAATCAGGTTCAGAGAAGGAAACGGTAGGCATATTCATATAACCTAACCCAGGATTGCGCACTGTTATCTCAGAAATACCTCTTCCGACGTAAGTATAGTTGTTTAATTCGAGGTAACCGAAGCTTGGAAAGTCTTTTGCGTCGTAATCGAAGATCTTTACCTCTACTTCAGACGGATTTATGAACTCTTTTATCTGTGCAACCTTAACATCACCGTCTGGATTACCCTGTGCATCCACTGCTGCTGCTAGTAAATCTCTATAAGTGTCCCAATTAGAGTTTAATACAAGGGGAACAGTGAAAGTATACGATGAACCTTGCCCAACATATGTACCTGCAATGTCTGAACAGTACCAAGTACCTGTTATTGTGTAAGGAAATGTCTGCGTTCCTCTACTATGAGGGATGTATTCAAAGATATTCCACTTCAACTTCTCTCCAGCAGGGGGTACAGTACGGAAAGCGTGGGTACTCCACTTCTGCATTTGCTCTACAAACCAATCACTAGGCACTATAGTCTTACTTTGGTTCATTACCTCTGAGGTAAATTCACTTATTGCTATAGCATTATCAATTACATTCTTCATTTGACAGTGGTATGTCCTCATCTCCCTGTACATTTCTGCCTGATCACCCACATCAGGCTCTAAAGGAAGATCTGTTATTGCTGTACCAACGTCTACTGTATTCTCTATAATAGTATCACGTTGGAATTTTGTATCAACTAGATCAGTTACTTGCTCCCATTGCTGTTGGAAGTCTTGAGGAGAGTTAAATCTTCTATCATCACACCCTAATATACGATCAAAGAAATCATCAAATGCTTTTCCTAGTTGTTTCTCTAATTTTTCGTTCTTTTTATTTTTTAATTCGATCTCTACACCATCACTGTCAACTCCCAGTATAGGTTGTTTTATGTAAATTCCTGTATTAGCAGCAACAGGCCACGTTGATTCTCTACTAACTGCTGTTTCGGTTGTACCCCAAACGTCCTTATAGGCATCGATAGTCTCTTGTCCTAGAGATTTAAACTCACAGTTATTAGAATTAGTACCAAAGGAATCTCTAACCCCTTTCTCTGCATCCCCATATTCTCCTACAGGTCCAGAAACGTCTACAAGGGTATCACATTTTGGTTTTAGGTACTTCGTATAGGATACTTTCTTAGGGTAAGCATAAAACCCACTTAACGACGCTATTACGGGTTCTGTGGTTACTGGTTGACCTCCTACTATCTGACTCCCAGGGGTATCGAACCACCCTGCCACGCAATCGGCGGTCGCGCTCGTTTCTGAACCAGTTACTGTCTCTCCTGGAAAATTACCAGAGGGATTATCCAGTTCTATGATGTCTAACCCATTTGACTCTCGAAAATTATGCCATTCCTTTACTGTACCTGTAGCACCATTGGCTGCAGTAATTGTTTCACCTACTTTAAAATGCCCTGATGCATTACGCACTGATATACGACTAGTTGTGCTATCGCATATCCATAACGTAAAATATTGCTCTTCTCCAGTAACCCTTATACTTGCAGGTGCATAAGTCTGACAAGTTACCTGATCGGTACAGGTAACAATGTTTAATGTAAAGAGATACTCAAAATATATTTCGTCGTTATTACTTCCTAATACATTGTCAGCAGTATTCGATCCACTAGCGTCATACGAAAAAGGTGACCCATATGGACTACTAATTGATAAACCTGCTTGCCAATTACACGTCAAGTTCTTGCCTTATCTCTATACTATTTAACCGTTCCTCTACAGTATGGAGATAATCTGCCAGTTTCATATGCTCTTTTCCACCAGGCTTCTTATAATACAGATTCATATTCTCAAGTTTATTAATCCTTTCTCCCATTTCCGCCACCATCCTTATAAGAACCTGTACTTGATTCTCTAACTCTGTATTAGGTGTCGGTTGAAGTTCGTTGATTACCTCTTCATACCACTTGGTATTATCAGAGGGCGTTTGGGTTGACTTTGAGGACATATGCTTCGGGTTGAAGGTTTTGGATATCTGGCAAAGTTTTCTCCGCCGTCGCTGCACTGCGAAAATGATGAGCGTCGTCTTTCGTTTTTGTCCAGACTGAATCTTGTCTCCAGTATATCACACCAGACGATAATGCACTACCTTTGTGTTGTGCTGCAATTGTCCAATAAGTTTTCTTAGCCATAGAAACTCTAAGGGCGATTTTCTATATAGACGATTTTTTTCACGCAAAATATTTTTTCTCTCTCGTTTGGTTCGTTATAGATTGCATTGCGTCGATTTCCATACAAAAAACCCCTCGGTTAACTGTCCGAGGGGTCACTGTCCTAGATCTTGACCTCTGCCCGTACCCCACAACTGAGGTAGAATTCAATCATTTTCAGTGCTTGCTCGTAAGTTGGAAAACTTGCGTACTTGCATTGCTGAGTGTACGGGGTCCAGTAGCGGATCGTGGTGTTCATTGGCAGAAGGATTGGTCAATTTGGCAAAGTTTGTCGTTTCTGGTTTCTTGCATTTCCTGAAAATTGGAAATAACGGAGTTGCCGAGGATTACCCCGACAACCAAAACGACAGAAGCAAGAGCGATTCGCATTTTAGTGTCTGTCTGAAATGTTCCAAACTCCCCAGTCTTGGTGAGATGGTGCAGGTCTGAGACCTTGCCTGATTTCAGATCTGATTTGCTCTTGCTCGATTTCTTGGCGGACCATCCGCTTGCAGAAATCCTCCATTGAAGGGGAGCAGAGATAACCGTTGCCTGAGATCATAGAGTGTTGGGTGAACATAGTTTAATTATAAACCCCCACCCGTGAGAGTGGGGGCTATGGTGGACACTTTGTAGACTGTCTGCTAGTCGTGGAATTCGTCTAGCATCTCGTCTAGTTCTTCAGTGTCGATCTTTGGGTCATCCCATCTTACCCCGTCCCCTGTTCTTAGTTCCCCGATTCTGTCTTTGAACTGTGCATATGAGGTGCAACCAAAAGCGACTTCAAAATTTGATGAGTCGTTTTGAATCCAAAGAGCAGCGTTCCAGGTTTCGTAGTTTGTCCAACCGTTGTACATTTCGGTTGACTGGGGACGGGTGAGAGTTTCAGGCATAGGTCTTGAAAATTACGAGTTTGCGGTTGAATGGTTTGAGAAGTCGGTTTGCAAGTCTGATCATAAGACCTCTTGCATCAGTGCTTCAATTACTGAGTCATCACAGTCAAGGGTGACCAGTTCTTCATCCCTTAGACTCTCATCAATTAAATCGGTGAGAGCGTCGGTGTCAAATTCGTTCAAGATGGTCTCCTGTTTTGGACTCTCTTAATATACACGATTTTAGTAGCGAGTGGGCATTGGTTGTGGCAGTTTGTTGACTGTCCACTTGCGAACCTTGGATTGGTTCTCATAGTATGCACTGTCGAGGTATGCCTGAATTTCTTC
>CEVZ01209782.1_pt1 | contig 36283 bp, 29 predicted proteins | sample 361371 | NCBI WGS metagenome assembly CEVZ01 (sample SAMEA2620217, study PRJEB7988) | marine metagenome | isolation source: saline water (ENVO:00002010), including
AAGGCAATTAGAGATTTGGATATGCACGTGATTGTCACAGCACTAGCGAAGGAGAGTACAGACGATAACGGTAATACAGATTACTGGGCGATGGTCGCTGGGAAGGCAACAACACAACAACTACCTGGTATTTTTGATTGCGTTTTTTGTGGAGTTAGAGTTTCACAAGAAGTGGATGGCAGACAGCAGGTACTTCGTTACACTATTACAGATGAAGTTAGAGGATGGCACGGCAAAGTTCGTGACGAATACCGAAGGCTTAAACCTGTAGAAAAAACGGGTAATGTTGTTGAGTTACTGAAACGTCTCGATATGACCGATGACGAATATACTAAACTTAAATCTAAAAAAGGAGAAAAATAATGTCGTTCAGTTTTAATGACTTAAATTTATCTGGTGTAGAAGTCTCTACGTCAGCACCAATACTAGAACCTGGTAGATATGTTGTCGAAGTTAAAGAGGCAGGATTAAAGCCAACTAGAAATGGTGGTACTGCTGTAGAACTTAGTATGACAGATACTAAAGGGAAAGGTTCCCTTCGTGCGTGGATAAACGTACACGTACCTAGTAGTAAAGTTGCTACAAGGATTGGTAGAGAACAATTAAAGGCTCTACTAATACACGGTGGACATCCTAATCCTAATAACCCAAGTGACATTGGCTCTATCAAAGGATTAAAAGTGGGAGCATCTGTTGGTAAGGACACATACAAAACAGATAGTGGAGAAGAAAGAGTTGGCAGTAGGCTAAAAGGTTTCTTTGACCCATCGGAGATAGACCCCTCAATAGAGAAGAGGGCGAATGGTAAGGTAGATAACTCTACTACTTCTGATAAGTCAGACGACTTAGAAGAAACAATTCCATTCTAAACAGTTAGTCTATCCCCTGCACTCCTACTATCAGTCAATGCAGGGGGTGGACTATTTTTCCAATAACAGTTAGGTATAAAAATGGATTTGGCACAATTAATAAATGAAGCCTACGAGAAGGAAGAAGATAAGTTCCCTCAAAAGCCAAGGCAATACATAGGAGCCTCAATCATAGGAAATCCTTGTGATGCATACCTAGCCTTCGTCCTACGTGGTTTTCCAGATACAAAAATCGGATACAGATTACGAAGAATTTTTCGTGACGGACATAGGATAGAAGAAGATGTTATCAAAGACCTCAAGAAAACAGATGTTAAGGTTATGGAGAATGACCCATATACAAAAAAACAATGGGCATATTCCTCATACGGAGGACATTGTGTTGGTCACGCAGACGGAATTATAGAAAACAAAGCAGACGAAAGGTCAATACTCCTAGAGATTAAGAGTATGAATGACAATAAGTTTAAAGAGTTTTCTACCAAAGGAGTTAAGTACAGCCACAGAAACTATTATAGCCAAGTCCAATTTATGATGGGTATGTCTAAAATGGTTGAGTGTATGTTCATAGCATATAACAAAAACACCTCAGAGTACCACTCCGAATTAGTCAAGTACGATGAGTTCCATTACTACGGATTATTAGCTAGAATAGAGTTAGTGTTACAAGGTGATGCGAAAAAAATAAGTGATACCCCTAGTGATTGGAGATGTAGGGGATGCTTTAAGAGAGAAGTATGTTGGGAAGAAAGAGAACCAGAACAGACAATGAAAACTTGCACGAACAACCAACCGACCAAGGATGGGAAGTGGGTATGCCCAAAGGGTTGTCAAGAGGAGTGTCTGGAATGGAAACAATATCGTCCAATGCCAAAGAGTTAAACTATTTAGCTAGTCCATACTCTTTAAATGGAACTGCTGATAGAGGCATAATGAGACAAAGGTACGAGCAGAATGCAAGGTGTTCGCTTAAACTAACTATGCAAGGTCTTAATGTTTATAGTCCTGTGGTTTATCATCACGCAATACAAGAAGTTTGTGGCTATGTAGACAGACCTACTAACTTTTGGTTAGAGTTAGATTTTGGTATACTAAAATTAGCATCTGGTATGTTTGTTTTACAGCTAGACGAATGGCAAAGGAGTATAGGAGTTAAAAGAGAAATTGAATTTGCTAGAGAGAATGATATACCTGTAACATTTATCCATCCAGACGCATACATTTTAACAGGGAAGGACGATGGCAAAACAAATTAAGGTCGATATAATAAAACTAGAGCACGAGATTGCTAGTGTTAGAGACCGAATACGTGATATCGAATGGCGAATAGAGAATGGTGAGAACGTAGTACGTGATGCTAGGACTAAAGCTATTGACAAACTAAGACACTTAAACAATGAACTATTAAAATTAAAGGTAGAACAATGCCAAACCTCATCGGCATCTCTGGGTTAATAGGAAGTGGAAAAACCCTATTAGCAGATACGTTATGTGCTGAACATAATTACTTAAAAGTAAAGATGGCAACTCCAATTAAGGATATGTTGTTATCAGTTGGATTATCCCAAGAAGATATAGAAGGAGAGACTAAAGAAATACCTAACAAGTTATTGTGTGGTAAATCTCCTAGGTTTGCTATGCAAACATTAGGTACTGAATGGGGAAGAAACCAAATTGGTAGCGACATATGGGTAAATCTTTGGGGTGCAAAAGTAGAAACCTTAATGTCTATGAACTCTAATGTTGTATGTGATGATGTTAGATTTCCTAATGAAGTAGATAAGATACAACAAATGGGTGGAATTATCGTTCGTCTGAGACGAGGCGTGGTCCAGCAGCAAACACATTCTACTGAAAACCAACAATTAAACTACAACATCTTGTTAGATAATAATGGTGACATACAAGATGTAGTATCTACATTATTTAAACTGTTATGATAAAAGTATTACAAGGGAATTGTTTACGGGTCCTTGATTCATTACCAGACGAACACTTCCATACAGTTGTTACATCACCTCCATACTATGGACTACGTGATTACAATACAGGAATTTGGGTAGGTGGAGACCCTAAATGTCCACATAAAAGATTATCAAAGATAAGTAAAGATACTTCAACTGGTCATATGGGTATGTACGAAAAGGGAGATGTAGTAGGTGATGCTATCTATAAAAAGGAATGTCCTTTATGTGGTGCTATACGTAAGGACGAACAAATTGGATTAGAAGAAAGTCCACATCAATTTGTAGAGAACTTAGTAAAAGTATTTAGAAAAGTTAAGAGGGTATTAAGAAATGATGGAACAGCTTGGCTTAATTTGGGCGACACTTATTCGTCCTATAAGGATAGTAAGAGTGTATCACAAACTGTGGCGAAGGGAACACAATCGGAACAAGCACACGTAATGCCAACGAATGCTAGTAGAAATACTACATTGATGAAGAAGGCAGGATTTAAAAACAAAGAACTAATGGGTATACCTTGGAGAGTTGCCTTGGCTTTACAGGATGATGGGTGGTATTTAAGACAAGATATTATCTGGCACAAACCTAATCCTATGCCAGAGAGTGTGCAAGATAGGTGTACTAAATCACACGAGTACATATTTTTATTAACAAAAAATGAACGATACTTTTATGATGCATTCAGTATTTACGAAGAGGCAGAGTATAAAGGTAAGTTAAGAGGTGGCTCTACTAAAAGATATGAACAGAATAAATTTGGTGGAGACAATAAAGAATACGATAAGAGAAACAAAAGAAGTGTATGGACTGTTAATACTGCACCATTTAAAGCGGCTCACTTCGCAGTATTCCCACCAGATTTAATAGAGCCTTGTATAAAGGCAGGTTGCCCAGAACAATGTTGTGCAAATTGTGGCAAACCATATAAGAGAAAGATAGAAAAGACTAGACTAGCTAGACACGAACTTCCTAAAGATGACATACGATATAGACCTAAGAGTTATAAAGGTTCTTATGAAGAGATAAATGGCAAAGGAGATGCAGGGTATTCTCAGACGAAGGACTTGGGGTTAACAAAGGACTGTGATTGTGATACAAAGGAAGTAGTAAATGGTCGAGTACTAGACCCCTTTGGTGGTGCAGGAACTACTGCCCTAGTATCAGACCGAAATAATAGAGATGCAACTGTGATTGAACTGAATAAGGATTATGTTAAGATAGCAGAAGAAAGGCTTTATAAGGACGCACCGTTGTTTAACACATTGGAGAAATAAATGTTATCATTACTAGGTTCAGTTTTAGGTTTCGGTACCTCCTTCCTTCCTAAAGTATTAAATTTCTTTGAAGAGAAAAGAGACCAAGCTCACGAACTAAGACTGATGGATAAACAACTTGAACACAAAGTCAAGTTGGGTGAGCAAAAGCTACAGTTTATGAATGTCGAAGCAGACATTAGAGAAACTGAAGCATTACAAAAAAACCAAGCTCAAATAACAGTTAAGTCTAGTCCTTGGGTAGTAAACTTGTCAGCAAGTGTTAGACCCATAATGACTTATTTGTTATTCATTGAGTTTATGTTGTTAACTTTTATGTTGGCTTTTAATTGGATAGACTTGGATATGTATAATCGTATTTGGTCTAACGAAATACAAGCAGTATGGGCAGCAGTTGTCTCATTCTGGTTTGGTCAACGTAGTTTTAATAGGAAATAATATGAAAATATTTGGTAAGACTATTACTGATTGGAAAACTTGGATGACTACGCAATCTCTGTATTACAGAGAAGGCATCATAGGTTTTGTTGTTGGTTTTGTTGTCGGAATAATTTTGTTCTAATGGTTATAAACCAAGCAGGATTAGATATCATTAAATCTTTTGAAGGTTATTCCTCGTCTGTATACCTATGTCCAGCTAATCGCTGGACTATAGGTTACGGAAGTACTTGGGATATGAATGGTAAATCCGTTACTAAAGACCACCCTCCTATTTCAGAAGAGGAAGGTGAAAACCTATTAAGACGAGAGTTAACTCATTGTTATCACGCAATAGGAAAGCTAGTTACTGCTGAGTTAGATGAGCATATGTTCTCTTCTCTATGTTCTTTTATATTTAATGTAGGTAGTGGGAACTTTCAAAGTTCTACTATGCGTATGAAGTTAAATCGTGGTGAATATCTTGGAGCCTCTGATGAGTTTCCTAAATGGAGAAAAGCAGGAGGAAGAATATTACAAGGATTAGTACGTAGGAGAGGTGTGGAGAGAGAGCTTTTTCGCACCAACCTTTAGTCATTTCCATTACTCTAACAAAAGCCATCATTAGAATTTCATCCTAAATTTCCAGTTAAAATGTTTACTATTAGTTTCTGGGTTGTAATTAAAATCCAAACTATGACCACCTTTATCAAAGCCAATACCTAGATTATCTACTACTTTATCTCCATATTCAATCTTAGGAGGTGCTCCATATTGTTGCCATTCTTGGGGAAATTTTACTCCACCTGCGTATCCATATCCACTTGCAGACAATCTTAACATAGCATCTGCTATTAATTTATTTAATGGGATTGATGCTTCTGCTCCAGCATCCATACTAAAATCTTTCGTCTGAACTCCTGAAGGCTGCTGCTGGTATGATAAATCTCCACCACCCTCTGCATAAATCTTTAGGTATTTTGCTAATTCTTCGAAGTCCACTACTGACCACCGATATACTGCATTACAGCTTGACCTATAATATCTTCTAAACTCCCTTGTGACTGTTGTTCAGGCACTCCTATTTGTGGTTGTTTGTTCATATATTGTCTGAACATATTAATAATGTTCTGTATTTCTTCTTCACTCATCTGTCCTATAGTGCCATCTGGACCTACCTGTGGCATTGGAACAGGAGGAATTGCGTTAGGGTCTGGCTCTATCATAGGCATATCTACGGGTGGTATAGCATTGGGGTCTGGCTCTATCATAGGCATAGGTGCAGGTCGTACATTAGCCATCTGTCCTTGACCAGCATATAAATCATTTAATCTTTTTCCAAAATTCATATCTACATTCCTTTTTTAAATAACAGTATAGCTAAAATTAATACTCCTGTCGCACCCATTATAGTCAGAATAGTTACTATCCAAGTATTAACTTCCTCCATCTTTTTACGGTGTTCTACCCTTCGTCTGGCTTCTGCCTCCTTCGCTTCTCTTATTCGTTTAGCCCGTTCTGCAATAATTCCAGCCCAAGTACCGTGTCCAAAGCGATAATCTATTAGCGTTGCTATTTCCTGCAACTGCTCTTGAGCAAGTTTAGCATTGATTGTTTCTTCTGCTACTGATGTATGTGAGAATGGGTCAAGAGATTTATACTTACCCATTCTTTTTTTTTGTATCTGTTTCTCTCCATCAAATAGATTGTCTATGTGTTTTGCTAAAGCAGAGACATCACGAGCATTACCAACCAACTCCTTGATTGCTTTGGATGCTGAATTGACTAATGCAATTCCTGTCAGAACTTCTGCAAATACCACTACTGTTTCCCATATTTAGCTAATGCTTTCGCAATACTTCCCTCTATTGATGTTGCACCTTTATATTGAGCCTCTAATCTTTCCTGTAAAGTTTTATAAGAACCACCAGATGAACCAGATGACCTTTCACCTGCGACAGTATCTACGATATCTTCAGTTACACCCTTCATACCACCTAGTACTGGAACTCTTCTTGCTAATATACGTGTAGCAGTTCTTTCTTTAGCATTAGTTCCACCATCGTCTGCGACAGCAGAGTAACCACCTTCTACAACTTTAAAGAAATCTAATCCTGCACCAGCAGTAGGACCGAAAATAGTACTGATTAATCTTTCTCTACCATATGCACCATTATCTATCTGTGTTGCAGAACTATGCATCATCTCAGCTATAAGACCAAGACCACCCATCGCTAGTATACCTTCCCAGTAAGCACCCATAAGAGCATTTAAACTATCATCGTCTGTTGCCCAGTTATCAACATCAGCACCAAATATTTCTTTTGCTAATTTACCCCATATTTGTTTAGACGCTAGTCTTTGTCTGAATACTCTATCTTCTCCTGTTTCTTCATCTACTCCACCACGTTGTAAGATTATATCTTTAGTAGCATTAGCTGTCATACCAAAGATAGGAGCGACAGTTGCTAATGCCATTAAAGGTTTCATATTAGAACCTAATGGTAATTTACCTGTAACACCTGCTTCGTCTAATGCGTACTTAGCCATTCTACCCATCATTAATGGGAAAGATTTAAGTTGGAACATAACAGCACCCCAAGGTGTCTGTGCCCACGTAGGTACATCATTAGGGTCTGGTGTAAATATACTTTCATTTACAAATCTCATAACTGCATATCTGACTTTATCATCAGCCACGTGTGCTCTTATATCTCCTAAATTACCTTCACTTACATATTCAGCCATTCCATATCTTTCTAAGAAACGCATAGAGTTTTTATATGCTGTAGAAGTTGTGTCTCCTTTTTTCATTAAACGATGTGCTTTATCTATTTCTGATTTGAAAGCATTGAAGCCTACTAATGCTGATATTTCTCTTTGGAAATTTGTCCAAGGAGTTAGCATTGTTGCATTGAAGAATGCATTAGAAAACTGTTGGCTATCTTCACCAGCCATATGTGTCATTCTATCGTGAACTAGGTTCTCAATACCTACACCAATATCTTTACTTGCTTGTCTGTATGAAGGGTCTGATAACATCCCTTGTCTCCACGCTTTAGCCCAAGCTAAGAAGTTTCCACTTCTAACTGCTGGTAAAATAATATCAGGTATAGATGTTAGAGTTGTCCAAGATAGTAGTGTGATAGAGTTAAATGCTCTTGCTCTTCTACTCCATTTATTCATATGTGCTGATGATTGAATGAAAGGTTTTTTATCCAGAACATCTATAAATCTGTCTAACCAAACAGCATTATCCACATTTAATTGTTGGTCAAAATCTGCCATCCCATTAACAATACCCTCTACTCTATGCTTTATGTTTTTGTATTGTGCTGGGCTTACGTTACTTAAGTTGTATTCACCAAGTATCATATTAATAGCATTGGCTTTTCTAGTAGACATACTAGAACCAGTACCAGAATGTATGTGTTCATAAGCATCCATAACAAGTTTCTGTGCACTCTCCATAGTGTGTCCGTGTAATCTAGGAACAACAATAGTCTCCACTACAATCTGACTATCCATTTCTCCCATTTTAGTTCTGCCTGTTTGAGTGCTCATTAATATTTCAGCACCCTTTTCAGGTCCATCAACACCAACAGATTTATAAGCATCAAGTCCGTGTCCACCTACACCAAACTCATTAGCCATAATTTTCTTTCTAGTAGTCTTATCATAGTATCTAGTAATAATACCTGCTAGGTCATTAACCATAAAGCCTTCGAATTCTGGTACTTCGTCTGGATTTAGATTAATAAATCTTTGGTAGAACGGGTCAGAAGATATTTGATTTCTTAAGTTATCATCTAAAGAAATATGACCGTCATCATTTGTTATCTTTTTAAAAATTTTATTTGCGTGTTCACTTGCTTTTTGTCTTGATATTACTTCACCAACACTTCTACGTTCACGTATTATATAACGTGTAAGACTTTCTAAAAATTTCCCAGGGTTTTCCGAAACAGCAACAGAATCCCAGATTTGAGGTATATAGTATTTCTTACCTCTTAAATGGATATTACCTACATTAATGCCTAGACCCTGCATATCTTCTAGTTCTTTTCTAAAAGCGTTGACAACCATTACAGCAACTTGTTTTTCGTCTGAACTTAGTTTGCTTAGGTCATCTCTTCTAATTGCAGATAGTATACGTTTATGACTAGCAGGTTGTGATACCTTACCAGCGTCTCTTAATCCAACCCAAGACAAAGGTTTGGATATTACTTTAGGAGAAAGTAAAGGTGCAGATTTTCTAATCCAATTTTTAAAAGCACCTTGAGCATCAGGTAAATTCATCATAGCATCTACAATAGGTCTAACTGTTTTAGCCATATCAGATGTATGTTTTTGATATATACCTACTCCTGCTTCTGGTTTTACTTTATCAGCAAACCATTTAGCACCTATTCGTCTTGCGTGTGCTGAGTTTTCTCTAATGAGGTTTCGTTTGTGACCAATTATACCAGTAGTATTAACTTCCTCTACAGTTAAAGGTTCTTTCTTTATTGTCTTTCTAAGTATAGGTTGTAATGCATCTGACGCACCCCATCTTTGAGCATTAGCACCTACATATACATAATCACCTGGTACAATGTTTTCTCCTAAATCTATTTTATCTGATAGTAGTGAACCTGCTGGAGTTTCACTCTCTGGATTTAATCTATTGTAATATATGCTTGGCTCTGATGGGTCGAACATTCTAGCGTCAACGTGTTTAACTTGGTGGCTATCAAATACAACGGTAGTATCAATAGCATTAGACGTTACACCATCTGTTTCAGTAACATTGAAACTATCATATCCTGCTTCCCTAAATGCTTGGGTAATCATCTCTTTAGCTTCTCTGTCATCTATTCTATTAGATGCTTTTACTGCCTCTAATAACTCATCCCAAAAATCGTGACCTGAGAAAGAACCATCTGCTTCAACCATACCTAGTCTATCAATCATACTAGCCATCTGAACATCTTCTACTATTTTAGATGCATTTAATTCACCAAGAATTGGCATTAAATCTCTTAGACCACCTGTTCTATCTCCTACTCTGCCTATTGTATATAAAGCACTTTCTCTGAAATCCATTGTCTTATTCTTTTGGACAAGTAAAGGAAGTACCTTACCTTTATATTCGGCACCTGTTAGTTCTCTTAATGTATTAAGAAGTGCTTCCTTATCTTTATTAAATTTAGCTATTCTTTTTATATGTCTTAAGTGTCTCATAGCTGGAGCATCTGCTGGTACGTCAGACGAAATACCAGGGCTATCAAACATTTCCTGAGAACTTCTCTTAGTACCTTCAGACCATTGTATGCTATCTAACTTACCTTGTTCTAAATCTTTAGCGTATTCTAGATGAGCAATCTCCTCAGCTAATGCTTCTGCTCTTGCTCTTTTCTCAGGTGGAGTATCAGCACTATCAATTAGTTTTATTAGTGCGTCATAATGAGTGTTCTCTGTATACTTCTGACTAAGTTGTGGTTTTTTAGTTAGATAAATACCTTCACCATATAAAGCATTACTGCTTGATGGCTCTAGTTTAGCTTCTGGATTTCCTGCTTTATCAAATGTTTTACCACTAATAGTTCCGTGGAATTCCACATATTCCATTAGAGGTTCTCCCTCTCTAGCACCAACATATTCCCTAGCCGATAACTCTCGTCTTGGGTCATAAGATTGTATTACTTCTTGTGCATATCTAGGTGCATCAACACTATCAACTGCTCTATTGTTAGTAGCATCAGCAATATAAGTGTGAGGGTTTTTAGTAGCTTGTCTATTGAAGAACATATCTCCATAGAAAGTTAAGTATCTATATTTTTGTCTGATTGATTTATTACCAATAAGACCATTAAGCATATAAGCCATCTTCTCAATGATATCATCAATCAACCTAGCTAGTTTTGGACTTTGTACTATGTTTTTGTATCTTCCAACTCTTGTTTCTTTATTAGTTAAGAAGTTATGTAATCCATCTACAAACCATTCCTCTGCTTGAGCATAAGTATTTATATCATCATAGGCTCTACTAATTTTCATAGCCTCTTCAGAGCCACTAAGTATTGCTTCTTCGTAAGCAGATACGATATCTTTTTTCTGGTTATTAGAGAATGTACCCCTATAAAGTACGTGACCTATTTCGTGTATAGGAGTGTAAGAAGAAACATCTCCTCTTATACCTATAAAGCTAGTGCCCGTTTTACCTTCTCTTAAAGACTGACCCAACTTACGCATTTGTTTTCTTAATGGGTTAAGAAGAGTACTATCGTTAATATGTTTAGTAACACCTGACACTCCGAAGTGCATCATTTGGTCTGGGAATAATCCATTAAATTGTTGTTCACTTAAGAAGTTAGTATTAGCAAGATAATCTTGTTGAGCATTACCAAGCATATTAACTAGACGATATGTCATAGTTCTTGATGTATGTTCAGTTAGTTTATCTCTATGTGTAATCTTTCTTAATAACTCTTTAATATGAATAGGTGCATTAGCAGGTATACCATTCTCTCCACTAACACCCTGAGTTTGACTTAATTCTGTATCAATATACCTTTGTACGTTAGGACCTTTAGGTATTATGTTAGGCTCTTCATTAAATAATGTTTTTAATGCTTTAGCCGCAGTACCCATAGCTTTGTCATCGCTACGTTGAAATGCCTCGATTACAGCTTGAATATATTCGTCTGGCGTTTCTGCAAACTTTTCATTTGCACCTTTACCTACTTTTACTCTGTATAAATCAGCCTTACTAACCTCAATATCACCAAGTTCTGATGTGCTTCTAATCTTAGAATGTAATGCTTTGTGCAAGTCTTTAGTTCTAGCATCAGAGATTTTACTGTTAGATAACTCCCTTATAATACTAAATACATCTTGTGAACTTGCAGAAGATTTATGGTCAAAAGTATCTAAACCTTTATCCAATTCTACATTGGTATCTCTTATTGTTTCGTTATGAATATCTATAACTTGTTTAGCTAAGATTGCCTCGTTCTGTGCTTGTAGTTTTTTCTCCCTAGCTTTTCTTTTTCTATGTCCTTCAGATATAATATTTTTAGTTGCAACAAATTCAGGCATACCATTCTTATCAAGTTTAATTGATACACCTTCGCCTAAAGTATTCTTAGGAATATTTCTAGTTAGTTGGTCTCTCATATCTCTTTGAATGTCAGATATAACAACTAACATTTCTTCAAGTATTAACTTGGCTTTCATAGTATCGTCTAATTCTGTAGCTGTTCTAGCCTGAGCAGTAACTAGATTATCTGTGTACCCTCTATTACCTATAGGAGGTAGACCTATGTCTGCACCTACATCTTGAGTGTCTACAAGTTTTTGTACTTCTGGGTCTAATGACGCATATAAATCATTATCTATTTTGTTTAATACTTCTTCTGGCTGAGTAACAGTTGATAGTACATCTTTAGAAATCTCACCATCAGAAATCTGTCTTAATACTTCTGGGTCAGTAGCAACCTCTCGCACCCCACCATTTAAGTTGTCAGGGTCTACTTGTCTTTGAAACTCTACTATTTGCCAGTACATATTTTTTAATTTAGCTCTGACAAAATGTGCGTTTTGGTATTGATGTTTTATATTTGGATTTCCTTCAGCATCCGTACCTTTTGTAACTTTACCACCATCTAACAGACGAACTCTATTACGTCTTTGTTTAGTACTGTAATCTAAATAAGTTTTAGAACCCTCTCTACCTAAGTATGGTCGAGCTAATGAAGTAAAGTTGTCTTGTGCTAATTCTTGTAGTGGATGTGGGCTTTCTCCAATAACTTCAGAAAAGAATGTTCTATCTGTTTGGTTGGAACCTCTTCCACCCATAACAGCCAACATACTGTTTAAATCACCACTATCAATAGCGGCTAATATTTTTAATCTTACATCGTCCCAATGAAGCATATGTTTAGCTAACATAGATACTCTACCACCGTATGGTTGGTATTTCTCTGCTACCTTCATATACCTATTAATTTTATGGTTGTCTGGGAATATTCTTTGAAACAATGGTATTAAATCTGGGTCTACGAAATCAGTAGCTTGTTCACCCATAGAAAGACCGAAATATTTGGTCATAATATGTTTAACTTTTTTAGCTACTTCTGACCATAATTGAGACAAAGTTCCGACATCACCTGCCTTATTTCTACTTAAAGCGAACTGTACGAATTGCTCTGCAAAGAATTCAGCAGGACTTTCTAGTTCATTAGAAGCTGCACCTGGAAGTATATTGCCTATTCGAGTTCTTAAACCTTCAGCAGTTACATCGTCTTGGTCTATATACTTACCTATAGAATTCCAGAAATGTCTTTTTTCTGTAGGCGATAATATATTAGCGTATGCCCAATGTCCTATTTCGTGAATAATTTTTGCGAAGTCTGGTGCTACGTCTCCACCCAAACTTCCCATAGGTCCAATACCTATAGAGTTATTTAAACCATCTACAGCTTTACCAGTTTGTGGGTCTGTATATCCGTCTGGGATATATTGGAACCCATCTCTAGCCTCAAAGAATTTAGGCATTTGACCTGTTTCAGCACCTTCAATCTGTCTTAATAGATTAAAGATAACAGCCATTTGATGTTTAGGTTGGCTACCTACAGGTCTGTTTGTCATTATTGTTCTTAACTGTTCTAATGATGTAGACCTTTGAACATTGTCATATATAATACCGTGAGGTGCTTCTCTTTCTAATATTGAATAAAGGAAGTCCATATATACAGTAAAGTTCTTATACTCTTCTTTATTTTTAATTCGTCTGTCTGACCATCTAACCTGCTCAAGATTATTTATCTCGTTCATAACATCACCAAGAGTTCTAAACTTACCCTTCATTGGTGGGTTAGTATTAGGTAAAGCATCTTGGTCTATTTCAAGCTCTTTAGCTTGTTTAATTCTTATAGGTTTCTCTCTAGGATTAACAATGTCTGGGTCATCCAACATTGTATTTCTTTTATTCTTACCGTCTGCACGTCTGTTCTCAGGCATTTTAATCTGAGGTTGGTCATCAAATGGTTTGAATGTTAATTGTGCTTCTTTAGTTGTACCTCTTTTAGAAGCGTCCGTATGACCTAACACAAATCCATCTTCAGAAGTTTTACCAAATATAGCGGCTAATGGTTTATCTTCTTGATATGGTTGAACAATTCTAACTACAAAAGGATACTTAGCTTCCTTAGTATACATCCAAGCTAAACGTCTACCTGCTGGTACCTTATCTTTAAAATCTGTAGCTGTTTTTGTTAGGTAAGGATTTTTACTTTGAACTATTTCTTTAGAAGCATCATCTACAGGTGCGTCTAGTGGCTCCTCTAATGCATTTCTATATGTGTTTGTTTCCTTATGGTTATTAACTTTAAATGTTTTACCCTCATCCTTTTTAGTTAAAGATGATGCTTGTAATAACCCATCGTCAAATGCTTTAACAACACGTGCTTTAAAAATAGATGGCAAGTTTCTTTTTAATAATTCTAAACTAGAAAACTCTGGGACAAACTCTAACTCATTAGACTTTATTTTAAACGTACCTTTTTTAGTCTCAAATACTCTACCCAAAGATTCATCAAATAGTTTAAGGTTGGCATTCATACGACCAACTGGTTCCATATCAGTAAATTTAAAGTCATTAGCTACATCAACCTCTATACCGTCCATATGAACTACTTCTGGTTTATTCTTACCTACTGGTTTACTATCTTGGATAGCGTCAGAAAGTAGTTTGTCATACTTCGCCTGAATTTGTTTCAGAGCTGCAGTTAGTCCTGCTTCGTCTATCTCACCCCTGACTAATTGTTGAACAGCATCATTTAATTCTTTAGACCTAGCTATATTCAGAGCATCTTCTAGACCAGCTTTATCAGCCATTCCTCTACCAACCAACTCATCTTCGGCAGTAATCTTTGTGCCAAGTAGTTTTTCTGCACTTTTCTTTTCTATCTCAGCATTCTTTTGTTCTATTAATCCTTTGTCTTTTGCTTCGTCTAATGCTTTTTGTGCTTTCTTAATTCTAAATCTTGATTTATATAAACCAAGTTTACCTAGTTTACTTAGGTCATCTTTAAGGGTTGCTATCTCATTATCAAGAACAGCATTCTGTGTTTCTATATCTTTAAAGTTAGTGCCTGGCTCAGCTCTTTTTAGTCGCTGATTGTTTTCACTCTTTTTGTCTTGTCTTGCTCTTATTCTACTTATAATTCTATAAGCCAAGTAGTTAGGGTCTGTTCTTTGTTTAACAACAGTTTCTGCTGTTATCTCTAAATGAGTAGAATTCTTTAATTCAAATAGATGATTATTAAGTTGTTCTAATAAACTATCTCTACTTTGAATATACTTTTGATTGAATTGTGGAATATCGTCTGTACTTCTGTAAACACGACCATCAAACATTACTCCAGCACTTACACTTTGTTTTTTAGTTCCATACTTAACTCTTAATTTTTTAAATCTAACACCATCAATAGTTACTAGATTAGCAGGAGTTACTTTTTCTCCTGTTTCTGCTAATTGTAATGCGAAGAAACCATTCTTATCTGTGTTATTTGGATATAATGGAGCAGTAACTTCTTTATTAGAAAGTTCAATTCGTTCTAGATTATCAGCAGTTCTAGAACCCAAATCTCTAGACATAGTAATAAGGTCAGAACCACCTTTATTAACTGGCTGTTCTAGTTCTCTACGTATCTTAGCAACTTCTTCTGGAGTTAATAGTTTTGGTCGAGGTGGATTTTCCCCATCTTCAACAGCTTTATTATATTTATTTTCCTTTAATCTATCTGCACGAAGAATTTTTCTTGCTTCTTCTGCTCTTAAAACTGATTGAGCATTAGTTCCTTCGGCTGTACCACCATCTAATATCTCATTAATTTTATTTGTTTTGTTTCCGTTTTTATCATAGCCTTGAAATTTATGTGGGTCATTCATCCATCTTCCACTAGCATTATCTATCCAGCTTTGTTGCATACCTGTTAATGCGGCATCTTCACCTGAAATCTTTTCACCATCTTTATACCTATCTTCAAGTAGACGACCGTGATATCCATACTTATTAGAGCCTCTTAATATTCCTTGAATTTTTCCTGCTCTAGTACCAACATCTACAAGTTTACCATTAATGGTCATCTTGCCACCCTGAACGTGAATACGACCCATCTCTGGAGCTAAATCAACATCAGCTTGAGATGCAGGTTTACCTTGTTCAACACTAAATACTTTACGTCCACCTTCTCTATTAGCAATAACCTTTTCAATAGCACCCCTTAATGCGGCACGTATAAAGTTATCATCCATAGTTTTACCAACTTGGGTATCTAATAACTCTCTCATTTTAACTATTGCTCTATCAACCATACGTCTTTCGTGAGGTTGTAGCTTCGCTAAATCTGGCTGTATTTCTTTTAAGAAATCTTTAATTGGTTTTCTTGTGAATTTTACAGATTGTTTACCACCACCTGACATTACTTGAGTTAGCACATCAGCCATCTCTGAACCGAAACGAATGTTTATTTCTTTTAATACTTCCTCATATGGAACATCTGGCATTTCATTTGCCATAGCTACGAATAGTTTTGTAGAATTTGTTCTTACATACTCATCGTAATATCTATTAATATCTCCTAGTTTCTTCGCCTTGATGTTAGCGTCACCAGGTGATGCATCATAAGATGCTTGGAATATGGCTCTTATTTTAGGTATATCAAAAGGAACTAAGCCGAACTCTAATTCACTTGTTTGAGTAAATTTACCTTTCGATACATCGTCTGCTACTAACTGAGCAAATAATTCTTCTACTTCTTGCTTGGCAAAAAACTCGTCTGTCTTTTTATTAATAAATTTTTGTCTCGCTAAAACTTTATCGCTGTTCTTTTTAAGTCCTTTTAATTCAATCCTTAGAGCTTTCTTTATTAAACCTTCTTCGTAACCTAAAGCCTTTAAGAAGCCTATAGAAGTTTCGTCTGAGTTAGCAGCTTTATTAATTTCGCTGTCGATTGTAGGTATTTCACCAGTATCTTTTAGATTAGCTTCTTTTAATTCAGCCTGAGTTTCTTCTACTTTTGTAGCAGTATCTTTAGTTTGTTGTATTTCATTAGATAAATTATCTAGGTCTTGTTCTAGTTTTGATGCTTCTTTTTGAAACTTATTCTTTTCTGTTAATAGCTTCTTACGTTGAGCTTCAATATTTTTTAACTCTGCCTTTTCGTCTGCGTTTAAATTTCTGTTTGCTCTAGTAGCACCCTCAGTAATTCTACGTCTTGCATTCCTATTATCAACAAGTGCATCTGAAACTCTTGTGAACTCTGACTTAGCTTTATCTAATTTTTTATTAACTTCTACTGTTGCTAATTCTGCTTCAGTTGGTTCTGGTTCAGTAGCTTTTTGTATTGTTGCATCATCCTCTGGTTTAATTCCTTCGGGTATTGCTTTTTCTGTAGTAGTAGTAGTTGTTGGCTCTTCAGCAACTGGTTTTGTTCCAGTTGTATCAGCAGTAACATCAGCATCTACTCTAGCTGATGGTAAAGATTGAGAAGTAGATATAAGTTGTTCTATACCTTTTCCTGTTTCTTTATAATCTACAAGAATTTTATTATAATTATCATATGCTCTTCTATAGTCATTAGCTCTTGTTAATAAATCATCTCTTTTTATACTTAGCTCTTGATAAGTTTTTTCTTCTCTTAAACCTCTTTGCTCCATATCAGTAAGCTGTGCAGTCATTGTTTCTGCATCAGATATCATCTTAGTAATTTCTTCTGGAGCAGATTTCATCTTCAGGTGAGCAGATAATGCACCTCGTCTTTCTAAAATATCATCAGCTAACGATTGGTCTATTACACCATCATCAACCAACTTCCTAAGCATCGCATCTTCGCCTCTACCATAACCAGGTATTTCTTCACCAGCGACAATTCTTGCTCTATAACCTTGTGGAAGTTGTTCTTCTAATAGACTTAAGTTGGCTCTTAATTCATCTTCATAACTATCAAAATGTTCTTTTCTTATTGCCTGTACTTCTGGTGCGTTACCTTCACCCAAATCAGATTTCATATTAGCTTCTTTTACATCTGCTAAATGTCTGGCATAGGCTTCTTTATGTCCTTCTCTTAATCCTTTAGCCCAAGCAGGTTCGAATTTTAATCCACCACCTAGTTTAGTTCGATGTTTGTGTAGAGGAGCTAGAGCACCAAGAGTACCAAAACCAGCACCAAGCAAACCACCTGCTGCAGCACCTACACCTGTGGCTAATGCTGTTGAACCAATACTATAATCATCTTGTAATCCAACCTTTATATTTCGTCTTTGTTGTAAATCTGTTTGTACTCCCTCTATTGCACCTGAAGCACCACCTTCAACTATCCCACCTCTTATAGCACCAGCTTTTATAGCTTCCTTTTTAGCCTTTGCTCTGATTGCTTGTTTGGCTCCTTGTTTTTGTACGCCTTTTAAGTTCTGCTTCATAAGAGCTTTCATACTCTCTTGAGCAACCTTTCTAGCTGCAGCCTTCGCTCCAATAGCACCAAAACCAAAACCTAAAAGATTGGCTGGGTCTAATAGTACGTGTTTAACATTGTTCCAAAAACCAGCAGAACCCCTACCACCTTCTTGATAGAAGTGAGGTAAAGCATCAAATGTTTTTTGGAGCCTTGCTAATCTTGCGTTTTGTTCGGCTGAGTTGGATGTTGTAGCATCAATTACTTCTTTAGTGATATGAGCCGTATTTACGTTTTTACCTGTTCTATCATTAAAGAAGTAGTCAATAGCTTCTTCTGGACCAGAAAAAGTTTTTTGGTCTCTATCGTAATAGAAGTCATATATGTCTTTAATAAATGCTGTGTTATCTAGAAGTCCTGCTGCGTCTGATTTTGATAATGCTCCACTAGCATAACCAAGTGGATTACTAGGGTCGGTACCACCTTCCCTGATAAGTCTCATACTCTCTTTAAATTGCTCTGAGACTTTGTTATCTTTCCAAAAATTTGTTTCGTGTCCTATCGGATTGCCGACAGACGTATCCTTTGTGTCGTTTATTGCCATATTATTGGTACTCCAGTTTCCAATTATTACAGTAAATATAGGCTATCTAGACCGTCTGGTCGTCCTAGTATTATTTAACTTCTTTGATTATTTTTCTGATATGCAGGGATTTATCTATCTCTAGTATCTCAAGCTCTACCTCTGCCTGTATACATTTAAAAGTTAACCTTCCACCATCTGTGTTTCTAGTCGCTTCTCTACGTAATTTAAGGCAAGTTGAAGGGCTGTCAGTATACATAAACTCCTTAGCTGTACGCCAGTCTTGTATATCACCTGTGCTATCAAACATTAATAATGCAAATACTACTGCTACTGTGTTCATTCGTGTTTACCATTCCTTACTTTTTCTAAAGAGCTTTCTAACTTATCTATACGATTTGTCAAAAACTCTATTTGTAGATTTAACTTCTTTAATTCTGGAAGTTCGTCCTCTACATTTTTCTTTAATTTTTCCTGATTGGCACTAAGAAATTCCACAAGCATAAAAAGCTCATTGATTTGGGGGGAGACCATATCACCTTTAGGAACACCAGATATAAACTCATTGGCTTTATCTAGGTCTGTATACATTAATTTTTGTTCTGTTTCGATTACATTTAAGCGTTCAATAACTGAGAAGGCAAACCACGCTCCGATAAGACAGGCTCCTACTATGCTAATTAGGTTTTTCATCGGCATACTGATAGGTGTCTTTTCGCTAATTTTCATATGTTATCTATTGTTGGCTCTCCTCAAATGCTTTTGCTTCTGAAATCGCTCTAATAAAAAGACGCTCTAAGAAAGTTGCTCCACCATATCCTATACCATATCCAACGTGAGTGTCTTTCATTTTTTCAGAACTATATTGTCTGTGTCCTTTAGCCTTTTTACTCATAAAATTTCTAGTGTCATCATCTATTATATATTTTCCGTTTTCATTCTCTAAGCCGAACATAACAATATTTCTAAATAATTTCTTTTGTTTGTCCACGTTATCAGTTTGGCTCATTATATCTAGTGCAATCGCAATCAAAGCTCCTCTATTTTTGTTACCATCGGCATTCATCCAAGCCTCATTTATTTCGTAACCGTTCCATATATTAGGATTAGGCTTCAATCCTTTATCTGCTTGGACAATAAGACTGGTATCATTATTACCAACTATCCAACCCCTAGCCTTAGCAGACGAGTTTAACTCTACTATTTTTTCTGTCGGCATACCCCCTGCTTCTACATTATCAAATGAAACAACTACATTTTTCCCTTCTGGAGTTAGGTTTTTAAATTCATCATTTACATATTCAATTTGTTTGTCTACGTATTTAATTAAGTGTTCTTTTGCTTCCTCCATACTTGTTACTCTTATGGTTTCGTCACCTAGCACAAGGTCGAATGGATTATCTTGATTTATAAAAGCATATTGTCCATTACCTGTTATATGTTTAATAATTTGTTTCTTCTGTTTATTTAAAGCCTCCAAAGTTTTTTGCTTAATATCTTGAAATCTGGAGTTATACATCCAAACACTTCCCTGCTTATCTCTTTTAGGTAATTTAACTATTGTTTTTACTGCTTCGTCTACTATAGATGTTTTAACATTAATCGCAGCATTGTTCGCATAATTTTGGAAATCTGTGTTAGGAGGTAATATAGCACCTTCATCATATGAAGCTCTATGAGCAATTTCATTTGCTTTCCAATCTTCTACTCTCTGTAAACCAAATTTTTCTACTACCTTATCTACTGCTGTGACTGAACTTATTCCTTCATCATCTTTAAATAAAGAAGCTAGGTAATCCACTACATCTTGTCTTTGGGTTCTTGGTACATAATAATCCTTAGCTAACTCGCCTAGTGCAGGGAAACCTATTCCATTATCTTTATCATCTTTACCAGTTTTAAAGATTTCTCCGTATCTTTCTTTATTCTCAGCTTGAAGAGTAAGTCCAGCAAAACTAGCTCCAACCATATCTTTAACTGTTGATTCCATAGCTGCTTGTTGCTCTTCGTCTTTCGTTTGCCAAGTTCTAGCGTACATAGCTCTTCTTATATCTGTAGACCAATTTGCACCTAATGCTTCGTCTATCCAAGAAGCCCATTGACCATCCTGCATTATAGTTTCGGCAGTAAACCCTTCCATATTAGATGCCCAAGCTGGTAATCCTGCTGTACCCATAGCTTCCATAATAACATTTTCAAGTTCATCATTACTTGGCATTACATCAGAGGATTTTTCTATCCACTCATTTAAAAACTTACTACCATAAAACGCAGACGAAAATTTTCTTTTAAACCCGTCAAGTTTAGTGTGACGTAAATGTTTTTGTCTTTGCTTTAATATCCCTAAAGCCTTCTGTATTTCTAGTTCACTAGGGTTTGTTATTCCATTGGCTTCAAATGTTAGTTTAACTTGTTCTTTTAAAAGAGCATCATCATAGCTAATGTACCCAGTAACATCTCTATTATCAACGTCCTGCATAACTTTTGCTATTCGTTCAGAACGAATTCTTCTTTCTTGTCCCTTAAAATTATTTTCAAGTATTGATATTATTTCGGCATTTTGATTTGGGAATAGTTTTTTTATATCACCTATTTCTTGTACGTTATCCCATTTATAACTTGTCATAATATCTTGGGCTTGAGCTTGATATAGTTTTTGGCTTTCTTTATTCCACCATTCTTCATCAATACCAGCATTTTTCATAGCTAGTTTACCTGCTACTTCATCTCCCTTACCAAACAACTTAGACACTCTTTTTTGATATTCCTCAAAGTTTTTGTCTTTAGTGCTCATTTCACCTGCATATAAACTCTTCTGCTTAGATAGATTTTCTATACTAGCAGTAGCTTCAGCTACTAGCTTGTCAGCTACAACCTGATTATGTCTGAATGATTTATCTTTAAGTACAGCTTCATTACCTATCATATTTGCATATAGGCTATCACCATTAGTTAGTTCGAACTTCTTTTGTTCTAACTCTTCTAGGCTCACACTTTCACCAGCTTCTCTTTTTTCTGATAGCCACGTGTCAAAGAGTTCTTTGTTCTTAAGTCTCTTACCCTTTAATCTTTCACGAGCATCTCTTAAATCTGAAGAATATCCAATTCCAAAACTTAAAGCCATTTAATTACCTTTGCTTCCAAAATTCGTCTATTTGATTTTGATTAAAACCATAGCCTTCCATAGCTTTTGTAAAAGTGGTCTTATCATTTAATCGTCCTGACTTTTTAAATTTGTCAGGGAACTCATTTATTATACGACCTTCTATTTCAGATAAACTATCTGAGAATGCTGTGCTACCTTTCTCCATAGATTTAGCTGCTAAGTCAGCTAATGACGTTAAATGCTGACCACCTCGGTATGATGGTGATGTAGGTAGTAATTCTTTCATAGTATCAAAACCTGTTTGATAAGGGTCTGTGTAATGTTTCTGTATTCTTTTTCTACTTTCATCATCAAGTAGCATTTGGCTTTCAGCTAACTTCATAGCATCTAGTTTTGCTTGTAAATCTGCATCCCAAAGTTTAGGAGCAAACTCATCTACAGTTTCTCTTGTGATATCTCTAGACATAGTATTACTATGTGCACCACCTAAGTCACGCATATTTTTAGCTGTCTTTTGACTATCAGATAATTCTGCAAGACGAAGAACATCATCAGAATAATTATTCTTTAGATTTAAGTAATCTGCAATAATATCTGCTCTACTTGGTGCATAAGGAACGCCAAGATAATTGTTTACTTGTGCTACTGCTTCTGAAAGATTAGCTGACTTTAATAAAAGTTCGTCTCTTATTGCTTTTTGTTCTGCCTTATCTCGGACATAATTCTCCATTTCCCATTGGTCACGTTTGACCTGCTCATTCGTTATCCATTCTCTGTAGGCTCTATCTTGTCTTAGTCTGTCCCAATCAGAGTATGCATCCAGACCACTACCGACTATATCGGCACCTCGTATTCCAGCGGCTGTTCCTAAAGTTCCTAAAAATTGTCCCCAAGCCATAATTTACCTCACGTTAAAAATACGTTTCCCCAACCTGTTCGTCTGTTTCTTAAATTAGACGATATCGGACCTCTAGCAACATAAGCGGCATTAGGGTCGTTAGGTACAAAGGATATGACTTGTTCCTCCCTTTCGACTGTTGGCACAATGTAATTAACATCAGGTGCCACACTTTCTGATGCCGAAACTAATGGTGCATTAGGGTCTTTCTGTAAGTCTGGGTTTGCTGTTGGTGAAGGTACTCCTGATTGGTCAGGTGTTGTAACAGGTCCTAAGGTTTCTTCCAAAGTTCCTTCGCCTGACATTAAAGCCCTTCGTCCAAAACTTTCTTCTCCAGTTCCTACCATTCCTCCAAAAGTTTGTTCTTCTGTATCTTGTAGTGGTACTGTTCCTGCGGCTGGAACTATTCCTTCTTGTGCTCCAGCGAATTGACCTGCGATAGCTTCTCGTCTATCTGGTGTACGAGGGTCTCCTCGACCTACTGCTCTTTTTCCTAAAAAACTTTCCTGTACTTGTTTATCTGGTTTTGCACCACCAGGATATAATATTTCGCCTGACTGACCCATAGCGTTATATTTAGCCGCTTCATCTGGATTAGCCATAATTTGATTCCAACGAGTTCCAGCAGTCAATGGGTTAAGTCCCATTGTCTTACCAAATTCACTTTCGTTTACTGTTTGTTTTCTGCCAAGAGGGTCTGTGTACTCTACCATAGTAGTCGTCTGAGTACCGCCGCCTCCTCCGCCGCCACCTCCACACATTAGGAGCCTCCTTTTTTATTAGTTATAATTTCTACCGAATTCATCTCGTTGATTAGTCCTTTGTTGTCTTATTAAACCAGGTATATCACTAATATTGTTCTTAGTGCCTACAACTGGATTTGAATGTATCATACCTAAATTTGGGTTATTTGTAGTCCCACTAGAGCTTAAAGGTGCAGTATTAACACCACCCATAATAGTACTTCCAAAGCCTCGGAAGTTTCCTGGAATGTCACTCATATTAGATATCGCACCTCTTACTGTATTTGGATTTTGTGGATTAGCTAGATTTTTTCCTGAAGCCATATTACCTGCTATTGAAGTTAAGGCTGCCTGTCCGACCTTTCCTTTACTTAATAAACCACCTGATAATGTATTTCCTATTGCCTCTGGTACACTAATACCTATTTGACTATTTGGATTTACGGCACCATATGCGGCTCTACCAGCATTTACAACTGCCAGACCAGCAGGACCTCCAACTCCAAAAGCAAGAGTGTTTACAATGGCATTACCGATTGCTGACATAATACCACCTTTTTTATCTGATGTAGGATTGGCTGTAACATTAGTTGAGTTAGCAGAAATATCTTTTCCTGGATTACCACTTACCTTCGGTGATTTATCTACGGCTCCACCTTCATCTCTCATATTGTTATGTTCGTCTACGTCTCCAGACCACGAATCCAAATGAGGATTGTGTTCTTGAGTAACATTAGTAGGCTCAGTACCAAGAGATGCTAAATCTTCTACTAGCACATCACCTGGCTTGTACCCAACCATTGGACCTCTTATTGCTTTAGTTTGGTTGTCGTCACCACCACCAGAACTATCGCCACCACCACCACACATAATTATATCCTTTTCTTATATATAGCACCTCTCTCCGTATATCCCATACGAACCATAAATTTATTCATTTGTTCGTCTGGTTTACCTGAGTGAGTAATACTAAAGTTCACTTCGTATGCTCCTTTTTCTTTCGCCCACGCTTCAAAGTCTTTTGTGAGCTTAAGCCCTGCAAGTACGGATGTACTGTCAGTAAATAAATTTTCTTCACAAGCCAAGGTTTGATTGCTCCATAAGTAGTTCGTAATGAAACCCAGAAAGAATGCACAAGGCTCATTATCTTTGTCCACCACCCTAAAATAGTTATTTGGATGGTCAATAAAACGTCTCGCATACCTTCTAACAACTTGTTCATCATATTCTGTATCCTTGTATATAGATGTTTGATGCATCTTATAGGCAAGAGGTAGCAGTTTTTCAATGTCATCATAAGTTGCATCCCTCACCATTAATAATATAATACCCCAACGCCACCTTGACCTCCTTTACCTAGGCTCCAGCCTCTATCGGCTTTTAAGACGGCATTCCCAAACGCACCAACATTTCTGCTGATATCCCTACCCAATCTATCTCTAGCTTGTTCTATCATAGACACACCTGGAATACTCATTCCAAATGTACCTAAATCGGAACCGATAATATTTGCTCCTGTTCCTCTGCCATAAGTATTTAAAGGGTTAGCGACACCTACAGGTCCGAGATTACTTCCTGCATAAATCGGATTAGCTGAGGCACCTAAACCTAAATTCAATGTGCTTTGTGGTATTTGTCTTATTACATTTGTTGGGTTAGGGTAATTAACTCCCATTGGTAAATTTATTTTTGGTGGGTCTATCATACCACCTGCCATAGTTCCTAAACCTTCTCCAGCCATAGCACCCAGAGATGAACCAAGGTTTATATTACCGATTGCACCACCGATAGTATCTCCTAGTAAATTAGTTACTCCATCAGTAAAGCTACCGAATTGATTTCCGATTGTATTAGCTACACCTGTTGACAATCCACCTGCATCTGTCATTGAACCATACGACAACATACCTGGTTTTTGTCCTGCTGGTGTAGTTCCTCCCATTACTTTTGAACCGAGATAAGAACCTGCGGCTGAACCTAATGCTTGTCCCCACGAACCACCTGCGGCTTTTGTTAAACCTCCAGATACAGCGGCTCCTAATGTTGGGTTAACAGCAGTTGCCGCAGCAGTTGCTATAAATCTAGTGACTGGGTTCTTGGCTATTTTTTTAACAACTCTTTTAATTGCTCTAAAAATTTTACCAAAGAAAAAGTGTTGTGGACTATTAGGGTCTGTAGGGTCGTACTGACCCATTTCTGAACCAGCGATGGTAGCAAAGGGATTTTGTCCCTTCGCCATCATAGCCGAAAATACGTGCTGTATTAATTCTGGGTCATCCTTATAAACTTCTGGATGTAGTACAATTTCACCTGGTTCTAGCTTTGCATCAACGGTATCGTTCTTAGCTTCTTCTTGAAATTCTTTAGAAGCTCTTATATCGTCTGCATCGAAGCCACCGTATTGGTCTATGTAACTAGCAAAAGCCATAATTTTTCACCCATATCCATTAAACTGATAGAGTAGCCGAAGCTATCCCTACTTCCAATGTGTTAGCACCACTTGTATTTGTTACCACGAGTTCTAGTCGTCTACCAGTTGTCGTTCCATCTATCTCGATGGTAGTAGGCATATTGACTGAAGCTGACGTTGTAGAAACCGAGAATGTACTTCCTATCGTAGCACCATCTACAGATAGTTGAATAGTACAAGTACCAGCAGCAAGTTTATGGGTGATACCGTCTAATCGAAGTTTCTGTTTCCATATTTTGGCAACAAAATAAGTCTTGTTTGATACGTTAACAGAAGCATCTTCCCAGACGTTGAAAAAAGAAATAGTACCTGTAGCAAAGATATCTGGTAATTGGTTAGTAGGTATCTTAGCAGAACTATCAAGGGATGCTACTCCATTAACAGAACCTCTCCAAGTTTTAGGTACAACAGACGAAAGGTCTAAGTCACCATATTCTAGTGATGTACCAGTTCCATTTACACGGACATACTGTGAGGCATTTGATGCAACAAATGTTGGTAGAGAACTTTCTGGTGAAGTTTCTAACCATTGAGTACCTGTATAAAATTTTAATATGTTAGGTACTTGTGATGTATCAAGCCATAGGTCTCCTGTAGCAGAACCTGTTGGAGTTGTTAGTTGAGATTTAATATTTGCTTTATTTGCAAGACTTGTAGCTAGAGCATTTACTTTATTCTGTGGTATTTCGTTTTCAGCCACATTTAATTTGCTCCAATTAATAAATCCATTAGCATTTGTGTACTCATCTTCAAACATTAAACCTGCAATAGTTTTTTGTGCTTGGTTCTCAACAGTCATTACAGTTACTTTATCGTTAGTACTTAACTGAGTGTTGAATGTAATCGTTGCTGTAGTATGAGAAGCTATGTAGTCAGCACCACCACCTGGCTCCTGTAGAACACCGTTTCTCCACACAAGTAATGTTTCGTCTGACGTGTGAACAAAGGCAACTGATGATGTAGACGCAGTTATTAAAGTATCTTGTCTACGGAAGTTAGTTACGGTTTGTGCTCTAACTGAATAAATTGTTAATTTATCTCCAACAGCTACACCTGGTGTAGGAGTGGAAATTGTTATAGTGTTAGCCGCAGAGTTAGTTGCATATTCTGCTACACTTCCTGTTGTAGCTTTTGCTAGTAATACACCATTTTTATAAACAACAGTTTCTTCTGTATTAGCATCAAAAGAATAAGATATTACGTTAGCAGTTGCGGCAACAGCGGCAAGAGAACAAGTTGCAGTCGCAGTCGTTCCAGAAGTTGGAGCGGCTATAGTTAATGTCGGAGCCTGAGTATATCCAGACCCTGCTGAGTTTATTGTAATCGAAGTAACTGCATCTCCAGTTAATACTGCTGTTGCAGTTGGTGGAGTACCTCCACTATCTTGAGGTGAAGAAAAAGATACAGTTGGAGCAGAGTTATACCCTGACCCTCCTGCCGTTACGGTAGCGGCACCTACTCCTGTACCAATTAAAATATCTTGTCTATTGAAAAAGAATGGACCTTCTACTGTTCCTACGTTTGAACCAGACGGACCTCTTAATGATGTTATATCAATAAGGTTTATCCATCCATCGTCTGCACCTGTATAAACTCCTACTCTGTATTGTAAACCACTTACACTATCTACTCTTAATTCAATAGGACCTTGGAATTCACCACTCTCGTTAAAAAGAACAGCTAATAGTTCTCCAACGGTTTTGTCTCCTAGTTCTGCCGAGTTTATGTATCTGATTACGTTTTCAAAATCTGTATGAATGTTTCCTGAAGAAACATAGTTTTGTGGGTGTTGTTGTCTAAGTCTTGCCATATTATTGTCCTGTTCTTACTGTCACGGCAAAGCCTATTACTTTTAATAGTCCTTTACCTTTAGTTGTTAATTTGAATTGTACGCCTCGATACCTATGTTCAAATTTACGTTCATATTGTCTACTTAACGGCACATCAGGGAATTTGTCGTCCACTCCGTCACCTTCTATTAAAAAATTCATAGAACTTAAGTATCTACCACGTTCATCAAAAGCCTCTACTATTAACTCTCCCTTACCCGTGGCTTGTAGAATAAAGGAATAGCTTTCCTTTACATCATTAATAGCACCTTGCCATAATATTGGCGTAGTTACTACCATCTCAGGACTGAAGTCCGAAATATCCTCAATCCTTGCTCTTTCCCATACACCACCTGGAGTTCCCATTACGGTTGTTCCACCTAGTTGTCTGCCATTCATAGCATTTAAGAATGTTCCTTTAGACCATTTACTTTCACCACCTGACATTGGATTTAATGTTAATGTCAGACGAGTACATAACAAGTCTGATACAGGAAAGAATATATGATACTGTCCTTCGTCTTGGTCAAAGAATGCAGAGATATTCTCTGGATTATCAACCTGTCTAACCAATGCTCTATAGGTTAAATCAATTTTATTAGACATAGGAACTGAGAAGATTGTTACACCATTCGTATCTGAACGTCTTAATGAGTGAACTCCCTCTCTAGAACAAAACATTAAATCAGAACCAGCAGGTGTTATAGTATTGTGACTGATAGTTCCTACTTTAACATTGGCTTTGTCATCAATTTGCCATTGTGTGTAATCTGGGTGTAGTGAATAAACTAGAGTTTGGTCGTTAGTAAACACAGCTAATTTATTACTTTCGAAAACTCCTAAACCTTTAATTTCATCAGCAGTACCAATAATATTACCAATATCAATATCTGCGGCTTTTAGTACAGAAGTAGAAGCAGTATCTTCGTCTGCTGGGAATACATCCACTTCATCTACTCTGCTAATATCTATAACTGTTCGTTTGTCTGGAGCACCTCCTATTGCTAATCGTCTTTGAATAGCAACTCCAAATGCTGGTCTTGGGTCAGAGTTAGGTGATACCCTAGTAAAGACCTGACCATTATATTTATAAAAATTATTATCTCTAGAAAAGAATAACACTTCGTTATTGTATAAAGTAGATGTTACTACATTGTTTTTAGGAAAAACTTCTTCTGCAAAACTATCTACATCCGATTTTAATGATATGCCTCCACCGTCTTTCTGTGCCCAGACGAGTGCATTTCTACCATAGAATGTTACGTGTTTAATTAATCTATCGCCAGATGTTCTTTGTTTAGCACCTGGGTCTCTTATGATTGAACCTCTCCAATCAGCATAACCGTTATCAATGTCTAGTAAATGTTGTTTTTGTCCTGTATCTAATGCGGCTTTATCTCTTGAAGCATCAATACCTTGAAAATCTTCGTATGGATATACCTTTACTTTTACGCCTGAAGGTGCGTATGAGGTTGACATTTATTAAGTCCTCCCAGCATCATATGCCCTAGCATCACTTTTACTACCTTCTCCTCTATCTAGTGGAGATAATTCTATTTTAGCGTTTCCATATTTTCTATTGAATAATATTCTATTCATTGTTCTAAAGTACATAGGTCCGTATGCTTCAACCTTATTACTCTGTTGTTGAACAGAATAATGGTACAATAAACCAGCTACCATTATCTGGTCTGGCACTTGTCTGTGCTCTGTAGGATGTGTGTAATAATCTATTTCTAAATTATCCCAATATGGATGTGCTCTTAAATCCTCTAATATTAAGTTAGCAAATTCAATGAACATCATTATTACTTCACCATCTACAGTACCTGGGTGCATATCTCCGTATCTACGTAATGATTGCATTACCAAAGTCTGTAATGATGAATATGGTTCTCCTAGATGAGGATTGTTAGCAGAGTATCTATGTCTCTCTTTAACATTCTCGTCTAAGTATTTTAATGTGGCTTCTGTTGTTTTTTCTGTTTTGTCTTTAGTAATAGTAGTTCTTAAGTCTACAGACCCAGGTCGTGTATTATTATTATGGTCTTGATTTGTTGGCTCCTCCGTTGGTTTTGACATATCCTTGTAATCAGTATTCTGATTAGCAGGACCTGGTTTAAACGGTTGTACCGTGCCTTTGTCTGTAGAGTTATACTGTGTCATTCTTATTCACCATCGCCTGATATTATTCTACCAGTTAGGAACATAGTGTGTCTCTCCATATTCGCTTTTAATGATGAAGGAATTCTCCATACACAATGAGTATGTTCAGCATTCCACTTACCATTGAACTTTTCTCCAGCTAAGTTCATCTCCCATTTTACTGGTTCTGGTTTAGCTGAAACATAGTAAGCCCATTGAGAACCTACTTTACCTAAAGTAACTTTAGGGTCTTTAGCAGCCTTTTTGGCTTCCTTAACTGAAGCCGATTTGACTGCACTATCTTTTTTGCTTTTTTTCATTTTTTTCTCCTTAAACTAAAAAGGGCAGAGTAATAATACCCTGCCCTTAATATTACCTTTATTAGAGAACGTGTCGTCCCAAGCTAATTACGCAAGTCCAGACCAGTTCTTAATTCTGTGATGCACTTTAGAGTGGGTCATTTCTAATCCACACTCTGACATATACATATGTTTTACACCATCAAAATCGTTAGTTTGAACGTCTCTGATTAGCTGAGTATCTCTTCCATCCATATATCTGTAGTTCAAGTGGTTCATATCTAAGATAATCATTTCTTGAGACAGAGCAGATATTTGTCTGAACATTGGGTGCATATACACAAGTAAATCACCTGCAAATGTAGTGTATCTAGTGAAAGCTACACCATAAGCATTATCTACTTGAGTAGGTTGCCATCTGTTTTTACCAACTTCCATCATATTAGTTATGACACGAGGACCTGCAAAAGCTATCTTCTCGTTACTTCCGTAAGCGAAGATATCTTCGATAAGAAATTTATCGAATTCTTTCTCAGTCATCTTGTTAGTAGTAGCAGTAGCACTCGCACAGTCTGTGATGTTAGTGATTGATGAAATCAAACCACCAGTAGACCTTGTTGGAGATGCAGTCGAACCATTTGCAATACCTCTAGTTCCAAAGAAAAAAGCTCTTTCAATGTCGCCCATATGTAATTTAAGGGCTTTTGTAAGTTGCTCTTGTTCCTTATCCCCAGTTCTTAGGTAAGTGTTTTGCAAAGTTCCTGTAACTTGCACAGCAGTTTTGAAAATCTGTGTGTAGTTATAGTCAACTGTTGGGTCGAATGAAATAGCAGTTGGAGCAGTTCCACCTTCTTGGTCGGCAAATCCTGCAATACTTAATACTTCATTGTCTGCAACGGCTGAGGCTGTTGAACCTCCAAAACCTCTAGAGATAGCTACAGTATTTGCAGATGTATCAGCATCAGCAGTACAAAGTAGATTTTCTCCAGTCGTATGGTTATGGATTACAGTACCTTTAACTAGGAAGCCTTCATCGTCAGTATCGTTGTCGAAAGCCAAGCTAGTCGCACTATTATTTAAAGCACCATTCACAACAATAGTTCTGTTTGGTAGTTCGTCCCTAAAATGATTGTATTTAGGGTCATCTGTGCTTTCAGATGATGTCATCGCCAATAGCGCCTGTAAAGGTGCTGTTCCATTTGGCTCTAACAGAGTGAACAACTCTCTATAGTTCGTAGGACGAAAGTCTGTACCGAATTGACCAGTCCCACGTAGTCCTTGAATTGCTGCCATAATACCCTCCTTTATTGAGTTAGCAGTTTACGTGTTTTAAGTTAATCCGACTTCATCCGTTAAGACTACATTGAGTAAATCGTAGGAATTCCGTCTAACACAGTTAGCCGTAGCGATTTGTGTATGTTTCGATGATATAGCTAAAAAAGAACTAAAGTCGTCCCTGTTAGCCCATATTTCTTTTTTTCATAAAGCCTTGTGCGACTTTACTAATAAACTCTTCGTCTGCATTAGGTTTTGGAGCTTCACCTACAGCACCTGGAGTTGCACCTATTGTACCTGTAAATGACTGCCTTCTTTTAGCCATATCCTGTAACCTAGCCATTTCTGGGCTATTGACGTTGTTTTTAAAGTCACTAACAACTTGGTCTGTAAGTGATGGGTCTATAAAATCTTCAACAGTATAACCTCTACCAAAAGCAAAATCGAAAAACTTTTGTTCCATATCGTCTGGTAGTTGATATTTAGCTTGAGCTTGATTTAGGTTATTAGCCGCCATTTGTCTCATAGCTTGAGTTTGAGCATCACCTGCAGCCTTAACTTGTGCCTGAGTATTCTGAGCCAAACCTTGAGATTGATTAGCTATATTTTGAACCATTTTCTTCAAATTAGCATTATCATTCATTACTGTTTGTAACATTCCTGCGGCTTCCTTATACTTAGGAGGTAAGGATATTGCATTTTCTTCTTCCCATTTAGCCATATCTTTTTCTATTTCACCTAAAGGGATACCCATACTATCTGGTGTTGGGTCTTTCTGCCCACCCATTGTAGGGTTTTTCATATACGCTTGTGAAGCGGCACTTAGAAACTGTACGATATCATCTGCTTTCACTTTAGTACCATCTTTTGCGACTTCAGCGGCAATCTGGTTAGCGAAATCTAACACAGGTTTCATTGGAGCAACTTGTGTTTGATGCATATAATTTAAGTCACTATACCTTTTGTATGTGTCTTTTATCTGTTTCTCCGAAAGTGTTCGCATATCAGCGTCACTATCGCCCATCTGGACTTTGATGAAACTTTCTTCTTTTTGTTTATCACCTTCTGTTGTTGGACTTACTGCTTCAGCAGCTTGTTCAGATGGTGTTGGTTTAGCTTCGTCTGTCTTAGCGGCTGTTCCTTCATCTTTGACAGCTTGAGCCATAGCATCTTGCTGTGCTTGATGTTGTTGAGCGGCTTGTTGGTTAGCTACCCCTAATTTATCGTCTGCTAGTTTGTCGATTAGTTTTGCATCTGGTGTCATTGATGCTTTTTCTTCTATTGGTGTTCTTGCCATTTTTTTCTCCTTTTCCTAGCCTTAGCGAGGCTTGTTGTTATTGGGAGCCGAAGCGCCCGTTACTTTATCTTTTTCTGTTTCGTCTAAAGTTGCAAATGCTAAATCATTCTTTAACTTTATTTCCAAAACATCTGGCATCTCTACCAGTTTACGTGAAGCCCATAAGGCTCCTCGTCTCCAGTTAATCTCATCAACTGACATTTTCGGGTCATTTGAAAGATTATATGCGGCTTGAAGTATCTCATCCTTCATTAACTTGGAAAGATATTTCCAGCCATCATTCTTTTTAAGGTTCTTTACTAATGCAAGACTTTCCTTTATCTCACTTACTGAGCGTTCATCCATTCAGCACTAGCCTCTTCAATACCTTTAACATCTGTATACTCATCAATTAAATCATATCCCCAAGTCTTAAATGATGCAAGTTTATTCTCATCGTGTCCTTGTGGAAATACGCTTATGCCTGAATTGATGTAGAAAGCGGCTATTTCTTTCATATTAGTAACTTTACTTAATTTCGCTTCGTCTGGTTGTGTAGCTATTTTACTGACCTTAGTTTTAGGTACGAAAATATAACCATTACCCATAAATCTATATGCACCCACAAACTCAAAATCATCATCACCTGTGTTGAAATCAGATTCTCCTGTTAGAGGGAACTTATATATAGTTATTGCTTGGTCTGGAAGAAATCCTTGTTTTATTGACATTTTTTCTCCTATTGTCTTGTTGGCATTTTACGAGTTAACATATAAGTTGATACGTTATCAGTAAAGCCTTGTTGATAGTTATTGGAAGTTCCATTAGTCCACATTGTACCATCCATCATTAATACGTTGTAACCTGTTTCAATCGTACTACCTGAACCGTAACCATTGATATCAATGTCTCTTACTTTACCTTGATATCCATAAGGCATTGGTAACGCTGTTGGAGAACTAAGGTTTATACCTGTTGCTACACCATATATACCCATAGCATATTGTTGATATCCCCAAGCATATATAGTTCCGTTAACTTTGTTTTTCCAATCCTCTTCGTTGTCGTGAGCAATACACCACGTAGCTCCATAGTAGTATGAAGTACTTGTGCAGTTGAAACCACTTACAACTTTAGAAACCCATTTCAACGAGCTATCTTTAACTGGCACGTTTTGGGAACCTGAAGTAGAACCACATCCAGAAACTCCGTGAGTATTTGGACCCCACTTGTAGAAGTCTCCGTTATCAGTAGTTGCATACCAACACGCTTGACCATATCCTTGTCCCATCCACATATCCATAACTTTTAGACCTGCTGTTGCAGAGTTAAATGTACTTACAAGAGTTGGAGTTGTTTTGTTTCCTGAAGCATTGTTGTCTCCAGATTGTCCTGTGTTATTGTATCCACAGTAGTATAACAATCCATCTTCGTTAAGTATCATTACTCCACCCATAGCATCTGCACCACTTGCGTAGAATTTAACAATCTTCTTGTTAGTTCCAGCTTCTAATTGATTTGGTGAGTTAGCGGCTACTTGGTTTTGAGTACCATTACCACATTGGTAACTGTTGTTATAACCCCAAGCATATAGCTTGTATCCATCGTTCGGACCTGAAAGTGCATAACAAGTTGGAGAGTTACTGTCGATTGATTGAATTGCTATTATATCTTTACCTGCAAGACCTGCAATTTCAGTAGGAACTCCTTGGTTATTAGTGTTACTAGAAGTTACTTGGTTGTGACCATTGTAACCCCAACACCAAACTTTTCCTGCATCATCAAGTGCTAAAACAGTTCTATTAGTTGAACTGTGTCCACAAGGAGAATAGTAAACTATTCTACCAGCCGTACCTGGAAATTGAACTGGTACAACTCTGTATTCTGTAGTTGCGTGAGAAACACCTAATTGTTTAACATTGTTATATCCACCTGCCCACATTTGACCATTGTCGTCTAGATAATAAGATGAATCCCAACAACGAGTTGATTGAATAACATTCCCGTTTTGATTTTCATAACTATATTGGTCATAGCCTTTAGTTTGGTCTTTGTATGCGTGTGGGTTCATTCCACTTCTATTTGAGTTAGTAGGGTCTGGCATAGAATAGTTACTTGAACCACCCCACCAGAAAGCTACTTTATGTCCACCATCATTATACTGAACGACACAATCCCCACCTCTGTAAATCATTTTACCTGTGCAAGGCATATCGTTTGGATAGATACCTTTGTTTGCGTGTAGTGGGAAACTAGAAGAATCAGTTACTTCTGAAATTAATGAGAAGTGATTTCTAGTATATCCATTATTTTCTGCCCCTGGATAACCTGGTGCTTTAGGGTCAGCAACACGACAAGTAATATCATTACCTAGTCTGTATACGTGACCTGCTTGTTTACCGACTTTCTCCCAAACAGGAAGTCCGTGAGAAGCCATTAATGCAGTACCAGTTTCACCGATTGGAAGTCTTGCTTCGCCTGAAGCAGTAACTAAATCAAATTGTGAATTTCCACCTACGCCTGTTGCAGAACTTGTTGCATCATATGGATAGATAGTATCTGCTGTTGCGTTAGAAGGTACAACGATTGTTACTTTAGAAGATGCCTGACCAGCAGTTCCTGTATAAGTAATATCGTTTGTGCTATCTGTTGGAGCAATATCTAAAAGCTCTGTTCCACCAGATGCGTGTGTTCCATCTTTTGTTGTAGAAAACTTAAGAAGTTTACCTGACATTGAACTGTCAGAAACATCGAAGTCGTAAGTTTTTCCTCTAAAGATTTTATAATTTATATGATTTTGGTAGGCAGTTTCATTCGGTAGTCTGAATTGAAAATAATTTTGTCCACCCATAGTGTTCACTTTTACTTTGATAGAGAACGTAGTATCAACTGGAACACCTTGGTTGTAAATCATATCACCTTGGTTCGTTGTAACAGTAACTAAAGCAGAAGTAATTGCTTCAACATCTACAACGTGTGAAACTTGTGCAGTTCCAGTAGTTGCATAGTCACCCATTACCCAACCAGTTTTACCTGGTTTGATGATTGCTGTATCAGCGTCTGCTGCACCAGAATATTGTACTCGTACATCTTTAGTTGTTGTGTTTCTTATTACAGTAGTGAAGGCTCTATTTGGAACAATAACATCAAGTTCAGTTTGGCTAGGAGTGGAAGCCTGAGTTAACTTGATTACTGGTTTAGCAATATCATCTATTGTTAATGTCCATTGACCGTTCGTTGCTGTTGAATAATCTAAAACTTTTGAAGGCTCGTTTGCCTCATCGAAAAGTTGTAGTAGTGCATCTGCACCTGTTATTGCCTCTACTGCTTTTGCAATATAGACCATATCGTTTGCAGTAGAACCTGCAACCGTACCAGTTGTAGTATTAGCTATCGTTTTGGAACGAGTTTTTATCGCCTCTACAACTTCTTTTAATGTGTTCATCGCCATTTGTATATCACTCCTTTTTTTATACTATGCCCAACTTCAACAAAACTTCCAGTTCTAAATCTTTCAGTCTCGGTGCAGTAGTTTGATTAAATGTTTGTATCTCTGCTAAAACCTGTGCTCCATCAAACACCAAATTAAACTTGCTCTGGTCGATTTGCGAACCCGTGCTAGTATGTGCTGTATGACATACCCAGTACTTGCTGTCGTCCTCTGCGAAGTCTAATCTATCATAATATGTGTTT
>CEVZ01006315.1_pt1 | contig 35730 bp, 60 predicted proteins | sample 361371 | NCBI WGS metagenome assembly CEVZ01 (sample SAMEA2620217, study PRJEB7988) | marine metagenome | isolation source: saline water (ENVO:00002010), including
GAAAATACAATGGGTATTGATTTAGCAAAGATGAAGGCAAAGCGCGATGCCTTGGAAAATCGCGGGAATGGACAGAGTGTTTTTTGGCGCCCTGAGGACGGAGAGCAGACGATTCGTATCGTACCAACTCCTGACGGTGATCCATTTAAGGAATACTGGTTTCATTACAACCTAGGCAAGAACGCTGGTTTTCTTAGTCCAAAGAAAAATTTTGGTGAAGATGATCCGTTGAACGACTTTGTCCGTCAACTTTATAAGGATGGTACAGATGAGTCCATCAAGATGGCAAAGGATCTTTCCGCTCGTCAACGCTTCTTCGCTCCAGTTCTTGTTCGTGGAGAAGAAGAGAAGGGCGTACGTCTATGGGGCTTTGGAAAGACTGCCTATAAGGAGCTATTGAATCTAGTACTAAATCCCGAGTATGGTGATATCACCGATGTTGCTGAAGGGACAGATCTTACAATTAATTATGGTAAGCCAGCTGGAGCGCAGTTTCCACAGACGACTATCACACCGCGTCGTAAGCCATCTCCAATGATGAAGAGTCAAGACGAGGTAGCTACTTTCTTGGACCAAATTCCTAACTTTGATGAGGTTTTTGAACGCAAGACGCCTGAGCAGGTGCAAGCAATGCTTGATGAGTTCCTGCTCTCGGAGAGTGATGCCGAGAGCGTGTCAAACGAATCATCCAAGTATAATGGTACAACTGATGGTAGTGCTGTCGACCAAGCTTTCGCTGAATTGCTTAGCTAACGCTCCTCCACCGCAGGGAGGCCTGGGTTTACAGAGGCCTCAAATTTTAGTTTTATCACTAGTTATTAGTAGCTATGGAAGCCTTATTGTACACTGGTTTTGGAATATCTTTATTCTGCCTAGGGTTAGCTACTGGCGCGATATTAGAAAATAGAATGCTTAAAATACGAGTAGAAGCTAAAACCCAAAGTGAGGAAGTTGTTGAGGAAGTAAAAAAAATAGAACCTCTGCTTATTTCACTTGCTGATCAGATAAAGCGTGATTATGTTAATCACACACCAGTTATATACTCGATACAAGATCCAGATATAACTTTAGAATTACCAAAAGTACAAGAGGAAACATGGCTAAAAAATCAAGAAAATTAGGAAGATTAAGCATTGGCGAGATGAGAAATCTCATCAATAAAAAAGCTGGTATGGAAGTAGCTTTTGACCTGACCAAAGAAAATCCGACACAGGTAAAAGATTGGATTCCAACTGGATCAAGGTGGCTTGACAGTGTTATTTGTAGAGGAAAGCTAGCAGGAATACCAGTCGGCAAGGTTGTTGAAATTGCCGGCCTTGAGGGTTCGGGAAAGTCTTTTATGGCCGCGCAAATTGCTGCAAACGCTCAAAAAATGGGTATTGATGTAGTATACTTTGACGCAGAATCAGCTATCGATCCTGATTTTTTAGCTAGTGCTGGTTGTGATGTCGACAACATTCTTTATTTGCAGCCAACTAGTGTTGAGTATGTGTTGGAAACCATTGAGGAGCTATTAGGATCTAACGACAACAGGATGTTATTTATCTGGGATTCTCTTGCCTTGACACCTTCAGTCAGTGATGTAGAGGGAGATTTCAACCCACAATCTTCAATGGCTGTCAAGCCGCGAATTTTAGCTAAAGGCATGTCTAAACTGACAGTGCCTATCGCTGCTTCGAAATCGACATTTTTAGTGCTCAATCAATTAAAAACTAATATCACTAGCAATGTAGCAGAAGCTATGACAACTCCCTACGTAACTCCGGGCGGCAAAGCAATGCACTATGCTTATTCGCTGCGAATATGGCTTACAAAGAGGAAGGCTAAGGCTAGCTTTATTGTAGATGATAACGGCTTTAGAGTTGGCTCAGAAGTTAAAGTAACTCTCAAGAAAAGCAGGTTTGGCACTGAAGGACGACAGTGTACGTTTAAGATTCTTTGGGGTGGTGATGTCGGTATTAAGGACGAAGAAAGCTGGCTTGAGGCAATTAAGGGCTCTGACAACCTTAAACAATCAGGCGCTTGGTACAGCCTTGTATACAAGGACGGAAGAGAGGAAAAATTTCAAGCTGCCAAATGGCTAGACAAATTAAAAGACGATAAGTTCAAGGATAGAGTGCTTGAAGTAATGGATGAAGACATTATCATGCGTTTTGACAGCAAGCAAGGACGGGCAGAAGATTTTTATGATATTGATCAAGAGGAATAGTTTTTTTGTTACATGAGTACGAAATTTAAAAACCACACTCCTTACGTTGGGACAGTCATAAAGCCTACGAAAAAGATCGAAAGATATTTTAATCTCGCAAAGAATGTGGCTTTTGGAAGTCAGTATGGCAAAATAAGACATGGTGCAATATTAGTCAAGGGCGGGTCTGTTATTAATACCTGTTATAATAAGGATAAGTTTTGTTCTTTTGGTACGCGATTTAGAGATCCAGATAGGGGGTATGCTACAATACATGCTGAGCTTGGTTGCATACTAGGCTTGTCTAGAGCAGTTACGACCGGTGCGGACGTATATGTTTGCCGCGTTAACAAAAAAGGAGAGTTTCGTAATAGTAAGCCTTGTTCTATGTGCCACGAAGCGCTTAAACATGTGGGTGTCAAGAGAGTCTACTACACTGTTGACGATAACAGCATAGAAATGTATAAACTATAAACTACTTAGATTGTGGAGGTTGTCCTATGGAATCATTGAAAAGTGTAGTAAAAGAATATTTAAACGAAACTCTTTGGGAGGCAGAGTGTGTGCTACGCTCTGATCGAAGTAAAAACATTACCATAATTACCGATAATTTACGTGGAGTTTGTGGTATAACAGTTGTAACAATTACTGGGCCAGCACGGTCTATTAGTGAAACGGTAGAGCGAACAGAGCTTAAAGTAAAATTTTTTAGACAAGAGCCAACTGTTGCGCAGCAATTAAAAAAAATGGCTGATGAATCAATAAAAATCGATGGAATATATTCTTTCATACCTAGAAGAGCGACTAAGGTAGTTAGTAGAATATACCGCTAACAAAAAAGGAAAAATAATGTATGGCAGCAAAAGTGCTTTAATTAGTGGTGTAACCGGCCAAGACGGCTCTTATCTTGCAGAGCTACTTTTAAGTAAGGGCTATAAGGTCACTGGAATAAAAAGAAGAACTTCCCTTATAGCTACAGATAGAATTGATCATATATACAACAACCCAAATTTTAAAATGGTTTACGGAAATATGCATGATTCTGCCTCTTTGTACAGAATTATTCATGAAGCACAGCCGACTGAAATTTATAATCTAGCAGCACAATCGCATGTTAGAGTTTCTTTTGAGGTGCCAGAGGAGACGGTAGACTCTGTTGCGATGGGCACATTAAGATTTCTAGAAGCATGTCGTCTTCTAGCACCTGATGCAAGATTTTATCAAGCTTCTTCTTCAGAAATGTTTGGTGATAATCCCTCAGTGCCTCAGGATGAAAATACTAGGATGACCCCAGCCTCACCCTACGCATGCGCCAAATTATTTGGACATAATTTAGTGAGAAATTATAGGATTGGATACGGCATGCATGCTTCTTCTGGTATTTTGTTTAATCACGAGTCGCCTAGACGCGGTGAAACATTTGTCACCAGAAAGATAACAAAAGCTGCAGCTAGAATTAAATTAGGCATGCAGGATAAATTATATTTAGGAAATCTAGACGCAAAGAGAGATTGGGGATTTGCGGGAGATTATGTTGAGGCTATGTGGCTTATGTTGCAACAAGACGAGCCGGATGATTATGTGATAGCCACTGGAGAGACACACACGGTAAAAGAGTTTTTAGAGAGGGTTTTTGAAATTGCTAAATTATCTATCAATAAGCACGTCGAGATTGACGAGAGGCTCTTTAGGCCTCATGAAGTACCAGTGCTGCTGGGAGATCCTACTAAAGCAAAAAATAAATTAAACTGGACTCCGAAGGTATCGTTTCTAGATTTAGTAGAGATGATGTACGAATCAGATTTTAAACTAAATAAGGTAGGTATTTATGTATGATGGTAAGAGAGTTTTAATTATTGATCAATTGAACCTTTTTTTTCGTAATTACATAGTTAATCCTAGCTTGTCAGCGAATGGTGCACCGATCGGTGGCCTTAAGGGTTGCTTTCAGAGCATTCAAAAAATATGCAGAGAGTCAAAGCCAGATTTAATTATTGTTTGCTGGGACGGCGAGGGTGGCTCTGCTAAGCGCAAGCTAATGAAAAAGGATTATAAAGACGGCAGAAAGCCGATTCGATTAAACCGAGGGATTAGAAACATGTCAGAATCCCAGGAGATTGAGAACAAAATCTGGCAACAATCACGTCTGATTGAATATTATAATCAAGTCCCTATAATTCAATTGATGTTTAAAAGCACAGAAGCAGATGATATAATCGCTTATGTTACACAGCTTAAATCACTTGAAAATGCAGAAAAACTAATTGTGTCAAGTGACAAAGACTTCTTTCAGCTCTTAGGCACTAAAACCGTACAGTATAGACCAATTCAAAAAGAGGTTTTAAACGAAAACAAAATTTTGAATAAGTTTAATATCCATCCCGCAAATTTTGCCATGGCAAGAGCCATGGAGGGTGACAAATCAGACAACATTGAGGGGATTGAAGGCCTAGGCCTAAAGACAATTGCTAAGCGCTTCCCCTTTCTAAAACAAAAAAAATCAATTACTTTTGACGAGCTTTTAGGACACTGCAGAGATTCTTTAGAACAATCAAGTGTGAAAGCTTATCAGAAAGTTTTAGAGAACGAAGAAACTTTAAGAAGGAATTATAAGATGATGCAACTTTATGCACCAATTTTAGATCCCGCTATGAAGAAAACAATTCGTGAGACAATTGAGAACCCTGACTTGAGCTTTAATAAGACCGAGTTAATTAAGATGATGTTAAAAGATGGATTTGGAGAAATTAATTTCATTGAACTTTTTCAGCACTTAAACAGAATTTCTATAGACAATCGCTAGAATGTAGCTAATATGTTTATTGGAGGAGAATATGACTAAAGAGCTAAGCTTTTCTAAGTATGGAAAGCAGTTTCAAGAGACTTTGGCGCAGATGATTCTAGAAGATCGTCCTTTCGCAGATCAGATTGAAGAGGTAATAGACACTCAGTTTTTCGAGTTGAGCTATCTTCGCATTTTTGTATCTAGAATATATGATTATCGTAGAAAATATGGTGTGCATCCTACAAAGAAGATTCTAGCCTCAATATTGAGGACGGAACTTGAAAACTTAAATGATTCAGCAAAAAAACAGGTAAGAGACTATTTTGCCAGAATTTGCGTCAAGACGGTACAAGATGGACAATATATCAAAGAGACTAGTTTAGATTTTTGCAAGAAACAAAAACTTAAAGAAGCACTTATGACTTCTGTTGATTTGATACAAAATTCCTCATACGATGAGGTGCGACAAGTGATTGACGTTGCCTTAAATCTAGGAAATGATAATAACTTTGGACACGATTTTATTAGGGATTTTGAATTGCGCTATGAAATTAAAGCTAGAAACCCGGTCTCAACAGGTTGGGAAAAGGTAGATTCTTTAATGAAGAAAGGTCTAGGCTCAGGTGAGCTTGGCGTTGTAATTGCTCCGACTGGAGCTGGAAAATCAATGGTATTAGCTCATTTAGGCTCACAAGCTGTTAAGGCTGGAAAAAACGTAGTGCACTATACACTGGAGCTTTCAGAGGCTGTAACAGGCCAAAGATATGATAGCTGCATCAGTGGTGTACCACTGAATACACTTTTTCATCAAAAAGATGAAGTTCTAGAATTGATCAGTGAGGTTGAGGGCTCTTTGGTGATTAAAGAATACCCAACTAAAACAGCTTCTACCAATACGCTAAGGTCGCACTTAGAAAAATTAAAAAATAAAAATCATAAAATCGATATGATTTTAGTAGATTACGCTGATTTGCTTAGGCCGGTCAGTAATTTTAAAGAGAAACGTAATGAATTAGAGTCTATTTATGAAAACTTAAGAGCTATAGCTCAAGAATACAAATGCCCATTATGGACGGCATCACAGACGAACAGAACAGGATTGAACGCAGAAGTTGTAACTATGGAATCTATTTCAGAAGCTTTTAACAAGTGCTTTGTATCTGACTTTATTTGTTCTATTTCTAGAACCATTAAAGATAAGAATGCTAATACAGGTAGAATGTTTATTGCAAAAAATAGAAATGGGCCCGATGGGCTTGTTTTTCCTATCTTTATGGACACCAGCAACGTTAATATTAAAGTTTTAGCAAAAGTTGATACACCAGTTGTTTCTCCTGCCATGGCGCCCAACGAGTTAGCAACTGCGCTTAGAGATAAGTATAAACAATTTAGAATTGCAAAAAATCAAAAAAATTCAGGAGGAAAAAGCATTGGAGTTACAGAATAAAATTTTATCAGATATTACAGTACACATGAAATACTCTAGGTACATCCCAGAGCTAGAAAGGAGAGAAACTTGGGATGAACTAGTCACTAGAAACAAAAATATGCATATTAAGAAATATCCCGATTTAAGGAACGAAATCGAGGAAGCGTATAATTATGTCTATGAAAGAAAAGTCTTACCATCAATGCGATCCATGCAATTCGGCGGCAAGCCGATTGAAGTGGCACCTAACAGGATATACAACTGTGCTTATATGCCTATCGATAATGTCGCTTCTTTTTCTGAGTGCATGTTTCTCCTTCTCGGTGGCACTGGTGTTGGATTCAGCGTCCAAAGGCATCATGTTGATAAGCTCCCAGAAATTCAGAAGCCAAATTCAAAAAGATCTCGCAGATTTCTTATCGGAGATTCGATCGAAGGATGGGCCGATTCAATAAAAGTTTTAATTCATTCTTACTTTAAAGGTGGCTCAAAAATAAAATTTGATTTTTCTGACATCCGTCTGAAGGGCAGCAGACTAGTTACAAGTGGAGGTAAAGCTCCCGGCCCTCAGCCGCTAAAAGAATGCTTGCTAAAAGTACAGGGCATTTTTGACGAAAAAGAGAATGGAGATAAACTTGAACCTATCGAAGTACATGATATCATTTGTCATATTGCTGATGCTGTTCTTGCCGGGGGGATCCGTAGGGCTGCTCTTATTTCACTTTTTTCCGCGGACGATGAAGAAATGCTCGCAGCAAAAACAGGAAGCTGGTGGGAGACAAATCCACAGCGAGGAAGAGCCAATAATTCAGTCGTCTTAATGAGGCACTTGATGACTCGTGATTTCTTTATGGAGATATGGGAACGAATTAAAGAGTCAGGATCTGGTGAGCCAGGTTTTTATCTTTCCAACGATAAGGACTGGGGCACAAATCCTTGTTGTGAGATCGCGCTAAGGCCGTATCAGTTTTGTAATTTAACTGAAATCAATGTTTCTGATTTAAGCACACAAGAGGAGTACAACCTAAGGGCAAAGGCAGCTGCTTTTATAGGAACCCTGCAAGCTGGCTATACAGATTTTCACTATCTTAGAGATGTTTGGCGTCGCACTACAGAGAAGGATGCTTTGGTAGGAGTCTCTATGACGGGAATTGCTTCCGGTGGTGTGCTGAGCTTAGATATGAAGTCTGCAGCTTCTATCGTACGCAAAGAAAACAAGCGCGTGGCCTCGCTGATAGGAATTAAGCCAGCAGCCAGAACTACTTGTGTAAAGCCGGCTGGCACTACTTCTTTAACTCTTGGTACCTCCAGTGGTATTCACGCGTGGCATAATGAGCACTATATACGACGTCTGCGAGTTGGCAAAAATGAGTCTATTTACACTCATCTAGCCATCCACCACCCCGAGCTTTTAGAGGATGAGTATTTTAGGCCGCACGACACTGCAGTTATTTCAGTGCCACAAAAAGCCCCAGAGGGTGCTATAACGAGATCAGAGAGCGCCTTACAATTGCTTAGGAGAGTTAAGACTGTTACTAGCGAGTGGGTTAACACTGGCCATGGCAGGGGTCAAAACAGCCACAATGTGTCAGCTACTATCTCTATTAAGGATTCCGAATGGGCGGATGTTGGAGATTGGATGTGGGAAAACAGAAACTTTTACAATGGTTTATCAGTCCTGCCCTTCTCTGAGCACACCTACAAACAACCTCCTTTCGAAGATTGTTCTCGCGAGAAATTCCAAGTTCTCTTAGAGTCGCTACAGGAGGTTGATCTTAGCAAAGTTATTGAACTTGAGGATGGAACAAATTTGTCTGGAGAGTTGGCTTGTTCAGGTGGATCATGCGAAATAATTTAACATCTTGCAAAAAGTAACTATAATATATTTGCAAACAAAGGAGCAAACGAGATGAGTGATTTGACTACAAAAGAATATGTTGTTGAGTATATTAAGGCGCTTAAGGCCGTTGAGGATGAAATGGAGCCCTACAAGGAGCACAAGAGGGATTTACGTAAGAACTATGCTCAAAATGGATGGCTTACAAAAGAAGAGATGCGTCAAGCGGTACGAGCATATCGAATGCTCAAGAAGGGTGATGACTTAAACCAATTTACAGATTTCTTTGACCAGCTAACAAAAAAGGTAGGAGTGTCTTAGCATGCTTTACCCCTTAAATAAATATTTGGTGGTGCAGCCCATAGAGGAGAAGAAGACTGAGACTGGTGTTTTGGTGCCTGACAATTTTAAAATTGATGAGAGAAAATTTAAAATGGCTAAAGTCATACAGCCAAACAAAGACTCACTTCTTCTTCCTGGGATGAAAATTATTGTTCCGTCACATATGATAGAAGAGACTAGCTTTTTTGATAAAACATACTATTTAGTATTAGAAAATTATGTCGTAGGTTTCTACGAAGATGAATAAATTAATTAGATATTATGAATTACATAACCGGCTTATTTTTGGTATTAGCTAGCCATTCAGTTGACACTATGATTGCAAATGATTTTGTGAACCCAATAAAAAAGATAACTGTGCAAACAATTACTTATGATGAGATCCATGATCAAGCGGTTTTTAACTGCCCATTTGCAAAACCTTCTACAGAAAAACAAAAAATCATAGAGCAACTAATCGAGGTTGAAAAGAAGCATAATTTACCTCTAGAACTAAGAGGTATGCTATTAGCCGCCGCATGCCATGAGTCTGGCTTTAATAATCAAGCTGACGGTGATCATAAGTTTTCAAAAACAAAAAAACCAATGGCAAAAGGATTATTTCAAATGTGGCCATGGTGGGAGAAAGCTTATAACATTAATAGAAGAAGCGTCGAAGAGGCTGCAGATGCTTATCTAAAGCATGTTAAAAAAATGCTTCCCAAAGTAAAAAAGAAGTGTCGTATTAAAGACAAAAAAAGAACTTGGTTAGCAGCATGGGCCACGGCGATAAGAGCGCCCAAGAAAGAAGGCCGCTGTGGTGAGCGACCTAAATTTACTTACATTCTTAATCGATGGCATAGAAATATCAAGAAAGAAAGAAAAGCTACAGCAGATTGCGCAGGCCAAGATGGATGCGGTTGTTGACTATGATTGGGGAGATGTTGTTATCGGCGCTGATCTGGATGCTGTTAGATTCGCTTACGACAACAAATACCATTTAATTAAGAATCGTTCACCGTATCATCATTCTTATGAAGACATCGAGCAGGAATGGGCTGAGAAAATCTACCAGCTTTATGAGATGACCCTTGTACCCTTTACGGATAAATCGAATAACCTAAGGATATTTCCAGAAAAAAATTTTCTTAAGGTTTTTACAGATCGTAACGTCTTTGTAGTAAAGTATGATAAACTACATGTGTATGACGATGAGAATATTGAGGGGTTCTCACTAGATCGCGAGTTAGTTGGATATCGTGTAATTGACTGGTTTGATTGCCGGGGTCTTTATGACTTAGATTTCGATGAGATAGAGACAAAAGACAAATTTGTTAATAAGATCAAACTTTTTAAGTCTCTACGCATCGATGGTAACCAGAAGTACTTAGATCTGCTATGTGAGTCATTTTTAACCGATAGACAGTTAAAAAACTTTGATTTTAGTGATACAATGGCAAGGTTCAAAGTTGTAGATATGCTCAGGAAACGCGGTGTCGACAATCCTAGAGTGTCTCTTTGGAAGAGGGATGTTTTTCCGGTATACAAATGAAGAAACACTTAGCAGGAATTATTCCAGTATCGGGAGTTAAGACTGACTTCAATATGCCATGGCATGAAAGCCTGATGCCTATCGCTCCAAACTACCTAGCAATTGAGCGTTCAGTACTTGAGTGCGCATATGCTGGTTGCAATACAATATGGATTGTGTGCAATGATGACGTCACTCCCTTGATCAGGTATCAGGTTGGTGAAGTTATTCAAGATCCTGTCTATAATTACAGACATTTTGAGCACAACAAGAAAGATTTTAAACGTCCGATAAGAATATACTATACACCTTTAAACATTAGAGATATAAATAAAAGGGATAATCTGGCTTGGTCAGCGCTGCATGGCGCAAAAATCGCAGATAAAATTTTACGAAATATTAGCTCGCACTTAAAGCCAGATAAATTTTGGATATCTTGGCCGTATGGTTATTGCGATCCCCGCTCTCTACGCGAGGCAAGAAAGGAGATAGATAAAGGCCATCTTATGTTGTCTTACAAAGGGCAGACGGCTAAACACAATTTGCACCTGGGGATGACTCTCGATAAGGAGCAGATTGACCAGCTTATACTTGAATCAAAAACTAGATCAACTGGCATGTGGGTCGACCCAGAAACTAGAAAACAAAGATATTCTTTGAAAGAAAGATTTTCATATAAAAATTTTACTTTACAAGAAGTGTTTGAAACGCTACAATGTTCTAGTTATAGGAAGCTTGAAATTGAGGAGTATTATAACTTAGATAATTGGTCTGATTATTGTCACTTTTTATCTCTTAAACCATCAATTAAAAAGCCAAAAATATTAAATGCCAAAGAATGGAACGGAATTGGTATTGACGAGGAGGTCTAAAATGTTTAAACACTTGAAAGAAAGAAACACAACCTATATACAGCACCTTGTATTTGCAATGAAGGTTAGCTTGATGCTGACTGTCTCATCAACAGCTTTTTTCATACATGCAATATTGCCATTTGTTGAGATTCCTTATAATTTAAATTTAGAATCGATGGCATTATATCTATTTGAAAAAAATAATGAACTTGAAGGTTGACTCTAGATACGGCATGATTATATTGTTGCTGTAACAAGAGAGGACAGTTTGGAAAGAAATATATCTAAAATCCCATTTGTGGGATTGCACGCACATAGTGTTGCTGGTTCAGTTTTTGATGGGTTTGGCTATCCGCAAGACCACATGGATTTTGCGTACAAGAATGGCATGGGCGCCTTAGCGCTCACTGATCACGGAAATATGAATGGCATGTCTTATCAAGTCCTGCATGCCAAAAAGATGAAAGAACAAGGCAAAGACTTTAAGCCTATTTTCGGCGTTGAAGCTTATTTTGTGCCTTCTATCAAGGAGTGGAAGGAGGAATATGAAAGAATTAAAGCAGATAAGAAAAAAGCAAGAAAGATTATTGATGATTCAAATAAAGTTTCTTTTGAAGACGAAAGCGCTTCGAAAAGCAAGACTAAGGAAAAAGTCAACAACAAGGCACATATTGTTTTAGTTGCAATAAACCAAACTGGGCTTAACAATATCTTCAAGATTGTTTCTGATTCTCATCGAGGCGATAACTTTTACACTAAGCCTCGTCTAGATTACAAGATGCTTGAAGAGCATGGGGAGGGTATCATCGCCTCTTCGGCATGCCTAGGCGGAGTCTATGCTAGAAACTTTTGGGACAATCAAGAAGATGGCGAAGAAGCTATCCTTAATGCTATGCGCGAAACAACCAAGCGCATGATGGAGGTGTTGGGCGATCGTTGGTACGGTGAACTTCAATGGAATAACGTACCTAACCAGCACAAGCTCAATCAGTATGTTATCCAAATGCACGAAGAATTTGGAATTGAACTTATCTCAACAGCTGACAGTCACTATCCTAGCCCGGAGGCCTGGAAGGATCGCGAGCTTTACAAGCGCCTAGGCTGGTTGGGCTCGAAACTCCCTGAGTGGGCCAAGACGGAACTTCCAATTGAAGTTGATGAGATGGGGATGGAACTCTACCCAAAGAATGGCGATCAGATGTGGGCTGCTTACAAAAAATATTCTGAGGAATGTGAGTTTGTTTATGATGATGACCTAATTTACGATTCTATTGTGAAAACACATTGGATCGCTAATAATCGCATTGAAGATTTTATGCCCGACGACACAGTTCGCTTACCTGGCTTTGTTGTGCCTGAAGGCGCCTCGGCGGCTGAGACGCTGATCAAAGAATCTATTGGCGGTTTACGCAAGTTTGGTTTTGAGAACAACCAAGAGTATATTGATCGTCTGAAGCATGAGCTGACTGTTATCAACGAGCGTGGGTTTGCAAAATATTTCCTTACCATGAAGGCAATTAGCGATACTGCTAGCAAGTATATGCTTGCTGGTCCAGGGCGCGGCTCTGCTGCTGGCTCACTAGTGGCTTACGTGCTCGGGATTACTCAGGTTGATCCGATTAAATATGGACTTCTATTCAGTCGTTTTCTGCGATCAGATGCAACTGATTATCCAGATATTGATTATGATGTCAGCGATGCCTTTGGTCTCAAGGAGATTCTAGCAGAGGAATGGGGCGAGACTACAGTTGTGCCTATCTCAAACTTCAATACATTACAGCTGCGCTCTCTTATCAAAGATATCAGTAAGCTTTATGATATCCCCTTCAAGGAGGTTAACGCCGTCACTAGCAGGATGGTTCGTGAGGCGACTCCAAAAGCAAAGGCAGATCGTGGAATTCGAGCTGGTATGTACACGCCAAACTTTGAAGAAGTTATGAAATATTCAGAGTCTCTTATTTCATTTTTGGAAAAGTACCCAGATGTCAAAACACACGTTCAAGCGCTAGTTGGGCAAGTACGCTCTACTAGTCGTCATGCTGGTGGCGTTGTAATCGGCGAAGATTTAGACAGACATATGCCACTGATTTGTTCTCGCGGTGTCGTTCAGACTCCATGGTCAGAAGGTCAGAATGTGCGCCATCTAGAGCCGCTTGGGCACATCAAGTTTGATCTCTTGGGTCTCTCAACGCTTGAGATGATAGAATCTGCCATTGGACATGTTCTCAAGAGACATTTTGGTGTTGAAAACCCAACATTTGCAGATATTAAAGATTATTACGATAAGACATTACATCCTGACAATATTGATTTGAATGATCAAAAGGTTTACAAGAACATCTTTCACAAAGGTAAATTTGCAGGTGTCTTTCAGTTCACTAACACTGGTGCTCAAAAGCTTAGCATAAAATCAAAACCAACAGATATTATTGATATTTCTGCGATTACATCTATTTATCGTCCAGGCCCACTAAGTGCGGGTGTTGATAAACTTTATGTAAAAGCGAAAAGAAGCGGAGATACTTTTTATCATAACGATATTATCGAGGAAGTAACTAAAGAAACTTACGGTTTTCTTATTTTCCAAGAGCAGATTGCATTATTGGCGCACAAGCTGGGTGATAGCATTACTCTGGAGGAGGGAAACAAACTAAGAAAGCTCCTTACAAAGAAAGGAACAGGGAAAGGTAATGAAGAAAAGACTAGTATTAGAGATAGATTCATCAAGGGTTGCGTTGGCAAGCGGATGGATAAGAAAGACGCAGAGGACCTATGGCAAAAGTTTGAATATTTTTCTGGATATGGCTTTAATAAGTCTCATGCTGTTTCTTATTCTATCTTATCATACCAATGTGCTTGGCTCTTAAATTATTTCCCAGAGTGCTGGACTGCTGCCTTTTTAGACAAAGAGCCAGAATCTAAGAAAGAAGCTGCAATTGCGATCGCACAGAAGATGGGCTTTTACATTGAGAGCATCAATATCAACACCTCTAATCGCCACTGGGAGATTGGCGACGACGGTGTAACTTTGATCCAACCTTTTAGTTCTATTAAGGGCCTAGGTGATAAAGCAATCGATCAAATTTTGGCCAATAGACCATTTGAGAAAATTGAAGATATCTTGTTTAATGAAAGCATCACTCATGCAAAACTAAACAAGAAAGCTTTGGATGTGCTGTGTCGCTCCGGAGCGATGGACTGTATTATTGATGAGAGATTTAATGGCTGCAAGCACTTTTGGATGGCTTGTATTCAAGACAAACCAAAGAATGAGAAAAAGCTTCTGGAAAATATTAAGCTATACTCGCCTGAGGAAGACTTCACTCGCGAGGAAAAGATCGAGTACGTTTCGGACCTAACTGGAATGTTTCCATTTGATCTTGTGCTTACTAGGCAAATAAGAGAATCTATCGATCGTCATTGTGTTCCGGCTCTTGGAAACTGGGATAAGGATCTCGGGGTTGCTTGGTTCATCCCTAGAGAAGTCATACAAAAAAGAACTAAAAACGACAAACCATACTGGATTGTTAAAGTAATTGATGAGACATCAACAACCACTGCGATTAAATGTTGGGGCATCAAAGATGATGATCAAATTTATATCAACAGGCCTTATGCAGCTAAGTTGCAGCATAGTGAAGAGTGGGGTTTTAGCACTAGGTCTATTCGACACACATTTAAATTACTAGGATAAAATTATGAAAAATAAATTTAAGCATAATGCGGATGGTACAACACATATTTTCTTAGAAAAAAAGAATGGGTACCAACCCGGAAAATATGTGGCTGTTATTGACACCGATGATTGGCATAAAGTGAAAGATTATCGTTGGCGCGTCGATATCAAAAAGCCGCGCGGCAACAGCACGCGCCCACAGGGACCATATGTACAAACTAGCATCCTACATCCAGACGGAACTTTGATTGAAAGAACCGATCAGAATGGCAAGCGACCAAGACAAACAGGTTTATTGCTGCATCATTTAATCATGGGCAAGCCCGGGCAAAAAATGATGTATGACCACATAAACCATAATGGCTTAGATAACAGGAAAGAAAATTTAAGACAAGTAACTCATGCACAAAACATGAGAAATTCAAGAAAGCGGGCAACTAAAAGTACATCAAAATACAAGGGCGTCTGTTGGCTTAGCAGGGAAAAAAGATGGCTCTCATCAATAAATCTGGAAGGCAAGACAAAGATACTTGGTTATTTTAGCTGCGAGATTTGCGCTGCAGCAGCTTATGACAGGCAAGCGCTTGAATCGCATGGCGAGTTTGCAAAACTGAACGGCACCGAGCCTTGCGCTTCTTGGGTGGGGTGTAAAAAAACCAGAGCAGGCAGGAGAAAAAATAAATAATGGGAAGTTTAAAAAGAAAGATGCAGCGCAATAAAATGAAGAAATTTAAAAAAGACTTCAAAAAAAGATTAAAGCAGCAAATGATGATGTTTGACAAGCTGGAAGATGAGTGTGCTGCCTGTGAAAAACCTTTTGACAAAAAATCAAAAGAACACGCTTCAACTTGGAAGGTTGTTGTGCGAGAGGAAGAGCAAGTTGTAAGATTATATTGTCCTGATTGTTGGGGCAAAGCAAATAAAGTTATAAAGGAGATAGAAAATGATCTTAGAATTCACGAAGAGAGTAGATGCGAAAGCACCGGAGAGAGCGAATCCGAGTGACGCTGGTTTAGATGTATTTTACTGTCCATCTGACCCAGACATCTCGGCTGTAAAAATTGAGCCTGGAGATAATATGATGCTTGGCACTGGATTGAAATTTGGCATCCCACATGGATACATGCTACAAGCTTGTAATCGTGGAAGCATGGGTGCAAAGAGATCTTTAATTGTGGGTGCTCATATTATTGATAGCGGATACGACGGAGAAGTGTTTATTGATCTGCACAACATTGGTAGTGAAACGCAATTTATTGAGAAAGGTGCAAAAATAGCTCAATTAATTCTTGTACCAGTGGTGCATTTTAGGATTAGGGAGGTTGACGATGGTCTACTATATGGCGAGGACATCACTATTTCAAATAGAGGCGCAGGGGCACTGGGCAGCACTGATCAAAACAGTCAATTGTCTTTTGAAGAAACACCCAAAAAGTTTCAATCTATTAAAGAGTATATCCCAAACGGTTTTTAGGAGGCTATCGTGAAACAAACATATTCTTTTGATGATGTACTACTTGTACCTAAAAAAAGTGCAATTCGGTCAAGAAGCGAAGTTGATATCTCTTCTGAGCTATTTGGGTATAAACTTAGATTGCCGTTGATTGCATCTCCCATGGATACTGTATCTGGATCAAGAATGGCCAAGGCTCTCAGCAAGGAGGGTGCCATGGCGGTTCTGCATCGATATAACACAATCGATGAACAACAGCAGCTAGCTTTTTATGTGAAAGAGGATGCCGCAAATGCAAAAATTGCAGCTGCAGTGGGCATGTCTGGTGATTACCTGGAGAGGTCGGCTGCTTTATGGAGCGCTGGGGTTGATGTACTGTGCATCGACGTCGCGCATGGGCACCATGAGATGATGGAACGTTGTCTTAAAACTTTAAAGGATGTTTATGGTGATAAGGTGCATCTAATGGCCGGTAATGTTGCAACTCTAGAGGCCTTTGAAGACCTGTCAGAGTGGGGTGCAGATTCAATTCGTGTGGGCATTGGAGGAGGCTCTATTTGTTCGACTAGAATCGTTACTGGCCATGGCGTGCCAACTTTTCAAAGTATTTTAGATTGTGCTAAGACTAGTTATGACACAAAAATTATCGCCGATGGCGGTATAAAAACAACAGGTGACATGGTCAAGGCGCTAGCAGCCGGAGCCGATTTTGTTATGGTTGGCTCTATGCTAGCTGGAACCGATGAGACACCTGGGAAGGTGTTGTCTGGTGCAAAAGGCGAGAAATACAAAGAGTACAGAGGTATGGCATCGAAAGAAGCCCAACGCGACTGGCGTGGTAAGTCATCCACTCCAGAAGGCGTCGCAGCTGTGGTACCTTATAAAGGGTCCGTTAAGGATATCCTTCAAGATATCGATGGTGGCATTCGCAGTGGCTTGTCTTATACAGGCGTGCGAAGCATTAAAGAACTTCAAAGTAGAAGAGATTTCATCCTACAATCAAGTGCAGCACAGCTAGAAAGCAATACACATATTTTGTGGAGGGATAGATGAAGGACCCAACTGCACCACCCTCAAACGATAGGAAGAAGATGATGTTTTACGATTCATCTGACAGGCAAGCTAGACTAAAAATAAGATGCACACACGACGGCATCACTCAGTCACAGTTTTTTAGGATGATGATAAGCGGATATATTGATAATGACGATTTAATATACCAGTTTATAAAAGAATACAAACAACGCTGTGGTATGCAAGGTCAACAAAAAATCAACAAAATTGAAGGCTTAAGAAAACACTCAAAACAAACAGAAAAAAAGTTTGCCTTAAAGGGTGAAGAGATAGAGGATATATTTGATGTTATTGAGATGGAGACAGGACTATGAAGAAGTGCTTGCAAACCTGTAAGGATATTGGAACTACTTGTCCTATAACTGAATGTCGATATTGGATAGATTTTCCAAAAGATTTAAATTGTACTTTCGAGACCATTGATAATAATGGGGCTCTAACATTAAGAGAGGCTTCTGAGCGCTTGGGCATAAGTTATGTTAGAGTGAAACAAATTGAAGACCAAGCGCTAAAAAAAATTAGTCTTTTATTAAAAGATATAGCTATTTAATTTGTATCGTGAGATGCGTCTAAGGAGTCAGTAAATGAAAAAGCAGCTATTAAACGAAAAACAAATTCGCAAAATGATGAAATTTGCGAACATCAGTGCACTTAGTGATAGTTTTATCACAAAGCTAAACGAAAACGAAATTTTAGATGAAATGGGTGCAGCTCACGCTGGTATGCCCGCTGCAGCGCCTGTTGATCCTGAATTGGCCGGCATTGTTAACCAGATGGAAGAAGATATCTATAGTGAAGAACAATTGCAAGAGCAGCTAGATGACCTTGGCCTAGGCGACGAAGAAGAAGGCGGAGAAGATTTGGATGCTGCGGGCGGCGATGAAGGTGATGAGCCTTTGGCCAGCGCTGTAACCGCTCTTAAGGCCCTTAAGATTGGACTTGAGGAGCTTGACCCTGAAGCCGCTGCAGCTATTCAGCTTGACGTTGAGAGCGAAGAAGGCGAAGAAGATGACGCCGGCGCCGAAGACATGGACATGGATATGATGGATATGGGCGACGAGGCTGGTGATGAAGGTGGCGATCTTGGTGGTGGTGATCTCGGCGGCTTAGAAGCTGCAGCTGGTGACGAAGAAGAACTTGAAGAGTCAAATATACAACTCTATGAGCGAAAGCTTTCCCCAGAGAGAAGGCAGAAGCAAATTGTTTCTGAAGTCACACGCCGCGTTGCACGTCGTCTTTTGAACGCTAAGCGACGATTGCAATAGTAAGGTAATATAAAGTTGTTTTAAGCAGGTCCTTGTGGCCTGCTTTTTTTTTATTAAATTTAAAGGAGTTAGCATGAAAAAATACAACAAAAGACGTTTTAACGATGAAGGCGAGAAAGATGATGCATCAGAGGGGCAAGATGCGGTTGACTTAATGTCTGTTTTGAGCCTACCAGAGAAGCCAGAACTGCGCCTGACCGGAGTCTATGGCAGCATTGAAGAAGAGAAGTGTTCAGAAACAATCTATGGTCTTCACGCGCTTCATTTGACAGGTAGAAAAGAAACTTTAATTGATCCTGAAGACGAGGAAAAAGGATATTTAGTCTCCTATGAGCCAATTGATTTTGTTGTTTCTACTTATGGCGGGTTAGCTACTGAGATGTTCGCGGTTTACGATACAATCAGGGGCATGAGAGATTTAACTCCTATTCATACTTGTGGTATAGGCAAGGTCATGTCAGCTGGCGTACTTTTATTGGCTGCCGGCACCAAGGGTGAGCGACGTATCGGAAAATACTGCAGAGTAATGATTCATGGTGTGGTTGCTGGTTCACACGGTCACATAGCTGATGTTGAAAATGAGTTTGCAGAGACCAAGTTTACCCAGAAAATGTATGTAAAAGCGCTAGCCGAAGAAACAAACATGACTGAAAAACAAATTAAAAAAATGATTGATAGAAAAACTAATGTTTATATTGATGCTGAGGAAGCAGTAAAATTGGGCATTGCAGATATTATTTTCTAATTATATAGAGGTGGTTACATGAATAAAGATGAGTTGAATTTTGTTGTAGAAAGATATTTTAGCCCGGGCATCAGCTTAGATTCTCTTTTTGAAGCTGTTGGGCATGCGTTAGATAGTAATCTTCAGAAATCTCTTTTGTTAGAGCAGATGGACGGCGCCTCGATGACTCTTGCGGCAATTCCGGACATATCTGTTACAGAATTAGGGTGGACTGATGTGCGGACGGTAGGCAACCAAGAGATCGACGGTCCTGCGAGAACTCAATTGCTACAGTTCTTAGCTAATATTCCGGGCGCGGATCTTAAACAAAAACTTCAATCTATTTCCGATTTCTACGACGATCCAGATGCTGCTGGGCTTGACTCACCTAACTTGGGCGACAGGATAGCAAATGTTCTTTCTTATTTGGTTTTCTACAAGACTCTGACAAAGGTCATTTCCAATTTTAACGCTGCATCTGCCGGCTTTAACTTTGAGGCTTTTTTAGCTGTATTGCTCGAAGGCCAACAGATCGCCGCCAATACTGGCACCATCGCAGATTTTATTACCAAAGATAACACTCCTGTCAGCTTAAAACTATATTCTGAAAAGTCTGTTGTTGTTGGTGGAAGCTTTAGCGATCTTGTCGGCGACTTAACAGAGCCAAAATTTGGTCATGACTTCATGCAATACATAGTTGTCATGAAATCTTTTGAGGACGAAAAGCAAGGCCTCGACGTCAAGGGCGATTTAAAGTTTTTTAAATTTAATTTTACTCTAGAGAACGTTGTCGACATTGTCGCTAGGTCTATGGATAAATCTGTAAAATGCATTGAGATACCAAATGAATTTATTCGAAGGATCAGAGGCGGAGAGACAGATTATGATTTTAGTGAGACTTTGCCTGCGCAGGAAAACTTATCCACAGAAGTACTGGAGTCTAAATTTATTGAAGAGTTTAAAGAGATCGTCAACAATCCAATGGTTAGATATGGCAAGAGAGTTGATTTAGATTTGTCAGAAGAGCAGATAAGTCAATTCTTTACGGGCCCATGCGATTGGGCTAACAACGATAAACTGTTTAAGCCTGTAAAGCTAGGCGAGGATAGACGTGTTGCACGCGGCCGTAGCCCCATACAAATTGGCAATCCTGATTTGCATGCGGCAGTTGAGACAATGTTTGGTGAGATTGGATACGATGATTTACAAAAATGGGCCATCAAAAAAGCTGTGTCATCTGCAACTGATGCGGTCAACACAGAGTACTCAGCCAAGACATTGAGATCTCAACGCGCTGAGATGCTATCTGGTGGAGGCGTCTTCGCGGATCCTAGAACTTCTGCAGAGTTTTATAATAGCCTCACTGACCCAGAGATAAAAAAACGCGCCCTTTTGAATATGAGAGGAAGGTTGAGCAACTTACAATTCGATCTAAACAGAGGGCAGGTATATAATATTTCTGAGAATATTGGAGAAATTAAGATTGGCGCGGTATACGTCCAGGCCATGCTAGATAAAATAACAGCAGATCTTAACGAGAGTATTTTTTCCCTCTTTCAAAGCGTTAAAGCTATTCAGGAGGGCACCTACGCTTTCATGGCCGGCGGGTTGAAAGATGATGCAGAGGCTAGTAAGGCAATCAAAGCTTCAAACGACGTCGCAGCCAAGACTTCAGCCCTAGCTCCAGGCGCTGGAGAGGCAGCTGCCCCAGCCACAGCGCCACAGGCTCAAAGTCCAAGCCCGGCGCCGGTAAACTACGGAAGAGTCGGGCAGGGCAAGAAGTTCAAGCCTTTTACCTTTCCAGAGGAATAATTTAAAATAAATTTAAATTTGTTCTTGATTTAATTTATAATGTTTTTACTGTATATTCAGAGAGGTATATATGCAGAAAATATACGCTGATGGCTTAGAGCTGCAGCAAAAAATAATGAGCGGTGTGAACAAGTTGGCTGATAACGTGGCAGCTACATTAGGCCCGAAAGGACGCAATGTAATTCTCCACAAAGATGGAGCGCGACCCATAATAACAAAAGATGGCGTCACTGTGGCTAATTTTACAGATTTTGAGGATCCAGTTGAGAACACAGCAGCACAGATTTTAAAGCAAGCAGCTGCACAGACTAATGTTAACGCAGGCGATGGGACAACTACCTCTACGGTCTTAGCGAGAGACATACTAAGAAATACACAAAAGTATCTAGTTGCTGGTTCATCACCCGTTGAAATTAAAAAGGGCATGGACAAAGCAGTTGCGCAGGTCGTCACCAAGATCATGGACATGGCACAGCCGGTAGAAACTTTGCAGGATATCGAGCATGTTGCAACAGTCTCAGCGAATGGAGATGTTGAGATTGGTGCGCTTATTTCTGCAGCAGTTGACAAAGCTGGCCATGAAGGCTCGATTTTGATTGAGGCTGCAAAGTCAGTTGAGACTAGTCTAGATTTGGTTGAGGGGTTTAGATTTAATTCAGGCTATTTCTCACAAACATTTGTTACTAATGAAAGGAAAAACTCTATTGAATATGAAGATCTTATTTTGCTAGTTACTGACTATAAAATTGAAAGCGTTAAGAGTATAATGCCAATCTTAGAGCTAGCTGCTAGGGAATCAAAGCCATTGGTTATCGTAGCCGAACAAGTCGAGGGCCAAGCTCTAGCGGCACTTATTATGAATACAGTTCGCGGGAATATGAAGATTGCCGCAGTGAAGGCTCCAGGATATGGCGAAGAACGCTCGAACACTATGAAAGACTTGTGTCTGGCGACTGGGGCAACTTTTTTCTCTAGAGCATCAGGACGTCAGCTGGAGGATGCTCAGTTGGCTGATTTTGGTGTCGCCAAGAAGATTGAAGTGCTTAAAAACCACACAACTATTATGGGTGGCTTGGCTGACTGGGAAAAAATCGATGCCAAGATTGACTCTCTTAAGAGCGAAATAAAACAGACCGATGACATCGAGGAGTGTGCTAAAATTCAAAGTAGAATTAGCCGGCTTTCTAGTGGTATAGCAGTAATCAAAGTTGGCGGTACAACTGAGATAGAAATGATAGAGAAAAAGCACAGGATTGAGGATGCCTTGGAGGCTGTTAACTCCGCACAAGAATCAGGCATTGTTTCTGGTGGTGGCACGACTTTGCTTAAATGCCGAGATTTTAAAATAGAGCCCGATAACGAAGACCAAGATATCGGAGCAAATATTATACGCAAATCTCTAGAAGCGCCCATAAGACAGATGGCACTAAATTCAGGTGACAGCGCTGATCTTATTATAAATGATATTGTTAGAAGCGAAGACGATGGAAGCGGCTGGGACTTTAAAAAAGGTACGTTGGTGGAGATGCTTAGCGAGGGAATAATTGATCCTGCGAAAGTAACTGTTGTCGCGTTGCAGAATGCAGTTTCAGTGTCATCTACACTTTTAACAACAAGTAACGCAATATTGGAGGTGAACAAATGAAAGTAAAAGTTACTAGCACACATGACATTGCTGAAATACCTGAATTAGTTGATGGCATGGTTTCAGGATGTAAGGCAGACTTGAGGAAGTTAGCTGGGCAAATTAATGTCGATTTGGACGATGTGTCGACGACGATTAAAAACCTGGAAGAGGCAGCTGCTAGAGTTTCTGTGCTTGAAAGCAAAATAGTAGACATCATAAATATCGCCACCGGATGGTACAAAGCAGTTAACGAAGAGGTCGCAGAGGAAAGTGTAATTTCTAATGCGGGGACAGAACAAGATGCCTGATGTTTTTAATATTGGCGATTTAGTTTATATACCTTCTGAGGTTACTATTTTTAATGAAAAAAATACGTTAAAACTTACGCGCCCGGTTAATCTGTTAATAACAGGCAAAAGAAATGGGTTTTATGAAGTTTTTTATAACAGTAAGACCTGGAAGGTAGAAGAGAACAATGTATACAAAACAGGATAAAAATGATTGAATTTACGGAAATATTTCAAGGACCAGTCGTATATGACGAGCAGCTTGAGGAGAACGTAGCTACCTATGAGTTACGAGCTGTCTATATTAACCCGTCGTATATCATCACGGCTAAAGATAATAGTGCTTTATACAACACCGCCCAGAAAGGCGAATTGGTTTTTGGCCTGAGCAAGGAAGTGCCCTATACTAATATGGTTGTTGATTACGGAAATCGTGTTTCCAACATCAATGTTGTTGGGGACTTGCAAGATATAATAAAAAAGATAGGTGTTCAAACATGAATTATGTTGTATTTATACGTGATAGCTGCCCGTATTGCACAATGGCCATTGATTTGCTGAATGAAAAAGGGTTGCAATATAAAGTTGTTAAATTTGAGAGGGATCAATTAGAACTACTAAGCGAGATGAAGAAAGCTTACGATTGGAAAACAGTACCCATGATCTTCTCTCGCAACGGCCAAGATATTAAATTGATAGGCGGATATACTGACTTGCAAAAGTGGCTTTCCGGTGACTGAAGAAAAAAAGCCAGCAATATTGGCAATGCCGAAGAGCTATGTTGATGAAATTCTAGAAGAAACTGAAGAGCAAAAATTAATTTCTCTAGATTTGATAAAAGATATGACGAGTGAAGCCAGCTTGGCAGTTTCTAGCCATGTTGCTATGCCTATTGTGGCGCAGCTGATATGGCTAAATTATTCTATAATTCAGAGTATTAATGTTGAGATAAAGGATCCAATTTATCATACCAATGAGGATACAGGAGAAGAGGAATATATTTTTGCAGAAAGAACGATACATGATTTACAGAGTCTCATGTTAGCTAGATATTATGCAGTCAGTGAACTTATGCGTCTATCTCATTCGGTTAGCTTGCATTAATTTAAAATATTTTTTTAATTAGAGTGTTGACTTAGGCTTTTTTGTTCTTATTGTTTTTAAGATGGTGCTTTATGGCCATCGAACATAACTTGCTATAAAAGGAGAAAATTGTTATGACTACACTTACTACTTACAGACCGAGCCTATTAGGGCGCAGCGTATTTGAGGATATTTTTGATTCTATGTTGGATTTTCCACAGTTAATGCAGAGAACAACGCAGGGATATCCCGTTGCCGATATCTACAAAGCTGAAGATGGCGCTACTGTCATGGAGTTCGCTTTAGCAGGATTCGAAAAAGAGAACCTTCATGTCGAAATTATTCCTGAAAAGAGAGAAATTCATGTTAGTGCGGACTCACATGGTGACGAGGAACAGAATAGTTTTAAATCAAGGCGGATTGCTCGACGAGCTTTTCATAAAACTTTTGTTAACTATGACAGCGATTTGGATCTGGCCAGCGCCAAGGCTAGCTATGATAACGGATTGTTGCGAATCAGTTTACCGGCCAAGCCGGAATCTAAAGCGATTAATGTTAACATTACTTAATTAAAAGCGTTTACCCCTCCAGACTCATAGTTATTAGTATATGATGTGGGTCTGGAGGGCTCTTAACAGATGTCTTATACTTATGTGACAGATAAAAAAGCACTCATTAAGGCATGTAGACCATGCCCTTCAAAGGCAGAAGGAATCCACCTAGGCAATCGCCTTTTGGAGGTCTTAGCTGAAGGTGATGGCGTCGGCCTCGCAGCCAATCAGATTGGTATCGATAGCGCCGTTTGTGTTGTAAAAGTAGCAAAGCCTATTGTGCTTATCAACCCAAAGATAGTAGGAAAATTTGGAAAAAGTTTTTTCCAAGAGGGTTGTCTTTCGTTTCCTGGGGACTATGTTTTAACTGAGAGATGGACAGATATCGTGGTTAAGGATGATAACCATGTAAATCAACTATACTTCTCTTTTGAACATAACGCACTAGAGTGTGTGTGCGTTCAACATGAAATTGATCATTTAAATGGTATAACCATGTTTGATCGAGCCGTAGACAAGGAGATATTCAATGGCTAGAATTTATGGCATGTCGAGATCGACATCTTACAACAAAAAGAAGACAGTGCAGGGGTCTGGCACTTACACAAAAAAGTCTCATTCTGGAGGCGAGACCCACTATGAAAATAAGCGCGCGGGATCCACTCCTAGCGCTCGTCACAGACGCAAGAAGCCTTACAGAGGACAGGGCAGATGAAGGGCAAGGAGCCTAGGCCTTATGCGCCGTTACCTATCTATGCTCCACCTCCGGTGCCACCTGAGGATGATTGGAGCAAACCCAAAGACTGGCCAGATAACCGGCCACCTGAAGAAAAAGAAGAGAAAAGAGTTATCATAATCGATTTATAGGAGAGCGAAGTATGAGAGTGTACGTTCCTGATAAAAGAGAGAACGTCTTAAGTGAGGTTCTTAAAGATCTCTATATGCTTAAGAAGGCAATTGATTACCAGACTGGAACTGCTGATGGCAGAATGAGTATGGTCGATTCAATTAGAGATAAACTGAAAACCATATTAAGTGAAGAAGAAAAAAACAAAAAGGAGTAAGAATGAAGTATGTAATTTTATTGGTTTTATTTATGGCCACGGCTGCGCCATATTGTGTAGACAACAAAACAACCGTAGGTGATATTGCTAAAGATGTTTCAAGCACAACTAATATTGTTATTGACGAGGTGCAAAATAAAGCATCTAAGCAAGGATGGTAATTTTTTTACTTTTCTAAAAAAATAACTATATTTATGTTTCATAATTTAAAAGGAGAATATTATGAAACTTTTTTTTACAGCTTTAGTGCTAATGATTTCAGGTGTGTCTGGTTGTAGTTCAGTTGACTCTGCAGTTTCAGAGGAGGTTGAGTATGAAGTGACTGTTGAGGATATCATGGTTGAAGATTTAGAGAGCGAAGATGTTTCTCTTGACGAGACTGATGTTGTTCCTACAGTGGAAGAGGACACAGAGGAAAACCTTGACTCTGAGGAGACACCTGAGATCAGCGAAGAGGATGAGCCGGGATTGGATGAGGATCCAACAAGTTTTGAGAATAATCCCGTACCCGATTCATCTTTCTTCTTACCGCAAATCCCGTAAGGGTAGGGGCTTCGGCCCCTTTATTTTTGGCCGAGTGGTGGAATTGGCATACACAACAGACTTAAAATCTGTCGCCCGTTTGGGCTTGCGGGTTCGAGTCCCGCCTCGGCTACCATTTTTTTGGGCTCTTAGCTCAGTTGGTTAGAGCCCCCCGCTCATAACGGGGTAGTCCTCGGTTCAAGTCCGAGAGAGCCCACCAATACAAAATCTTTGGAGATAGATTATGAAAATTAGAAAATACTTTAAAAGAAAATTTAATCACAACAACACAGAGGCGTCTGCTGAAGTGTTGCTGGCCACATTGATTTTATCAGGATGGTTCATGTCGTTGATGGTTTATCTCATGGTTAATTAATACATGCGCCCGTAGCTCAGCTGGATAGAGCATCGGCCTTCTAAGCCGAGGGTCACAGGTTCGAATCCTGTCGGGCGTGCCAAACAAAGGAGAAAAAGTGAAAGATAACCTTTATTATAGAGCAGCAATTACACACTTCCAGTCTAAAGCTGACGAGGCGCGCGCAGTATTAGACACTTATTTTAATAATTCAGTGGGTATTGGAGAGCATTCTAAGTTGCTGGATGAAATAACGCATTGGACAAAAGTATTGTCAGAGGCCGAAGAGTGTTTGACAACACTAGAGAGTTACCCGGAGGACTCGAATGAGTAGTTTTAAGAAAGACATAGAAAAAATGGAGCGATTTACATTAGTTTTTGCTGCTGTGAGCGCCTCTGCGATGTTTGGTTACATCTTATTTATGTTCTGGAAATTCTAATCTAATTACTTTCCTTACTATTTACTATGAGGTGAAAGTAGGAGACTTAGTTAAATTGAATATCCATTCACACTTTACCGGCGGTATAAATGATATTATCGGAATACCTTTCCATGCGATTGGAATAATTCTTCAGAGTAAATGTGACGTTTACAGTGTTATGTTTCCTACTGTTGGAGATAGGATAATAAGCTTTATGGCTCAGGATTTAGAAGTTGTGAGTGAGAGTAAATGAAAGATTTTGATCCAGCTTTAAAGTTTTTTATGCTTGACATGCTGTTGATCGTTGTTATGGTATTGGCATACCACGCGTGTTATTAATATGAAAGGCAATAAGTTAATATATTCCAATTACAAAAAAGATCGCATCAAAGGCTATAGAAAACTGCTTAAGGAGCAGGATAAAAATTATCAGCCTCCCAAAAAGATAGCGCTTGGCATTGTAGAAGCCATGGCCGCTCAAGGTTACGATATTAAAGTAGAGCAAGCAATTGCCTACATGAAGTCTTCTTACGCGGTTTTTGATCGTAATTACTACGAGAGTTCTCGTTAAATCTTTAGTATAGGTACTATTTATTATCGATGTATTTACCATTAACAGGACATACAAGAGATAAAAAAAGAGGTATCAATATGAAAGTTAGCGCAGTTACTTCGCAGGTTGTATCACCTTCACGACCCGGGCAAGGCGTGCAATCACAAAATCAAGAAGTAAATAATGAACAAAGAAATAAACGTCCCACCCAACAGGATCAAGATTCTGCTGTCAGTGAAAAGTTTAATTGCCATAATTCTAAATCTAACATGAGTACAGAAGATTTTTTGAAGCTGCACAATAGCAGCGCAGAGGATCTAGCTGAGGCTGTAAAAGATGTTATGGCCTTAAAAGTCATGGAAAAGACTTTGGAAGTTATTGATAAGATAGTATCGGATTGACTGATGGAAGTAGGCGACCTAGTAACAGACAAAACAATGCCCGGGTCGCAAGGTATTATTGTTGAGGTTAAGTCGTCGAGAAATAAGTCATCTTGTACAACTTATACAACTTACCTAGTACATTGGTTCGACACTGAATTTAAATCAACTCATGGTCCTTCACAGCTACAGTTGATTACATAGAAGATTAACAAAAAAATAACTATTTATTACTATGAAGATGCAAAAGTTTTTCGAAAGCTGGAAGAAGTTTGAATCTGGTATACTCATGGAGAATATTCTTAACGAAGTTTCCTATGAGTTTGCTGAACATGTTGAAGACTGGCTGGCTGATAATGGAGGCGAGCTTAACCTCCCATTCAATGACCTTTTCGACGGCAAGACACGTATCGTCATACCATTAGGCCGCACGATACAGCCGGGCTCAAAAATATATCGTCTAATTAGATGGCTGGAAGAACAGGGCTATGAAGTAGACTTTGGATCTGGATTAGCAACAAAAGAGTTTGAAAGTTTTACAGGCAACCCAAACGACCCTAACACCAAGAAGATAATGCGTAAGAAGCAGCAGAAGATTGGTAAAGTTTTGCAACGAGCTGCAGCGCTAAACAAAAGAATTGACGACAGTAGGCAAGAAGCCAACGCAGCGCGCCGAGAGTTTTTTGAGAGACGAAGAGCACAAGCCGATCCCGGCGTCCTCGACGACCTTAGTAACGACCCAGACTACAAGAAAGCCTCCGAAGAGGTGGAAAAGGCGCAGATAGATTACAAGAAGCATTTTAAGTATGAAACTTATGGCGATACCTTGTATGAGTTTGTCGAGTTTTGGAATAAAGATTCAAGGTATTTTCGTGAGAACCCAGAAGAGATGATGACTGATTACTCGGTTATTATTTCTCGCCATCCAGTCGACGTATTGAGAATGTCTGACCACAGAAACATAAGCTCTTGCCACTCAGAGGGCAATTCGCATTTTCACTGTGCGGTGAAGGAAGCCAAAGGCGCAGGGTCCGTTGCTTATATAATCGAGACTGCGGACTTAGAACAGGTTGATCTAGAGGACAATGAAATATTTGAGGACGATGATCGTGGAGTCGACGGCATCGAGCCAGTCGGAAGAGTAAGGCTTCGGAGGTTCGACAAGGTCGGAACCTTTACATCTGACAATAAGTATTCTCTTCTAATGCCTGAAAAAAGAATCTACGGCCAAGACATGCCAGGGTTTTATGAGGCCATTAGAGATTGGGCACTGGAATCCCAGAAAGATAAGTGGTCCGAGGCTCTAGTGCATGATGTTGAAGCCGAGACCGATGAAAACCCTGACCCTATGAAGATGGATCCTGACTACCTCAGGGATTTCGTGCTCAAAGGTGGGAGCTACCAGGATACAAATCCAAGGCGCCTGTTTACTGCCGCCTTCGAGGATTATGGTGGTGAAGGTTTTGAGTATGCAGAAGGCGGTGCCTGGCAAGACAGGGAAGAAGAAGAGGAGCGCATGGTTGGCGGTATCGATGCCTTAATCGAGGTAATCGACCAGCGCGTATATGAATTGGAGAGCGCCGCCGAGCGCCATGCCGGTACCGTTGACGACGGCGGTGTATACGTCAGAAGTTTTTCATACGAAGTTATAGATCCAGACACCGGTATGGAATGGACTCAGGACAGTTCCTACGAGTGGGCTGAAGCTGGAGGCGACGAAGAAGGTCAGAGCGGCCCGGTGATTCAGGCCACTGCTGAATGTATTATAAGAGCCATGCTCAACGGCCCCAATGCAGAGGATTTTCCGTCAGATTGGAGGTCACTGCAGCCACTAGCAAACGACATAAGAGATCAAGTCGACTTCTACGCTGACCACAGCAGTTATAGTCACGAGCTATCTGACTACGAACTAGAAGAAGATTCAATGGAGGATTATGTAGAGTTTATCGCCAGGTTTGATTTCTATGGCGGCGCTGACGACTTTGAGCACTTCTGCGACCAACTTGCTGAAGATGAAAAAAGTTTAAGCGAGTATAGGGATGAGATGATTTCAGTGCTGCAGCAAAGCGGTTTCGCAAAGCCAACCTTCACTGATCTTCTCCGCAAAGATGTAGAGGAGGAGAGGCAGAACTTCTCAAAGTTCATTCTTCGCCCAGACAATACTGGAGGCTATACGCTCACTTATCCAATGCACGGCGATCCGCTACTACCAGATGATCTCGACAAGGAGGACCAAGTAGTGGTGCAGATCCCAGCAGGAAGGATGCCGACAAAAGAAATACTGCATGGAGAGTTTGGTGACGTAAGAAACACAGGTAATTTCCGAGTCAAGTCTTATATTTCACCAAAGTTTACTCGTCAAGTAATCAGAAACATGGCAAAGTTATTTGCCCAGGCCCACATGTCTGCGAAGAAGCAGCTTAGACTTCCACTTCAAGAACAAGAAGAGCAGGCTAAACAAGTTACTGCTCAGGATATTGAAGATTATATCGCGATGGGCTTTACTCTTGCGCTAGCGGACGTAGATTATGAGAGAGCATCGGGAACGAAGAGTTCATACAAAGAATATACTCCCCCGACCGGTGTGCCAAGAAAAACTGTTCTCGCCATTGTGCGCTTTGCACTCGACGATGAGCCACACCACGGGTTTACGATACAGGAAACAGAAGAACTATTTAAGGCTGCACTGAATTTTGTAAAGATGCTGGACGAGGACATTTCTTTGCTCACTCAGGAAGTTTCAGGAGTTTTGCAGACACTATCGCCAAAGCAAGAGAGCGGATATGCAAAACTTGGTATGTATATTAAACAGTTTTTGAAAAGTATTGATGAAATGGTACATAAGATAGACCAAGAGATTTTTCAAGTCGCGAGAGAGTGGGGAACTGATCCTGAGAAGAAAGAGCGGCTAAATCTTGCTAGACTAGCTCATGGTGAGTTCCAACTGCCAGATAAGCACACAACTAGCGGTGAAGGTAGGATGCAGTGGTACTACGGGCATCTAGGTACAGCATTTGAGACGACACCAATGTCTCAGTTTATGGACGACCGCGTAGAGATAGTCAGAGGCTTTAGAACTATCGGGCGCTTTGTCAGGTCGATGGACAGTCCAGATAAGTGGAGTGAGCTTACGCCTGAAAAGCATAAAGAGATATATGACCGGATATACAAGCTAACTGATGAGTATGGCAGACTTCAAACTGTTGAGGAGTTGAGCAGACTGTTTGAGATGGCTCCACGCCTTGCAGGTATAGTTAGCGAAGAAGTTAAGCGATTTTTTTCCAGATAGTTTTTTACTCGCTCACGTATGTTAGTATGTTGTGATCATGGCCCCGTAGTTCAACGGTTAGAACACCGGCCTTTCAAGCCAGTAATAGGGGTTCGATTCCCCTCGGGGCTACCACCATATTAGGAGTAAGTATGAAGTATGTACAAGCCACAATCTGTGTGGTTGTTTTAATAAGTTTTTTGTTCGGCGGACGTACATCATGTGTGAGAGATCTTAACACAGGTTTCCTAAAGTGTGACTACACAAAGTTAATTGCCATGGCGGTTAGGTAGGATGTATACACTTAAAGTAGGAGATTTGCTTGAGTTCGAAGGAAGGTTTGGCTTTGTCACAAAGGTAAGGCACAAGTCTTTTCAATATTTTATTTGCTCCAATCCAAATGATAGCGGTGCATTCTTTGACTTGAAAAAAGAATACCTATACAAGCACATCGATTCGGGTGAATGCAAGCACCACCTTATCGGTAATACAACAAAATATAGAAGGAAGAGAAAGTGATTAAATACGCTAAATATATGATATTATTATTTTTTATGCTGCTGTCTTCAGGATGTTATGTTCGATATCCATCAGTTGGCGTTTCTCGCGATATCACTGTTCAGGTTCAGAAACGCCCACGTTATCATTACGTCGACAAGCGTGTCTGCAAGCAGTTTCATGATCGTCAGCGGTGCCGAATCGTTAGAGTGAGAGTTATTGTTGAGTAAAACTTTACTATTCTATCCTAGTTACTATGATTAGGGTGAGACATCAACACGGAGGAAATCGATGGCTTATATGACTGACGAAAACGGCAACTACAAGCGCACTGTTCGCTGTGGATATTGTTACGAAAAGGGACACAACAAGTCCTCTTGCCCAGAACTTCGCAAGCACCTACGTGATACTATTGCAAGCGCCACGGCTGCCGTCAAAAGGAATGTTTGGGAGTCTCCCTGGGTTGAACGCTCTACGAAGCGTCGACTTGAAGAAGCAACCAAACAACTTCACAAACTTGAAGGCAAGGGAAAGACCCGAAAGTGTGGCTTCTGTGGTGATTTTGGCCACACCCGTCGCACGTGCCAAAAGCGTAAAGACAAGACTGCTGAGATGCTCAAGCAGACTCTTAATATCCGTGAGCGTGTGCGTGATGTCCTGCAAGATATTGGCTGTGCTCCAGGCGCTCTTGTCAATGTTTCGGTGCGAGACGATAGATTCCCTGACGGTGTGCTCGGTGTGATCACATCAGTTAGTCTCAAAGAAGTATATCACGCCAATGTTTATGACGGTAGCCAATGGGCTCCAAGCTATAAGCACAACGTCAGAGTTAAACTTCTTCAGACTTGTAAGGATTGGTATGGCACTGAGTATGATGAGGTCAGCGCTTTGATGCCCATAGAGGCATTTAACATCGACAACCATGAGTTGCACGAGCGATATATCGCCGCAATGAAGGATAAAGACAACCTTACTACCGTCGTATCTCCGATTGGCTGTGATGAAAGCGCTTTCGACTCTAATGACTTTGATGATAAGCTAGTCTCTAAGTGGGTGGTTGAAAATATAGTTGACCCTAGGTAAGTCGTTACTATATATATAGTGAGTATGTGTCGGGCCACAAGAATAGTGGTGGGTTAAGGGTGGGTTTTTTGGATACTTGGTATCTTTACGTTTTACTTTGTGCTGATGGTACTTATTATACGGGTATAACAAAGGATACAAAACGTAGGCTGCATGAGCATAACAAAACGAAGAGAGGTGCTAAATACACTCGCACCAGAAGACCCGTTCAACTCGTGCATGTTGAAAGATTCTCTCTACATGGAGAAGCCTTACGCGCTGAGAGAAGATTCAAACGTCTTACGAAAAAGAAAAAAGAGGAAGTCATCAATGTCACCACACAAAACTAACGAACCAAAAGTAGGCGATATTATTGGATGTTCTGACGGTGACGTTGGTGTCGTAGTGTCGACCTATCATCGCTATGGCGAAGAGGGAGAGCTTATGGTCGAAATAGTCTGGAGCAGCGGTCGGACACTTACCGACCCTTGGAACTCAAAGGACTTTAGCAAGGACAACAATATGTTTCACATTATGAGTAGAGCGTGAAAGTAGGCGACCTTGTTCAAGTTTTACCTGCAAGATTTGGTCACTATATTATCATAGGTAGAACAAAGATGGATGAGGATTACGTCGGACGAGCAGTATATTGGGACTTAGCTCCACTTCCTGACACACCATTTGATCACGGTGGTCCAATGGATGAGAAATATATTGAGGTTGTAAGTGAAGCCCGGTGACATAGTTTCTGTTTTATACGAGACAAAGCGTTACTATATTGTATTAGAGAAGCTACCAAGAGAGAATGTTCCTTTTGGTGAGCAGACATACAGATTGCTTGGTTTAAAAGATGGAGTGGAAAGAAGTGTCAGATATTCAGAGGTCAGAATCATTAGCGAAGCCGAGAGTCGGTGACTTAGTTAAGTTTCGAGGCAACTCCATGCGATTTCAAGGCATTGTTTTGAGTCTTGAAACTTTACCCGAAGGCCCACACCCCTCACAACCTGAACGTGAGGTTGCTTTTATTGAATGGGCTAATGCTCATACACCACGCGGCATGTACCAAATCCATTTGCTAGAGGTTGTCAATGAAGTTAGTTAGGGATAAAATCCCCGATATTATTAGGGAAGATGGCAAAGAGTGTAAGTATCACGTAGCTAAACACAATGAGTACAAGACACGCTTGTACGAGAAGATGCGTGAGGAGCTTGACGAGTTTATCAACACGCCATCCTACGAGGAAGCTGCTGATATTTATGAGGTATTTTCCTCAATCTGCGCCTTGCACGACATGACGATGTTTCAGGTTGAAGTCGCAGCAGTGGGCAAGCGAAACGAGCGCGGTAGTTTTAGGGACAGAATCGTATTGGAAGAAGTTATTGAGTAATGAAAGTCGGTGACTTAGTAAAAAACATTCACGGCCTTTACCCTGCGAATCTGGGGATTATAGTAGAGGTGATGCCGCCGCAACTAAAAAACCTTGCGGCTTGTCCCTACAAGGTACATTGGTTTGATGGATACGAGCCCGCTTGGATGAGGGCCGATTGGTTGGAGATATTCAGTGGATAACAAAAGAATAGAGTGTGCTGATGGATTCAGTATGAGTGTGCAGGCTAGTAGCTTTAACTATTGTGAACCAAGAGTGGACAATGCTCAGGTTTATACTGAAGCCGAGGTAGGCTTTCCCAGTGCTTACGAGTCTCTACTGGCTCCTTACGCTGAAGATAGTGAAAACTACACCAAGACTGTTTACGGGTGGGTGCCCGCTCAGGTCATCATTGATGTATGTGCCAAGCACGGCGGCATCGTGGCAGGAGACTTGCCTAACGGCATTGTTTATCTAAAAGCATAGTCAAAGTTCTTTACTCCTCACAATCCGTACCTATGGTTTAGACATGAAAGTAGGCGACTTGGTTAAATGGACACACCCAAAGTTTCCGTCGATAGGTATTATTATTGAGCTTTTCAGCTATCGCCAGGAGGCTAATATCTGCTGGCTCGATGACGATGATGACACCGATGGGCTTTACCCTTTGAACCACGAGTATTTGGAGTTGCTAAGTGAAAGTCGGTGACTTGGTTGAGCATACAGTTTTTAAGGCCCAACGTGGTGGTATCATTGTAAGTATAGGACCACGTAGAAGTGGTACGTGCGATGTTCTGTGGCCAGACCGTGACGAGACATACACAGAGTCTTTTTTTCTCTTGAGGCTGGTAAGTGAAAGTCGGTGATTTAGTGGTTCGCAATAACCACGCGCCAGAGCTAATGGGCAATGGTGTTGTACTAGACGTTTACGAAAGCGATGACCTCATAGTTTACTATGAGGTTCAGTGGTTAAGCGGCCTTGAGCCGGAGCCTATGTGGTATGGCGAGCACGAACTAAAGGTTATCAGTGAAGGTCGGTGATGTCGTCGTCCTCAAAGAGGATTGGCGAATAAAAGATGTTTACTATGGCCTAGGCGTTATTATATCTATTGTAGACTACCCTGAAGAAGGGTTTACTTCCCACAAAGTGGTGTGGAGTGACACAGAGTTTTCATTTCACGCAACACAAGAACTGGAGTTAATCAGTGAAGCATGAACTAACAGAAGAGATTGAGAATATACTTGTCGAGCAGTGCAAAGCTCGATGCCTCGATGACGAAGAGGATTTTAAAGCAGTCATGGAGGTCATTGAAGGCGCAATCGAGGAGTGGGTTGACAATCGTTGTCCCGGATGCAGATAGTGAAAGTCGGTGATTTAGTTAAAGTAAAAACGAAACACCATGGCACAAAACTAGGTGTGCTGGTAAAGGCACTCAGGCTGCGCGATGCCCACTGGCAGGTAAAAATGTTTAACCATCCCAATGACATATACGCGGTTCCGAACGACTTGGAGGTTATCAGTGAAAGTCGGTGATTTAGTTAAAGTAAAGGGAAGGCCAGAGTATGGCGCTGGCAAGATTATCAGATTTTATGCTAACCAGGGTACTATTTTAGTCGAGTTTCCCAAAGAGGAAGCCATGATTTACTGTGACTATTCACAGGTAGAAAACCATGAAAGTCGGTGATTTAGTTAGTGTAAGAACAAAGCACCATGGCACAAAGCTGGGTGTGCTAGTTGAGAG
>CEVZ01062868.1_pt1 | contig 34534 bp, 30 predicted proteins | sample 361371 | NCBI WGS metagenome assembly CEVZ01 (sample SAMEA2620217, study PRJEB7988) | marine metagenome | isolation source: saline water (ENVO:00002010), including
ATCGAAATGCCACCAATACCAACATTTAAAGTTGAAACCCCAGACGGTCGTATTTTCCTAAAAATCTTCCCACCACAAATACCCAATGAGACAATTAGTGAAGCATTTGTATTAAATGTCCAAACATTTGACGTAAATCTTTACAACCATTTTCTCAAAACATTCCAACAGCCAGATGATGCCTCAAACTTCAAAATTAATTTTGATGGTCTAGGCATACCGATGCAAGTAGAAGGCTGGGATGAGAACCCTTGGGAAGGGATCGAGATTATTGACCTTGAAGCTTTCGAAGACCCTTATGAAGCTAATTTGGAACTTCGCGTTCCTCTATTGCCAGTAAACAAGAATGGCGAGACAAACATTTTATTTAATTGGCAGAAAGATCAGAAAAGTGAACGCGGCTGGTCAAACTATTTCGAAGTAAAAAATGGTGTTCCCACTCCGGTATCAGAAAATGAAGTTCCTGAACAAATAAAGCAACTGGAATATGAAACTCTCCGACATCCGACTAGTCTCATGAGCCATGAAAACGTTACAGATCAATGGTTTGATTCAAGCTGTTTTACTTGTGTAGACGCGACGGGATGCGACGCTACCAAGTATCAAACTCTTTTAGATGACGGAAGTCGCATAACCTACCGCTGGTATCGCTTTATGGATCAACCAGCGTTTGATCATTTGAGTATCGAATATCCTGAAAAATATTCAGATGACTCCCTTAACGAACTTCAGAAAGTGGTCGAAGCAATTCATCGAGAATGGGGGAGCGATCATAAGTTAATTGAACGTCCGATTGTATTCGACAACAAAAACCTTGCAGAAGTTGACCACGGTTTGATCGTTGAACCTCCACCAGGAAAGGAAATCGGTTGGGTTCCAATAGTTCTTGAAGTTGAACTTCCAGATGGAATCTGGCAGGAAGAAATCGATGCTCCAAGATGGAAAGAAGGAAAGTTTTATCCACGGTAAAAATTTCCTTTCCGTGAAAGGTTTTGATAAAAGAGGACATGTATAGGTAGTGCCCAAGCAAAACAGAGTTGAAACAAGCATTGAGGATAGCCCTGAGTTTCGCAGGGAAAGGTTCCGCGTTCTTTACAACGACCTTTACGACGATCTCTGGCGTTATGTCCAAAGACGTTGCATCAACACTGAAGAAGCCCGAGACACTTTAAGTGAAGTTTTTCTCGTGGCATGGAGAAGACTCGAAGACGTACCAGTCGGCAAGGAAGCCAGATTATGGCTTTTTGGTGTAGCTAGAAATCTTGTTAAAACAAGTTGGCGGAAACGCAAACGAAGCAGTGATTTAGTCGATCGCATAGGTAACGAAATTTCGATAAAAAGTTCAACACATGAAGAACTGGACAACTCGGGTGTTCTAAAGATCATTAAAGCACTTCAGTTTCTAAGCGAAAACGATCAAGAAATTCTGCGACTGGTTGCCTGGGAAGATCTCTCGCACAAAGAAATTTCTGTAGTACTCGGATGCAGCGAAAATGCTGTAGCGATAAGAATCCGTCGAGCACGTGTCCGTTTAATGAAGGTCATGCAAACCGAGAAATCATTTTCAGAAATTAAGAATCTTCAGGAAATCGCTGAAAGGTTCTCTCCCGAAACGACAAGTAGTTGTTAGAGGTACAGAAAGACAGACAATGGACAGCGAAAATCCAATAGATGACTTAAAAAAAATCGTTCCATTTGAGGGAGGACCAGATGATTCACAAGAGGAATCCGAAATACGAGATTCACTCCTTGAGTCCATAATTGTTGCAGATCCGAAGCTATCTCCTATACAGAAAACCCTAAGAAGTTTGGCAGGAAAACCACTATGGAGAAGAACTGGATTTGTGGTTCCATCTTTTACAGTTCTAGTCGCAATGAGCTTTCTTGTTTTCTCAACTGTAACTTCCCCTTCAGCTTTCGCAGAGGTAAGCCAAGCAACAGAAAATTCAGTTAACGCCAGATCTGGGGTCTCTACAACTCTTTTTGAAATAGTTGATCTACAAACTGAAAATGTCAAATATTCCGAGGAAACGGTTTTCCGTTTTGAAGGAGACAGTTATTCTCTTGTCCATCCTGATTTTGAAATCCGCGGTGTTGCCGGCTCGGAATACATAAAAAAAGGTAACCAGTGGACTATCAATGAAACTTTACGAAATACAGGAGTCAGGTCAGTGCAGAGAAACTCTGAAAAATTCAAAGACTTCCATAAGGGTGGTAAAGATTTCAGAAAAATCTCATCAAAAGCAGGAAATATAAAATTCAGAGGGAAGATTCCTGCTAACAGAATTTTTGGGATCAGAGAAGTAGGTATGGTCCCACAGGTAGTTGAACCTGTCAGGAAGTCTCTTATAGACCAATTGCATCAGGCTTCAGCTGATTTCACAGTCGTTGAAGGAGTGCTAACTGAGATACTTCTAGAAACAAACGTCGATTTCCCAGACCGTGAACCTCATCTGGTTCGAATTAAGGTAGCTTTTGCCGAACATGGAAAACCACAAAATATAACTACTCCCGAAATCAACGAAAGTTTTGTTCCTCAAAATGAGAGCGGCCTGAGCTCCTATCTGCAAGCAAAGATGACTCTCGATGACCTTGAAAAAAGGCGACCGAATTTATGTTCAAAACCAGCGGTTAAAGATTTAGGAAGATTTGAGATGATGTCTTGGTTTGAAAATCATTTCGACTGTCTGAAAAATGCAGGTGAAGCAGAGGCATCTGAGGCGTTCAGAAAAATGGTTCGCGAGCGTTTTCAAGGTTTTTACAAAGACTAATAATCAACCATTAGATTCCAAGAAATCTTTCATAAAATTGCTTAATATCTCGACACTCTCAATAGGCATAGCGTTATAGAGGCTAGTTCTAACACCTCCTACACTTCGGTGGCCTTTGAGGTTTATTAGATCAAGAGCCGTAGCTTCTTCAATAAATTTGTTTTCAAGAGTTTCATCGGGAAGATGGAAAATTATGTTCATCATTGACCTGCTGCCAGTTGCAACAGGTGATGAATACCAGCCGTCACTGTTATCAATCACCTCATAAATAAGACTAGATCGGATTTCGGCACGCCTTTCAAATTCCGTCAAGCCACCATTTTCCTCCATCCAGTCGAGAACCTTTCCCATTACATAAATCGGGAACATAGGTGGGGTGTTTCCCAATGAGTCATTTTTGTCATGGAATTGATAATCCAAATAAGTGGGAAGATTTCGCCCGTGTTTGCCGAGACTTTCACGACGGACAATCACGATTGCGAGACCGGCAGGTCCAAGGTTCTTTTGAGCGCCCCCGTATACAAGATCGAATTTGCCCCAATCAATGCTTCTACTTAGAAAATCTGAACTCATATCCGCCACCATGGGAATATCTACATCAGGGAATTGCTCAAAACGAATACCCCCGATGGTTTCATTGCTCGTAATGTGGAGCCATTTCGTATCATGCTGGATGCTGATTTCACCAGTCTCCGGAGTTTTAGTGAAATCAGATTCTTGCCCCGTCCAAGCTTCATACACGTTCGCTACTTTTGAAGCATCTTCTAGGGATTTCTGACCCCACACTCCTGTATTCACATAGCCAGCGATTTCATCTTCAGTTAAAAGGTTCATAGCCGATTGGGCGAATTGAAGTGTTGCTCCACCTTGCAAGAAAAGAACTGCGAAGTCGTCGGGCAGATTAGTCAGTCTTCTAAAAGACGACAGAGCATTTTGGTGAATCTTTTCATAGGAAGGACCGCGATGACTGTCTTCTATAATCGACATTCCATTATCAGCAAAATCTAGAAACTCACCTTGTGTTTCTTCTAAAACTTCCAAAGGAAGCGTGCATGGTCCAGCACTAAAATTGTGGACTCTTTTCATTTATACTCCTATTGAACAAAAATGAGTTTTCAGTTACCTCCAAGCTACCTTCCAAAAAGTAACTGAGGGTTAATTCCCGAAAACTAACCTTCTTAAATCCCCACCAACTACTCCGCTAGTTCGATTTTCAGATTCTTTTATTATCGCCGCTTCAACGGTCTCAGGTTCACTAACTCCTATTGGAATAATTTCGTAAGAGGAACGATCAACCCACGTTGGCACATAACCTGCATCAGTCACACCAACACTTCCATCTGGAAGATCAGAAATATTGAACCACACAATCATCCCATCTTGCGTGGACTTCGGGCATTGCGAACAGAGTCTCCGTTCGTCACCAGGTTGGTTCGATAGAAAATTACCCATTCCGGCGACGGCGTATTTATTTGAGATTTTCATAACAGGCTGTATCACATGTGCACCATGTCCGACTATCAGATCAATTGAATCTGAAGAAAGAAGCTGGTTTATGATTTCTTTTTGTGAAGTGGAAATTTCTGATGAATACGCTTGCCCCCAATGGAGACTTAAAACAACAAATTCCGCACCATCAGACACCGCCTTTTCAGCGTCATCAATAATTTCTTGCACATCGAGGTGGTTAACTAGCCATGGAGGATCGACGGGAAGGGTTGCACCACCACAATTTCCATCAACACCACAGTTCATCAGGTCCGTATATGAGAAATGAGCCACTGAAATTCCCCCTGGATTGAAAATAGAAGGAGTTGTTCTTCCGGGTTTAGTGGAACCTCCATTGCTTTTAACTCCAGAAGATTCCAGATGACCTATTGTTGCCTCTAACCCATTTATGCCATTGTCTAAAAGGTGGTTAGAAGCAATTGAGCACCCTTCGTAGCCTGCAGATTTTATTGCATCTGCAAGTTCATAAGGGACCTGAAATGTTGGATAATACTTAAGGACGCTGTTATCAGGAGACAGAGGGGTTTCTAGATGACAGATAGCAAGATCGGCTCCGCTAATGATAGGTGCAACTCTTTTGAACATAGGAGAGAAGTCGAAGCCGACCGAACCATACGAGTTAGCTGTATCTGCTACAAATTCGTGTATTAATAACTCCCCAGTAGCAACAAAGGTAAAACTTCTAACAACCTGATTGTTCTCAAGTGTCGAGGACGTGGTTGGTAGCAGTTCGCTCGAAGGGTCTGATGAGGTGTTCGTTGTTTCATTTTCTTCCAAAGTGGAATCTGGTAGTTGAATTGAAACTTTGTTCGAATCATCGTCAGTCATCGAAAAAACAAAAATTGTTATGAACGCCAGAATTGCTAATTGCGTTAATCGCCAAGCGACCTGTCTTTCACGATCTGACGGGTTTTCGGTCATAATGCATCTCTTAGAATAGGGACTCCAGATTGTACGTTTTTGTTGCTGTTGTTTTCCCTAGCGAGTTGACCGTTAACCATTACATGGGTAATTCCAATAGATTCTTGAGCAGGATTAGATACATCTGCACGATCGGATATCTTCTCAGGGTCAAAAATAGTTATATCTGCAACGGCTCCAGGTTGTATTCGTCCACGGTTTCGCATAGCAGAGCTGGATTTTGCGAGCAGGAGGGAAGGGAGGATTGTAATCCTGCCTAAAGCGTCAGGAAGTGTAAGAACTTTTTGTTCACGCACGTAAGTTCCTAAGAAGCGACTGAAACAACCAGCTGAACGTGGATGATTGTTGTGAGGTTTTTCAAGAATAGAGTCCGAACCGATTAACACCCAAGGGGCAGAGAGTGCTTCTGTGATATCTTCTTCAGACATGGCGAATGCTGCAACCAATTTGTTGTTTTTTCGCGCTATAGAAAAAGTCTCTTCAGTCATCCGCTCAGGTTTTCCGACCTCTTGCAGATCTTCGAAAGAAATACCGAATTTTTTCTGAAAGTTATCAAACCGTGCACTCCCAGCGTAAGTGGCCCAAAATGTGTAAGGATACACACAAGCAGTGATGGCATGCCCCTCATCTCTAGCACGTTGTATCTGGCTAATAGCTTCACGCATTCTTCCCGTGCCGCCTGTTGAATTCAGATGTTCTATATGAACAGAACAGCCCGTTTCACGGGCAACCTCAAGTGCTTCATTTATAGCACTTTCTTGCGAGCCGAAATCCTTGTCATAGGAATGTCTTAGATGGAGACACAAAGGGACGTCATATTTTGCTGCTAAATGCCCATGATCTATGATCTCTGATTTTTTCAAATCTACTGTATATTCAGGTTGCTGGTGAATTCCTATTGCTCCTGCCTGCAGATCTTGTTCAGCTCTCTCAAGGAGAAATCTTCTTTGTTCCTCAGAGGTTTTTTGTATTCCAACTCCTAAAATTTTTCTGTGTTGATAGTGGTCCACAGCCCCTCCATAGTTAACGGGTGGACTGTGGGTTTGAGTTTTTTCAATAAATTTCTGCATAGGGTTGTCTATCCCGTGCATGCAAAGATTTGAAGTGACTCCATCTGCGATTTTGTACCATTCGCCGTATCCGTTGGTCGGATATGAGAGTACATCAATGAATCCAGGAGAGACCACTAGTCCAGTCGCATCGATTATTGAGCTTCCTTTTAAAGGATTGGCGCTTATGAGCTTAATTGAGTCTCCATCTATACCTATGTTGGCGATCGCGTCATAACCGCTTTCGGGATCTATTACTCGGCCTCCGGAAATCACTTTTTCAAAAACGGTTTCGATTTCATTTGAAAGTCCAGAATCGCTTAAAGAGGTAGTTGTGCTAGGGGAAGTTGTAGACGTAGCAGGAAATGAAACTTTTTCAGCAGTATTTTGGGTTATTTCTGCACCCGTAGCTTTACCTGGGAGTTTCCTTAGCAACGCAGAAGCAGCTGCCCCGAAACCCACAGTTAATATAAAGCCTCTTCTACCGAACTTCTTCGAGGAGTTGTTGTCTTCGGTTTGTTCGGATGAATTTTCATTATCCATATGTTTGACGTTACTTGAGCATCTTGTTTTAGATATGACAACTAAGGAAAATCTCATGTGCACAGAAGTAATGATGCGAACTGGCTAATTTATTAGTATGAGCGAAGCATTGAAGATATTTGTATGAAAAACCTTCGAGTAAAAATCATTTTGCCAATAGTTTTTTTGATTATCTCAGCTGTAGCCATATCTCTGGTCATATCAGATGAGAAAGTAATTACTGTGAGCGTTACGTCTAAACCAGTTGAGATCTTAGAACCTGTAATAAAAACCAAAGTTGATACAAAAAACTCGATTAGTTCCTATAGAGGTCTCGGTGCATGGGTTGATTCTTTTGACGCAGACCCAAATTATCTCCGCGGTTCTTCTACAGCGCTTAAACCAGACGCAATTGAAATGTCAGAAAACAAAATACGGACACTGTTTCTACAAGGTTCGAGAAGTGAAGATCGTTCTAATCAATTGATATCCGACCCCTGGTATCTTGCGAAGTTTCTTTTAAACGCTCATGCAAACGGTTTAGACGTAGTCGCATGGTATTTGCCAAAATGGAATGAAGACGGGGAAGACCTTAAGAGGCTCCTAGCTCTAGCAGAATTTGAAGTTCTCGGTCACAGATTCGATGGACTAGCGGTAGACATTGAATGGAATAATGACGACCTTGAACACCAAGAACGTAGTTCACGGTTGGTGGAACTGTCCAAAAGCCTTAGAGAGAATTTGAAGGACAGAGTGCTAGGTGCGATAGTGATGCCACCTGTTGTGACTGATGTTATAAATCCGGATTTTTGGCCAAGTTTTCCATGGGAAGAGCTTGCAACTGTGTATGACGTTTGGTTGCCAATGAATTACTGGTCATTTCGAACACAAGAACATGCTGATTCCAATTATTACAACAGCGAAAATATAAGGCTGTTGAGAAAAAATCTTAAAGATCCCAATGCGTTAGTCCACGCTATAGGTGGCGTGGGTATAGCTGACGGAAGTGCCTTGCCCGATCCAGGCGAACCTTTGGCTACTGTCGATGACCTTGACGGTTTCGTTTTTTCTATTGTTACAACAAAAGCTATTGGTGGTTCTATCTATGATTGGGTTACTACTGGACCGTTAGCCAGAGATCAACTCGCTGAGAATTTCACAGTCATTTATCCAGATCTATATAACGAAAATTAGATTTTTAGCCTTTAAATCGTTACTTTTTGTAGGAAATTTCTATTAATTCAAAAACCTAGTGTCCTATCGCTTTTGCTCCTCTACGATGGAATGCCCTAATGACTTAATTTAAATTCTCGTTTTTGCGGACAGGGGATTGACTAGAGGGGGGCTAGTGGCTAGTCGAGGAAAAGCAACTGCGACATCTGCCTTTGGTTCAGGCCGACGTGAAAGCCATGACTCAACGGCCTTTTACAGTAGATTCACCTCACCTTTTATTTCAAGAGATGAAACCGTAAATTCAGTAAGAGATCTGGGTGATGGTTGCATTCATGGAGATTCCCGCGACATGCACCACATTCCTGACTCATCTGTTGCACTCGTTGTTACTTCACCGCCATATTTTGTTGGCAAGGAATATGAAATTGCTATAACAGCTGAACATTCAACTGGAATCCCAGAGTCTTATCTTGAATACTTGGAAATGTTGCATGATGTTTTTGCCGAGTGCGTAAGAGTGCTCGAACCTGGCGGCCGCATCGCTGTAAATGTAGCTAATCTCGGGCGGCGTCCTTACCGGAGCCTTTCAAGTGACATTATTAGAATTTTGCAAGATGAGCTTGGATTACTGCTAAGAGGAGAAGTTGTTTGGCAAAAAGCTGAAGGTGCAACTGGTTCGGTAGCATGGGGGTCTTTTCGCAGCGCATCCAATCCAGTTCTACGAGACGTGACAGAAAGAGTGGTAATAGCCAGTAAGGGCAGATTTGACCGCGCCCGAAACGTTAAGCAACGTTCAAAAGAGGATCTACCTCACGAAAACACTGTCACAACAGACGAATTCATGGAAGCTACGTTGGACTTATGGCGTATAGATGCTGAGCAAGCAACCAGAGTGGGACACCCTGCTCCATTTCCAGTTGAGCTACCGCGCAGATTGATTGATCTCTACTCTTTCAAAGATGACCTTATTTTGGATCCATTTTTGGGCTCAGGATCAACACTAGTAGCAGCCATGAGAGCTGGAAGAAGGGGAGTCGGCTACGACACAGAAGGTGGATACATAGATCTAGCACGCGAAAGAATTGAATTAGAGAGAATACGTTTAGAGGAAAACCAAAACTATTGGCGACGTAGAGACCTTGCAGGCTCTTCCATTGAACAGAACAACTTGTTTGATGAGACAGCAGCTAGAGACGCAACTCTTTCGAAAGCTACAGCAAGCGGAAAAAAAGCTTCTGATATTGCTAATGGGCATCTAGTAGACGCAGGTTTTGAAATAGTAAAAACAAAGGTCAATAGGCGAGATTTGGGAGTCAATTTCCCCTTCTTGGTCACAGACAAGAAGGAAGGAAGACAGTGGTATGTGGAAGTTGCAGGATCATTTACCAGCAGCAGAGCAGGAATGAGAAGACCTGACATTCTTTGGAAAACTATAGGGCGTGCACATGTATTAGCGAGTTCGGATAATGAGAATGGAAAAAACCAGTTAATAGTACTCACACCTCAAATTCCGAAACCTAAAAGTGAAGGAGACCGTGCATTGAGAGCGGTTTGTGGTTCAGGACTGTTTGATGTCATAGAAATGTTCAACACTGACGCCCAGAGACGGCTTGAATACTATGCTCGAACTTCACCCGATCGGCCACTTGCAGGTTTTTGGACAGAAGAAGAAATAGAGAAGAACTTCACTTAGAGTCATTGGTTGTTGAAATCAACCTCGAAAATCTTAGGCCAAAGTTTTCCTGAGATTAGAAAATTATTACTATCAGGCATTCGAGCTACACCGTTTAAAACTGCTCCAGAATTCAAACTGTCTCTGTTTATGGGAAGTTTGGATAAATCCAGAACATCTGTTACGAAACCTGTCGATAAGTCAATTCCAACTATTTGATCCGTTTGCCAAACGTTCGCCCAGACTTTTCCACCGTCACATTCAAGTTCATTCAAGTTATGGATCTTTTCACCTTTCAAAGTGACATGAATCGAATCAATTATCTCAAAAGTTTCGGGATCCCTGAAAAATAGCGAGTCAGACCCATCGGACATCACCAGACGTTTATCACCTGAAAGGCAGATACCCCAACCCTGACCTTCGTACTCCCAGATGTCGACAAGTTCTAAAGGGTCAAGTTCCCACACAAGTGCCTTCCCAGATTTCCACGTCAATTGAAGAATTCGATTCTTGTCTAGAAAAGTGATACCTTCACCAAACAAATTTGGATCTAGCATTTCTGATTCTAGAATTACCCCGGACTTGAGAGATATTTCTCTTATAGATGACTCTCCGAAGAGTCCAGTACTTTCGAATAGACGTTCGTTGGAAAACTCGAGCCCCTGCGTGAAGGCGCTAGCGTCGTGTGGATATTCCGCAATTACACGAGGCTGTGAGTACTTCACATCAGTCGATAATTCTTTTTCGCTACTGCACCCAGACATTAGGGATAAAAGGAAAAGGAAGATCAAAAAAAATAAACGATAAGTGAAATTCAAATTTTTTCTTTCTGTCTCTGATACTTTCTATCCTTATGAGGGTGTAAACCCTAATTGGCCGTCAAAATCCCATGAGGTGTGAAAGTGTTAAGTCGCAAAAATGTAGAAAATGCACCCAAAGAGGGAAAAATTGTTTCTGATGGACTTGAAATCGGATACTTGGACTGGGAGTTAAACGGCGAGGATCGTAAAAACCTATTGGTAATACACCCAAATGGTTTCTGTGCGGGAATGTTTGACCCCATGGTTCATTTGATTAGTGATCATTATCGAGTAATTGGTGTTGATCTAAGAGGGCATGGTGCAAGTGAAGAAGTTATTGATGAAAATCTTTTAGGAAATGACCTGATGGCATCAGACGTACTTAAGGTTATGGAAACTCTGGAAGTTGAAACTTTTTCGATTCTAGGTGTTTCTTTAGGTGGTGCAATCGCAATTGAGATTGCAGCCACTGAGCCTGAAAAGGTGCAAGGTTTGATGCTGTGTGAGGCTATTGCAATGAATTTTGAAACAAGGAAAGAGCGAGCACAGTTCTTAGAGGAGAAAGAACACCCTTTAGCGGTTGGCGCTCGTAGGCGGAGATCTATTTGGTCAAGCCGTGAGGAAGTTGAAGAATCTTACGGTTCTAGAAAACCTTTAGATGTTTTGGACCCTTCAGTCTTAAAGGCTTATGTGAAATGGGGATTTACAGACAGGGCAGATGGACAAGTTGAGTTGGCATGCAATCCTGAAACAGAAGCGACAATTTTTGGATCGCGGGAAAGATATGGCCCTGCGAGCACGTTTGAACGTTTAAGTGAAGTTAAGGCAGAAACACATATTTTGGCAGGAACACGAACAGACTTAGACAAAGTCTGGTTCGAGCAGCAGGCTAAAGAAGTAAACAAACAGGTTAATTGGATCGAAGGGGGACATTTTTTTCTCTTTGAGGATCTCGATCGTGCTACATCATTGATTCGCAGTTGCATTGGATGAGAAAGAACAATTTGTTTAACCTTAAGTAGCAGATGGGAGGAAAAGTGTCTGAAAAAATTAACCCAGTAGAACTGTCAAGTCGAATAATTGATACTGGTAATCCCGAGCCTCCTCATAACCGCGTTTTAGACGAACTCTTTGAAGTCGAAGATGAAGTGGCAGTTGTTGAGTCATTTTCGCATTGTTGGGCTGTAAAGACTCAAGAAGGTTTGGTCTGTGTAGATGCAAGTGGTTCTGGGTCAGGAGAAAATGTTGTAAAAGCTCTAAGAGGCTGGTCGAAAGAACCTATTAACTCTCTTATTTACACACACGGACATCTTGACCATGTTGGTGGTAGCGGAGCGTTTATGGATGATGCTGATACTCGTTCTCAGAAAAAACCTGTGGTGATTGCACACGAAGCCGTTTTGGATCGTTTCAACCGTTATCGGCTTACCGGAGACTGGAATACCTTTATCAACAAGAGGCAATTTGGAGGAATAACACCAAGAGCTGAAGTAGGTACAACTCAAATTGGGATTGGTGGGTTAGGTCCCAAATTCCTTCCCGACAGTGTTGCAGATCCTGAGATTACTTATGAAGACAGTTATTTGCTAGAAGTGGGTGGTAAGAAACTCGAATTGAATCACGGGCGCGGTGAAACGGATGACCATACTTGGGTATGGGATGAAGAAAATAAGACAGTTTTTGCTGGAGATTTTATAATTTGGACTTTCCCGAATGCAGGCAATCCACAAAAGGTTCAGCGTTATGCCCTTGAATGGGCTTCCGTGTTGAGAGAAATGATTTCCAGAGGAGCTGAGAGGGTTTATCCGGCTCACGGATTGCCAATAGTTGGACGCAAACGAGTTGAAGTGGTTCTTGGTGATATGGCTGAAGCTCTGGAGTATTTGACGGACGCCACGCTTGAGTTGATGAATCAAGGCGCCAGACTAGATGCGATAATTCATGAAGTTCGTGTGCCTGACCATTTGTCGGAGAAGCCTTGGTTGGCGCCCCTTTATGATGAACCTGAATTTGTTGTGAGAAACATCTATCGTCTTTATGGAGGATGGTGGGATGGGGATCCATCAAGGTTGAAGCCTGCCCCTGATTCACTTCTCGCTAAGGAACTGGTATCGCTTATGGGTTCTATTGAAGCACTGGTCACACGTGCTGAAGAGCTTGCTGAAAACGGTGAATTTCGTCTTGCTTGTCATCTGGTGGAACTTGCCGTTCAGTCAGAACCAGAACACGAGGGGGCGCAAAGAGCCAGAGCTCATGTCTACTGGCAGAGGCGCTCCGCGGAACGTTCATTAATGTCTAAAGGTATTTTTGCAGCCGCAGCAAGAGAGTCAGAGGCAACATATGGAGACGTAACACCAAGAATGAAGATGCGCGAAGCGGTTCGCAAAAGCATGGAATAGTTATGGATTTACCCCCAAGCCGGAGGATTTATTTAAAACTAGATGTCCTTTTTGGATGTTGAGAGGTTTTGCTAGATCATCAGATAAAAGAGGTGAAGTTCCTAAGCCGGGGGCCGGATTGAACAGTTCGCAAGCGGAAGTTAAATGTGCTGCTGCTGCTACACCAAAAGCACCATCTAGCAGGGAAGTTACGACTATCTCTAAATCAGAGTTTTTTATTTGCTCGATTAAATGCAAAGCTAATGAAATGCCCCCAATTGCTGAGGGTTTGATAACCACGACGTCAGCTATTTGCTCACTCATGATGAGGCCGAAGTCTTCTATTTCCAGCAAAGATTCATCGATCGCGATTTTTTGATTGACGTGTTGTCTAACAAAGGCCAAGTTTTCGATTCCTTTAGTCGGCTCTTCAATAAATTCGGGATTTACATCATCCAACTTGCTGAGGATTTCAATTGCCTTATTGGGTTCCCAACCTCCGTTTGCGTCAATTCTTATTGCAATTTCTTGCCCCACGGTTTCCCGAATTGCTTTGAGTTTCTCTAAATCTAGGTCTGGATTCTTGTTTCCTACTTTGATTTTTAATGTTTGGAAACCAAGTCCAGCTGCTCTTTGTGCGTTAGAAGAAATTTCTTTTGGAGTGTCGCCGATTAGCAAATGCGAAACCGGGAAGCTTGTGGGACTTTCTGGGTTTAAGAACTTGTGGAGTGGAAGACCCAATTCTTTGGCTTTCAAGTCTGCTATCGCACAATCAACCGCTGACTTTGCAACTGGTGCATCAGAAAGCAAGTCGTCGCTGTGAGTTTTACTCCACTCAAAAAGGATTTTCTCGACATCCTCGATCGTTTCCTTTGTGAAACCTTCAAGTGGAGAAGACTCCCCATAGCCGCAGATCCCTTCTTTGTTTTTGACTCTGAGAAGGATTACCTCACGGTCAGTTATTTTCCCATTTGATGTATAGATCGCTTTCTTATAGCGAAGGAAACGCCTTTCGATTTTCACCTCGGTGAAATTCATTTTATGAAACCTCTTCAAGAAACACTTTTATTGCCTCCAAAGTGAAATCAGGATTTTCTAAATGACAAGCATGTCCAGATTCAGGAACTATCACAATTTCTGATCTGGGGATTCCACTATTTAAACGGACAGCAAGTGATCTAAATTTAGTATCTTCTTCACCTGCCATTATCAAGGTTGGTGAGCTTATCAAATTTAGTTGTCTCCATAGAGGTGGCTGACTTCCTGCGCCAACCCATTTGAGACTATTCGCCAAGCCTTGGATGTCATTTTTCAGTCTTTGTTTCCGAAAGGCATCAAGACTTTCGGACGGAAGTCTCTTTTGAGACTCGAAAATGGGCTGCTCCATCCAGTACGTGACAAACCATTCGATTCCCTTTTCCATAATTTCATCCGCAAGGCGGTCATCTGATCTTCGCCTAGCAGCTCTCTCACTCTCATCAGATATACCAGCGGTAGCACCTATCAGTATCGTGCTTTTAATTCTGTCTGGATACATGACAGCAAGACCTATGGATAAACGGGCTCCCATCGAATAGCCAACAAGATTAAATTCTTCCAAGCCATAAAAATCCGTAACTTCTACCAGCGCAGAAAGAGTCTCTTCAAAACTAAACAAGGATGGCTCCAGATTGCTACCGGTTTCTCCATGCCCAGGTAAATCTACGCATACAACCGAATAGTCTTCACTAAGCGGTTCAGCAATTGATGACATTGTTGACCGATCTCCTGTGAAACCGTGAATTACCAACAAAGGAGGTCCTTCTCCGTTAATTTCGCTGCAAAGAATGGTTGTTTTGTTCATCTGAGAGCCTCATTGACATTTGCGGTGGTCAATTTGTGGGTCGAAACATTTGTTTCAGCGTCGGTTGCAACATGAATCAAATTTGTTTCATTCATTTTTACCGATTCATTCACAGCTGTAGAAAAATCTTTTAAATTTTCAGGTTTGAAAACTTTCACACCTAAAGTCGAACCAATCGTTTCAATGTCAAGGCCATGGGGTGTATGAAAAAGCTTTTGAAAATCTACAGCTTCAGCATCTGCTATAGGAAGAAAGGAAAAAATACCACCACCATTGTTATCAACCACAACTATTGTCAAATTCACCCCAATTCTTTTGAGAGCTGTAAAGCCTGAAAGATCATGTAGAAAAGCAAGATCTCCAGTAAATAAAACTGTAGGAACTCCTGGCGACCCTTTAGAAATCCCAGCAGCGGTTGAAATAACACCATCTATGCCATTGGCGCCTCGGTTGGAAAAAATTTTGAGTGTTTTCGTAGTGACTGGAAGAAAAGCATCCAGGTCACGTATAGGCATGGAATTAGAAACAACCAGACAACTACCATCGGGCAGTTCTTCTCCTAAATACCGAGCTACTGAAGCTTCGTCAAAAATAGAACTTTCTATGAGTTCTTTAGTTACCTTCGAAGCTATTTTCTCGGCTTTTTCCCAATCTTTGTTCCAGTTTGTTTGCTCTTTTATTGAGTGAATATTAGTAATAGCTTCAGCTAGAGAGCTTGGGGAAGCCTGAATTCTGTGTGTTACGACATTTTCTGGATCTGGGAAAAAACCAAGATTGTCAACACAGACAATGTTTTCACATCCCACATCATTTAAAAACAATTTGTACCCTTTACTGGTAGGCATTTTTCCCATTTGGACAATCACATCAGGTTTGTGGTCTTTCACCCAAGAGCTTCGGAAAAGATGTTCACCCGTTGAAACAATCAAGCAGTTTGTTGTATGCGAACCATTACGCATACTCGAAGCAGGATCTGCGACAATAGGCCATCCTGTTGTGTTCCCGAGCTCAGCTATTTTCCCGCAAGCTGAAAAATCAGCGTTTAGAGGTCCAACGACAATCAATCCCTTTTCATATTCGATGAAACGCTCCAAATCGGAAGCATTAACTTTTTCTTCTTTATCAGAGATTTCAATTGCTGCTACTTTCGGGAAAGGAGTATTTGAAGGCTCCAGAGGCTCACGTAAAGGGCAGTTGATATGGACAGGACCTGGAGAAGGTTTCAGACTCTGCTTAAAGGCTTCCGAAGCAAGTAGTAATGCCTCATTTTGTGTTGAGTCACTTGGTACTTCACTTTGAAAAAAACTTCTTACATGTTTCCCGTAAAGTTCTATTTGGTCAATTGTTTGAGGAGCACCCCTATTTTGAAGTTCAGGCGGCCGATCTGCTGTAATTACTATGAGGGGAACGCCTGAGTAGAAGGCTTCCACCACGGCAGGAAAGTAATTAGCGGCAGCCGTTCCGGAAGTGCAAATCAAGATGACTGGTTTTGAAGTAGCTTTAGCCAGACCAAGGGCAAAATAACTTCCTGATCTTTCATCAATATGCATGGAAGTCTCTAAACCTTCAGTTGAGTCAGCCGCAACTGCAAGGGGAGTTGATCTTGAGCCGGGTGAGATGGCAACATGGCCAACTCCGCTAGCAGCAAATTGATAAAAAAGCGATCGACACCAGTTGTAAGAAGTTTCGGAGACGGGTTCATTCATCTGCTTTGTCTTCCGGTTGAGCCATTATGTGGTCGAGCATTGCTTTAAGTTTCATATCTGTTTCGATTAGTTCTCGTTCAGGATCTGAGCCGGCTACAACACCGGCTCCCGCAAAGAGTGTGGTTCCTTCTTTGTTGACGAGACCAGATCTCAATGCAACACGAAATTCACCCGCTCCGGAAATATCTAACCAGCCAATTGGTCCTGCAAACCATCCACGGTCAAAACTTTCGTATTTTTGCCTGAGATCGTTTGCCCGTTTGAGAGGATGTCCGCTTACTGCTGGTGTTGGGTGAAGTGCTTCAACCACGTCGAAAAGGTTCATATTTGGGTCTAGTTTTGAGTTAATTGGCGTATAGAGATGCTGGATGCCGTTGAGCTTCATTATTGTTGTATCCCTTGTGGCTTTAGCTTCTAAACCCAAAGAGTTGAGTCTTCTGATTATTTCCTCAACCACCAGTACATGTTCGTTTCTTTCTTTGGGGCTAGTTAGCAAACCTTGGCTTAAAGCGCTATCCAATGCATCATCTGATGATCTCGGCGCTGACCCTGCAAGGGCAGCAGTATAGAGTTTTGAATCTCTCGCAGAAGCAAGTCTTTCTGGCGTTGAGCCCACAAAAGCGTTCCCATCTTTGTGGACACAGAAAGTAGCACAACCAGGATATGAGTTTCTTAGAGAAGATAACAGTTTCTGTAACACAGGTTTTTGATCAATAAACAGGCGCCTACAAGGGACAGCTTTTTCCAGATCGCCATTTTGTATCTCATTTAGAGCTGTGGTTACAAGGTTTTTATAGTGTTCACGGTCTTCTTCATTAGCTGCGAGTTTCGGTTCCGTATCATCTGGTTGAATAGGAGCCGGAGAAGGCAACATTGGGGCTTCTTTTAAAGATGTATTCGTTGAAGTCAACCATGTGTCTCCTCCTATCTTAAGTATTTGGAATTTTGGAAAAACAAGACGACTGTTACCCAGAAAATCCCAGTCTTTATTGTTGCTTTTTTCGTCAAAAGAAAATCCCACCGCAAAACGTGGTGGAGGGGCGCCGACAGGGGCTTCCCAGTCAATAAGATCTGTTATTTTCTCAAAATTATTACTTGCATCAGTAAATCTCTCTGGACCTTCAAAGGAAAGTGAAACAACTTCTCCTATACCTATCCACGATGTTTCCTCTTCAGGGATTTCCCAGAACCAGTAGAGTTCATCAGAAGAGGTTTCAGGCAGCCAAGACAAAGGGTCACTAGCTGGACCAGAAGGAATTTGGACAGTTGTAACGGACAGATGATTTATTGACTCATCTTCACCAGCTAACGCCATTCGCAGGTCACCACCAAATTCTCAGGATCAGAGGCAATAAGTGCATTTGATAGGACTGTTTTATCGCGACCGTCTATACGCTCCAAAGAACGTGTGACTAAACTTTTGTGAAAATGTTGAGCCACAAGACGTATAACTGATGGAAGTAGATCCTTTACTACTACAGCTAGATCTTTTTCAGAAGAAACAGAACTTCTTTCTTTTACATGCTCTTCGAAAAGATCTATAGCCCTATCTACTACCTCTTCCACATTTGATGAATGGTATTGAGCGAGAGAGACAAGTTCTTCCAAAGGGATACCGGCATTGGCGATAGCTACTCCTGCCTGAACCATACTTACAGAATTTTCGTCAAACAGTGGTTCTTCATCATTAAAGACTGGTTGTAGTAGGCCGTTATCGCATAAAAGCACGACGAGACCTTCGGGTACACCCGCTTTGGCTGCCACTTCAGGTCGACTCAGACTTCTAGCCTTTGAGTCTTCTTCCACCAAATGTTTTAAGTCTTCTGAGGTGCTTCCATCTAGTGTTTTCCCTTTCAGTAGTGAAATCTGCCGTAAAGAAAAACCTTCTAAAGCTAATTTTTTAATTTCGTCAAGACGTGAAAGATGCTCATCGTCATAGATAGCTCGACGACCATTTTTCTGCGGTGGAGCGATTAAATCAAGCCCTTGATAGTAGCGGATTGTGTCTACACTGATTCCTGCTTTTAAAGCGAGATCCTCAACACTGTATGCATTTTGCAAGTTCATATTTTCACCAAAATTTTAAGAGTAATTACTCTAAGAGTAACAACTCTCAATAAATTTGACTCTAAATAAGGCTATTGTTAGATAAATAGGAGAAATTAAATGTCTGCAAATGGTCCAGTTGACTACATACAAAGAACTCGAGAGCAGTACGCTCGCCTCGGCTACGACGATTACAGGTGGGCTGAAAGAAAAGAAACTCCACCGTGGGCCCCTATCACGAAACCGGTTGCAGAATCCAATGTTGCCCTAGTTGCTTCAGGAGGTGCTTACACCAAAGGACAGGTTGCATTTCACTGGGAAGATGACACCGGAGTTCGTCTGATTCCCTCGGGAGAACCTGCTAGTGATGTTCGAGTAACTCATTTCGCTTATGACTTAGAGCCTGCTAGAGAAGATCCAAACATAGTTTTCCCTACCGACAGACTCCGTGAGTTAGTTGAGGAAAAAACTATTGGGAGTTTGGCAACAAATTCCATTGCTTGCATGGGAGGAATCTATTCAGCTAGACGCGCTGAAGAGGAGTTAGCTCCATCGATCCTTGATTCTGTTTCCAACATGCCTGGTCCGCCAGTCGATTTGGTTTTACTGGTTCCTGTTTGACCTGTGTGTCACCAGACCGTGGGTTTGGTAGCGAGAACTTTGGAAGAAGCAGGATTTCCAACAATATGTTTGACAGCTGCGAGAAGCATTACTGAATCGGTAAACCCTCCACGAGCGGCATTTGTTGACATGCCGTTGGGTTATACGGCTGGTCGCCCTCATGAACCCGAATTTCAAAAGGATTTACTGCGTAAGGTTTTTACGGCCGTGGAAGAGATAGAAATACCTGGGTCAATAGTTGATTTAGACATTTCTTGGTCTGAAGGTGAATCTTGGAAAGACAAGGCAACAAGTGGATTAAACAATGGGGTTAATTCTGCAGAAGGTGATAGTAGACAACCTCGATTAAGCGAACCCCAGTATCAGTATGAAGAAGATAGAGTCGCAGCGGAAAACAATACCGGAAGGGAGAAATAAAAATGCCACTTGATGAAACACTCAGCTCAATACTTGAAGGCGCAGCTGAAGATGCACCCGAAATGAATTTCGATGTACTGACCCCAGAAGAGTTCAGGGTGATAAATGGTGACTATTCAGAAGGTGGCGGAGAAAACGTTGAGACGATAGAGGACTTGAATTTATTAGATTCTGACGGGGGAGATATGTCCATCAGGATTTATCGACCAGAAGGGTCACCCAGTAAGTCACCCGCAGCAATTTTTTTCCATGGAGGTGGTTGGGTGGTTGGCAACATAAACAGTCATGACGGTCAGTGTCGAGGCTTGGCTAACAGTTCCGGCATGGTAATTATTGCGGTTGATTACAGAAAAGCACCTGAACATCCCTTCCCAGTCCCACCAGAAGACTGTTACTCCGCACTTAGTCAAATAGTAGAAAACGCAGATGATTACGGGATAGATCCTGAACGACTCGCAGTAGTTGGCGATAGTGCCGGAGCAAACTTGGCAACCGTAGTTTGTCAAATGGCTAGAGACAGAAATGGCCCAAATATCAAATATCAGACGCTTTTTTACGGTTGTTTTGACATTGACACCTATGGATGGCCTTCGCATAAGGAAAGCTCAGACCCAATCCTCCCAATGGATATGATGCGCTGGTTTTACCGACATTATGTAGGTTCCGAGAATTTCATCGAAGAACCCTATGCGAGTCCGCTACGTTCAGAGGATCTATCAGGTTTACCACCCGCACAGGTTATTACCGCTGAACTAGATCCTCTTCGGGATGAAGGAGAAGCGTACGCAAAGGCTCTGAATGAAGCAGGTGTGGAAACTCATTACGAGTGCATATCGTCACTCCCTCATGCCTTCTTAGTTTTCTTCGAGTTCGTTCCAGCAGCTAGAGAAGCGATGGAAGCGGCATGTGTTCGACTAGCCGAAAATATTTGAGGAACATTATTCGGTTTTAGAGCCATCTATGACAATTCCAGAAGAATGCATTGAATCAATTTCAGATTCACTCAGACCCAACTCTTTGAGAATTTCTGCAGTATGTTCACCCAATTTGGGGGCTAAAGATCTTGGCTCTGCAGGAGTGCCATGAAAATCTACCGGAGTCGAGATCATTAGTGTGCCTGTTGAACCATCAGGAACATCAAGCAAAGCTCCTGATCCGCTGAAAGTTTGATCCGCTAATAGGTCATCCGGTGAATTTACAGGTGCCCAAAAAAGATCTGGTTCAGAGTTAAAAATCTCAGCCCACTCATCCAGAGTACGTGTTGCAAAAATTTTATCCAGCTCTCCTATCAACTCTTCAGCATTTTTCGCACGTGACCCGGGGTCTGAGAATCTTTCATCCTCGATCCATTCAGGATGACCAACCGCTCTTGCTAATGGTGGCCAATGTCTAAACGGTTCTATGCCCACAAGCCAAAATCGTCTACCACAAGAAGCTTTGTAGTTGTTCATGGCCGGATTACCCATACCCGAACGAGAACCGAGGGCGATTGTACGACCCCACATCAATAAGGCATTTAAGTCAAAGCTGATCGTGTAAGCACCTTGTCTTATAAGAGATGCTTCCACTAATTGTCCTTTAGAAGATTTTTCCCTTTCAAAAAGAGCAGCCGAAATAGCTGCTGCAGCGGACATAGCCACCGAATGGTCGCCCATACCTCCGCGCTGAAAAGGAGGATCGGAATCCTCGGTAGTCAGTAGACTGGCTATTCCAGAACGAGCCCAAAAGGCACCCACATCAAAAGATGGAAGGTCTGCGCTTTTTCCTTCTCGTCCGTAAGCTGTTATGTGGCAGTAGACAAGTTTCGGAAAACGCTCTTCTATTGATTCAAAATCTATCCCCAGTCGTTTGAGTCCTCCTGGTCGAAGATTAGTAATAAAAACATCAGCGTCATCTAATAAATCAAAGAGTATTTGCAAACCTTCAGGATGAGAAAGGTCAATAGCCATTCCGCGTTTCGAACGATTATCCATCTCAAAAACCGGATTAGTGGGCATATCGCCACCTAGTAAAAATTGAAAAATTCTGGAGGGATCACCTTTTGTCGGCTCAATCTTTGTTACATCAGCACCCCACTCCGCTAGTATCCCTGCAGTCGCAGGTCCAGCTACCCAAATGCCAAGCTCTACGACTTTAACTCCATCCATAGGACCAGCCATATTCTCTTCCTTTCGAATCTCTAACAAAGACGCTAGGTGGTTTTTGCTGATATTGCGATTTCGGAGATGCGGAGAAATTTAGCTACGGTCTATGTGTGATTCTTTTCGTATGCACAGGAAATACATGTCGTTCACCTATGGCAGAAGCCTTTTTAAAGGATCAACTTGTACAGGCATCTTCAGAAATAGAAGTTTTTTCCGCTGGGATAAGTGCGAAGAGTGATGAAAGTGCCTCTGAAGAAGCTAAAAAAGTGATGCAAACTTTCAATATTGACCTATCAGGGCACAAAGCTCGATTGTTGAATAACGACATGGTTACTAAAGCAGAATTGATAATCGTGATGACTAGACCTCATGAATTGTCGGTATCAAAAATTCAACAACAAGCACGTAGCCGAACTTTTTTGGCTGGGGAAATTGTGAGGCTAGGTTCCTTGGTTTCCAAATTAGAAAAATTGCCTCTTTTAAAAATGTGGGTTGAAGAACTTCATTCAGCAAGAGGTGGATATATGACATCGGGTAGATCAGCAGACGAGATACATGACCCATTAGGTGAATCTTTTGAAGAGTATGAGAAAGTGGCCAAGAGGCTTAATGAAATATGTGGATTTCTATCCAAACTTTTGACTTCTGAAGTAAATAAAAACCCTTAGAAGCCTTCAGGCGCTACCGTTTTATCGTGGAGTTCTCTAGAAACAGTCAAGAAGAAAGTTTTGCTGAAGAGGTAAGGACTTGGCTTGAGGAGCACCTAGTCGGCGAGTTCTCAGATTTACGAAACCGTGGAGGAACTGGACAAGAAGATATTCCTGTAGAGATTCTTTTGGAATGGGAAAAAGAACTAGCTACAGGAGGCTGGCTAGGGCTTGATTTTCCAGAAGAACTAGGAGGACGAAATTGTTCACTATTTGAACAGGTTATTTTTCACCAAACTTATGTTGAGTCCAGAGCACCTGGTCGAATACCAAATATAGGTGTTACGCTTCTGGCCCCAACCCTTGTTGCCTACGGAACAAATGAACAGCAAGAAAGGTTTATTCCAGAGATACTCAACGGAAGTGAATTCTGGTGTCAGGGCTACTCAGAACCAGACGCAGGTTCAGATTTGGCCAATATCACAACACGAGCTTCAAGCGAAGGGGATCATTGGGTTGTAAATGGTCAAAAAATTTGGACTTCTCTTGCGCAATACTCTGATTGGATATTTGTTTTGTGTAGAACAAGTGCAGAAGATACACGTCATCAAGGGTTGTCGTATCTGCTTGTTCCGATGAAACAGGAAGAAATAGAGATACGTCCAATAGTTCAAATTACAGGTGGTTCTGAATTCAATGAAGTTTTTTTCAACAATGCTAAAACGGACAGAAATTTAGCAGTAGGAGAACCAGGAGGAGGCTGGTCAGTAGCTATGGGTACACTCGCTTTCGAGCGAGGTGCTTCAACTCTCGGACAACAAACTTCATTTAGTCAAGAGCTGGATGAATTACTCCAGCTAGCCAAACAGTTAGGGGTCATAGAAGAGCCCGTTATCCGCCAGAAGCTGATGAAAATTTTTTCCGAATTACAGATAATGCGTTACAACCAAATGCGCATGCTCTCTTCCCTGGACAGAGGCGGAGTGCCCGGACCAGAGATGTCGATAGGAAAACTGTACTGGGCTTCCTGGCATCGACGCCTAGGAGAACTAGCTCTAAACATCAGAGGTGCTTCTGGGATGATAGGCATGGATCCGACGCCACCTTTAGAAAATCCCCTCGGACATGGATACCTATTGGACGCTCTGCAACGAACTTTCCTGTACAGTCGGGCCCACACTATTTATGCTGGCTCCAACCAAATCCAAAGAAATATTATTGGCGAGAGGGTATTGGGTTTACCTCGGGAGCCAAGGGGTTCTGATTGAAGCTACTTAGAAGATATTCTGAAGTTTGAAGTTAGGAGAGGTAATGAATGACGCTTATATAGTAGATGCAATTCGAACCCCGACTGGTCGTAAAGGCGGTGGGCTATCAGAAGTCCACCCGGCTGACTTAGGGGCGCATGTCATAAGTTCCCTTTTAGAGCGAAATGCTGTAGACCCTGCCCTAGTTGAGGATGTGATTTTCGGTTGTGTTGACACGTTAGGTCCACAAGCAGGCGATATAGCAAGAACAGCATGGTTAGCGGCAGGACTTCCGGAGTCTGTTCCTGGAACTACTGTTGATCGTCAATGTGGTTCCGGACAGCAGGCTGTTAGTTTCGCTGCAATGGGTGTTTGGGCCGGAGTTCAGGACTTGGTTGTAGCAGGTGGCGTGCAAAATATGAGCATGGTGCCAATAGGAATGGCTCTTGAAGCAGCAGCTCCATTAGGCCATGACGATCCTTTTTCAGGTTCCAAGGGTTGGGTAGAGCGTTACGGAACACAAGAAATATCACAATTCAGAGGAGCTGAAATGATAGCTGAAAAATGGGATATCACTAGAGAAGAGATGGAACGATTCGCATTTGAAAGTCATCAAAAAGCTCTAACTGCTATAGATGAGGGTCGTTTCGATAACGAAATAGCGCCAATCGGACAAATCGAAATGGACGAAGGTCCTAGGCGCGACATTTCCATGGAGCGGATGAGTGCTTTGAATCCACTTGTAGAAGAGGGAAGGCTCACTGCAGCTCTCGCAAGCCAGATCAGCGATGGCGCCTCTGCTTTACTGATAGCTTCAGAGAGAGCTCTGAAGGAATTCGATTTGACTCCCAGAGCGAGAATCCATCATGTGAGTGTTCGTGGAGATGACCCTGTATTTATGCTTACAGGACCAATACCTGCAACTGCATATGCATTAGAAAAAACAGGCATGTCAATTGATGAGTTCGACCTCTTTGAATGCAATGAAGCGTTTGCTCCTGTGCCTCTCGCATGGATGAAGGAACTGCAAGTGCCCCAGGAAAAAGTGAATGTAAACGGAGGAGCTATTTCTCTTGGTCACCCGTTGGGGTCTTCTGGATCAAAGTTAATGACAACTTTGTTAAACGAACTTGAAAGAAGTGGGGGACGTTGGGGTTTGCAGACAATGTGTGAAGGTGGCGGTCAGGCAAACGTTACAATTATCGAAAGTCTGAATTAGGAGCAGTCAACAAGTCCATCGATTAAGCCCCAATTGAGGGCAGTTTCGGCGTCAACACGTTCTCCAGATAAGCACATTCTTGCTGTAAGTTGCCTCCCAATTCTTCTACTAATACTTACTGTTCCTCCTGCTCCAGGAATCAAACCCATTCTCACTTCAGGTAGCGAGAACCATGCTTGTTCACTTGCTTCGATTCGCCCTGCAAAAGCAGCGAGTTCAATTCCTGCTCCTATTGCAGCCCCATTTATTCGAACTGTGATTCGTTCAGAAAGTAGATCCAGCCAAGGTGCCGCATTAGCTACTGACCTGATCATGTGAGCAGTAGCAGAATTTTCAACACTTCCAAATTCAGCCGGATCACCTCCAATGCAAAAAGTAGAACCATTTCCAGTTATTAAAATCGGGCGGTCGTCACCTGCAGTCGCTAGACCTCTAAGAGCTTCGACTAATGAGTCTCTCATGGAAGCTGAAAAAGCATTTTTTAGCCTAGGACGATTCAACTGCAGTTCGACTTCCTCGATTCCTATATTAACTAGTACGGGAGGTTCTGATTCTTCAGGTCTAACCCTGCGCCCTCTGGCGTCTAACCAGTTTTTGAATTCATCTCCACTTTGCAAGGTTCCGTATGTGACTGATTCAAGTAAAAGCCCAAGTTCAGTTGAAGCGTTTTCGTTATTTCTTAAAACCTGACAACAAGCAACTGAAGCCACGGGGTTCGAGGAAATACAGTCCAGAAATTTTTCTAGATCTTCCTCTGAATTGGCTACTACGTCTACACAGGATTCGTTAGCGCCTTCAACAGATACTCCAATCAGAACAACCGCTTGACTTACAAGAGATTTAATACATTCTTTGGATAATTTGTGGGGTTCATTAATCGCCAATACAGGCAGCTCTTTCCTCCAATCAAATCTTAAATCAGCAGTTCTATTAATTAAGGCATCCGAAATGTCATCTGCTTCCCAAACAACTAGAGATTCCCTTAAGGACTTTTTTTCATTCTGTTCAGACAGTTGAACCATCACCTAAATCAACCAGATTTTCTTTCAAAACTCTTCTTAAAAGTTTTCCTGTTTCGTTATATGGGAGCTCATTCAAGAAGACGATTTCATCGGGTGTTCTATTGGAACGTAGAACATTTTTTACTGAATCCTTTAATTCTTTTTCATCGACTTCTGTTCCTGTGTGGAGTACTACAGCTGCTGCAATCTTTTCTCCCCATTGCTGATCGGGAACACCTATGGCGGCCGCATCGGCTACTGAAGGATGTCTAAGAAGGACTTCTTCTATTTCACCTGGTGAAATGTTTTGTCCGCCTTTGACAATCACATCGTCAATTCTCCCAGTTACAAAAAGGTAACCTTCTCCGTCCAGCCATCCACCATCATTAGTCGGGAACCATCCTTCTTCAGTAAGAGTTATCTCCATTCCTTTATATTCTCCTGAAACCTGCTCACCCCTTACCCATATTTCACCTGATTCATTAGGTGAAAGTTCGCTACCGTTTTCATCTCGAATGGAGACCTCAATAGAAGGTAGAGGTTTGCCGACAGAACTAATTCTTCTGCGAACTTGTTCATCATCGCTTGCAAAAGCTTCCCTATGTTCTTCAGGTCCGAGCAGAGAGACAGTTGAGCTTGTTTCTGTTAAGCCATAGGCATTAACAAAATTTGTATTTGGTAAAAGTTCTAACGCAGCCTCAATAGTCGGCTGAGGCATTTTCCCACCACCGTATGAAATAGCCCTCAGAGTAGGAAGACCAGCTGAATCAGAGCCTTCTGATAGGAGATGATCAACTACACGTGAGAGCATTGTAGGAACGACCATCGCACTAGTAATTGACTCAGAGCGCACCAGGTCAACCCATTTTTTGGCATCGAATTCAGGTAGTTGAACTACACGTCGACCTGCATAAAGGTTTGAGAGAGTAGCTGCTATACCAGCAATATGATAAGGAGGAACACTTATTAAGGCAGCTTCCTCTTCGCCTGCGCTCATAAATTCAACAGATCCAAGGATGTATGAAACTAGGTGACGTTGGCGTAGAACCGCAGCTTTGGGTTCTCCGGTAGTGCCACTCGTGAAGAGCAAAATCGCTGTATCTTCTCCATCCATGTTCCAATCGGTAGGCATTTCTTCCATTTCAATGACCCCAAGCAGATCATCGCGAGTAATTGCATGGGTGTTTGAGGTTAGTGAGATTCTTTCTTGTGTCTCGGTTTGCATTAAAGCAATTGAAGGTGAGATTCGCTCAAGTAATACATCTATTTCTTGGTTGTTCAGTCGGTAATTCAGAGGAACAAAAGGAAGACCAGCCCAAGAGGCGCCAAAAAGACATATTGGTAATGCAGGTGATGTGATATCGATCATCGCTACATTCTCAACATTAGAGTCCCTAAACCGTTTAGCAGCCGCTCCCGATTTCTCGAAAATCTGTTTAACTGTCAAACCATCATCTAAAGAGCCAACCGCGATACGGTCGCCAAAGCCCCCAGCGGCCATTTCAAGAAGCATCATCAAGTTCACGATTTAACCTAACTTTGGAGTTCAGTCAGAAGCCGGTAGAGGTTTAGCGTCCTTCAACTCAAGCGCATTTCCATCTACCCCTAAAGAACCTGAACCTGGTTTAGTGCAGAGAACTTCGATCGTGTCTTCTTCATCCACGTATCTTTTGCCCAACTGAGTGCCATCTCCGCTATCGTCTAATTCTCCAGAAACAGGATCTCCACCTGCTTCAACCATTTCCACGCCTCCGCATGTAAGAGATACTTCATTTTCAGGTCCTTTTACAACGATCACTTCAGTATCACACACACTGCTAGACCATCTTCCTCCAGCCTTAAGTAGCGCCATAGGATTTCCTCCTCGTTTTCATTAATAGTCCTAACAATCAAGATAATTGATGAAACTAGGGTTAAGCACCACTCTGAGGCAAGATAATTAATATTGCAGTACGATTTTAAGATTAATGAATCAAGGATTAAACGACCCTCAAACGCTCCTTCTTAAACTTTGTGAAGAGATAAGTGGAAATACAGCAGAAGCCGCTTCACGATGGGCGAGTTCAGGAGCTATGTCAATTACAGGCGAGCCTTCAGGGGTATCGAGACAAGTTCCTGTTGGAGTTTCTTCCAAAATTGGACAACTGTCAGAAATTCTAACGAAATTAACCGGATTTCCAGTAGATGGACTCGGTTTGTTAGGGGAGAGAGCTGCCATAGCTGGATTTACGAGGCAGGGAAATAGGTCTGTTGGAGGTTATGCGAAGATTGTTGAAGCTACTGACACACCCATTTGTATAAATTTTGCCAGACCTGATGATCTGCTTTTAATACCTGCATGGCTTAAAAAAAGAATTGATCCACATGATCACAGAAAGGTTCTGTCCATCATAGGTAAATCTCAAAGTCAAGATTTAATGCGACAGGCTGATTTGCTAGGTATTCCATTGGGGGTTCCTGGCACAGCAGGACATGAAACACCTGTAGTGCTAACCGAAGGAGGTCCGACGAAGGGTGATTCACAGAAACCGCTAGTCCTCGAATTTGGTTCTTTGTGGGCAGGTCCCTTGTGTGGCGATCTGCTAAGAAGGTTTGGTTGCCGTGTCATAAAAGTAGAAAGTTTGACACGACCAGACGGGGCTAGAAGAGGCCCTGCAGGTTTTTTTGACCTCCTTAACGGTGGAAAGGAATCATTAGCAGTTGATTTCAATGACAAAAGCTCGTTGGAGATGCTATTGAAAATCGTAAACGAAGCTGATGTGATCATTGAAGGGAGTAGACCTAGAGCTTTAAGACATTTAGGTATAGACGCTGAAAAAGAAGTCGAAAACGGAAGTGTTTGGGTTTCTATCACCGGATATGGAAGAACAGGATTTCGAGCAGAAGGTGTAGCTTTCGGAGATGATGCAGCTGTTTCAGGAGACTTATTCCTGAGAGAGCCCTTGGGTTTTATAGCGGATGCGGTAGCGGACCCATCGGCAGGTCTTTTTTCTGCGACTCTTGCTATGTCTGCATTAGAGTCTCGAAAAGGATGGATGCTAGATGTAGCTCTTTCTAGGGTTGCAAAATGGATGATAGGAACAGGGGAAATCCCAGAAGAAATAAAAGAAAATAAAGTTGCAGAACCATACGCTAGAAAAATTGAAACTGCGGCTCCATCGCTTGGAAAACACAACAGTCATTTAAAAAACGAATTTTCATAACATCAGGATTCTCTGGTCCGCATCTGACTTTCTTACTTCTATTTCCGTTAGCGTTCTGTTAATGAAACCACGAGTTCGCTTCGCACCTTCCCCGACAGGATTTTTGCATGTAGGGAGCGCTCGCACCGCTTTGTTCAACTGGCTTTATGCCAGAGCTACAGGTGGCACCTATGTCCTCCGTATCGAAGACACGGATCAAGAACGAAACCGTCCAGAATTGACTGAACAGCTTCTTCAGGAACTCGATTGGCTTGGTCTTGATTGGGATGAGGGGCCCATTTATCAATCGGAAAAAAAAGAAAGACATCGGGAGGTCGTAGAGACATTTTTAGAGAATGGTTACGCATATCTTTGCGATGATGAAAATCGTGAAGTTGAAGGAACTGGCTTAACAGATGGTTTGGCTGTCAGGTTTCGCATGCCACAGAATAAAACAATTTCCTTCACTGACTTAGTTCGGGGTGAGGTGGCTTTCAACACAGATGATTTAGAAGATTTCGTGATTTGGCGGTCAAATGGAAGCCCCATGTTTCTTTTAGCGAACGCTGTTGACGATGCTGATATGGGAATCACACATGCGATTCGCGGTGAAGACTTGCTCTCAGGCGTACCTAAAGTACTTCTACTTTTAGATGCAATGGGAGTTGAGCATCCGACGTACGCTCACCTGCCACTGCTTGTAAATGAACAAAGGAAAAAACTTTCTAAACGTAGAGATGATGTAGCAGTTGGTGACTACAGAGAAAAAGGGTTCCTGCCAGAAGCCATGGTGAATTATCTCGCTTTGCTCGGATGGGGTCCACCTGATGGGGTAGAAATACGTTCCTTATCAGAAATAGTTGAAATTTTCAGCATTGAAGATGTGAATAAGGCCGCAGCATTTTTTGACATCCAAAAATTTGAACACATTAATTCCTCATATCTAAGAAACCTTTCTAAAGAAGATTTTATTGGGAGGGTGGAGCCATGGATAGGAAGTGGTGCGCCATGGTCTGAAGAAAAATTTGATTCCCAAAAGTTTTCAATTATGGCGGACCTAATACAAGAGAAATTAAGAACGTTAAGCGATGCCCCGCGTTTCGTGGACTTTCTGTTCCTGGATGCACCTGACATTGACGAAAATTCGTGGAAAAAGACAATGAAGGATCCACAAGTAGCAGATTCTTTGCTCGGATTCGTGGCTGAATTTTTCGAAGATTGCGTTTGGGAGACAGATGTTTTAAAGGATTTAGTCACTAAAGCAGGGGAAAAGGTTGACCTAAAACTCGGGAAAGCCCAAGCGCCTCTGAGGGTCGCTGTTACCGGCAGAACGGTGGGACCACCCCTCTTTGAAACAATGGCATGTTGTATGACTCGAGAGGAGGTTCTAAAGCGTATTTCCGAAGCTCGGAAAAGCCTTTAACTTTTTGTCAATATAGAACTCTCACAAACAACAAGGCGTTACGCTTACACTTGCCTTTATTGGTCACTTTCGGGGGTGGTGTAATTGGCAACACAGCTGGTTCTGGTCCAGTCGTTGGGGGTTCAAGTCCTCCCCCCCGAGCACAGCATATTTTAAGATAATAGTTTTAGTAAAGCGTAAAGTCTGGCCCCGTTCGTCTAGTGGCCTAGGACGCCAGGTTCTCAACCTGGTAACACGGGTTCGAATCCCGTACGGGGTACATATTCAAAGGTTCAATCAAGTAAATGTCTTACATGGCCTGTTTCATTAACAGATCTGACAGATCGTAACCCTGATGATGATGCGGTGATTCTAGTAATACCACAATAGTCAGGTTGCAGTGCCACAGGATCCTTGTGATCCAAAATGCTTTGCAGGTAAACCCCCATAACCATTCCATGGCAGAAGACGGCAACAGTGGAACCTTTATATTTTTCTATCAAGTAGTTGAAAGCATTCGTAGTTCTTTCTCTAAAGCCTTCAGGATCACCGCCGAAAATTGAGTCGGGGTTTTCAAGGTACTCTTTGATGAAAGGGTGATCCGAATCCATTTCCTCGATGGGTGTGTAAGAATTGCGATCAAAATCAGCTTCTTTGAGATCGTCTATAATTTCAATTTCTAATCCAGTTTGCATCGCAAATGGTTCAGCAGTCTGAATAGCTCTAAGCATCGTGCTGGATACTACATGCTGCACCTCTTGACTTTTCAGGAAATTTGCAGTTGCTTCAGCCTGCTTTAATCCCAAAGAGGAGAGAGGAGGGTCAGCTGGCCCTTCCCCTTCAGAGCGCATTTCAGCAACTGGTCGTGCATGTCTTATAACAAGTAATTCCATATTAAAACTTCCTCAAACTGAATCTACTTAAGGATTAACCACTTCGAGTTGAGCCGGCACATGCTTGTGCCAAGGGGTTTTTGCAATCGGATCGCACCAGTCTGTAGAAGTTAGTTCATTCGTGGGTACTCCAAATATCTCAGGCTCTCCACCAGCTGGAGAATAACTCAAACCATGACCGTTAGGCAGAGAAACGTGGCCTTGCATCATCGTTTCGTTAATTTCAGCAACTGCAACAGCTGTCCCTCCTGGTGTTGTAATTCTAACTCGAGCACCATTGTCGATACCCAATTTTTTTGCATCCTCTAAGCTAAGCCGCAGAGTGCCTTCTTGATCTCGTTTTCTCCACTCAGGATTACGCATAATAGTATTAGCCGTGAAACTTCTTCTTTCTCCTGCTGCAAGCACAAAAGGAAATTCATCACTTGTGTATTGAGTAGGAGAGTCCGCGAGACCTTTGACTTCTTTCAACATTTCAGGGATAGCAAGATTTATTTTCGAGTCAACCGTATTTAATAGATCCCATGACTGCTCCTGTTCATGGCGAGTAAAAATTACACCGTCTGGATTAGAAATCATCGCTTCAAACAGTGAATTTCCAAGAGATGGCCCTTCACCTTTATGACCTGCAGCTTTTACTTGCGAAGGATATTTTAGAGCTGTTTGTTGAGCAGTAAACCAAAGCACGGCTGCACCCTCCATTCCATCGGGAAGAACAGCACCTAATGTTTCATATAGAGCTACTGCCCCCAAAGCGGCAACCTCAGGATTGTTAATCGAAAACTCCATAAAACCTTCGCTGAACTCATCGAGTCCTTTCTTAGCTAGTTCTCGCAAAGGCAAAAAGTCCACGTCTTTCGTAAGGCCCAGTTCTCTAATTATTCGAGTATGTATCTCTGGTTCGGTTAAAACGCCCTCTGGAGGTTTCAAAATAGGAGGTCTGACGCATATCCAGTTATCTGGAAAACCAGCGCTGAAAAACGTGGTTTCAACTTTTTCATACTGTGTAGCCGCTGGAAGAAAATAGCTCGCTTCCCGTGCAGTCTCTGTAAGAGCTACATCAACAACGACAGAAAAGTCAACAGCTCGCATAGCCTGCCTAAACTTCTCAGATTCCGCCAGCGAGTGAACGGGGTTTGTGCTTTCTATCAGCAGGGCTCTGTTTCTTTCTGGATGGTCACTCAATATTCCATCAGCTATTTCATTGCAAGCGAAGAAGTCGGAGATTATTAAACTTCCAGTAACAGGGTCAGTAGGTTCAGAGCCTGAAGCTTTGTAGTTGAAGAGAGGCGCAGCATATGAGTGAACGGACATTCCTCCGTAATTTCCGTAGTTTCCTAATAGGACCCATACGACTCTTTGAAGATACGAGACAAGCGTTGAATGGGGACCCATTTCAATTCCTAGATCTTCATAAAATGCCACACTTTTAGCTTTGGCGAGCCGTCTGGCTACAGTGCGTATCTGTTCCTCAGGTATGCCACACCTAGAGGCAAAATTACCAACAGGTAGATTAGAGAAAGCTTGGGTAATCTCATTCAATCCAACTGTGTTTTCCGCAAGCCAAGATTTCGCTGAAAGGTTTTCCTCGAATATTACAGAAATTATTGCAGCGAGAAGAAATGCATCTGAACCTGGTTTAACTGGTAGCCAGAAGTCAGCCAAATCAGCTGTTTCAGTTCGACGTGGGTCTATGACAACCATAGAACGATTTGGGTCTGCAGAGATTTCCTTAAGGACTCTTCGTGCTTCATCGAATCCGTGAGAATGCCAAGGGTTCTTTCCTAAGAAAACAGCCACTTCTGTTTCATGGAAATTGCCATGGGTGTGGGCTCCGAACATTCTGCCTTCCACCCATGCTTCACCAGTTTTTTCTTGAGCTAGAGCATTGGAACGTCGAGTAATCTTTAGAGCGTTTCTTGTCGCAAGCGAGTATCCAACTCCAAGGTGATTGCCTTGTCCACCACCGCCATAATAGAGAATTTTGCCATCTCCATATGTTTCATTAACTTTTTTGAAACCTTCTGCTACTTCTGAAATCGCAGTATCCCAATCGACTTCTATATGAGTGCCATCTGGAAGTCTTTTTAAGGGAGTAGTTATACGGCCGTGAAAATTTTGGTAAAAGTTTACCCGTAGAGCTTTCTCACATGTGTAGCCTTTTGAACCCACATGTGACTTATTGCCTCGAACTCTGGTTATTTCTTTTCCGTCTAATTTAACTTCGAGTCCGCAGTTGCTAGAGCAGAGAACACAAGCAGTTTTGTGCCAAGTTTCTTTCGGATCATTTTCCTTCAAGACTTTCCCCCTCGATTACAAATGAGTTTAGTTGAAGAAACGTTAATTACTCGTGAGATTCTATTGCCCCTGAAGTAAGAGGTCTAAAGCCTTCTGGCCAGCGTGTTGTTGAATCGTGTCGACTACCGTTTAATACTGCTCCATCGAGTTGAGCGCCTCGTAGATCAGCTCCCACTAGATCGGCAAGACTCAGATCAGCGTCAATTAAGGAAGCTTCACGCAAATTAGCACCGCTTAAATTAGCTGCTCTGATTATTGCACCGTTTAGAATAGCACTCCGAAAATCAGCACCAACAGCGAAAGCTCCAGTTAGATCAACTTCTCTCATGCAAGCCCTAGCTAATGAAACTCCTGCCAATGTGCTTGCCGAAAGTAGTGAATTGGATAAGTCTGCCGCTGTTAACCAAGCTCCGCTAAAGTCCGCTCCTCGAAGGTCAGCTTCAATCAAGTTTGAGTTGCCTAACCAGCATTTGCAGAAAATAGTTCCTTTTGCACTAGCCCCTCTTAGATCTATATTCCATAGGTTCGCATGATGCAGGTCAGCTTTGTCAAAGATTGCTTTATGGCATATTGAGTACCGAAGGTCGGCACCCACAAGGCTCGCTTCAGTTAGATCGGAGCCGGTTAAAGCGATTCCTGCCATCCTTGCCTTAGTCAGGTCAGTTGAAATGAGAGAAGTATCAGAGAGATCAGCTCCAGAAAGGTCAGCACCTGGAGTTATAGAAAGACCGTTTATGTCCACGTTCAAAGGTTAGGCGAATATTGTCTGTTTGATATAAGTGGCTAGTCCCTATCAAAAAGATCGTTGACCCGATCGAGTTGTTGCTCAAGTCTTTTGTTGAATTTGAGAGCAAAAGTGGCCAAAGCACTGACTAGAAGAGTTACAGCTAAAGCAGTTATGAACATGCCTAGCATGGAGCGGTTATCACTATTCGGGATTATTGAATTTACAAGTTCATTGATTGCATCTTTCCAACTGAGAGCGACCACAAGGCCGAAAGCAGTCATTACAGATGACATTATGATTCCTCGAATATTAAGTTTTTCGATATTTTCTTTAAAGTCACTCATTT
>CEVZ01047103.1_pt1 | contig 33991 bp, 27 predicted proteins | sample 361371 | NCBI WGS metagenome assembly CEVZ01 (sample SAMEA2620217, study PRJEB7988) | marine metagenome | isolation source: saline water (ENVO:00002010), including
TTTTTTTATTTACCTCTTCTAGAAGGCATTCCAGATTCGTTCACTTTTGTTTTTACGTTACGTTTCACGTTAGAAGAACTAGAATAATCTGTTGGAGTAAATTGTTTTTTAATCTTAGACCACCAACTGTCGTTTTTCATTGGTGATTTAGATGAAAATGATTTTTGAAATGGACTACTCATAATTATTGAAATTTATTTAGTATTATTGTGTCAATAGAATTCTGTATAGTTTTTTTATCAGCTTCTAATTGAAACATAATATTAGCGTTAAACCTTTCTTTTTCTACACCATTATCAAATATAATAACAGTGGGTATAGCAGATACGTTATACTTGGCTTGAGTGTCAGAATTCGCCATAATATCTAATCTATATTTTTCACACTCTTTTAATTTAGCTAAGTCATTAAATTGATTAGCAGAGTTCCAGTCAGCCCAAAACTCTACAGCCACAACATCTTTAGCTATGCGATCTTCAAAATCACCATTTATAAACTCTTGCCCTATAGCTGTTCCGCAACCAAAAGCAAGTAGCATTATTAACACGTAGAGATAGTTTGATATATCTATTTGTTTTATCATTTTCTTAATAGTTTAATTTCTTCATTAATTTCCTCTATCTCTTTAATCAACATGTCTATTTGATTACGAGCCATTTGATCTTTCATATTAAACTCCATTCTAGTTGGAGGCCAAGTATTAGTAGCCGCTGGATCACCCATATCAATTGTATATATACCTGTTCCAGGCTTTGGTAATTCTAAAGCTTCATTAACTTTGAGTTCTAGTTCTCCAAACTTAGAATTAATAGTGCTCATTAAACCAAAATAAGCTGATATAACAGTAGCAACAGCTACAACTATACTGATTAAAGTTTTAATACTTATATTAAACTTACTATCTTCTGATAATTCTTTTGCCATTAGTCTCTATCTGGATTATTAGGGTTTAGTTGACTACTCTCTTCGTAACCCTTGTCGATTATCTTCTGAGTTTGCTCTATGTCCATTTGAATTTTTCTTTTTTCTTCTGGAGTTTTAGCGTCCCTTAAATCCTCTTTAAGAGATTTTAAGTCATCCATTATACTTTGATTTTCTTTCCAATTTTTATCAACTGGATCATCTTTTGTTTTTGTAAATGGACTACTAAACGACACGCTCATTTTAAAAGGTAAATCATCATCTTCCTCATCTTTAGTTTTTTCTTCCACATCAGCTCTTTCTTCCCATCTTGAGCTTTTAGGTTTAGTTTCTTCTTCAGGATTCTCCTCTACCTCTGGCTCTTTGAACTCTTCCTTTTCACGCGGCGGTGGTGTTTTAGCCGCGCCAGCTTTTTCTTTTTCTTTTCTTTCCAGATATTCTCTCATATCCTCATCATTACCTAATCCTTGTTCTAAATCAGGATTTCCTGTTTTCTTTGTAAATGGGCTAAAACCCTTCATTTTGAATGCCATAACTATTTAGTTTTATAATAAATTTTTCCGTTCTCTATGTACAATCCTTCTCTTGTTAAAATTGCTTGCCCTTTAATATTATATATTACAGAGTTTTGTTTTGATTTATCCACTATTTCCATAATGCTTGAATTACAAGGTAAACCTGAATCACAATCGATATATTCTACAATTTCTTCATATTGTATTTCTATTACAGTGTCTACAACGAATATCTCAACATACTCAATAACATCAATAAACATTGTATCTAAGACGTCAGCATAAACCGTATCAACGTTATATACGTATTCAGTCTCAACGATTGTGTCGTATTCAACAACGGTCTCATATTCAACGATTGTGTCAAATATATATTCATATTGTATAATTGGTATCTCAACAAAAACAGTATCACAGGGACCAGGACCAACTGGACCGCAATCCGCAGCTGTGGTTGGTACAGCTCCATTCTCATCTGAGCCATCTACGCAATCTTCCCATCCATCATTTAAGTATTCTAATCCACCAGCACCATTTGGCACACACCCCTCTGGTGAATACTGCGTCCAGTTTGCTGGATCATCTCCACAATAAAAACCATTTTGTTCTGCACAGTTTAAACATAACTGTTGAAAGTCGTATCCTTGCGCATTAACGAACGAGCCAATAAACGCAAATAGTATTATAATATATTTTTTCATTATTCTTTTATTTTATCTCTAAACTCTTTATCTTCTATTTCAGCGTTCTTTAAAGCTTCGCCTTCTTCCCATTCCGTTTCATCTATTAAATGGCCCTCAGGGTATCTTTCTTGAACATGTATAGTATCTCTTTTTATACCTGGTTGAAAATCGCCCACAAAATTAGGTTCATTGGGGTCGTAATATTCATCATCTGTTATAGTGTGAACAAACTTACCTCCATCATCACCCACTTGAACGGCAGATACTTCATCATAATAAGGTAAGTTTTCTTTTGTAAACTCTTTATCTTTGTCTTTAGAGTCTACTTGTATTCCAGATGTATTCTCATCTTCGTCTGTTAATTTATATGGCGTAAAGCCTCTCATTTTAAACGGCATAATTAAAATATTAAATAGTTAAAACCAAACTTCACTTCATATACTGGTTTTTCCCAATACTTCATATGAGTCCCTTCAATAAACATCCCAAGTGACTTAGTAATCCTTGAGCCAAATACAATACCAGCATCCCACTCTATATTATCGTATTTTTCCTCTCCATATTCAAATGAATACTCATCTAAACCATAATGTAAAGGTAAGCAGTTAGCCCAAATATGTAGCCATAATTTAGGTGTGTACTTATAGTAGGCCACACCGACAACAGCGCTTAGTTCTTTTTGTAAACCTAATTTCTCAAGTTCACGCTCATTAAATCTAGCAACTGCGTCTCCGAAATAGTGGTGGAAAAACTCGTCGTTTGAGGTAGCGATAAGTACGGAATCTCCACCACTAACATCGTACCAATTCTGGTCGATATAAAATCCTTGAATCCAAGGTTGCGCTGCATACCCAAAGTCTTCAGCTAAATCTTGAAACGTGTTTTCTCCTGGTACCCAAAAATCATCTATTGGTGTTACACCATATACGGGATGTATTCTAGCTACAGCCCCTAAAGTGAAGTCCCAATTGCCCTTAGTTAACCTAAACCTAGTATCAAAAGATCCAAATCTTAAATCAACCCTTTGGTTATCTGTATATTGCAATTTAGTAACACAACTATTACCCAAGTATCTTAACCAAAAATTTTGATTATTAAATTTTTCTCCACGCTCTCTAATAAAAGAATAGTTAAGTAAATACTCCCAACCAATAGCGTTACCTATTGTTACGTTATCACTTACTCCATCTTCAGTTCCGTAATACCACGTCTTAACCTTATACTCATAATCCATACGAGCGATTTTCCTCAACCCGATCGTTAAATTATAATCATAAGGATTAACTTCAGTAACGTCTTCGTATCCTTTATTTACAGCAATATAATCTTCATCTTCTATAAAAGACGTACCCATTGTCATTGAAGTATAAAACGTTGAGTATTTAAAAAAGTCTTTTATTTGTGCATTACCTATAACACTGATAGATAAAAGCAGTAATATAAATATATTTTTCATTTTATTACATACCGTATTCCTTCAGCTTCTTACCAGCTTCAGTTAAGCCGAAAGCTAAGTCTTGTCCTGGTTGCTGTACTTTTTCTACTGATTGTCCAGCTCCCATTTCTAAAGAATAGTCATATGGGCTATCTTTCTTGCCACCATATTTCTTCTTGCATGCTGCCATGCCTGGAGTCATTTGTTTTCTATACATATCTTATTTTTTTAATTTTTAATAATGTGGTCCTGTTCTTATGTTTTTTGCTTTTTTTCTTTTTCTATCAATAGCACCTTGTTTTCTAGCTATTCTATTTTCTAATCTCTTAGCTCTACCAGATCCTGGTTCTGCTGCATGAAGCTTGTCCATCAAACCCCCTTCGCCATGTATTTTTCTTTCCTTCCTATCAGCCGCTGCGTCTTTTTTATCAGCATAAAATCTTCTATCTGATGTAACAGCTGTGTTACTAGCGTAAGCTTGTGCCATCATATCATCAGGGCTAGAAGCTTTTGTTGGGGCGCCTCCACCTCTGGTTAAACCAGTTACATTGTGTTTATTTGCAAACTGTTCAACCTCACCTTTGCTTAAGCCGTGTTCGTTTGCTATTACCTCTAGATCTTTTGGTAGTTTAAATCCTGCCATAATTAAATTGTCTTATATGTTATTGTTACTTCTTCCCCACATTCAATAGCTTCTGCTATTCGTGGATAAATTCTTTTATATGCTTGAGTCGATTTTCCTATAAAACCGTCCTTCGTGATTTGGTTGTTTTCTTGGGAGTCGCCAACGAGGAGACAACCAGCTGTATGCTCATCGGTATTACCGCAATGTATAAGAATATACTCAAAACCAGGCACATTAGTAACGTGAAGCATCCCAATATGAATGTCTGGAAAACGCTTACTATACTTTTGATGATACCCTCCGGTTTTTCTGAGAGCCAACTTGTAAGTTCCATTTGGTATTCTTGTTTCTCCATATACTTTTTCATCTCTTTGCTCGTCTTCTAGCGTGTAAGCTAAAAACTCTCTTTTACATCTAAATCCTTCTCCGTGAGGATTTGAAGCTAATCTATCTAGTTCTAATAATACACCATTCGTACTATCAGACCCACTACTTATTCTAATTACCTCTAATTTCATTATTTTACTATTACATGGCAATCAACTGTGCCATCTGCTTGAACTTTTAAACTATACTTGGTACCATCAAAACTAACATTATCACTTAAAACTAAAGTTGTGTTCACAGGTATTTTTGTTTTAGCTATCGTGTACGTCTCAACAGGACTAACATCTGGGTTTTGTATAAATAAATGCATAACTGGTTCTGCGCTAGCGTGAACGTTTGTCATTGTTATTTTATTAACACCACCAATTCTGCCTTTAAAAAAAACTGCTGTATTTTTTTCTACCAGTGTTTGTGCTACCGTATTTGATATTACTTTATGTATTGACATATTATTTTAATTCTATTTGTCCTGCTCTTATTATTCTTTGACCCTTCTTACCACCCTTAGCCGGTGTATCTTCTATGTAATAAATATTTAGAAAATACTTTTTTTGCTTAGTGTCATAAACTATTTCAGACCCGTGACTCTGAGTAGTACCTGCTGGCATAAAGGTATTTGATGGATAAGCACCCACATTTATTGCGGCTGCATTATTTATTCCTATACTCCTAGCATTAACTGTTATATTAGTGGCGTTAGTTGTAACAAGACCATCAAGCCTTTTAGCCTCGTTTTTATTATCTGTTATGTCAGTAGCCTGCTGGGTTGTTATACCTGTCTTAGCTGTATTAGCTGTAATAGCACTTGCTTGACTAGTTGATATCCCAGTTTTATCTTTATTAGCTGATATCTCTGTTCTGAGATAATCTAATTCTTCCTGCATCAAGGATATTTGATGAACTAACGATGTTATAAATGGATCACTATTTTCAGGAAAGCTAGCTATCACATCTAAAGACTTATCATCGTGAACCTCCTTTATTTTATTCTTATCGTTACCAGTCTTGTCATGTATTGTTTCGTATTTTTTATCTGTTAAAGCCATGTTACGTAAGTTCTATTTCATATGTCATTTCACCTCTCATCAAGATCTGTGTAGTGTTGGTGGTATCACCCGCACTACCTCCAGTTTGAACAATACCTTGAGTCGTGCATTTACAGAATATATTAAATGCATCACCAGCGGCTAATGTTGAATTTGCATCATCTGTTACAACCCACTTCTTATTATAAATTCTAAACTCAAGATAATTCCCATCATGATCTGTTGCGGTCATTACAGCGGGTGTTACACTACTAGTTGAGCCATCTCCAGGTGTCCATTTTATTATTTCAAATTCTAAGGGTATATTAGTGTGACCACCTGTACTTCCAAAATAATTTGACCACATATAAAAAGTAGCAGATATAGACTTCAACTTACATGCTCTTGGAGCTACATAACCCGCGTGTTGAGCTTGGTTAGAGGTAGTTATATTAGCTGTTATAGCAGTACCAGCATTAGCTAATTGTTGAGCGTATCCACTAGGCGAGTAATACCGATCGTAGTAATTAATATACCATAAGTAATACATATAACTCACTGGAGGTAGATGTACATACTTTGTTGTAGCTGGTACTGTTGGTGGATCTTGTTTATATAGTTTTCCGTCAGAATCTATACCAACAATATGAGACTGTGTAGATTCAGTAACATCCTCTAAATAAACGTCGTTACGAAATCTAGAAACCCAATCCCATATGTGAGCACCTATCCATTTCATTTTAATAATTTATAACTACATGCTGCAAGAACTATAGCTGTTATACATATTGGACAAGGACACATTATATTTCAAATCCAAAGTTTAAAATCATCAGTCTAAACCTAGCACACTTACCTTTATTTTCACAAACCCAGCAAGGGCAAAACATTAATTCAAATACAGTTAATGTACTTATTCTTAATGCTAATTCGTATCTATCTTTTTTATTACCTGCTTTCCAGGAGTTAATCCAATTTATCATATTTTACTTTTTATGTTATTCTTTTTTGATCTAAAATAGGTAGCTTGCCACTCTGCTTGGTACCCTTATAGAAGTACTGTATATCATTATACTTTCTTACTTGATCTTCAAGTTTACTTCTCTTCTCCTTATGTTTATCACTATAAGCCATAATTATATTATTACACGTTTATTGGTGAGCATAACATTTCTTGTTCTTATTCTCAGTTTTGTTCTTACAGCGCTTACCGTTTGATTTCACAGCTGTACATCTATATTCTTTTATACCGTCCCCATCTGTATCACTACCATCTTTAAACTCAGCGTGGTGAGGACATTTCCAGGTTTTCTTTTTTGTTTCAGTTGTTAAACCACATCTTCTGCCGCTGGAATTTGTACCAGAACACCGAACTGTTTTTATACCCTCTTTTTCTTTTCTTTCTTTCTCTTTCTGTTCTTCTATTTTCTTTTGTTCTTCTTTTTCTTTTTTCTTTTGTATTTTTTCAAGTTCTTTTTGTTCTTTCTTTTCTCGCTTTATATCTGCTTTAGCTTGTTCTACCTCTTCGTCTTTAACTCCAACAGACCACATGTCCCATCCACCTAGTAAAGCCATTCTCTGCCACATCTCATGGTTACCAGTTAAAGCTTCTTCTATGTGATTAGCTTTGTTAAGTAATCTAGCAACAGGTGCATTTGTTAATGCTTCTATAATATTTGCAGCAATAACAGCACCTGGACTTTCAACTCTAAAACCTAATTTCTTACCAACACCTCTATTCCATTTGTCAGCTTGTATAGCTTTGTAAACTTTACGCAGTTTACTACCAATAGGTGGTGATAAATTTATAGCTTCTATAACAGTGTAACCGTGATCAGCTCCCCAACCTTTTCTTCTTTGCTCATAAAACTCCATTATAGTATTTTTAACTGTAGATATAGCTGCTCCATAAACACCAGTACCTCTAAGTAGAGTATCTAAAGCTCCGTTTAAAACTCTTTCAGTTGACATCTTCTTTCTTTTCTCATCTTCCTCATCATCACCAAATAGTAAGAATCCTAATCCTGTTTGTAGTGTTCCAAATATTAAGTTCTGAATAAGACCATAGTACATTATTCTTGATATATGTTGTTTTGGATCACCTCTACCATTAACTAAGTCTGATATAGCTTTCTTAGTTAATCTAGTCATCTGCATTGGAGTATTTTGCCAAGCTAGTATTAATCTACCTAATGGTCCAGCTTGTTGATTAGATATTAAATCAGGTCTAGACGACTGCTGTGTTTCCTCAGCAATTTCTTGAAAATCACTCCAAGCATCTTGAGCTGCTTGCTCGGGGTGTTTACCCTCCTTTATATACTTATCTAGTCTATTTCTATAAAATGGAGCACCACCCATTGCAATAGCAAAACTATCAGCCATTTGAGTTGGTAAGAATCCTTTTTCTAACATCCATTTTATAACAGCCTCTGGTTTACTTTTGCCTTCAGAAAAAGCCTCCATTAATTCATTAGCGTTAACATCTATTTGCATACCAGCTCTTCTTTGTTTTAACATTGGAGAGTTGAATATCATAGCAAAGTCTTTCCAAAATTGTGGTTGATTAGCAAAAGCTTTTGACGCAGCAAATATATTGTTATCTTTCCAGTTAATAAAATTAGCCATAGATATAGTTTGAAGACTCGCTGATCTCATATTAAAAAACATCACTGCGCCAACAGAACCGTTTATCCAGTCCATAAAACGATTAACGTGTCTATTTTTACCCGTAACCCTATTGCTACCCGTCTCCATTCTATACAACATTTTCTCCAACTCTTGCCTGAAGTTTGTTCCATGTATAGCTTCTATTTTATTTAAATTTTCTTTTGAAAATATTTGATCTTTATTGTTTTTCCATTCTTCAAAAAATTGTTTTCTACCAACGTTTTTAACTATATCGTTTAAGTCACGTGCAATATTTTTAACGGTCCAATTTTCATCTGGTCTTATATATCCTTCTTCTAATCTAGTTATTTTACTTAGGTTATCAGCAAAACCAGAGAGTTCAGGATTGTTACTAACATGATCTACTAAAACTTGCTTTTGAGCATCAGATAAACCAGGTACTTCTAAACCACCTTTGTTCCATAGATAAGCTCTAATAGCGTGGTCATTAGTTAGGTTTGTACCCGGAACAATATCCTTCATTGACTTAACTACATTAGGAAAACTCTTCTTCAAAGTACTATATTCGTTGGACATGTTTTGTTTATATGAGTTCCAATTGGTATATGCTTTAGAGTAAGGGTCTAGTAAATTTTTCTTAAAAAATTCCATATGTTGGTCTCCCTTTTTTCCTTTAGCTAAAAACCTATAAAGTAAACCTTTGAAATCTTCAGCGGATGGTGGAATAAAAAAGTTCTTTAAAAGTGAACCACCCTTTTTCTTACCTAGCATAGCAGCTTCTTGAGCTGTAACTCTTTTTAAAGGATCCATCTTACTAGTATCTGCTAGTATTTGATTAAACTCAGCGTCTACATTTTTATTAAAATCTACTTTAGCTTGGACAGAACTACCTTTTATGTCTAACTGATCCATAACGTGCTTAACAGCATCAACGTTCTGCATTGCATCATCTACAAAATAAACATCGTTATAACCTTCTTTATACTTATTTAATATCCACTGAGCTTTAGCGTCACCAGTACTATTACCTAATCCAGTTATATTGTTTAAAGGTATGTTAACTCCTTTAGATTTTAACCAGCCGTGAATAGCTACAGCAGATTCTTGAGGTCTAGCTGTTAATATAAAATTATTATCAGGTCCATATTTTTTTATTCTATTTAAAAGTTTTTTAAACAATGGTCCTTTAACACCGCCTCTTACGTTTATAAAATCATCAAAGTTCATGCTCCAACCCAACTCCATTAATTCTGTTCCTCTTGTTGGCCAATCTTCAGAGCTTATTACTTCTGTTTCTTTTGTTTTAGGGTTTGTTGCTACCACTACGTTTTTACCATCTATTATCAATGTTTCATCAAAGTCAAATACGGACATACCTTCAGATTTATCCATAGACTTACTATCAGACGCTAACTTACTATTTAACTGTCTAACTAAACGACCTGTTTCTATGGCAACATCTTGAGATACTTGACTAACTGGTTTTAGTTTTAAGATTTTAGCAGCAACGTCAACAGCACTTTGTATCTTCTTTTCTTTAGCTACATTTGTTTGAACTTCAACACTATTGAAACCACTTATGTTGACTGCTGATTGTGGTCCTAGTTGTTGTACCATGTTTATTAGTTCAGCTATTGTCTCCATTGAAGTAGCTCTAAGCTCACCCTCTTTAGCTGATTTCGTTTTAAAGTTAGCTAAATTCTGAGCGTGATCCCAAACACCGGGAATCACAAATACTTCATATCCTTCCCAAACATTGTCAGCTATAAAACCAGGTCCACCATCTTTAGATGTTTGCATTAGAGACTCTAATATTCTATTGTTTATAACAGCCTTAGATTCTGAGTGCTCATATCTTAACGCTGGTACTGATGAGCCAAATAGTTTTCTAATCTTAGCAATATTCTTTTTATGCCAATCTATTATTTGCTCAGCGTTTTTAACAACCATAGTTAATTGCGCTGCCTTTCTCATTGGTGAGTTCATACCAGAACCTAAGTTCATCATTATAGCACCAAGTGATGAATCACTAACGTTAGGATTATTAAACGCTCTTTCTATATGCCATTTACTAAACTCTCTAGCTTCAGCTGATTCCCTAGCTCTTTGTTTTTGTCTTTCTTTATTACCAACGTCTTTCAAGGCTTCACTATTACTTTCCTTTAACATATTCGTTTTCACAGGGATGTATTTTTTACCGTCCCAAACCTCATATGTAAAACCCTTTTCTTTTGATTTTCTGATTAGTTCTTGATTGTTGATACCAAAAGATCCAGCTACCTTATTTAAGTGCTTAATATAATCTTCTATAGTTGCAAATGGTTTATACCTATTGTCTTTTAGTATTCTCTGTCCTTTAGAGTTTAACTTTAAGTCTCCAACCTTAGTTCCTTTAGGAGCTTTACTAATAGACTTAGAATCCCATCTTTTCCATTTGTTACCAGGTATATCACCTCTATCCTCCCAATTTGGATCTACTATAGGGTCACCGTTTTTGTCATTTATTATACGTCCATCTCCAGTTTTACCAGAGCCAGTAAAAGCGTTAACACCGTGTGTTAAATACATTCTAGTGGCATCAACAATACCCATGTCTTTTCCCATTTGTGCAAACCCATTTGAGACTTCATTTCTAATAGACTTAACGCCTTCGACACTTAAAAACTCATTACCTGGTGGAGTATCAAGATTTAGTTTTTCTTTAAGAGATTTATCAGCAGCTTCATCAGTTAGTTGAGCATCTCTGTTTTTAACATCTTCCTTGAGTGTAACGTTGTAATTACTTTTTAATATTTTCTTTCTAAATATAAATTTATCTATAGTATCAAGAAGAAACTTCTTTAAATCGTTAACTTCCTTATTCTTCTTGCTAACGCCCTTTTCAGTCCAAGCATCAACAACACCATTTACAATACCCTCAACTTCACCTTTCTGCGTGTTCTGATTCACGTTATCAGCGACATCTTCAATTGCCGCTTCTCTATTAACAACTGGAGCCTTGCTCCACATTTGTTCAGATTTACCATCACCAAGTTTCGCGACTATAGCTTCTTTTAACTCTCCTCTTGAAAGCGCTTTCTCTCTAAGTTGTTGATTAGCCGCTGTTTGGGCTACTTGTAAAACCAACTGTCTTATAGCTCCATCAGCACTTGTACCTTTTTTAAATGTACCATCTTGGTTTATACCAAACTTATTTAAAAATTCTTGCTTTGTTATTCTTTTTCGTTTTATCTGCTCAGCCTTTTGCCCACCTTCTTTCGCAGCACCCTCACCAACTCTAACTCTTTCTCCTTTAGTATAAAAATCTCCAAGATCTGTATTAGCTACACCAGTTGCCCAACCACTTCTATCCTCTCCCTCAGGTAGTATATCTAGTAACGTTTTGTTAAAACTACCATCATCATTAACACTTTTTTCAAAAATGTAATTTTGAGCATCTGTTCTTTGTTGACCATCTAAATCTTGATTAGCTAATATTCTTAATGGGTCTATTCCAAACTCTGCTGATACAGCATTTAAAACTCCAAACGCCGCTCCTTCAGGGGTTGTTTTCATTGACGATGTTGGTCTAAATAGTTTTACCTGTCCCTTGCGTTTACCTGTTTTATGAACTTGGGGTTTACCAGTCTTCTTATCCACCTTAGTTAACATTGTCACGTCATCTAACAACCTCTTAACATCTTTGTATTTCATGTCTTTTATAGAAACATCAGCATCATTAATAGACGACTCTATAGCGCTTCTAGTATCACCATCGAAACCTAATACATCTTTTACGGTACCTTCTCTTACTATTTCTTTTAAAGCAGACTTTCTCCCAAAAGATAAATCCATTTCATCAATAGATTCGATTGTAGCATCTTGAACTCCTCCGACTCTATCTTTAAGCGTTGCACTACCTTCTTCGGTACTTATTTGTTGATCTAATGATGGACCACCAAAACCAGGTCTAGATCTAACCCAAGCTTTTTTAACGTCCTCTTTTGCCCAATGTATAGCTTTGTAACTACCAGTTAACCATCCAAATAAACTAACTTTATCATCTTTAACGATATCATAATTAAATTCAGCTAGGTAGTTATCTCTATTGTTTTTAATAGCCTCTATTTGTCTAACGCCTTCTTTTATAGATATTTCTTTTTTCTTTATCTGTTCTTCAATCTGTTCTATCTTGTCAGATGAATCTTTATTTAATCCACCTTGAAATCTTCTAGCTAATTCTTGTTTCACATTTTGAACAAACTCTCTCATTTGATCTGGTTGAACACCAGCATCTGTCATACCTTGCATTATTAAACCATCATGAGCTCTACCCTCTAATAGCGTTAATAATGCTCCACTATAATCTGGAGAGTCTTTAAACTCTTGGTGACTCTTATATTTAGGTTTACCGTCGCTATTTAAAATAAACTGGTCAAACTCTCTTTTTAAATCTGGATTTTGCTGTCTATTTAAATCAACAGCTCTACTAAATGCTTGCTCAGCGTTTCTTTGCTTTAAGCTTCTTGGATCATTAAATATCTCACCATTAGCTCCCTTTTGAAGCATCTTAGCTATAGCTGGACTAGCACTATTCGTATCGTATGCTTTCTTGTAATCTTTTAAAAAGTTAACTACATCATTTTTATTATCAAACTTAATAGGAAAACCCAATACGTTTTGGGAAAATCTTCTTAGTAAACCTTTAATTTTGTTTATTGGTCCGTCGTTCTTAAACTTAACGTCTTCGTTTAACACCATTTCAGATAAGAATGCTAACTTCTCTTCACCCTGGATATTGCCATCATATAATTTTAATCTTTCATTATATTTCTTTCTAGCTGTTTTACTAGCAAATTCAACATCCTTATCGTTTATTATTTTATCTATTTGTTTACCCATAGCAACTCTAGCAACCGGATCACCACCTAACGTATTCCTAAAGGCGGCATGTACAAATTCATGAGCACCAACTGTAAACTCTCCGTTTTCAAGAGCTGTGTCTTCATTTATTAATATCTCCATCCCAACCAATTTACCATCTTTTATTTGAGGTATCATTGTGCCAAAATTATTCTTAGACATCAACATGTCTTCACCTATTCTAATATTGTCAGCTACGGAGTTTTCTTTTTTAATTCTTTTAGCGTCAGCTATTTCTTCTGGCGAAGAATTTGGGTCATTTATTATTTCATCCATAGCATCACTTATGCCCTTACTTTTCGATACTATATTTTCGAGTTCAGCTTTTGAATCTAATCCTTCTCCTTTTATGCTTCTTTTTTCAAACTCTTTAGCGTTAACCCTTCTGAACGTTGTTTTAACAGGACCCATTTTATTTGCTAGATCAACGTTCTTTTGAATAAAAGTATTTATTCTATCATAATTGTCATGTACAACTTTCGGTTCGATGCTGTTTAATATTTCTTCTTTTTTAGCATTTCTAGCGTCTACGTTCTTTTTTAAGTTATCTAGTTTTTCCGCTCTTTCTTCTTTTGTTAAAGAATCATCACTCCTTATTTTCTCAGCCTCAACTCTATCTTGTAGTGTTCTTCTTTCCATCTCAACCAACTCAGCTTTCTGTTCGTTACTTAAAGCATCAACCCTCTTTATATCATACTCCATTATCTGAGCGGTTCTATTTGTAAGCTCAACGTATTGCTGTTCTAACCTTTCTATCTTTTTTAGGTTTTCTGGATTATTCGTGTTTCTCAATCTTGTTATCTCATCGCTTATTTCACTCATTTTATTTGCCATCTCCCCAATCTGTTGATTAGAGTCTGAGGTTGAAAATGGTCTTCTAGCGTGAGCAAGTAATCTAGGTGATTGAAACATAGTACCCATTCCAAATCCACTTATAGAACTCTCTAGAACATTATCCCAAACACCAACGTCTTTCTTTCCTAAAATAAATATATCTGCAAGATTTTGTCCAACAGCTGTACCACCTTCAGCAAACGTTTCTTCAAGTGATTCACCAAAAGCATATGCGGCGTTTTTAGGAGTAAATATAGCTTTTCTTGTAAAACTATTAAAACCTAATTTAGCTGATTCTTTCATAGGTTGTTTTAAAAAAGAACCCATTGTTTTACCAATTATACCCGCTGTAAAATATTCCAATGCACCTTCAACTCCACCGTGTATAGTTGAGTTTAATACCATTTGTCCAAATGAGTATCTATTACCATATACACCTCCGGTTTTCTTACTTAACTCTACCTCTTCTTGAAGTTGGTTATATTTGTTTCCCATAGAGTTAGCTGATAATACACCTAAACCACACATGGGACAACCCATCGCTGAAGTAGCAGCTAATGTAGCAACCACAGGTATTTGGGTTATAGCTGTGGTTAATCCCCATTCCATGGTATTAGCCCAATTTGGTTCACCGTCTTCCCAACTTTTATAAACATCATCGAAGTCTACTGGGTCCTCATGGTATTGATCTAAGTACTTGTATTGAGTTTCCTCCCATGCTCCACCAGCTATATCCCATAAACTTTGTGCTTTACCATCTTTATCTCTTAAATCAAATAACGCTCCTTCTTCTTTATCCTTTGTATTAAACATTAGATCACCCATAGCTATCTGTAGACCTCCGGGTAACATATAAGTCATAACATCAACCGCTTTTCTAATATTCGGATCTTTTATATGTTTATCTAAAAAATTATCTTTAACATCAAATAACATCTCTCCAAAATCACCAAAGTTTTTAGCAAAACCACTAATAGTACTAGCCATCGCAGATGCACCAAAAGTTTTTCTATATTTTCTAGATTGCTGAGCGTAAACAGACAGGTCTTGAATATCTAAATCTAACGCTTTAAATTCATCATTCAACGTAGCGCTTAAAGCATCCCATTCTTGAGCTTGTTTTTGAGCATCATTAATATTCTTCTGTTTACCAGTGTAATTATTATACAGATCTGTATATTCTTTTTGAGCTATAGCTGCTTTTTCTTTTACTTGACTATCATACTCTTGTGCTAACGCAGTTATCTGATCGTTAACATTTTTTAAATTAGCTTCTGCGCTAACCCTGTATTCTTCTTGAAGCGCTTCTATTTTAGCTTTAGCGGCATCTACTTGTTCTTGAGTCGTATATGTACCGTTGGCTATTTTTTCTATTTGTGATAATATCGCTTGATCACCCTCAACTGGAGTTTCCGATAATGTTTTTATTTTATCCAATATAGCTGGATCACCTTCGATTTTAGTATTTTGTAATTCTTCTAGTCTATTTCTCGTCCAAACACCCTCACCCTCTTTTTCACTAATAAGCCAAGCATGGTCTGTTTTTACAGAGCTGAGTAGCTTTTCCTGTTTTTCATTAAGTTGAGCTTGAGAGTCTATGTTCATTTGAATCTCACGCTGTTTATCTGTAAGTAGTTTTTCAGCAGTTTCAAGTTGCTCTTTCTTATGCTTCTTTTTCTGCCTATGAGTTTCTTTTCCTTCTTCTAATTCAATATTTAGTTGTTTTCTTAACTCACTTTGTTTGTCAGCGTGAAACAAGCTATTCTCAAAGTTAGCATGAAATCTATCTTCAGGATTAATAACGTTACCTTCATCATCAGTGTAACCATTTAAAAGTTTTAATTCCTCGTCATATTGCTCTTGATTTATCTCTCCTTTTTCTAATTTTTGATTTAATTCAACTCTTCTGTTTCTAACATCAGTAGCTTCTTCTTTAGCTTTGTTTAAGAATTCTGGGAATTTTTGATTTATAAATTCCCCATTATCATCTTGTTCTATAATGCTATTTATAAATTTTCTTTTATCTTCTGGAGATAAATCACTGATATCAAAATTAGGATCGTAGTTTGGATTTTTAGTTTTACCGTCAGGTAGAAATTCAGATGTTAAATTTTTTATATAATCTTGAACAGCAACATCTTGAATAGTTTTATTGTATATTTGATCAACATCGGTTTGAATATCTCTAGCAGCAGTTTTCTTTTTAGGAACACCAGCTTTACTACCAACACTCATGCTGTCAAACTTGTCGTATCCTATTTTGCTAACCGTACTTTTCCTTTGCTCTCCCCATAGAAAATCCTGCATTTGTTGATCGTAGGCTTGATCATACTGTTCCTGCAACCCAGGAGCCTCTGTCTCATTATATAATGTATCTTTGTAATAATCATTAACTCTGTTTATAGAGTTCTCGTTAACATCAGTAATCCCATCCCCATCTGAATCTTGACTTACAGTGGCTCTAGCATTAGAAATATCTTCTTCAAGTGCTAACTCACTTGTACTACGATGGCCCTCACCTTGAGTACCATCTTCTTGTAATGGACCAGTAAAATTTGCTTGTTGATTATTTTGTAAGACCGATGAACCATCTTCCAAGTTGGACACCGAAGATTCGTTCTGATTTTGTGCTGTAGTGTTTTGCTCTACAGTCGCACCTTCTGTAGAGCTCTGTTGGTTTCCCGAATAATGTTCTTCAGGCATAGGGCCGATCGTTACTTGATCTGACCAGTCAGGTGTTTCAAGAACCCCTGTCTCCATGTTAACATAAGTGTTACCTGCTTTAACGTGTGATAAAACTGGATTTGAATCTTTATTTGTTTCTAAAAAACTTTTTTCTTTTTCTTCGGACACCTCGTGTGGTTGTCCGTCGATCATATATATTTTTGACATACTGTTTCGTTAGTTACCCGTGATTAATTAAGCCCAATCTGTGTTAAGCGACTTGGACTTGTTTTTGTCGCTTTTTACCTGTGGTGTATATTCTAGTTTATTAAGTTTATTTCTCTTATCCACTCCACCTACATCTTCTTTTATATAACTCTCTCTCCTATTAGATAAACCTAGCTCATAGTTACTTCTCAGATATTGAGTGAAATAATCACCTAACTGTTCTCTAACTAAACCCTCATCATTAACTAAGGTTTGAGCTATATTCTCCGCTTCTTGTTCATCTATTATACCATCAGCATTAATATCGCCTTGTCCCAGCATTTCATCTGTTATACCAAAATCACTATAAGTTCTACCGCCTTCTTCAACACCCATGATATAATCTTTTAAATCTGTATAAAAAGTTCTAGGTGTACCATCTTTTCTAAAACCCGGTAACATACTGTCGTATATCATAGACTGTAAGTTACCCTTACCCATAATAGCATTATCAACAGTTTGTCTAGTATGCTCCTCGTTGAATCCCGTTTTATCTTCCGGTAAAGTATCTAAACCTTTTTTATATATTTTAGTTCTAGCGTCCTCTATAACATTGGCTGTTGCTTTATCTACTTTAACAACAGATGTTACTAGTTTCTGTAGATTTGACCATTTTTGAGGATTAGATTCTATAAGTGCTTGGTATTCCTTTTGCTTGTTAACTAACTCATCCATTTGTACACCACCATCATCTACTCCACCTTGATTATATAAACCTGTTAATTCTTGTATTTGAGCGTTAACTGTTTCTAAGGCTGTTTGAGTTTTTCCTATCAAATCGTAATCAGTTAACATTATACCTAAGCTGTTTTTATCTTCGCAGTCTTCTTCTCCTTCTGGACATTTGTTTTTAACTAACTGTTTCTCGTCTCTCAATAATTTATTCATTATTTCTTCACCTTGAGGTGACTGCATAAAAGCTTGGCTCAGATTACCGTCTAAATAATCTTGAGCTAAAGAAAGTCTAAGATCTTTATATTGCTCCTTTTGAGCAAACATGTTTGATGCTTCCTTTTGTTTCTCTTCTTCAATAGCAGGATTTCCTTGTATGAATTCCTCTCGCATCGGTCCACCTAGTTCCTCTCTCATGGAATTCATTTCTTCTTGAGATAACTCCCCGTTTGTATCTAAAACTCTTTGAGCACCAGTATCTACGTCCCAAACATCAACTTCCTGTTTTATCTCTTCTATTGATCTAGGATTGTATTGGGGTCTAGGATTCATAGACTGTGGCTGATAACCACCTTGTTCCTCTACCGGCATGTTTGGATCTCTAAACATTTTCCACTAATTTAAATTCAACATCTATAATAGAATAGTTAACCATGTCGTATCCATCTTTATGTTTTATAACTGCTTCTTTTGGTATCTCATCAGACATAACACCTTGGTACACTCCTTTTCCAAAAATCCCGTTAATATATTCAAATAGATATATATTTAAACCACTAGGCGATTTACCTATTAATTTAATATTCTTCTTAAATCTTCTATCCGAAAGACCTTGTAAGAACCCTCCAACATTACCTATAGCCCCACTAATTCCTTGCATCTTAGAAGCTTGAGCATCAGCAGCTTGTTGTTGGTATGCTGCGGTTTCTTGTTGCGCCATACCTAGTAGAGTACCTTGTCTTTCTAGTTCCCTAGCTTGAGCTGTTTGTTCACCAGCTGCTATTTGTTGATCAACGGCTGCTTGGCCTTGTCTTTGTTGTAAATCAACATCCGCAGCTCCTTGAGCTTCTAATTGTTGTAGCTGTCCAGCTTGTTGAGCAGCAGCCATTTGATTTGCTGACTCTTGTTGACCTATACTAGCAGCAGCTTGTTGATTAGCCATTTGACCTTGTTGTGCCATTTGTTGAGCTAAAGCGGCTATTCCAGATCCACCAGCTGAAGCGCTAAGTGTATCCATTATATTAGCTTGATTTTGTTGATTTTGTTGTGCTTCGAATTCAGCTTGTTGTTGATTAACCGTTAGATCTTCCATCGTGTTTTCCAAACCAGCAAATTGATTTTTCATTCCAGCGAACTGATTCTCCATGTTAGCATATGGATTACTTAGGTCCATATCAGCGTAAGCAGCTTTCATCCGGTTCATTTCCGCTCTAGCAGCTCTTTCTTTTTTCTCAGCAGCTCTTTTACGTTTACCAGCACCAATAGCACCTATGATACCACCAGCTAAACCAGCTGCAGCACCCCAAGCGAAATTAAATGGAGATCCTTGTTGACTCATATTATATTAATTTAAATTTTACTCTTCTTCTTCCTCGTCTCTTGGTGTAGAAAAATCAGGCCCATCATCCCCCTCGGGAGTAGCATCAATACCAGTAGGTATACCATCATCATCAGAATCCATATCAAGCTCTCCATCTCCAGTTGGCCCCGGGTTTTCCATTTGTGTTTGAGGACCAGCACTGCCACCGCCTGGACCAGTACCATACATTTTTTCTTCTAACTGCTCTGTGGACATTTGTGTTTGTGGTACTTCAGGTTGTGGTCCCTTTAAAGCGCCAGGTGTTTCGTTTATATCACCGCCTCCAAATTTTTCATTCCACTCCTCAGGTGTTTCATCTGCTCGTCTAGTGTGATATTTTTGTCCATTCCACTCAAACTCTTTTAAACCTTCTTCTCTAGCATTTTTAAAAGCATCACCAAAGTTACCAGCATCTTCTTCTACTGGTGGGTCTTCTTCCACTACCGGTGGAGCATCTTCAACTGGAGGTTTTTCTACCGGTGGTTTTTCTACCGGTGGTTCACCTTCTACAACCTTAGGTCTATTCCAACCTTCCTCCATTGTTGAAACAGGAACATCTTCTGGATTAACAGTACTGAACTCATGATTGTAAATTGGTTGACCTTGACCTTGTTCAGTGTGTCTATTTTTAATTTCTGTTGCAGTAGCATTTTGATCAACACTAAAGTCATAACCCTTTTCATAAGGAACATATGATCCTTCAGCATAACCATCTTCGTCAGCATCAACGTTTGGATTCCAAACATTACCCTCTCTCCAGGCTTTACTTCGTTCGTCCATAGCTCTAGTTCCATAGTCTTTCAATTGACCATCTTTACCCATTATATGCCAAGTTCCATAAGGATCTTGAACTTGAGAATATCCTCTAGCTTTCATTTTTGGTGTTAAGTAAGGTTTTGATACATCAAAGTCTCTCGTGTTAGAGTACAAGGAGTTATTTAAATCTTTTACAGCCTGCTTGTAGCTACCTTTTTTCTTAATTGTTTTATCAATCTCTCTTTGTGTTACTTCACCATCGCCATCCCAGTCGTAGTAAACTTCTGGTGGTGGGATATCTCCTTCTACATCTTGATTCCAATTTTGTATATAATCACCCTGATATAATCCATGCTTAGAACCTGATCGAGCTGGATTGCTATCTTGATATCGATTATCCCTATCCATATTTTTATAATAGTTCCATTCTCTCGCAACATCAGTTCTATTTTTAGGTAGTGGTGATGGAGCATCACTTGAACCTATTGATTTAAATGTGGTTCTATTGTCACCACCTTGAGCTGATCTTAATTTAAAACCACTTTTACCTCTTGTTCTTGCCATGATTATTTCTTTAGTTTATTATTTACTTATTATATAGTTACATTTTTTCTAAAATATTTAGCTACTACCAACCACCTCGCAACCCACCGTGAATAACTCAGCTGGTTCCTTAGAATCATTATTCATTCTAACCTCAGCATAGTAACCTTTACTAGAAGATACATTAGCCTGTCTACTCTTACTAAACATTATAAAATCTCCTATGTTAGGAGTACTGTCGGTTATTAAATCTATTTCTATTTCAACTGTGTCCCAGTTGTTATCACCATTAGTATCCATAGGTTGTATTTTTACTATTTTACCAAGCTTTGTTGGCGTTGGTGATGCGCTAGAATTTAGCGTAAAACCACCAGCAGTAAAGTTTCCAGTTGTTGAAACGTAATGAGCCGTATCACCCTCTTGAACAGATGTGTTTATAGGGTATTTAAAAAATATTGAGAATAAATTCATATTAGTTTTTTTAAGTTATTGATACAATAGAGTCTAAATCTAAAGACATTATAGTATCTGTTCTACCAAATGATTCTACAAAAACAACAAATGATAAAATGTAGTTACTTGTTCCACTTCCACTAACACTAATATCGTTTATACTAATTAATGTTCCATTATTATCTGTGTAAACTGAATTAGTCCAATCAGATAAAACTTTAGTTGTATTAGAAAACTTGGGGACACCAAAAGTGTTCTCACCTCCAATATTAAAAGGACTCGCACCTCCAGCTCCAGATTTAGTTGTATATGTTCTACCTGATAAGACATATCTAATTGGATAACTAGTTGTAGAACCTAAACCTCTTTGTCCTCTAAAAACTTTATCGTGTACTTGAACATTAGCTGTACCTCCGTCACTATCGTGATTATAAGGAACTACAGTTACTCCATTTATCTTAGCGTGACTATCTGTTGTTGTTAACCTCATTGTTAATTGGCAGGCTTTAGTTCTTTGAGTAAAACTTCTTGTTAACCAACCTTCCCAACCAGGTATACTAGCTTTCCATGTTCCAGATAGTAATTTTTTAGAAAATCCAACACCATCATATGATAACTCAGGTACTACAGGTGATTTAGCATTAGGTTTCAAAACTTGAACATGTACATCGTATCTCTTGTCTGTTGTTGTTGATGGAAAAATTTGTGTAAACGAATACTTACCACTACTATCTAACTGCGCGTTTAATAAACCTTCTTTAGATAATTTTGGATTAGTTATAAATGTTTCAACTTCTCCACTAACCACTTCTCCAATTTTCACGTTAAACCAAGTGTACGGTATACCAGTTAGTTGTATTCTATATTTAGCTCCAGATGGACTTATGTTTTTACTACCAACTTGAATAGACTCTATAAAAGAAGCTCCTTTGTCTTCTCTATTAACACCAGACTTGTGTTCGTTTCTAATAACTCTAGGATTATTAACTAAAGAATATGTTAATTTATTACTCTTACTAGTAGTTTCTTTAGCTGTAAAAATAACGTCATAGATATGACCTGTGATATTTCCTTCAATATCTTTGTTAGTTGATTTTAATACTAATTTTAAGTTACTACCTAAGCCTATATTATTAACGCTATCTAATTTAGATTTTTTAACCAACCTCTTAATATGACCTTTGCCAGGGTCTTGTTCTGTTGTTAAACTTATAGTGCCAACCATAGTCGGTTTATTTTTTTTAAGTCTACCAGAAAACGTAAGAACAGTTTTTTGATTACTAAAACCAGAGTTTACGGTTTTAGTAGACAAATTAAAATTTGTTTCTAAAACCTCTATAGTGTTACCGTTTAATAAAACTTCTTTACTCATTATTCACAATTGATTTCAAAAAATGCGTTACAACACTCCTCGTCTACTATAGGTACAGCTGCTCCGTATATTCTTATTCTTAACTCTTGAGGATTACCATTTTCAGCCGGTTGGAAGGTGTGTAAATTATTAAGTCCAACTACAACTTTATTGCCTAAAAAATCATTAGCACACCAATTAGGTGGAAACATATATGCAGAGTTTGCTGGTTGATACTCTGGTGTTTGAAGCCACGTGTTTACAAAGTATTCACCTGCACCATAAACACTCCAATCAAAATCTTCAACACCCTCACCAACAACATACTCACCATAATTAGTACTATTGCTAGGCGCGGTATAAGATAAACCGGAGTTCATGAATACTATCTGTCCCCAACCTAAACCAACCGCGGAACTCATATCATTTAAATCGCTGTAGTTCATTAAGACTCCATCTTTCTGTATTTTTATAGCTTGATGGTGTGTTGATGCATACCAGTCCCCTGTAGTGATTCCAAACGGTGGAAATTGATTAAAAGCAGATGTGCTAGGTATATCTCCACCAACTATATACTCAGTCTCAACAGCCGATATTTCATCGTGATACCGATTGAAACTAAACCTCCTAGCGTCAGATAACATACCACTTGGACAATTATTGCAATAACTCCACATGTCAGAACTAGGAGACATGTAGTTAGTATCCTCGAGGTCGTGCTGTACCCATAGAAGATCTTTTGAAATAGTATATCCCTCATCTGGTATTATATAAAACCACCATGGTTGATAAATGTTAGGCTGACTCGCACTCTGTAAGTATTCTGAGCTTCCAAACGTTTGAGGAGTAAAATTAATAGAAGCTTCCGTTCCATCACCTTCCAACGAATCACCTGTTCCAGTCATGTTCATATTAAAGTTGTTAGTAAATCCACCGCCCGCAATACCCCATGGATAAGCAGCTATTGTACAATGAGGTTCTCCATCTGCTTGAACTAATCCATTTTCATCAAGATATATGCTGTTTCTCTTACCAGCTAATTCAACAACTACACGAATATCACCGCCGCCGTATAAACTAGGTGTTTGCCCGCATATTTCGTTACCATTACCATCTATGTCAATTATAGTATCTATATTTTGGTTACCTATTTCAAAAAGCGGATCTAAGTAAACTAAAACTTCAACATAATTATACATTATGCCCACCATTTGTCCAACAGGTGTGCAACCTGACTGAATCGAGTTTGTGAATGAACCCCACTCAAGAGCATCTCTAAGAACAATCTTTTGCACGCCCTGTGGTAAAACAATGGTAGCATTATTCGCGGGATTAGGAGCTTGACCTAATTCCCCATTAACAAATTCTTTCCTAAAAACCATGGTGTCAATAGCATCATCCGCGTTACCTCCGTCCGGTACAATACTATTTAAACCATCTAAACCCGAGTTGCTTGCATAGTAATTACCTATATTAAAGTCACCAACAGAAACAGAATATTGCTGGTCGTCAATCGACTTTATCCTACCATAAAGTGGTATGTTACCTCCATCAGCAACACCATCTCCAACGGCAGAAGTGTTTAATGAAAAATCAGGAACATCTTTTTGAGCCCAAGTGCCACCAGGTGAAACTTGTATTGGAAATGTTTCTAAAATATAAAGTTGTTCTGCCATTTTAGTATTTATTAATTAAATTCGTTATCATCTTCGTTTTGTATTTGTATAGTTATATTCTCAACGCTATCCCCTGAAGATGGTGGAGCAATGCTATTACCTATGCCTTGTACGCTAAATTCCTCTAGTTCCTCATCTGTTAAATAATTTGTTCTAACTCCACCTCTTACATAAGTATACCACTTTCCTTCCTTTTGTTTCCAATAAGAACTACCATTATTAAAATTAGCAAATGAAGAATTATCTGTTTTAATGCGAGACACACTCCAACCTCTTTGTCTAGTTAAATTATAGTATTCACCATCCATAACACCTGTGATATCGTTATTACTAAACATAGAACCATCTGGTTGTGTTTGATTAACAACTGTAGCAAATGGTTCAATTTTAGCTTGAGACCCCTCATAGGTGAAAGCTACAAATTCTTTTATATCTCCAGGTGATTCATTTATTAAAAAATCTAAACGCGATCCATCGAAATAAAAACCATAATCGTTTGCAGCATATTGACTATCTAAAGCGTAAAAAGTATTTCTATTAATCACCTTACCCCCACTTATATAATCTCTGTAGTGATGAAAAATACCAGTAGATGGATCACTAGTTCCAATTGATTTACTAATAGCTGTTATGTAATTACCACTAACACTTCCACCAATCTGAGGGTAAAAAGATTTAAAACTAACCCAACCCTTAGATTCTTCATTAAAAGAAACTGTCGTGTTATCATCGATAGTTAAATTATATTCCCCATTAACTGAATCATATGTTCCTAATGCTTTGAAACTACCTCTAAGTTTATCTCTAAAATAAGTTTTCATACCAACATCTGATATAGGTGTTAATCCATCTCTTGATAATCTCAATACAGCACCTCTCTGTTTATCAGTAAAATACATTCTATATTGATCCCAAGCTAATGATTCTGGGTTTTGTGATATACCATAGTCTCCAGAAAATGGTGTAGCGGTACCTAGCACTCTATTTGTTGCTAACAACTGTGGGTTTCCATCAGCGTTGTATAGTGCATCTTTGTTTGTTATAACTCTAAGAACTTTATCCTCAGTTAACACAACCATATCTGTGTCTCTTGTTTTCAATCTTTGTATTGAACCATAAGACGGGTTTAGATCTTTAGTTATCTTCTCTGCCATATTAAATTCATTCAAGTTATTTTTTCCAGAAGTTGAATTATATATACCCGAGTATATCATACCACTGTTTCTCTTCTCTCTACCATAATCTATAAATGTCGTTGACACTTTAACACCATTGTCTATAGTGTTGGCGTTATAATCATCTCTTATTCTGTCTGATTCTACACCGTTTGTAAAAGTATAACAATTGTGCCAACTTAACTCAACTGGTAGTTTCCAAACATCTGTATCTAGTTTAAAATAACCTGTTTGTGTTGAGGATGGAAAAAATCTAGTTTCTGTATCACCACCAACTTCCTGTTCGTCCTCAGGGATCATGTGTTCTATTAACTTAGCCATAGTTGTACTACCATCGGGGTGGTAGAATCTAACGTATTTGTCAGTTGTTAAATCTATACCGAAATTTATTAATCTAGTATAATAACTATCCACGATTGATCCAGATGATTCTTCATCTAACGTGGTAATCAAACCTTTAATAGCTATAACTGAATTATCTCTAGTGTGACCAATGTGATCAACGTAATACGTTCCTGGGAGAGTCACTAGATCATCAACCGCCCCGTCGTTATCTAAATCCCCCGATGTAAAAGGAGATACCGCGTCTTGATAGGTACCATTTTCATATTTCAATATATCAACTCTACATCCGTGTGGTATGTAGGTATTCGCAGTATCTTTATTTAAATGTATCGGTATCGCATTTGAAGCTTCATAGTATAAATCTAAACCAACATCTTCCGTTGGTTCTGTTTCCCAAACAGCAGCATTCTTTGTTGGTATAACAACTTCTCCACCAACTCTAGTTCCTGTTAATATCTCTATATCCATAGGTTCTCTACCGTCGTGACAAACAGATCCTCTTGGATCCCAAACATCGGTTTCTATACCCAGTACACCTGGTACATTGTCATCATCTTTCATTAGACCATTTACTGTTGGATCAAATCTTCTAAACTCAAAAGTAAAACTACTTCTAACACAAGATCTAATTGCCCAGGGCTGACTAAATGCATTAACACTACCACCAGTATTACCAACTGAGTCAAATGTATCTTCAAACCACCACATATCGCCACATTGTCCACAAACTGTGGTATTATGCCACCAGTATGAAGCGTTACTAGATCCACCTGCTTTTATCTGACCACTACCTGTAGTACCATTTACAACCGAGTCAAAGCCATTTGGATTTTCTGATGTAATTCTTTGTGGATCATTGTTTGTAAAATTAACATTTACCCATGAATTACCCCCACTTCCTCCACCAGAGGGATTTTCAATTCCTTGAGAATTCAATGGTTGAGTTCCCGAGCAATTATCATCTGATACTGTTGCAGCATTATTATTATCCACGTAATTTGGATTCATGTCCCAACTACCTAACACAGTACCATCGTCGACATCCGTGAACTGTCCAAATCCCCAATATGTTGTATTTTGACTCCATTGACCCCAATCACAAGAATTACTTCCACCATCTAATCCAGGTGAATCAGAGTCACGTTGAGCGTGATTTCTATGTTGGAAATAATCTATCTCACTAGAAGCACTAACTACTTTATATATCGCTCCCCTTGGATCATTTGCAAATCTAAATAATGTGCCATAGTTTGTCATAGAATCCATTAGTTTCCACTCATTTGTGTTTTCATCCGTACTCCATGCCCCTAGGACACTCATTGTCATTCTACCTAAAGTATTAGTTGTAGGACCAAACTGTTCAAGTTGTCCAGCTGGACTAGATAATTGTCCATGTGTTATACCAGTTGGTTTATAGTAATTGGTTGCACTCCCAATACCATAAGGAGAACCGTCTTCCGTCCATGTATCTTGATCGTAGTTACTATTATCCCACTCATTGTAACTAGTAATATCATTTATTTTTTTAGTTCTAAAAGCTCTAAAACCATCTATAAAAGGTCTAACACCATGAGCATCCTCGCCTTCAGTACTACCAGTTTGACCTCGATACCATAACCAAAAACCCGCTGTTTCTTTAGCTCTATTATAAACCACCTGATTTCTATCTTGGTCAGCTGGATTATTTATGTAGGTACCATTTGTAAGACCGTCCATATCACTACAACCAAGAGCCATATACTCAGCATCCCTACTATGACACCCACCTACAGTACCATCAGCAGCAGATGTACCTCTACAATACCTAGTATCCCACCAAAACCAATTAGTAGCTACATTGGAAACTATGCTACCTGGTGTAAGATTTGTTTCAGCGTTAACAGGTCCATTATCATCACCAGGATCAAAAACATCACCAGCATCATTTCTATGCCACTTGTAATTTCTTCTAGGCATAGCAGCATTCTCAATTGAGTTTGTATCTGAAGGGTTGTATTCAGCATTTTCAATATAAGTAGTCTCTAATACAGAAACTACATCGTAGTCTACAGACTCAGCTGTTACACCTAGAACTTTGTTTTTTAGTAATTCGTTTCTCTCTATTTTAACAAAAAACTTACCATCAAATTCTGGTAGGTTTCTAGTAACAACTTCTCTAAAATCTAAATAATAGTATAATTCTTGTAATGGATTTTGTCCAATTATAGTAGAAAGAGCTTCTTGCATGTCAGCTCCTGATCCAAATGGTTTATCCCATCTTAAAGCACCAACACCATTGTCTTCACATTCAGCGTCATCTGGATCACATTCTTTTTTATGATGATATGTTACTAGTCTCCAACCGTCCGCTTGAGAGTATTCTTCATTACCACTAACACCAACAACTCTTATTTCTAAGTCACCTTCAGGATTATCATAACCATCAAGAAAACCACCCCAAGCATCTGCTCCAATAGCTATTTTTGTTCCCGCTTGTAATTTTGTAGGTGCTATTTGTAGAGTATCATTATAAGTGGATCCATCGATTATATAATCTTCTAATGAATATATATTATTAGGTCCAGATATCTCAACTCTACCCATGTTTTTATAAGCTCTTTTTACAAAATCTGGAGCTTCATTTTCTATAGCTAAAACCTTGTATCTAGCTTTTTCTAAAACAGGTGTATTATAACCATGTTCATTCTTTAAGATTAAATATGTTTCCTCAGTTATTTTATTTCTATCTGCAGAAGCAAATGATATCCATATATTACCATCTTCAGCTTCATACCAACGATCCATTACTATATTATAATATTCATTGGTTGTTTCTTTTATATAATACTTGACATAAGATATCCAATCATCTGGAATACTATCATAATCTTGTCCCCATAGTTGTTCTAAAACTAATTGATTAGCATTTGGAGCATTTTCTTTTGATATATTTAGATTAGGATCTATTATGTTAAATCTAGTTTGATTACCAGATATAAGTTCTTCTACATAACCAGGTGATATGATTGGTGTTTCTCTACCATATTTATCTCCAAAAACCATACCAATAGTATAATCTCTCATTGATTTTAGAGATTTACCAGGTTCTTGCATGCTATAAACGTTATCAGAATCATAAGTAGTAGTTACCCATTGTCCATTCTCATTTTCTTTACGTCTATTTTTTCTTTTTCTTTTTAAACCTGGAGAATTTTTTATTTCATAACCAAATTCAAAATTACCATAAACAAGCCTATTAGCTGCTATTTCTTGAGCTTTAGCTACTAATGGTACGTTGTCCCAAGCTCTTAATGTTTGATTAGCAGGTAGAGCTTTATGTATCATTTCTGATGTTATAGATAGTTCACCAAAAGTTGGACCACCAGTTAATAAGCCCGGTGATACTTGTTTATATTTATCACTTAACTCATCAGCTGTTGCATCTGTAAAAAGATCCCACTCTGGATCTCTACCTCTAGCTATAGTTTTAACAACATAAACATTTGGAGATTCAGTGTTTTTATATAGTATATCAACGGCTACCATATCATTAGGTTTAACTCTTTGATGTGGTATAAAGTCTTTTATTTTTATGCTTCTAGTGTTGTTAGCCATACCAACATTGTAACCCCTCTTATGGTCTAAATCAAAAGCGCCGGGTAAAAAAACTATCTCAGACCAAGGTCCATAATTAGAATACTCACCATCTTCATATTTATATCTACACCCAAATCTACCAAATTTTAATTCGAAATAAGGATCAGGTTGTTCTAGTTCTAATTGCCAAAATCCAGATCCTGCTATTATTGGTGTTGGTGTATCACCAGTCGTGTTATACTGCGTTTGCTGTAAAGTTTTATTTATAGATAATACTTCTAATGATATTACTTTGTACCCATCATCATTAATCACAACACTAGTTACTAAACATCTTAAATAACTATCAAAGTCATCTGTCTCTTCTGTTATTTTAATTATATCACCTTCTTTAACGTTTAGATTATTAAATATAGTTGGATCATTTGATTCTGAAGTGGTTGCGTTAGAATAAGTACTAGCGACACCATCTAAATCCAAAGCATGAGGAATAGAAAATACTTGCCCTACACTTATGGAGGAATTATCATCATTATATGTGGCAAAATCAAACATAAAACCACTAACCGATATTTCTCCTGATCTATCAGTATCTTTCATTTCTATAGATGGAGCTACTAATGGGGCTTTTCTTATAACAGTTATATGTTCTTCTTTTACATAATTGTTAACAGAAGGTGATGTTGGTTTTTCGTGAAAAGGTTGAGTAATGTCATCTGTTTGAACAAAGTCCCAAAGTTCATCTCTATCGTTTGGATTTGATAATTTTAGCTTAGTATGATTTTTAAAATCTGGTGTACCAGCTATAGATCTTTTTATATTTATTTTTTTAGGTTCTCCTTCGTTATCTGTCCAAAACAATAAATCATCTATAATATTTATACCGGTTATTAGTGATTTATTATTAAGTCTCAAAACCCTAGGTGCTATAAAAGAAATGTAACTTACATCACTTAATACTAAACTTTCTTGTTCGTCATAAAATGATATATAGTTACCTCCCACAGCATTTCTTGCAACCCATACTTCTGAATCCTCTATCAATTTTTCTCCAGAAGAATTATAAAAAGTAACAAGCATACCTGGTCTAACGTAACCAGAAACTAGTGTATCTACAATACCCAAGTTGACCGGTAAATCTTTCCAACCAGCACCAAGAGTAGTGTTCGCGATATTAGAGTCAATTACATTAGTTCCTGTGTCTATATAAGCATGTAGGTCATTAAAAACAGGAGAGTATGTGGGTGTGTTTTCAGAAGTGACTTTTATTATGTGGTCATAGATTACCTTTGGTTGCGTTATAGCTGATGGAGAATTGGATAGAGATGGTAAAATAGAATCTATATTTGGTCCAGCTAAAAAAGCATACATTGTGTTTTCTTTTTCATTTAAAACACTACCTACAAATCTACTTTCATTTACTCCTTCGAAATCAACATTGTTAACATATTCTTTTTCAAAGCTAACCCCACTTAAACCTGATGCAGGTTTAATCTCTCTATTACCTTGTAGGTTTTGAACTGTACCAGCATTACCCTGTGAGCCATCAGAACTAGTTGTTCTAATCTGCACGTTTATGGCATTTCTATATTGACCGTTGGGAACAATTCTCTCATCGAGATCTTTGTTCATTTTACCGGCAGAAAAATCGTGTTTAATTTCTGGCATAATACTATTTTATTTGTTTACCCATACCTCTTAATATTTGGGTGAATTCTTCTATCTTAATATTTGATAATCTTATTTTTGCTTTTCTAGTTTCTGCGAACTTCTCCATTTTAAATCTAGCAATTATAGAATCAGGTATATTTGATCTAGTTGAAACAATACCATAAGCTATCCATTTGTAAATAGCTTCTTCACAGAATTTATGCACAACCATTTCTTCATCTGTTCCAAGTCCATCACTTATATATTTTAATACAATAGTTTGACCAACTAAAGCAGAACTAAAATGAATATAACCTCTAAGGTAATCTATATAGAAAGAACCGTGCCTGTGAGCATATTGAGGGTCTAAACCATATCTTCTACCTCTATAATCTAGTTCGATATCAGAGGCATCACTTGAAGTAATATCTTGAGTTTGTGATTCAATATTTTGAAAGTTTTGAGAAGAATCACTACCACCTGATTGTTCATTTAAAACACCACTACTAGGTGCACCACCAGCGTTAGGTATTGTTATAACTATATTAGTGTTGTTAGCACCACCTGATGCAGGGTTGGTACTTTCTGTGTAAGCACCCTCTGTATCCATGGAATTAGGGGTTGTAGCAGTACCACCTCCATGTGTATACCCATCACTGTATTCTACTGTTAAAAGACCATTTACATTTGAAATGACAGTATGATGACCAAAGTCTGCAAATTTATTCGCTAATTTATTAGCCACATCTACGTGTGTATCTCCTGGGTTAATTCGAATACCGAATCTAGGCCAATCGCTGTCTACTGGATAAGGACCATTACCAGCGAAACCACCCGCGGTTTCAAATATAAAATGTGCTTTTTGCATAACAGGATTACCCATATACCCAAGTGAATCTGATAAAGCTATATATGGTATATACAAGAAATCTCCATCATTAATGCTAGTCTCTGGGTTTTCAGGAATTCGTACCGTAAACCTTCTTTTATCATTATCACTATTATAAGTATAAGAACCATCAGCTTGCTGATCTATAGCGAATGGATTTGAGGTTTTACCAGTTGCATATAAATTAAGCTCTGTACCAGCTGTATCAACTTTAGAAATCTTCACATAATTAACATAATCGTGTGGCAGTATCATTTTTAAAGTATTTGGTACTTCTATTTCTTGAGTTTTTATAGCTCTAAGCACATCATAAGATAATTCTTGTATAGCACGCATGGCATGAAATTGAACATCAGTTCTATTCACTTTTGTTATCAACTTACCTTCACCAGTGTAAGCTAGCACGAAAGCATTTATTATATTGTCTAATGTTACAAATTGATAATTCCCATATTCACTAGGAGTTGAATAATATGTAAATTGACTTTGTTCTAATAACCCCATAATTAATCGTCTTTACTTTGTTTAATAGCTCCTTCCATACCACCACCCATCTGAATGAGTTCTTGTTTTAAAATAGCAACACCGGCTAACTGTAGCACTTTGGCTACCATTAATTCTTCCTCTGAAGGGTGTAGTTCTATATCAGTACTATATAGCGGATTATTATTGTACATAGCTTTACCGTTAACAACAACATAACCCCACTTAGCTGTTCTTGGTTTTCTAAATGAATCAATAGTTATACCCCATGTCTCCGCCGGATTAACTGGACCTGGCCATACTTTTATAGAATTATTACTAATACGCTCGTAAGTTGGTCTATTTACAGTTGCTTTTGTTAATGGATGTACTTGTGATGATAAAAATTCTGCTTTTGACATAGGTGCTATTTCAGGGTTACTACCTGTTTTGAAAGAAGAGTTAGCTCCAACTGTTTTTAATCTAATACTGTCTATGTAATATACTTCATCACCAACAACTTCTCCCATTTCATTTAAACCTACTATTTGATCACCAGTTGATAAATCAATAGTTTTATACATTCTAAATGGATGCAACTTGTGTTCTAATAATTCTATTTCATCAGCATATTGAAGATGTGATTTTGGTTTCATTTCAGCTGTTTTGAAATTATGAAAGTAGTCTTCAAATATTTCATTTTGAGCCTTATTAACAAAAAGATTATATTCTTGAGGTGTTATATAACCTCTCTGCTCTTTACTAGCTAAAGCTAAAACCTTTTGATATACATTGTCTATATTTATCATTCTATTTATTGTTATAAGGAAATTGCTCGTTTAACCACTTCTTACGTTTATTACATCCGCAGTCTTTTTTCTTAACTCCAAAGCTTTCCATTGAAATTTCCATTAATGTTTTTAATCCAGTGGCTTTAGTAAATTTTTCCACCGAATCCCCCAAACCTTTTGATTTACTCATAATATAATATTTTACTATAATATAGTTACATAATAACGAGAAAGGTTAGCATCTAAATAAAAATAGCCACTCCTAATGGGTGGCTATTTCTACGTTATATAAAATAGATTATTTGTTTAATCTTTTTTCTATATTTCTATATATCTCCATACCTTCATCAGTTTTAAACCAAGCAGCTAACGCTGAGTATGGATGTTCATCAAATGGAACGTTCATTAATTTTCTATTATTAGAACTCCAAGTAAATGTTCTTTGGTCTTCAGATAAGTTAATTATATTTAACTCAACAGCTCTAATACCAAAGTTTCTAAGCATCACGTTTTCATCAGCCACTAATTCTAAGAACAACTTAGGATTATTTCTAGCGAATAGTATTAAATCTCTTCTAAGTTCCTTAGAACCCATCTTATTAACCTCAGATCCAACCTCTGCTCTCATAATAGCTTCAGCCATATCAATATCAACATCTTTAGCTATTTTTAAAGCCTCAATTTCAAACTCTAACCAGTCTAATTGATTTTCTGCAACCCTAACTGGTTGATATTCATAAAATAATTTATCTCTATGAGGGTGATATAAGGATAGTAGTTTCTGTAAAGTAACCTTTTCTTTTCTAACAAATAATGCTCCATTTTGAAACACTATATGCTCTAATCTTTGGTCACCTTGCATTTCGTCAACAAATGGAGTTTTTTGATTTTGACAATACTTCAATTCTCTCTCGTATCCCTTTTCTTCGTCAAAATAATATATATTAGATGATCTAATAGAGTATGTCAACGGTTTTTTGTTTCCTTTTAAATAGTAAACCCTATCTTTAATCTCCCACTTGGGTTCCAAATCTTTAGGTTCTATTTTAGGAATTTTAACTTTTGGTTGCTCTTTGACAACCGGTTGTTCTTCTACAACCACTGTTTCTTCAACCACAGGTTCTTTAACCTTAGTTGCAACTTTCTTTTTCTTTGCCATAATATAATATAATATAAATTAAAAAAAA
>CEVZ01023425.1_pt1 | contig 33694 bp, 34 predicted proteins | sample 361371 | NCBI WGS metagenome assembly CEVZ01 (sample SAMEA2620217, study PRJEB7988) | marine metagenome | isolation source: saline water (ENVO:00002010), including
TTTACATAGATGACGAAGATGTTGATCGACTTTTAGACGTTGTCTCAATAATTTGAAAAAAGCCTGAAAAACGAACAGTAGTCGCCTACTCTGAACTTATCTAAAGAAGGAGGTTTGCATGAGACTGACACAATTCAGCCATGGTGCCGGTTGAGGCTGCAAACTCTCTCCGAGTGACCTGGAGCAGGTTCTGCACCGGCTTAAACCACAAAAATCTGAAAATTTGATCGTAGATTCGTCAACTGGCGATGATGCTGCTGTTTGGCGTCTAGATGAAGACAGAGCTCTAGTGATGACCGCAGATTTTATCACACCCGTAGTCGATGACGCCCTAACTTGGGGCAAAGTTGCAGCAACAAACGCCGTTTCTGATATTTATGCGATGGGCGCAAAACCTTTAATGGCGATAAATCTAGTTGGTTGGAATTCCGAAGAACTTTCGACGGAACTGCTATCAGAAGTTCTAGAGGGCGCCAATCAGGTTGCTGAAAATTCAGGTTTTGTCATAGCAGGGGGACATACCGTAGAAGATCCCGAGCCAAAATTCGGACTAGCTGTCTTAGGAGAAGTAAATCCGAAATACTTATTACAGAATCGTGGATTCCGCGAAAACGATTTACTTATCTTGACAAAAAAGCTTGGAGTGGGTGTAATCACCACAGCGATCAAAAAACAAGAGTCGACGAAAGAAGCAACAGAAGCTGCAATTGAGTCGATGCTTAAATTGAATGACCAGGCGGCACAAATAGCCGTCGAAGCTGGAGCGACCGGAGCCACGGATATAACCGGATTTGGCTTATTGGGGCACTTGGGCAGAGCAGCCAGGGAATCAAATGTTGATCTGGAGATAAACGTTCCTGATGTACCTTTTTTACCTGACGCGCGAAGTCTTGCCATGGAGGGAAACTTGCCCGGTGGGAGCAAGAGAAATCTTGAATGGGTAAAAGAACAGATAGAAGTTGGCTCGGTTGAAGATATTGACGTTCTTCTTCTGGCAGATGCACAAACTTCCGGCGGCCTGGTATTTGGTGTTCAACCTAAAGAGGTTGAAACAGCTCTTAAAAAGTTGACGCAAACAGGACACGATGCAGTTGTTGTGGGGAGTGCAAGTTCTGGGAATGGTTCGATCAGATTGTCTAGCGGTTTGAAATAAACTACCTTGGTAATGTGAATCGGAAGCTCAAAAAGTTCATTCCTCAAACAGCAGAGGAAATTACAACTGATTGGCTAACAGATTGTTTAAGAGAAGGTGGGGTAGCCAAAAGTTCGAGCGTTATTTCCTTTTCCTCTAAAGAGCCAGAGAGTGGAGAAGGATTTTCAGGATTGACATTGAGGGTTGATTTAGAGTGGGACAACTTTGAAGAAAGTCTGCCAGACTCGGTATTAGTTAAATTTCCCTCTACTGACAAAAAAAACCGTGCTCTGATTGAGCGTGACGGTGCATATGACAGGGAATTTGATTTTTATGAAAGATTTTCAGACCGATTTCCTGTAAGGGTTCCAAAACTTTTCTATTCAGCCCGTGATCCGATTGCGAAAATCGAATCCCGTCGGAAGGTAAATAAAGGGCTTGAGTTGCTTCCCGACGGTGCTTCTAAGTTCTTAGGCGGTCATGCACGGCAATTTATTCGTTCATCGGGACGGAGATACGCGTTGATTGTCGAATACATCCAAGAAGCTCGCACTACCACAACTGAGGGTCTTGCTTCAGAGCGAGATTTGGTTGAAATATTAAATTCTTTAGCAGTTGTTCACTCTCATTGGTGGAGACACCCATTGCTAGTAGATGACCGGGAGGGGGTTGCCTGGCCGACCGTCACACACACGCCGAAATTAATGAACGGTCTATACAGAGGATCAAGAGATCGTGTAATAAGCAACAACCCTGAACTATTCACCCCAGAACTGGTCTTTCTAACAGATTGGTTTGCGGACAACGTTGTTGAAGCAGTTGAGTTCTTAAATGAGCCGTTGGCTCTCTTAAGAGGGGACACACGTACCGATAACATGCTTTTCACGGATGAGGGCTTAGTGATGGTAGATTTCGGAAGTTTTAGTTCCGGTAGGCCGACTTGTGATGTAGCTAATCTTCTTTCTTCGTGTATCGAACCTGGTCCGACTGCTTTACACGCCTATCAGCATTTCGCAGATATATACCATGAAGCGCTAATTTCAAATGGCATAAGCGACTATCCAAAAAACCAGTACGAAAATGATATGAAAGTCTGTCTGATACTTCAGGCATATCTTCTTGTACTAGCTGCAGCCCATTATGAAGCAGACTATGGTGAGAATTCCTTAGTCAAAATCTGGGCAGAAAGATTAGTTGCTTTGCTACCTCAGAAGAGCCCTCTTATAGGGCAAGTTGTTAACGTTTAGCGCAATCTGGGTTCTTTACGTTTCCCAGAAGAAAAATCATCAGAACCTTTCCTGATAACTTCTGAGTCCATTGCAGTGGAAAGCAGCGATGGAGCGATAGATCTACCACCTAATCTGCCTAGATCTCTTGCAGCCCAGATAGCCCGAAGAGTTCCTTGGACAGCAGATGGAGGCGATTCCGCGATCGAAGTTGCCAGCTCCTCTGCTTTCGATTTGAGCTCAGAGGAAGCTACAACTTCGGTAACAAGACCCATTCGTAAAGCAGTTTCAGCCGAAATTCGTTCAGAGTTACCAGTTAAAGACATTCTCATAACTTCCCCGAAAGGCATTTTGTTCAACATGCTCATAGGTTCGTAAATGGCGGGCATTCCATAGGAGACGTGAGGGTCGAAAAAAGTTGCATGATCAGCAGCAATTAATATGTCGCATTCGCCCAGAAAATAGAAGGCACCACCGCAGGCCATGCCGTTTACCGCACCAATAACTGGCTTCCAGAGGTCATTTGATTTAGGACCCAACCAGTCACCTGGATCGTCGTACATGAAGTTGTTAGAAGTTCCGTAAAAACCTCGTTCTTCGTCAATAGCGGTAAAAGGTTCATCTCTATCGATTCCCACACAGAATGCCTTTTCACCTGAACCTGTGAGAACGATCACATTAATTTGATCATTCGAACGAAGTGATCTCCAAAGAGAACGAAACTCCTCCTGCATCTCAAAAGTAAAAGAGTTGTAAGCCTCAGGTCTGTTAATAGTCACCCAACCGACAGAATCCTTTTCTTCATATATAAGAGTTTTGTATCCAGCCATAAAGGCCTCCAATTTCTGTAAGGCATATCCTTTATAAAGATGCTATGCGACATGAAACGTTTCTAGTAACTCAGAATACTTCATCGTGGGTAACCTTTATGTAAACACTTTAAATGGAGACATCATGAGTAAAGAATTAGATTTCAAGGCTTTTGACTGTGACAACCACTATTACGAAAGCGAAGATGCTTTTACTCGGCATGTTCCTGAAGAAATGCAATCTCGAGTAGTGCAATGGGCGGAAGTAGACGGGAGACGATATCACGTAGTCGGAGGCAAATTGAGCAAAGCTGTGGTTAACCCAACTTGGAATCCAATAGCAAAACCCGGTGCTCTGCACAAATATTTTCGTGGTAATCCAGAAGGAAAGAATCCCCATGAGTACCTAAAAGAACGAGAGCCACTTCCAGACGCTTATATCAATAGAGATGCAAGATTGGAAGTTATTGATTCGCAAAACCTTGAGGCCATATGGTTATTTCCGACTTTGGGTGTGCTTTATGAAGAATTGCTTAAAGAAGACACTCAAGCTGTTGTGGCATTAATGAGAGGGTTTAACAGATGGATTGAAGAAGATTGGGGCTTCGACTACAAAGAGAAAATTTTTGCTGCACCTTACATTTCCTTGATGGACTTAGAAGCAGCGGTAGCCGAACTGGAATGGTGTTTAGAAAAAGGCGCTCGGACCATTGTTATGAGACCAGCACCCGTATGGACGGAAAGCGGTCAGCTGTCTCCAGGCGACCCAGTCTTTGACCCCTTCTGGTCAAGGGTTAACGAAGCTGGGATAACCACTGTCATTCACGCGGGAGATAGTGGTTATTCGACGCAAGGCTACGCAGAGGACAGTTTTGGAAGCAATATGACAGGTCGTTACAGGCCATCAATAAAAGCCTTCAGCATAGAAAGAGCGGCACATGACTGGTTAATAACGATGTCGATGGAACGCATGTACACACGGTTCCCAAACCTTCGCATCGCATCAGTGGAGAATGGCGCTGATTACTTAGACATGCTTTTCAGAAAACTCAAGCAACAGGCATTGAAATCACCCGGATGGTTTGATGAAGACCCTATAGAACTTTTTCGTGAACACGTATGGATGAATCCATTTTGGGAAGACGACATATATGAGGTAATCGAATTTATGGGAGCTGATCACGTAATTTTTGGTTCAGACTGGCCACACATAGAAGGTATGCCAACTCCGCTTGACTATCTAGAAGAGGTTGAGGATCTTAATTCCGACGATTTGAAGCTAGTTATGCGAGATAACACAAGACATCTAACAACCCCCCGAACTTCCTAAAGAAAAATCAGAACATGTCTGAATGGGAACCCGAACTCGAAGAACTAAACCTCCGTGAATCTCTGGCAGAAAAAATGGGTGGTAGTGAAAAGGTTGAGCGTCAAAAACAAAGAGGAAAACTAGATATAAGAGAGAGAATTAACCTTTTATTAGACAAAGGCTCTTTTCACGAAATCGGAAAAATTGCCGGCAAGGCCACATATAACGACGACGGCGAGTTGATTGATTTACAGGCTTCTAATTTTATTTTTGGCAGAGGTCGAATAGATGATCGTACTGTTGTGGTGGCAGGAGATGACTTCACAGTCAGAGGAGGAGCTGCAGACGCATCGATAATTACGAAGCAAGTTGCTGCTGAGCAAATGGCCAATGAATTACGCCTACCAATAATCAGGTTGATAGATGGAACTGGAGGAGGAGGCTCAGTCAAGACCCTTGATTCCAAGGAGCATTCAAAAGGTTCAATAAGTACCAACACTTACGGTAGAGGCGCTAGAACCTACGTACCTTTAAATCCCGGATGGGAGCATGTGGTCTCTAATCTTTCCACTGTTCCTACGGTTTCCTTATGTTTAGGACCAGTAGCAGGATTAGGGGCCGCTCGGGCAGTTTCAAGTCATTATTCGGTGATGGTTAAAGATCTTTCTCAACTCTTCGTAGCTGGGCCGCCAGTTGTAAATGCACTAGGTGTAGAGGAGGTGGATAAAGAGAGTTTGGGGGGTAGTCGAATCCAAACTCGAAATGGCTCCATTGATGATGAAGTTGAATCTGAAGAGGAAGCATTTGAAGCTGCGAGAAAGTTTCTTTCCTACCTTCCCTCTTCTGTATTTGAACAAGCGGAGAGAATACCTACGGAGGATTCAAACTTTCGGACTGATTCGAGCTTGAATGACATAATCCCAAGGGACAGACGAAAAGTTTACAAAATGAGGAACATAATAGAGTCGGTTTTTGATGAGTCGTCTTTCTTTGAGATGTCTTCATTTTTTGGACGTTCTACAATTACAGGGCTAGCTCGGCTGGATGGTTGGCCTGTTGCGGTGCTAGCGGGTGATCCATATCACTATGGTGGCGGTTGGACAGCAGATGCAGCTCAAAAAGTTGTTCGTTTCGTTGATCTTGCAGAAACTTTTCAATTACCAGTTGTTCATCTTGTAGATAACCCTGGGTTTGTTATTGGAACAGAGTCTGAGAAACAGGCAACAATAAGGCATGGTGCGCGTGCCCTTGCAGCCGTTTACCAAGCAAGTGTCCCGTGGTGTTCGATTCTGATACGTAAAGCTTTTGGGGTGGCAGGTGCAGCCCATTCTCCTGCTCACAGATTTCAATATCGTTATGCGTGGCCATCAGGTGACTGGGGGTCCCTTCCTGTTGAGGGGGGGATTGAAGCCGCTTATGGAGCGGAGTTAGAAAATTCTGAAAATCCAGACGAGTTACTTGCAGAAATAACGGAAAGGCTTAATAAGGTTCGTTCACCTTTTAGAACAGCGGAAGCATTTTTGGTTGAAGAAATAATCGAACCTGCTAAAACCAGACCTCTTTTATGTGAGTTCGCTAATCTTGCAGCACCGCTTCGTGGGGGACCTTCTTCTGGTTTTGGGTACAGACCTTAAAATCTCTTTATGAGCTAGGTGATTTCTAAAACGGCGACGACACTGTCTTGCTGCACCTGATCTCCTTCAGAGACCAAAAGTTCTCGCACTATTCCTGGACTGGAAGATTCAATGGGAATTTCCATTTTCATCGACTCAATTATTAGAATCGTTTCTTCTGCTTTAACGGTCTGACCTACTTTTACTACGACTTTCCAAACAACACCTTGCACAGGTGTTTCAAGCTTTATTTCGTTCACGTCTAGATTTGAGCACCAAGTAGTGTGAAGGACACTATTGGATATCAAATATTTCCTTGTATTAATGTCTTGGTATGTCAGCTTGTCCGACTTTGGAGACAGAGAATCTCATATTAAGACCATTTAAGGATGGTGACGTGGACGACTATTTCGGTGTGCTGGACAGTCCGGAGGTGCGACGCTGGCTGCATATCCCGGAGAGCCTGGATCGGAGTGACGCCTGGCAGCAGATGGCCTGGTTCGTGGGTCAGTGGGAGTTGCGAGGCACTGGCCACTGGGCGCTTGAAGAAAAGAAGTCAGGGCAATTTGTCGGACGAGCTGGGTTGCATCGACCTGAACGTCATGACTGGCCCGGTGTAGAGGTGGGTTGGTTACTCCACCCTGATTACTGGGGAAGAGGTTATGCCACTGAGGCAGGAGCAGCAGCAGTACGTTACGGATTCGAGGATCTTCAAGTAGATAAATTATTTAGTTGCATCTTGCCAGAAAACCACCGGTCGCAGGCTGTAGCGAAACGGCTTGGCTTTGAATTTCTAGAAGAGAGGGTTTTGGCATTTTTTCCAAAATTACCTCATGGAATATGGGTATTAAACAGCGGTTGATTTCACTTAGTTTGCAACAATCAACGGATTCCCGTTTGATTTACTTATAACTAATTGGTCACAAGTCGGATCCTTCATGATACTTATGCCGGAAGATCCGTCAATGCGACGTACAAGAGAGGCTTCTGCGACATTATTTTTAGCCCAAGTATCGAAACGGAATAGTTCTCCTGTAGAAATTCGCAAAAGCCAAGGTAGCTTCATCCCATTGCACTCTCTTACCACCACCATGTCACCAGGCTCACCGAACTGGTAGCGATAGCCTGAATGTTCAATTATCGGACCATCTGTGGACACAACAGTTTCTTTTTGCTTTGAAATTGAATTCTCCTCGTTGCCGCTACTTGTAACAAGAAAAATAATTGCTATAACAAGAACAACAATTAATGTTAATTGAAAAACCAATTTCTTAATTGACCAAGTCGGCAGTTCACCAACTAAGGCAGAAGTTTCATCAATCTCGCTTTCTTTTTCTGAAGCGCCGTTCATATCTTTACCCTTAAGTAGCAATATCAATAAGAAAAACAATACGCCTTAAAACAGTCATCCCAAAATTTTCTTTAAGCGTCAAAGCAAAAAGGTATACATCGGATCTATTTTTACTTGGTCTAATATTCAACAATGGATAGTGATTCACCGGCATCTAAGCCACAAGTGCAATGGATGAGTAGCAACGAAGCAGCTCAACGGCTCGGAGTCACGACAGCAACTTTATACAGGTTTATAGATGAAGGGCGCTTACCGGCTTACAGGATGGGGAGAGTAATACGACTTAAAGAAAGTGAAGTTAACGACTTCGAGACAACTTGTCGGATTGAACCTGGATCACTTTCACACCTGTTGCAAGAGTGACGGATTTACCTTTCCCTCGACAATTATTCCTATGCAGATAGGATAAATTCGTAGAAAGCTTATTCACAAAATAATACCCAGCAGGTTTTAATTGAACCCTTTTACAAATCAAAGCGAAGACTCTTTCCCGGACTCAGCTCTTACTAGCGGGATGCGGAACTCAGCTTTAGAACAACTTGAAAAAACTCCATTTCCAGTGCCAGAAGAAGAGGTGTGGAAGTATTCAAAAATTGGAGAACTTGATTTAGGCGTTTTTTCACCATCTTTGCAAAGTCCCTCCAAAGAAGCGGACGTTAAAAGTTTTTTGGATTCAAATGCAGGAGAATCAGGATTAATCTCAGTTCTAGACGGATGGATAACTGCCTCTGGGAATGACGAATATTATAAGAATTCCGAAATCAATCTAGGTCCGTTGTCGAAAATAAACGAAGAGCTAATCAACCTGGACGAAAGACTTCATAAGCCAATAGATTTCTTTGACTGTTTGAATCGTTCGTACAACCCAGAGACATTAGTTCTACATGTCCCTGACGATGTGGTGATTAGAGACCCCATATACATAAAAGTTCAAGCTGTTACAGAAGGTTTAGTTTCATGTCCAGCTATTTTTATCGACTTGGGCAGAAACTCTGAAGTGAACATAGTGGAACATCATCTATCTGATGAGGGAAGTTATTTAACAGTACCGGTTCTTAACGCTCGAATTGGTGAAAATAGCAGACTTAAGCATTCAGTTCTCCAGAGTTTAGGAAAGACAACGTGGCAAGTATCAAAACAGAATTTTTATCTTGAACGAGATGCTTATGTTGAAACATTTACAGCGGCTTTCGGAGGAAATTACGCCAGAAGTGAGATACGTTGCGAACTCCAGGGAAGGGGAGCGGAGGCGCATTCAAGAGCTGCATATTTTGGTAGTGGGGAACAGACTCTCGACTTTCGAACCTTTCAAAAACATGGGGCTCCTGACACGACAAGTAAGTTGCTTTTCAAGGGAGCCTTGGATGATGATTCAAGATCAGTTTACTCAGGTTTGATCAAGGTCTTACCCGAAGCAATTAGAACAAGAGCCCAGCAGACTAATAGGAACATAAAGCTTTCCGATGATGCTTGGGCGGAGAGTGTTCCAAATCTAGAGATTGAAACCAATGACGTGGTTTGTAACCACGCATCGACTGTTTCAGGAGTCGACACTGAGCAACTTTTCTACTTAGAGAGTAAAGGAGTTGAAACTTCAATAGCAGAGCGTCTTATTATCACAGGGTTTTTTGATGAGATAATTTCCAAATTGGATGACCCTCTACTCGTCGAAGAAATCAGATTGAAGATGTTGGATTCATTACAGAGACACTCAAGGGCTGAGAGCTGATATGGGAGAGTACAAGGTATGCCATATTGGAGAACTCACAGAAGCAACTCCCTATCGCGCAGAAGTCGAAGGACGCAAGCTCGCTCTTGTGAGGATTCAGGAAAGGATTTACGCGATAAGTGATACTTGCAGTCATGAAGATGTTTCTTTATCTGACGGTGAGGTAGATCTTGAAGAATGCGCTTTGGAGTGTTGGAAGCATGGGAGTCTGTTTTCACTCGAGACAGGTGAAGCACTTAGTCTTCCCGCTACTAAAAGTGTAGAAACATATAAAGTGACGATTTCCGGCGACGATGTTTTTTTGGTGATCGAATGACAAGCGAAAAAGTTCTTATTATTGAAGATCTATGCGTTAAAGCTAGTAACAAACAGGTCTTGAAGGGTGTGAACCTTGAAATAAGACCTTCAGAGGTCCATGCTGTTATGGGTCCTAACGGATCGGGTAAATCAACTCTTGCTCATGCTCTAATGGGTCGACCGGGCTACGAAGTAACTTCTGGGTCAATCACATTAGATGGAGTAGATCTTCTCTCTCTTAAAACATGGGAAAGATCTCAAGCTGGAATGTTCATAGCTATGCAACAACCAATAGAAGTACCAGGCGTGAAAGTGTCTGATGTTATAACTGAAGCGGCCGTTATTTCTGGGCTTGATCCTGAGAAGTCATTATCGTTGCTACATGCAGAAGCAAAGAATCTTGAAATCGAAGATGAATTCATAGAAAGAGAGTTGAACGTCGACCTATCCGGAGGCGAGAAAAAAAGGAATGAAACACTTCAACTCTTAGTTTCCAACTCGAGTTACGCAATTTTAGATGAGATTGATTCTGGCCTAGATCTTGATTCCCTTGCTTTGGTAGCAAGACGGATTCAGCAAGCCACAGAAGACAGCCAATTAGGTGTACTGGCGATAACTCATTTCAGTCGTTTGCTGGAAATTCTTGAGCCCGACAAGGTGCATGTACTAGTAGACGGGCAGATAGTTGAAACTGGTTCAGTTGATTTGGCATCTCAACTGGAAGAAGACGGATATCAAAAGTTCTTGAAGTAGGTAGAAATTGCAAGAAGAACTTTTAGAACCAGAAGAGTTGGAAGCTTTGATCAAAAAGTTTCCCAAATGGGCGCATCAAGATGGGAGCCTGCATCAAGAATTCCAGTTCCATGATTTCGCAGAAGCATTTGGTTTCATGCGCAAAGTTGCAGAAATAGCTGAAGATCTAGACCATCATCCTGATTGGTTTAATTCTTGGAATAGAGTTTCGATTTCCATTTCCACTCATTCCGCCGGAGGTCTCACAGCCTTAGATCGGAAATTCGTAGAAAAAGTAGAGTCACTTGAAGGTTTTTAACTTTTTGCAGATTCAATTATTTGGTCAAAAGTGTTCCACCCCAAGGTCGCACATTTAATTCTGACAGGGTATTTAACCACACCTTTTAAAGCTTCTAAGTCTCCCATGGAGGGAATTGTTTTACTTGGGTCGGTTTCTGATGAATCAAGACTGCTCGCATGAATAGACATCATTTCTTTGAAGCGTTCAATTAGTTCCTTTGCCTCATCGAGACTTTTGCCTATAACTGATTCTGTCATCATTGAGGCTGAAGCTTGACTAATGGAACACCCTTGGCCTCCTATGCGGATCTCTTTAATTAAGTCATTTTCGAGGTGGACATAGACCTTGACTTCATCACCACAAAGAGGGTTGAACCCCTCTTCCATAACTGCAGGAGGTGTCGGTAGTTCACCCTGGTTGCGAGGGCTCCTGTAGTGATCCAGAATTACTTCTTTGTATAAATCTTCAAGTCCCGTCATCGTTTACCCAGACTAGTTAATTAAAAATCTTTCCTGCTTCATTAATAGCATCAGCTAAAACTTCAATATCAGACTCGTCATTATAAATGTAGAGAGAAGCTCTAGTAGTTGCCGCTAGGCCTAAAAGTTTCATTAGAGGTTTGCAACAATGATGTCCGGCGCGGACACAAACACCGTATTGGTCAAGTACTTGACTCAGGTCATGAGGGTGCACATCGCGGTAAGAGAAAGAAATAACACCCGATCTCTGAAGCGGGTCATCGGGTCCGTGTATAACAAGATCGTTTGCAAATCTGTCATTTAGGACCTCTAGTGCAAAAGAAGTCAAGTGTTGCTCGTGCTCTCTGATCGATTTCATGCTGAACTTTTCTAGGTAGCTAATAGCTACGCCCAGTCCGATGATTTCACCAATCGGAGGGGTCCCTGCTTCAAATTTCCACGGTAGTTCATTTGTTGTGAAACCTTCTGTGGTCACATTCAAAATCATTTCACCTCCACCAAGAAAAGGTGGCATTTTTTCTAATAGTTCCAGACGACCCCAAAGAATACCAATACCTGTAGGAGCACACATTTTGTGCCCACTGAAAGCAATAAAATCAGCGCCCAGATCCGATACATCAGTGTCGAAATGTGGAACAGATTGACAGGCATCAACTAAGCAAATAGCCCCAACACTATGAGCAGCTTTAACAAGTTCCTTTACAGGATTAATTGTTCCTAAAGCGTTAGAAACTGCAGTGACGCATAGAAGCTTAACTCCCTTTAGCAATTCATCTAAATTTTCAAGATTGAGACATCCATCTTTTGTTAGAGGGATCCACCGAATTTCAATGCCTATTTCACTTGCGAGTTGCTGCCATGGAACGATATTCGAGTGGTGTTCCAGAGAACTTAAGAGGATCACGTCACCGGTGCTCAACTCACTTCGTGCCCAGGTGTAAGCAACTAGGTTTATGGCTTCAGTGGCATTTTTCGTGAAAATTATTTCTTTCTCAGAGGGAGAATTTATGAAGCGATGCACTTTGTGTCGCGCTTCTTCCATTTCCGCAGTTGCAAGTTCAGCTATATGATAGGCGCCTCTGTGAACATTAGAATTTATTTCCTTGTAATAATCGCTCATTCGGTCTATCACTTCAATTGGTTTTTGCGAGGTTGCCGCTGAGTCAAGATAAACAATCGGATTGCCATTTACTTTTCGTTCAAGAAGAGGAAAATCTTTCTTAACCTTTTTAGGATCAAAATTAGAGTCAGACATTTCAGTTACCCCGGAAAGATTCATATCCAGAAGATTCAAGTTTTTCAACTATGTCATTACCACCCTTAGCAACAATTTTGCCGTCCATAATTACATGAACAACATCAGGGTGTAAATGCTCTAAAAGCCTCTGATAATGGGTGATTGTAAGAACACCTAGACTTGAATTTTTTTCACGAACTTTCGTTACACCATCTGCTACCACGGTTAGAGCATCAATGTCTAGACCTGAATCGGTTTCATCGAGAATGGCGATTTCAGGTTCGAGAATAGCCATTTGTAGAATTTCATTTCTTTTCTTCTCTCCACCTGAGAAACCTTCATTCAGGTAACGTTCTGCAAAAGAGGAATCCATGTTAAGTGTTTCAAGCCATTCCATGATCGAGAGGCGTAATTCTAGAACCGACATTTTTATATCTTTGCGAGCTGAAAGGGCTTGCCGCAGGAAATTTATTACAGAAACACCAGCTACTTCATGAGGATATTGGAAAGCCAAAAATATGCCGGATTTACCTCGCATTTCAGTTGACCAGTCTGTAATGTCCTCGCCGCGAAAATGTATAGAACCACTTGTCACTTCGTATTCGGAGCTGCCTAGGAGAACGGAAGCTAAAGTTGATTTTCCAGATCCATTAGGTCCCATCAAGGCATGGACCTCACCTTCGTTTATGGTCATATTTACTCCATTGAGGATGCGTGTTCCATCTTCAGCAGAGGCATGAAGGTCTGTGATTTCGAATAGAGGGCTGGGTGTTGACACGATTTAAGTCTATTGAGAGCTTTTAATTACCACTATCCGTATAGGGTTAATTAGTCAACAATTCTTAAGCGAAATTTTCCAAGTTCTGAAATTTTCATGCTTCTTGCCGTCGCCACCTATTCCATTACCTGTTCCGTCGGGAAAAAGTCGAAAGGTGCAAATTGCTTGTTCATCATCAAGTGACACAGCTGTATATCTCGCATCGCTATGTCGGGCAGGCCCAGCGCGCCATAGCAGCCAGTTTCCTATTCTGCGTTTATAAGCGATTTTCACTGATCCAAGATCATCGCCAGATGTAAGAAGTTCCTTGGGGGCCTCTAACCAAGCTTGCGCAGCTATATTTTTGTCACGCAACGGAGTATCAGGTAATTCCCAAGTGTGAATAGGGGTGTAGTCAAATGGTCTGTCATCGGCAGGTAATGCCGTTGGTTTTTCTTTCACCAGCCTCGATTTGCCCATTCCTCTAAAGAAGGACTTTCATTCCCAATAGTCGTATCATCACCGTGTCCTGGCAGAACCAGAGTGTCACCAGGTAAATGACTGAAGAGTCGACGGTCAATGGAACTAATTATTTGTTCAAAATCACCGCCTTCAAATTCGGTGGTACCGGGTCCACCAGGGAAAAGAGTGTCGCCTGAAAAAAGAATTGGAGAGCCTTCAAGTCTAAAACATATCGATCCTGGTGTGTGTCCAGGAGTAAGAATGGTATGGAGTCTTAGTCGTCCTATTTCAATTACAGTTTCATCTTCTAGTAGATAGTCATAGCTCGGTAGCATTTTTGCATCCGCACTGGTGACACCAACCTCATATCCAGCTTCCCTTACAGCAGGAATCGCTTGTATGTGATCCCAGTGGCCGTGGGTCTCAAGAACGGTTTTAACATTTAAAGCCTTACACAACTCAAGAAGTTTTTCGTGCTCATTTGCAGCATCAATCAGGGCGCTTTCACCTGTTTCGCGACAACGTAGAAAAAATACGTTGTTGTCCAAGTCGCCAACCACTATTCGATGTATTTCAGCTTGAGTGTCACAATAATGGAGTGACACTCCAGGAACACCAGTTCTGGGGTGATCTGTATGTGAACATGGTGGCGATAAAGGCGAAGAGGGTATTTGTGTTGAGTTTTCGTTAGTATCCATTATGAATCATGTTAGCAATAGGAGAACAAGAGCCGACTTACCCCGATATCGTCGAGTATTGAAGTTTAAAAATGTTTATTTCCTGAAATTAGATTTAAGGAGCTAAAAAGTGAATTTTGCCTTTACAGAGGAACAGGAACAGTTACGAGAATTCGTTAATCAGTTCATGGAGAACTATTCGCCTGAATCGAAAGTTCGAGAGTTAATGGAGACCGATTTGGGTTATGACCCTGAGACTTGGTCGATGATGGCAGAGCAGTTAGGGCTTCAAAGTCTCATAATCCCTGAAGAGTACGGTGGACAGGGATTTGGATATGTGGAACTTATAGTGGTTATGGAAGAAATGGGAAGAGCTTTACTTTGTTCTCCATTCTTCTCAACAGTTGTTCTCGCAGCTAATACTCTCATTCACTCGGGTGATGATGCTGCCAAGTCAGAACTTTTACCTGGTATAGCAAGTGGTGAAACAATTGCGACTCTGGCCTTCACCGAGGAAAGTGGAAAGTGGGGAAGCGACGGCATAACAATGCTCGCAACAGCATCAGGTGATGGATGGGAACTCAATGGAACAAAAATGTATGTTCTTGATGGTAATTCCGCCTCTTTGATACTTGTGGCGGCTTGCACCGACAAAGGGATTTCGCTTTTCAAAGTTGATGGTGATTCAGAAGGACTCTCTCGAAAACAACTAGCAACTATGGACATGACTAGAAAACAGTCAAGGCTTGATTTTGCAAATGTTAAGGCAACTCTTATCGGTGAAGAGGGGCAAGGATGGGCCGTTCTTGAAAGAGTTTTGGATTTGGCTGCTGTTGCTCTTGCGGCCGAACAAGTGGGGGGAGCTCAACAGTGTCTTGACACTGCCGTTCAATATGCAAAAGACAGAGTTCAGTTCGGTCGACCAATAGGCAGTTTTCAGGCCATTAAACATAAGTGTGCAGATATGTTGTTGGAGGTCGAGTCTGCTAAATCAGCCGCATATTACGCAGGATGGTGTGCTGCTGAACTCAATGATGAGTTGCCTTCGGTGGCTAGCTTGGCAAAGGCTTATTGTTCAGAAGCGTATTTCAATACAACTGCTGAAAATATCCAAATTCATGGAGGTATAGGTTTCACCTGGGAGCATCCGGCGCATTTGTATTTTAAAAGAGCGAAAAGCTCTGAGCTTTTGTTCGGAGACCCTACTTACCATAGGGAACTGCTAGCACAGCGAATTGGGATCTGAGATCTTAAGACGAAAATAAAATAGTTTTAAATTTTCTTAAGTGTGAGTGATGTGACTCTTATGTTGCTATAACCAAATTGTGATCTTATTTTTTGCCATTTTAGGGTTTCTTCTAGTTCTTTTTATCGCCCTTATTTCGGTGGCATATACAGTTCGTAATTTAAGTGAGATGTCTTTACCTTCTGTGTTCGAAGTGGATGATGCCGTTGAATGGATTTCAGAGAGACTTCCTGAGGAAGCAGCTTCACAGTTACGAAAAGATGAGGTTTTCGAAATAATAGGCTTATGGCTTGATTCTCTTGATTCAGCCGGTCTCGCTTCGGAGTATGGGCAGGAAATCGGCGAAGGTAGAACAAAGGGAGACAATGAAGATTCAGTCGCGGATCTTGATATTGCCGTGGATGAGGTTGTTGCTAAATCTTTGGATCTGCCGGAACCTTTAAATGAAGTTGCGGTAGTGGTTGTGCTTGATCTCCTAATTGTTTATTTGACAGAGATGGGTGCGATTGGTAGTCAACCCACGGAAAAAAGGTAACTTCAATACATGATTGATCGCCATAGTCCTGTTTTCGTAGCAGGTCATAAAGGACTTGTGGGCTCTGCAATAATAAGGAGACTTAAATCGGAAGGATTTTCAGAACTGAGAGTTGCGGATAGAGAAGAACTCGATTTGCGTGATCAGTCTGCGGTAGATGCATGGTTTGAAGTAGAGAAACCAAGGTATGTCTTTCTTGTTGCTGGAACAGTAGGTGGGATAATGGCGAATAGTACCCGTCCGGCCGAGTTTATTTATGACAATTTGATGATCCATGGAACCGTTGTACATGCGAGCCACAGGGTAGGAGTGGAGAAGCTTATATATCTGGGAAGTTCATGTATATATCCCCGTGAAGCGAACCAGCCAATAGTCGAAAGTTCCTTGTTGAGTGGACCATTAGAGCCAACAAATGAAAGTTATGCATTGGCAAAGATTGCTGGAATAAAACTATGCGAAGGTTACAGAAGGCAGTATGGGGATGACTTCATATCTGCTATGCCAACAAATCTCTATGGGCCAGGAGACAATTTTGATGAACTAAATGGACATGTTTTGCCAAGTTTGATTAGGCGTTTCCACGAAGCAAAAGATCAACAAAAGGGCACCGTTGAAGTTTGGGGTAGTGGTAAAGCTAAGCGTGAGTTTTTGCATGTTGATGATTTAGCCGATGCCTGTTTGTTCCTGATGGACAATTATTCCGATTTGGAACATATAAATGTCGGCACAGGGGTGGATCATAGTATCAAGGACTTAGCTGAGAGTATTAGAGACTTGATTTATCCTGAAGTGGAAATAGCGTTTGATACATCAAAGCCAGATGGGATGCCAAGAAAAGTTTTGGACGTTTCGAAGTTGTCAGCACTCGGGTGGAAATCGAAAATAGATTTGTTTGAAGGTTTGGTAACGACTTATGAGTGGTTTTGTTCAGCAAGAAAGACAGGAGAGGTAAGGGAGTAGGTTTTCAGTCCTGTTTTGTTTTACCGGCTGCTTTTTGTGCCTTTTTCCAAGCTCTAACTTTTGTTAGTGACTCTTGACTATTTATATCGGCAACAGACCTAGGGGTTTTATCTGCAAATGGTCCTGCGTAATCTTGCCATCCTGGCGGTGAGCATCCCATTCTTTTAGCGAGAAGAGCTGTGAATATCATTGATTTTTCAGCTCCAAAGCCAGGCAGTGCGATAAGACGGTTGTATAGAGTTTCGCCAGTTTCTGAATCAGTCCATAGTTTTTCGGTATCACCATCATAATTTTCAATTAAGTGTTGGCAAAGGTCTTGAATTCGTCCTGCCATAGATGAAGGAAAGCGGTGTATTGCTGGTTTTTCTTTGCAAACTGACTCAAATTTTGAAGGTTCCATAGAAGCGATTTGAGAAGTGTCAAGCTCTCCGAGTCTCTCTAGAAGTGTGTAAGGACCTTTGAAGGCCCATTCCATTGGTATTTGTTGGTCGAGAAGCATTCCTAGCAGGAGCGCAAGCGGATTGTTGTTCAAAAGATGGTCCGCGTCATCATTTCCTGTAATTGCTAGATCGCCTGAAAATTTAGCTGCCATGGTTAAAGAGTAGTTCGTTAGAAAGAATTTTGAAATTTGTTCTAATGAAATTGAGGAAAAGAAAATTTTTACAGAGTGTCTGATGCAAGGCTCGGATTAGAGTCTAAATATGAGCGCTGCTTCAATAAGGATTTATACAGATGGCGCTTGCTCTGGCAACCCAGGTCCGGGAGGATGGGCGTGGGTGGTGCCGGATGGTGATTTTGCTGCTGGTAGTGAATCGCAAACCACAAATCAGCGGATGGAATTAAAGGCCACCCTTGAAGCTGTAAAAGCATTTCAAGGTCAGATAGTTATTGTGAGTGACTCTACTTATGTAGTTAATTGTTTTCGTGATCGCTGGTGGGAAGGATGGTTGAAGAGGGGGTGGGTCAATTCTGCTAAAAAGCCTGTAAAGAATCGTGACCTATGGGAACCTTTAATTGAAACTTATATAGAACGTGGGAACGTCTCTTTTGAGTGGGTTAAAGGCCACTCAGGTGACCGATGGAATGATGAAGCAGATCGCTTAGCTGTGCAAGCAGGCTTGGAGCAGAGTTCATTTAAAGGGAATCTTTCCTTTTAACAACTTAAAAGATTGTCGCAAATTGATGGCCGATTCTTTTTTCGCGTCTATAGTCGTGATTACCGAAGAGAGGAGGTGGTCCAGATTAGTAGTAAACGTTATGGGACTTCGGAGGTGGGTGGCCGCTAGGCGGTTCTGGACCATCTGGCGAATTTCCGCCAGCCACCCTCAGATTCGGCTGCTGGTTTTGGTCCCAACTAGCGATTAGGTCTATCTGAGAAATCCAGAAATAGTTCCAATATTTCAATTTAGGGGGTGCACTTCAGTGCACCCCCTAAATCTTTTTACAAAGCTTCATTGATATCAGATATCATTTCCTCATGGATCGGCTTAGTAATTTTGAAAATAATAGATTTATAGGAGACAAGAGGACTCAAGAGGTGTATGACCTGGACGACTCTGAAGAAAGCGAATCCATGAGGGTTCTCATTGACGAGCTTGTTGAGAACGAAACATATATTTGTTTTTCGCCTGACACGCTTGCCGAAGCTCGCAATCGCGGTTACAGACTTAGAAAATTCAGCTCTTAGTTTTTTGCCGAATCAGGTTTAATGCGCTTCCCGCTTTGAACCATTCGATTTGTTCATCTGACATTGAGTGGTTGGTTTTTATGGTCAAAGTCTCGCCATCAGATTTGTTTATTAAGACTTCTACGGGTTGATTTTCACTCAGATCACTTAGACCGATTATAGAAATCCGATCTTTTTCATCAATTAGCTCATAGTCATCTGAGTTGTTGAATGTTAGAGGCAGTATTCCTTGTTTTTTTAAGTTGGTCTCATGTATTCGGGCAAAAGAGCGTGCAATTACAGCGCGGCAACCTCGGAATCTTGGCTCCATAGCAGCGTGTTCTCTTGAAGAACCCTCACCAATGTTTTCATCACCGATGGCTATCCAATTTATTCCAGCTTCGTGGTAGCGCTTTGCAATCTCAGGGTAAGGTCGTATTTCATTGTCAGTTAGATCGATTCCAGTTCCAACTTCGTCTGTAAATGCGTTAACAACTCCTAAATAGAGATTTCCTGAAATATTCTCCAAATGTCCTCTATATTTCAGCCAAGAACCTGCCATTGAAATGTGGTCGGTTGTGCATTTTCCTTTTGCTTTCATCAAAATCGGTAGATTCTCAAGATCTTTTCCGTCCCAGGGGTTGAATGGGGTGAGAGCTTGAAGTCTTTCACTTGTAGAGGGTATCGAAATCTCAATTTCTGAATTGTCGTCGGGAGGAGGTTGAAATAAACCTTCCTCTCCGGAATCAAAACCTTTCGAGGGAAGCTCTTCTCCAACATCCACGGAAAGTTTAACCTCTTCACCGTTTTCAGCAGTTAGTGAGTCGACTGCAGGGTCAAAATCGAGTGTTCCGGCGATGCTTAGGGCCACAACAGTTTCAGGTGAAGTAACAAAAGCAAAAGTTGAGGCGTATCCGTCATTTCTTTTAGGAAAGTTACGGTTATAGCTGGTGACAATACTATTGGGAACTCCGTCATCCATATCTTGCCGATCCCACTGGCCTATACAAGGACCGCACGCGTTTGCTAGAACGGTCGCTCCTATAGCTTCTAGATCAGATAGAAGTCCGTCTCTTTCTATTGTTGCCCGTACTTGCTCTGAACCTGGTGTAACCATCAAAGGTATTTTTGATTTTAAACCTTTAGATAGAGCATCTCTTGCAATACCAGCTGCACGTGTTATGTCTTCATAACTAGAATTTGTGCATGAGCCTATCAATCCAGCACTTACCTCAAGAGGCCACCCATTAGAGGATGCTTCTGCAGCAAGATCGCCAATAGGCCTGGCTAAATCGGGGGTATGAGGTCCATTTATATGAGGTGTTAGTTCAGAGAGGTTTATTTCAATCACACGGTCGAAGAAAGTCTCAGGATCTTCTTCGACTTCCGGATCGGCTTGAAGATCTGCACTTACTGAGTCAGCTGCTTTAGCGGTGGCTTCACGATTAGTGGCATTCAGGTATCGTGACATGGCTTCGTCATAGGGGAAAAGGGAGGTAGTAGCACCTATTTCCGCTCCCATATTGCAGATTGTTCCCTTGCCAGTCGCTGAAAGAGTACGTGCTCCAGGGCCTAAGTACTCCACAATTGCCCCAGTGCCTCCTTTTACGGTAAGAATTTCAGCAACCTTTAAGATCACGTCTTTTGGTGAAGCCCAGCCACTTAGCTCTCCTGTTAGATGAACACCTATTAACTTTGGCCACTTGACATTGAATGGGAATCCAGTCATCACATCAACTGCGTCAGCACCTCCCACGCCAATTGCGATCATTCCCAAGCCTCCTGCGTTAGGTGTATGACTGTCAGTTCCAATCATCATTCCACCAGGAAATGCGTATTGTTCAAGAATGACTTGATGGATGATGCCAGATCCGGGCTTCCAGAATCCAGCTCCATATTTCGCACAAACTGATTCAAGGAAATCATAGACTTCAGAATTATTTTCGACAGCGACCTGAAGATCTGTCGCACTGTCGATACGAGCCTGGATTAAATGGTCACAATGTGTAGTTGTAGGGACTTGCACTTCGTTTAGACCGGCTGTCATGAATTGCAACCAGGCCATTTGAGCAGTTGCATCCTGCATAGCAACCCTGTCAGGTCTTAGATCAACATATGACTCACCGCGGTTCATTTCTGTGTTGCTTGGATTCTCCAAGTGGTTAATCAGAATTTTTTCAGCCAAACTTAAGGGCCTATTTAAAGTTTTTCTTCCAGCAGATAGGCGATTTTCAAGATTTGCGTAAACACCTTCAACTAGTTCTGTCGGAGTCTGGGATTGAACTGTCATAATTTGAATCTATCAGAACAAAATTCATCTAAACTCGACTGTGACGAACTTGCCAATTCAGATAACAGGCCAGCGGCGTCTACGTTTTTGGGTTTTCCCATCTTTCTCGCTGAGAGCCCAAGACCTTCTCCAAGCTCCAATTTCAGGTCCAGTTAGAGATGGTGAGGTATCAACATAAGCTCTCTTTCTAGCATTCCACCAGCTGGAGGAAGTTTCGTCAGCGAGACTTCTAACCTCTTTTTCAATTCGGGCGCTGAAGGATCTCGCATTTTCGTCTTTTTCGGGGTTCATTGGGTAACCGAAGGTGACTGTACTCTTTGAACGCCTCGGTAGATTTTTGCCTTTTCGAAGTATTTTTCCTGTTCCTGAAACATGTATCGGGACAACTGGGACGCCACAACGTATTGCTAGGTAGGCAGCGCCGCCTCTGAACGGTTGTCCCCACCCATCAGGGCTACGACCTCCCTCGGGGTATATGAGTAGACTCCACCCTTCACCTATCAGGCCCGAAATCATGTCGCCTGACTGCCTGCTTACTTTAGTTCTATCGATCGGAACGGCCCCTATAGCTAGAGCTGATAGTGCGCTTGTGGCTTTTGTGTTGAAGAAATAATCTGCAGCAGCTCCAATTACTAGTTCGTGTCTCCACGGTTCAGGTATTGAGGTAATTAAGAGTGGTGTGTCAGCATGGCTCTGGTGGTTAGCAGCAAAAATAGCTGGCCCTTCAAGGTTCCCTAGTCGATCTAATCCCTCACGCGTTGGCGAAGCGAGGAATGACATCACCGGTCTCATAAGTGTTTCCACGACGACAGCTCGTACAAAACGTGCTCCTGGACGACGCGCCCAGTCGGTATCGTAATCTGCTCCTAGAGAATTCTTTTTCGTTATAGATTCAACACCTATAGGCGAAGGGGCTTCCACCCATGGAAAGCCAAGTTTCAGAAACTTATTCCTAAAACCATATGCGAGAGAACTTATCGTTTTCATTTCAAATCACATCTGCCATAACCAGGGGAGGGGTTTTTAAGTGCGTGATTGTCGGTTGAGGGCCTACAACATCGGTAGCTATTTCCAGAGCATCCTGAAGAGTTGAAGCAGACTGGAACCCTAGACGGTTAACAGCTTTCTTATCGCCACCGACGATAATAATTCTTCCGAGGTGTTCCATCGCATGGCTTCCCCAATACCACATGTATAGAGGGTGCACTCCGTGATAGGCGTAAGAGTTTCTATACAGGTGGATGTACCATTCGTCCTCTGCAAATTGTTTTTCGTAACGCTTTTCGATCTCTACTGGGTCGGTTGTTTCTGTTAGGACCTGTTCAAAAAAATCGATGTAGCTAGGGTGGTGTACGGGGTGAAACTCCCAAGGAGTTGGATGGCTCATTATGAGTACTCCTCCTTCACGAACAAGAGGCTTTCCTTTATAAAGGTTGAAAAAATAACCAAGTCCGAGACACATAACCAAAATGGGGTTCATTATGGAATTCACGTTGTAGGGGCAGATGTAAGGAAGGCCCATTGTGAGAATGTCTGTCTGTCCTTCAACTTGTACGAGTTGCTGAGCGTATACGTTTTCAATGGTTTTCTGGTGAACAGCCTCAACTTCACCCGCCTGAATTGAAGTAAGTTCATAAGGCGACTGCCACCCTCCAAAGATACTTCTTTTGGTTTTAACAGGAAGGATCTCTAAACCTCTTTGCATTGCAATGAACTGGGCTCTATCTCTGGCACTCCATTCCCACTCTCTTTTTTGAAGAAGAGCTAGAGGCCCCTCTCTTCCGAATGTGTTGTTGTTCACAGTTGTCTCAATCTGAAAGATTTTCACGCCCGCATCCTTTATTACATCTCCCATACGCCAGTTGGAAGCATGTAAGGCTGAGTTTTCTCGATCCATTATTGACTTTGAATTTTTCAAAGTGTGGGGATTGTGATGATGTCTTAAACCGGTATATCCAGCTAAACCTGTTGCTGTGCTCTTATGACCGCCGTCCATAGAAACTAAGTTGATGTTTACATATACCAGCAGGTCGCTCTCTGCCGCTCTTTTGCAAAAGTGCACTTCCTCCCCATGCGGCGTTTCGCCTAGAACAACCATTCCTTCAGGGTCTTCTGCGTCAAGATTGTAGAGCAATCCTTTTGGAGCAAAAGAATCATATACACGGTCTCCTACTGCATGACGCAGCTCATCTTCGGTCATTCTCCTGTGTAGAGCAAGGGCGGCGATGAGGTGCACGTCGTCTACTCCAGCTTCGGCAGCCATATCCAACACAGCTTCTATTATTCGTTGCCTAATATCTGGTTTACGCATTGGTGGAAGAGGAAGAGAAATGTCGTCAAACGCGATCGTGAGTTTCATGCCAGCTTTTAAAAGTGAGGGGAGAGGGTCTGATTCACCAAGAGGGTTTAAAAGTGCATTCTTTATGGCGCCTTCTGGGTCTTGAATCCCAAATAGAGGTTCAGATGGGTATACGACTCGTGATCTACCAGTGGGGAGTTTTTCCAGACGAAAACTCTCTCCGTGATGAAAAACAATTGGTGGGGTGTTCCTGTCTACATCTAGTACGAATCCAGGCCTTGGGGAGGGGTATGAAGTTTCTTTACTATTTTTTTTCATGAGATATTTCTCTCCCTTTCATTTCGAAGATCAAAAACAATCTTGAAGGCTCCTCGTTGTCCAGCATTAGCAGCGTGTTTTAATGCATCCTGATATTCGCTAATTGGATAGGAAGCTGAGACTAGTTCTTCAAGTTTTGCAGTTTTAACGAGTTCAAATGCAAGGTCGAAAGTGCTCACACTTTCTCCGCTGCTGTATGTTTCAGTCCCATAAGTGTAAGCCCCGACCATTTGCAATTCTCGATGCCAAAGGGGTGTCAATTCAAGCTCGACGATTGAAGGCATTCCAACTAGCACAATGCGTCCTTTTGGTTTGGTTATGGCTAAAGCATTGCTGATGCTCTGTGATGACCCAACACAGTCAATCACAACATCGGCACCTCCTGTTAGTCGGTCAACACGACCTTGAGGTCCTTTTTCGGACACATTTGCAATAGCTCTTGTTCCACAAACCCTTCTGACTGCACGGTGAATCTCGTTGGGCTCTACAACCATGTCAGCTCCTAGTTTTGTTGCCAGGTTTTTCTGTTCCGGATATCGGGCACTTGAGATAATTGCTTTTGGATTCGCGTGCTTTCTCAGAGCCGAAATAGTAACTTGCCCTAAAGTGCCGCTCCCTAAAATAGCTACTACTCCATTGTCAGGAAGTTCTGCCGCTAAGGCAGCGTGTATTCCGCACGCTGTAGGTTCCACCATTACCGCAGCTTCGTCAGAGAAGTCTTCAGGAACCGAATGCAACTGGCTGGGATGAGCGTAAAATTCCGTAGCCCAACCACCTCCTGTATCATGACATGAACCGGTTTGTATCCCTGATGAGATTTCACCAAGGGTCACATTTTCACAGTTGCCTATTCTTCCTTCCTTGCAAGGGTTGCATGTCGGGGAAATATTGCGACTTGTGCAACTCAAGACAGGTTCGAGTACAACTCGACTGTCATCGTCAAGGTTTCCTACTACTTCATGTCCAGGTGTGAAAGGAAACGATACAAGAGGTTCGAAATATCTAGCTGATTTGCCATCTACGGTAGCTAAGTCTGAACCGCAAATACCTGAAAGTCTTGGTCTAACTCTCACCCAGTCTTTTCCCGGTGACTTCGGTGCGTCTTCGTGGACCAGATCTATAGGGCCAAAGCTCGCCCCGGAACCAGGTTTAATATTTCCCGCAATTTTGGCAGCAGCGTATCGTGGGATATTTCTTTTGAACTTGAGAGCCTTCATCGTTTCCCTCCTCGATGGGGAGCTAGAGGCAAGATCTTATTGTGCATCCCAGGTGATTTACTAAAATTCTCAACTAGCCAACCGCGTTTTCTTGCGATGCTGGCGAGACGTACTTCTGGATTTACTGCCACAGGGAAACCAACAGCTTCAAGCATCGGCAGGTCACTAGCTGAATCTGCATAAGCGACAGATTCACGTAGGTCAAGTCCATTTGCAGATGCGTAGTCTGCCAATGCCTGATATCTAGATTCTCCTGTGGGTGGGACGTCGATTAATCGACCATCATAAGTATCGTCTTCCTGTCCAAGTGTGGGGCAAATAATGTCATCAAATAGAGGTTTAAGTGGCTCGACAATGAAATCCAAGGCACCTGTGATGAGAACAGTTTTATGACCTAAATTTTTATGCTCCCTAACCCTGCGAATTCCTTCAGGGAATGACTTTGAGAGTATGAGATCGCTGAACTGTTCAGCTGAGTCTTCAGATATTTGAGAAATCGGAGCTCCTTCATAACGTCTATAGAAATGGCGTAGAAAATCACCACGATCCTGTTTGTCTAGAGAGAGAAGTTGTGGTGCTTCGATCAGTGTCTTGACCACTAGGCGTAAGCGATCAGCGGTAGAAAGCCTTCTGCTGGCAAGCCATGCAAAGGAAGAAACCACGTTTGAAGCAATGAGAGTATTTTCCAAGTCGAAAGCAGCAATATGACGCTCGGGAGAAAGAATTTGATTTCTGAGACGTGTTTTTCGGTCTTGCCCACTTTTCGAAGGGGGAGTCATGGGAACTCTGCCGGCTTTAACAACTGAGGGCAGATGGATTTCATTTGCATATTGATCCCAATCAATTACCTCGGGATCAAAGCAGAAATCATGTTTGTCCTCTTCATTTAAAGAGTCCCACAATTTCAACAAGCTTTCTAGACCATAGATAGCTTGACACTCGACGTAAGCTCCGTATAAATCGACATAGCCCAACGCTTTTTCAATTTGATCCCTTTGTTCCTCAAGTTTGGCAAGAACGTCAGCCCTTGAGCCGCGAATAGGCAATTGGTCAAAAACTTTTTGTGTTTTATTTACAAGTTTCTGACCCCTTTCAAGTTGTTTTCTTACCTTTCCAATACCTGGGAAATCCCAACTGGGAACTGCAATTGGTTGACCTATCTCGTCGTATACAGGATGGAGGGTAAACCATGCACGAACCAGATCAAAGAGGTGTCCATACCTAAGAGGGTTTATACTTCCCGAGGCAATCTGAATAATGTCAGGCTCTTCTTCTGGACCCCTAGCAGCGACAGCACAAATTGAAGAAGTAACTAGATCCACCGGTATCACGTCGATCGTTCCTTCTGGAATTCCCGGGAAATCTTTAAGTAATCCTCTGGCGTACGAAATTATTACTGGTTCCGCCATTCGAAAACCTCTTATCCAACCTGGAAAGGGTTTAGCCAGTGCTGATTCAATAATTGAGGGCCTCACGATACTGATTGGGATAGATCGTGATGTTTCACGTAGAGCAATTTCTCCCAGCGCCTTTGTGTATGCATATGCATCAGGAAATCCCAACGAGTGTGCCCGTGAGCGACCGGCCTCAGCCATCCGATCGTCAACCCAGCGCGAACGTAACTGTTCAGTCTTCGACGCGAGAGCAGGGACACCGGCGGCGCCCAATTCTGAACGTGCTTCGTTACGAAATTCACTCAACCGTTCAGGAGTTCGACTTGCGGTTTCTGTTTCTTTTCTTGTGCGTCTAGCAGCATCTACTTCAATTTTCCAGTCGACATCAACAAAGAATGGACTCGCGTCTACAGGTTCTTCAGGGGCAGCGCCCCTTCTGCTGCCGGCAACGTAGCAAGTGGAGATTGAAATAAGATGAGGAGTTACTTTAAGACTGTTCAAAGTTTGAGCTATACGAACTGGTCCAAGCAGGTTTACCTCTACGGCTTGGTCCAAAGGGGAGTCAAAACTTACTACTGCCGCAGAATGAATGAATAAATCACATTTTGAAAGTTCGTTGCGATCAGTTTCATCAAGTCCCAAACCATCAACACCCACATCCCCGGAGATTGCCTTAACTCTTCTTTTGCACAATTCACTGAAACCGTCTTGTCCTAGTTCCTCACGGAGGATGTTAAACGCGTCATTGCGGAGTATTTCTCTTTCAACACGCTTTTCCGCACCCCTCCTGCCGGGTCGCACAATTAGAAGTAACTCGCAGTCTGGTACAGAACTGAGTAAACGTTCCACTAGAGCCGTGCCGAGGAAACCTGTTGCTCCAGTTATAGCGATCCGTTTACCAGATAATTTTTCTTTGATCATTGTTATCACTTACCATATGGTAAGTTAAACTTACCAATTGGTAAGACAAGAAACGATGTTTTATGGAAAAAATCGAAAAAATCGGTACAAAAGAAAGAATTCTTGATGCAGCGCTGTCATCGTTTAGCACTTCTGGCTTTGATGCGACTTCTTTAGATGCCATTGCAGAGTCTTTAGATATAAGAAAACAAACTATTCTTTATCACTTTGCAACAAAGAAAGGTTTGCTAAATGCTGTGGTTGAAAGGGCAGCAGAGAACTTAATCACTTCTATTGAGGAAGTTTTGAACGGTGAATTAAAAGGATGGGAAAGAATAGAAGCTTTAGCCAGAATGATTTTTCGTCTTGCCCTGCGAGAGCCATTGTTATTGGGGCTTTTGAGAGAGGTTAGTAGACCTGGATCTGTAGGATCAGAAAGACTAAAAACCCTGATGACTCCACTTATGGATCGTGCAATCTTTTGGATGCAGTCGGAGATGGAAATTGGGAGAATGCGCCGGACAGATCCCAGATTAGTTCTCTTGAGTGCTTATTCAACAGTAGTTGGTTTGGCAACAGAGATTGAAGTCTTAAGAACTGCGGGTATAGAACAAGCTCTTCGTCCGATAACAGTAAGACGCCGTGAGTTAATAAGATTTTTGAGGGTTTCTCTTGACCCTGAATACTTACAAACTAAATAGCGGTATTGCGTCTTTTGCGTGAATGTCTTTCTAAGGCTATATCGACAAGACGGTCCACGAGAGCAGAGTAAGAAAGTCCGACTTGTTCCCAAAGTCTTGGATACATAGATATAGGGGTAAAACCTGGAATTGTATTAACCTCATTAAGTATCGGGCCTCTTTCAGAGTGGAGGAAAAAATCAACTCTCGCCATACCCGAACAACGCAAAGCTAAGAAAGCGCTGGCTGATAACTGTTGAAGATCTGAAACAATTTCAGCCTCAATGTCTGGGTCGACGATCAATTCAGCGCTGTCATTTTGGTATTTTTCTGCATAGTCATAAAAATCACCCATAGGTCTTATTTCGCCAGGTGTGGAGACTTGTGGAACTAGGTCACCTAAGACAGAGAGTTCAATTTCTCTTCCTTCAATGGCTTCTTCAACGACAGCCCATTCGTCGTAGGAAAAAGCCATTTCAAGGGCTTTGTGTAATGACTCGTGGTCATAGGCTTTGGATACGCCCACAGAGGAGCCTAAGTTGGCCGGTTTCACAAAGATTGTTGATCCTAATTCTTCAAACAACTCTGAAAATAAGGAGTTCAAGCCGTCGGTGTTCAAATGTTCAAAAAGTTTTGAGTCCACACTTCTATAACTAGCTTGTGGGATCTTGTGGTGGGTAAGGATTTCCTTTGTGGCAATTTTGTCCATAGCGAGAGCGGATCCTAAGACCCCACTTCCTATATATGGCACATCCATAACTTCCAGAAGTCCTTGAATTGTTCCATCTTCACCGAGTGGACCATGAAGTAAAGGAAAAACAACAGTTTTTTGAGCAGAGGTATTGCCTAATTCTGTCATGGGATTCCACATCGGACCAGCTGGTTCTAGGGCGTTCCCGAGATCGCCAGTTCCGAGATCTTCAATAGCCTTTTCAGCCAGGTGCCAATCTCCATTTCTGTCGATACCCACTGGTATGACGTCATACAGTTCAGGATTAGCAGCCTCAATAACATGGCGGGCTGAAACACACGAAACGTAATGCTCAGCACTCTGACCACCGAAAAGAACAATAAGACAGTTCTTTGAGCTCATTTTGACATGTTAGGAGAAATAGCATGTTTTGTGATGGCATGAAAAGTAAAACAGAAAATAATTGGAAACATTTTTTCAGGGTTTGACATAAATAATTGCAACGAATAATAGTGGAATCACTCAGATTATTTAGGGGGAGTTTAATGAAAAGAAACCTTTCATTTAAAAGAATGCTTGCCGTAGCATTGAGCTTATTCATGTTGACCGCAGTCACTAGTGCCTGCGGATCAGATGATGATAGTTCGGCTTGGCCAAGCAAGATAACTTTTGGAGCTGTTCCAGCAGAAGATGCCGGTGAATTAGCAACTTTGTATGACACTACGATGTCAATTCTCAAGGATGAAATAGACGGATTAGAAGAGATCGATTTTTTCGAAGCTTCTGAATATGCAGGACTTATTGAGGGCCTCATAGCAGGACGTGTAGATGCAGCTCAATTCGGAGGTTTCTCCTATGTTCTCGCCACACAAACAGGGGCGAAGTTGGATGTAGCAGGGGTGTTAGTAGATGGACCGGACGCGATACCGGGATATCGAAGCTACCTAGTCACAAAACCGGGTAGTGACGTAAATGGAATTGATGATCTACGTGGTAAAAAAGTGTGTTTTGTTGACCCTGGTTCAACTTCAGGATTCCTATTCCCATCAGAAGGACTATTGTCAGCAGGCATGGACCCATCAGAGACCTCAACTGACATAGACCCTATTTTTGCAGGAGGCCACGATGTCGCAGTTTTGAGTGTCGTTAATGGAGATTGTGACGCAGGATTTGCCGCTGATGTTTTCTTTGTTAACAAAGACGGAGGTCCTGGAATCCTTGTCAAAGGAGGCGACATTAACGGAGTCATAGATGATGTTGGGGACGATGATCAGAATCCTGAAAATGCAGATGTTCGAATTATTTGGAAGACAGAGTACATAGCAAGCCCGCCTACTGCTATAAACACTGCAACTCTTCCAGCAGATTTCATCGCTAAGTTCAAAGAAGTATTGAACACCAAAGCGAATGTTGACTATGCACTTGCCAATGGTTACTGCACAGGAACACCTGAGGAAAACACTTGCAGCTTCCGAGATGATTGGGGCTATATAGCGAAGTCAGATTCGTTCTATGATGGAATTCGAAAGGTCTGTGAGGTCACTAAAGCCAGCAAGTGTGACTAATAAGCAAGATTAGTAACAAATATTTATGAATTCTGGAAGTAGTTCAATCTCTGGTGTTGTGGAACAAGAAGGTTCCACAACACCAGAGAAGAACGCAGTCGAAGTTTTAGACCTAGTTAAGACATTCGATAATGGAAGAATAAAAGCTCTTGATGGAGTTTCTTTCGAAGTACCCAAAGGACAGTTGCTTGTCATAATAGGTTTATCGGGATCAGGTAAATCGACTTTGCTTCGGCATTTGAACGGTCTTCATTTACCCACAGAAGGTTCAACAAGTGTTCTCGGGAAGGACGTTTCCTCTTTAACCCGAAAAGAGCTTAGGAGCCTAAGGCGCGATGTAGGTTTTGTATTTCAACAATTCAACATTGTGGGGAGACTTACTTGTATAGAAAATGTATTAAGCGGAGCTTTAGGTCGCATATGGGGCCCCAGACTTAGTGCACTCATGTATTCAAAAAACATGAGATCTGAAGCCATAGATCAGCTAGAGAGAGTTGGACTAGCTGATAAAGCTTGGCAGAGGACTGATACTCTTTCGGGCGGAGAGCAACAAAGAGTGGCTATTGCCCGCACTCTTATGCAGAAGCCTCAAATCGTTTTAGCTGATGAACCGGTAGCTTCACTGGATCCTGAAATATCAGGCCAAGTGATGGACCTGCTCGTTCAATGTTGCATCGAAGACGATATAACTGTGCTTTGCAGCCTCCATCAGGTGGATTTAGCTTTGGGTTGGGCAAATCGTTTAATTGGTCTTCGCTCAGGAAAAATTGTTCTCGACACCCCTGTAGACGAATCTTTGTCTCAAGACGATGTCATGGTCGTTTATCAACAACTTGATCCTGAGGGAGATAAAACTGGTGAGTATTTAGAAACATTTGAAGATTCACCTTCATGACGTTGAATTTTAAAAACGATGAATAGTTCTAATTTAGGAAAAATAAAAGTGTCTCATCCGGAAAAAGTATCTAAACCATGGACACTTCAAAGGGGTCAAATATGGTTCTCCCTCTTAGCTATTTTTGGACTCTTTGTATGGTCAATAAGCAGGGTGGATCTTTCAGTCGGAGGAATTGTAGAAATATTTGAAGGATGGCCTGAAACTCGGAATCTTTTGTCGCGTATGGTGCCTCCTTTTATTCCAAGTGAAGATTTTACAGTCATAACGAAAGCTGCTTTAGACACATTTTTCATTGCTTTCGCTGGAACTGCTTTAGGTATTGTTCTTGGTGTTCCTCTCGGGCTTCTTTCTGCCCGTAATCTCATGCCTTTTGCTCCAGTACGTGCACTTGCTCGCGCCATAATCGTTTTCTCCAGAGCAACCCCTGCTTTAGTATTCGCCATTTGTTTTGTACGCCTTTATGGAATAGGGGTTCTTCCAGGGTTGCTAGCTATCGGAATCCACTCAATAGGCATGATTGGCAAGTTAATAACAGATGCGGCAGAGGAGATTGATCCTGGACCTCGTGAAGGTGTAGTTGCTACAGGAGCAGGACCTTTACAAGATTTGTATACAGGCGTTTGGAGTCAAATGGTTCCAACAGTTATTTCTATTTCTCTTTATCGTCTTGAAATTGATTTCAGGTCAGCTCCAATCCTTGGGTGGGTTGGAGCCGGAGGAATAGGACTTATTTTACGCGGCTATGCAGGAAGTCTTAGGTACCAGGAAATGCTTGGAATTACGATTCTCATTGTTGTTTTAGTAATTCTCCTAGAGATACTTTCAGCAATTACACGACATGCACTTCTAGGAAAGACTGAGACCAAATTGCCTGGAAAGCCCAGTAAGTTTCTCGATTTGTTTTTCGGAGATCAGGCACGACCTGGCAAAAAAGTCGCAGATTGGATGATAAGTAAATCTTCAAATGAGCCAAAATTGAAAACGCGTAACCATGCAGATAGAACACTTACTCCTCCTTGGACTCGAGAAAGAGTCAAAGTCAATTCTGTGGGTTTAATTTTCTTTATTCTTCTCATATTTTCGATAGTTATTCCTGACATTGCTGCCAGCAAAATAGTAAACGGAAGTCAAAAACTCCCAAGTTTCATAGCAAGGCTTACACCCAATGATTGGTCATGGTTTACAGACAGAATTTTCAGCGACATGGTCGACACGATCGCAATTGGTTTAGCAGCTACTGGAATAGCTTTGTTATTTGCGGTGCCTTTTTCTTTTCTTGCTGCCAGCAACACAGCCCCAGGAAGGCTTGTATATTTAATTTCACGATTTTTTATGCTACTTGTCAGATGCGTACCAGAGTTGGTTGTGGCAGTAGTTTTCGTAGCAGCAATTGGTCCCGGTCCAAAAACCGGAACTTTGGCTTTAGCAATAGGAATGTTTGGATTCATCACAAAACTTTTCGCTGATTCTATCGAAGAAGCCCGCCAAGGAATTAGAGATGGTGTCAACTCCACGGGAGCAAACAGACTTCAAGAGTCTGTTACTGGGGTATTGCCGCAAGTTGCCCCATCTATGGTCAGTAATTCCTTATACCTTCTAGACGTTGCAATTAGAAGCTCAACTATTTTAGGAATTGTCGGAGGTGGTGGAATCGGCTTCTTGCTAATGAGTGCAGCAAAAAGACTCTATTTTGAAACACTTGGTGGAATAATTTTCTGTATCTTCGTTGTTGTTTATCTAGTGGAAATTATTGCTACGTGGATAAGACGAAAAATTATCTGATAGTCATTGAACCTATGCCTACAAAAGATAATTCGCAAGTGACCCCACTGTCTTACCTGCTGCTGAAAGAATGTAGATATGCAATTCAACACCTCTCAAATAGCAAACATTACATCTGGTGAGTTATTTGGTGGCGAGAAAGAGGTAGAAGGGGCCACACAAGACTCGCGGCAGGTTAAACCAGGTTGTCTTTTTGTGCCACTGATATCGGAAAGAGACGGTCATTCTTATATAGATGAGGCTGTTGCATCAGGTGCTGCTGCTTATTTGACTCAACAAGAACCAAGAGAAGGTACATCCATACGGGTTGAAAACACATTGACGGCGTTGAAGAGTTTAGGTAAAGCAGCACGTTTTTCTACTGATGCTCTAGTTGTCGGTGTAACAGGATCAGTAGGCAAGACTTCAGTGAAAGATATGACAAAAGCTGTTTTAGGGCAGAAAGGAAAGGTTCACGCGAGTCGTAATTCTTACAATAATGAGATAGGTGTTCCTTTAACTCTCCTAAGTGCACCGCATGACCCTGAATTTTTGGTATTGGAAATGGGAGCTCGCAGAGAAGGCAATATTGCAGAGCTTTGTGAAATTGTGTACCCGGATATTGGTGTCATTACCACTGTTGTTGAATCACATACTGAAGTGTTTGGCTCGATCGATTTAATATCGAACACGAAAGGGGAAATACTGGATCGACTACCCCCAGAGGGATGCGCTGTACTTAATGCTGATGTGGAAGAGGTGACAAGACAGTCACCCAGAACTCGTGCAAGAACAATAACTTTTGGGCATCTAGGTGAGATACGTGCCACTTCTGCAAAATTCGATGAAAACTTGAAACCCTCATTCCTGCTGAACACCCCTTGGGGTAAGGCCAAAGTAAAACTCAATATTGCTGGCGAACAAATGATTTCTAATGCGCTAGCGTCTGCAGCTGTAGGTTTGGTAGCCGGATTGTCGCTTGATTCTGTGGTCGAAGGTTTAAGCAATGTGGAATTGTCGCCTTTAAGAATGGAAGTCACTAAAACTTCCCAAGGTATAACCGTTATAAATGACACGTATAACGCGAACCCTACTTCTATGAAAGCTGCTATAAATTCTTTAGCCTCACTCCCTTGCAGTGGTGCAAAAATTGCTTATTTGGG
>CEVZ01004220.1_pt1 | contig 33278 bp, 28 predicted proteins | sample 361371 | NCBI WGS metagenome assembly CEVZ01 (sample SAMEA2620217, study PRJEB7988) | marine metagenome | isolation source: saline water (ENVO:00002010), including
ACCTGTTCAACCAGTTTCAGATACATTAATATTAACCCAAGCTTCTGATTATAACTTATTTGTAATTAGATCAGAAGAAACAAGAACAGTATCATTCATGTCATCGATTAAAAAAATCCAGAATGTTGGTGCTAAAATTAATGGTATAGTTATAAATGATTTAGATACTTCAAAAGATAGTTATTATAGTTATTATTATAGTTATTCTCCTAATTATTATTATCATAAAAATTAACAATGTTTCGACTGGAAAAAGTTTTTCAGAACGATGATAGTGGTCTTATTTATTTTGCAATATTTGTTAAAACAATTATTTTATTTCTTTTAATATACATAGCAGCAATATTACAAAAAAATACAGTTTATGATTTATTTTCATTTGCTGTATTTAAAAAAACTAACTATTATTTTTATTCTGTTTTTATAACTTTATCATATTTATTTTTTTCTTTCTTAATTAAAAACAAACGTTTTTATAAAAAAAATTTTATATCTTTTCTGACTGAGGATATTTTAAGTTTAATAATTTCAAATATTTTACTTTTTTCAATTCTTTTTATTTTTCAAAAAAAATTTTCAATTGATTTTAACTTTTTATACATGAATGTAACAATTTTTCTTGGAATGCTTATAATTCATCTTTATTTAAATCGTGTTTATCAAAATTTAATTGATAAAAATATTATTCAAAAAAATGTTATGCTTGTTGGGAATTATTCTGAGATTGAGAAAGTTTTAAGAGAAAATTTTGAAAAAATATATGTATTTAAATGCTGTATAATTTCAGATTTAAAAGAGCAAAATAAAAAAATAATTAAAAGTGAAATTAAAATTCCAGTATTTAATGAACAAGAGGATATTAGATCTATTTTAGAGTATCATTCATTAGGTCAAATATGGATACTTAATGGCGATAAAAATGATAAAAAAGAAATATTTGAAAAAATAATTAATTTTTCAGTAGATACATTAAATATCAAACTTGAAAACACTATAGACTTAAAAGGCGGTCATTTATTGGCCAATAAGTATGCCTACGATTTTTATGAGTGGTCAAGATTTTATGGAATAAATTTATTTCTTAAAATTTTAATTGATAAAACTTTATCTATTATTTTTTTATTAATTTCAGCTCCAATTTTAGCATTATCTGCTCTACTAATTTATATTGAAGATGGATTTCCTATATTATTCACTCAAAATAGAACTGGTTGGGATGGCAGAAGATTTAAAATATATAAAATAAGATCATTAAAAAAAACTTCATTTGATAAAACTCAGCAGGTTTTAAAAAATGATAAGAGACTTTTAAAAGTTGGTGTGTTGTTAAGAAGATATAGTATTGATGAGATCCCTCAATTTATAAATGTATTGAATGGCGATATGTCAATTGTAGGTCCAAGACCACATATGGTTGAGCATGATATTAAATATTCAAAACTATTTAATAATTTTTTAAAAAGACATAAATGCAGTCCTGGATTAACGGGATGGGCGCAGGTGAATGGTTTAAGAGGAGCAACACCAAATCCTGAAAATATGAAAAAACGTATGGAATATGATTTATGGTATCTAAATAATTGGACAATAATTTTAGATATTTACATAATCATCAAAACCTTTTTTATAATTTTTAAATACAAAGGTGATTAATATAAAGAAAATTATTTGATGAAAAAAAAATCATTAATATTTACTAATATTTTATAATATAAATTCTAAGTTTAAATTAAATTAAGAAATCTTTCAATTTTCGGAAAAAATTAAATTGATCTCATCAACATCTGGGTTGTTTTTTTGATCAAGATCATGGGGTAAACGCAAATTTTTGTTTAATAAAACTGGCTTCTTTGAAAAAGTTAATTCTATAGATGAGGGAATATTGTTTAACCCATATGTTGCCCAATTATTAGCATGTATATGAATTAATTTTAGATTAAATTTACTAATAAAACTTAAAATCCTTTCTATATTTATATCCACATCATGAAATTCAATTGCCAACCCTTCAATTCTATCCATAAATTTAATTAAATCATCTAAAATTCTATATTCTGATCCCTCAATATCAATCTTGAAAAAAATTTTATTATTACAATCATTTTGGCTAACTATATGCTCAATTGAAATATAATCGTATAGTGCGCCTCCACCCTTTCCAATTTTTTTTAAAAATAGCTTATTTTTTGATTTATTGAAAAATATTTTAAAACTAATCCAATTTAAAAACTGCTTAAAGAATAATTTAAAGTTTAATTTTATTAAACTATGAAGAAATCTTTTCAAAAAAAAGTTTAAATTTACACTTGGATCGTATGCAAAAATATTGATATCATTAATCGTTTGAAAATGTTTCTCAAAAGAAAAATCATCACTTATTCCAAAAGAAATAAGTGTATTTGAATTCTTAAGACTATTTTCACAAATTAAATACCCCCCATCATTATCTTTTCCAACTCTTATTAATTTATATAAACCATCGGGTTTTAATTTATATGGAAGCATTCTTTGATGATAATATCTTAAAAAAAAATATATATAATTAATTATTTTAAATTTAAATCTAATATATTTTTAATCAGAAACATATATTATGCAAAAAATTAATTTAAATTAATGAAAAAAATAGCAATAGTTGGTGGTGGTTTTTATGGATGCTATATTGCCAAAAAATTAAAAGATAAATTTAAATCAAAAATTGAATTACATATTTTTGAAAAAAATAATAAACTGATAATTGAAGCGGGTAGCAATAACCAATATAAATTACATTTAGGATACCATTATCCAAGGTCAATATATACAATCAGACAAACAATTGATGGGTCCAAAAAATTTAAAAAAGAATTTAGTAATTTTATTTTTTACCCAAGGAAAAATTTATATTTAATTCATAAAAATAGTTTTGTTAAAGCGCAAAAATTTTATAAAATTTTTAAAAAATTTGGACTTAAAATTAAATATTTTAATATTAAAAAACTTAATTTTATTAAAAATCTTAGCGACTTCGAAAAGGCATTTAAAACAGAAGAGGGAGTTATAAAATTTAACAAATTAAACACTTTTTTAATTAAAAAAGTTGAGTCTACCTGTAACGTTTTTAAAAATATAAAAATTAAAAAAATTGATTCTAAAAAAGGCCTCATAATAGATGATAAAAATAATGTTTACTCAAATTATGACCGTATAATTAATTGTTCTTATACTAATCCAAATATGGGAATAAAAAATAAATTTATTTTAAAATATGAGCTTGCAGGAATGGTAAAAATTAAAAATCCATTTAAAAATAAAATAGGAGTAACGATTATGGATGGAGAGTTTGTAACATTATATCCAAGAGATCAATTTTATTCATCACTCTCAAGTGTAAAGTATACTCCAATTAAAAGATTTAAGAAATTAGAAGATCTTTATAAATTTCAAAATGAATTTAATTTAAAAAAAAATAATAGAATAAAATTAATCGTTAATGATGTTAGAAAATATTTCAATCAAAAGTTAAAAATTAAAAATTCAAGATTAATAACATCGCCAAAAACTAAAATTTATTATGATGCCAAGGATCAAAGACCAAGCTTGATAAGAAAACATAAAAAAACCTTTAGCATCTTAGCAGGTAAGATTGATGTGGCACCAATTATATTTGAAAAACTATTAAAAAGACTCAATTTAAGAATTTAAAGTTTAAATCCATTATTTGATATGTGAGTTTTTTATTTCTTTTAAAAAAAATCTTTTTATTTTTATTTTTTTTTAAATCATTAAAAAATTCACTCATTGGATTTTTAATTTGTCTTTGCTTATTTTTATAAATTAAAAAATTTACAAATTCATTATTAATTATTTTAGTTTTTCTTAAAATTTTTTTACCACTATATTTGATAACTAAAGAGGTTCTATTTTTTTTACTCTCACTAAAATCAAATAAAAATTTTCTTTTGTTTAAAGTGAATATTGATTTCCACTTATTTTCTCTAATTTTAATTTGATTTATTTTTAATTCTTTTTTTAATATTAATTTGTTTGAAAAAAATGAGTATATAAAAGCTAATGCATGAGGCATTAAATCTATGTTTATATACTTCCTCTTATATCTACCACCTGTTTTAAATGAAAAAGTAAAAGTACCAGACGTATCATTATTTTTAAAATATTTTTTAAAATGTTTTGCCAGGAAGATCATCGGATAACATACAGCGACTTTGTTGTTTTTATAAATGTTATCTAAAAATTCTTTATAGTTTTTATTTATTTTTAATAAAGATATGATTGGTTTTTCAACTAAAATAATTGAGCTAGACTTATTAATATATTTAAAAAATAAATCGTGTGTATCATTTGAACTGCAAATATCAATTAAATCAAATTTTTGTTCTTTAAGAATTTCTTTTTTTGCATTTTCAAAAGTTATTTTTGGAAACCGTAATTTATATTTTTTGCATAAATTTTTTCCTTTATTTAAATTTCGGCTTATTATTGTTAGTTTTTTTGCTCCAATTCTTACAAGTTCAACTAAATGTACCTCAGCAATACTTGAAGTACCTATTAATGCACATTTCATAATTATTTTTAAAGGCTTATCTATATGATGTTTATATAATATACCTCAATTGATTAATAATATGAATATTTTAAACATTTCAAGTTATCGTTTGAAAGGTATTTATAAAAACTTTTTGTCTTTTTTCTCAATCTTTTCAATGCAGACAATAATACAAATACTCTACCCACCAGCCATGATTTTTACCTGGGGCATTGAAAATTTTGGTATTTGGATTTTTATAACTAGCATCCCATCATTATTAACAACTCTAAACGTAAATTTTTCATCTGCCTCAAGATCAGAAATGTCAATTTATTATGAAAAAAAAAAGTTTGGTCATATAAATAAAATTTTTCAAAATACGTTTTGTCTTGTTCTATTAAGCTCTTTATTTTTTTTTTTAATTTGGTTTACTACATTTTCTTTAGATAAAATTGATTTTAAAACCTTAGAAAATTTTGATGTTGAAAATTTTAAAATAATTTTTTTATTTTTAGTTTTATCTTCTCACTGCTTAATAATTGACCAAATTTTTTATTGCGGTATTACTTATAAAGGCGATGCTTCAAAATATAATTATAATATATTAATTTTTGATACATTAATTAAAATATTAATACCATTTTTGGGTCTATTTACAGATAATTTAGTTTACGCTTCATTAACATTATTTATTCTAGCGACATGTAAAACTTTTTGTTTATTTATTTTTTTTAAATATCAAAATAAAAATGACTTAAATTTAAAAACAAAATTATTTAATACTAAATTATGTATTAAATTATTTAAATTATCTCTTAGTTATCAATTAGATAATATTTCTTTTACAATAAGGAATAGCGGTTTGATAATAATAGTTGGTATATTTTTTAATCCAATAGTAGTTGGATTAATTTCAACGTCAAGAACCCTCTTTTACTTTTTGCCGATAAGATTTATGAATACCATTGATCACACTGTATTTTTTGAATTTTCAAAAATGTATGGTAACAATGATGTTTCATCTTTTAAAAAGTTTTTTAAGTATCATATCTATGTGAATATTTTTGTAATGATAATATTTTCTATTTTATCGTTACTTTTTGGTAAATTAATATACAATTATTGGACAAATTATGAATATGATTTGTCTAATAACTTAATGCTTCTTTTAATTGCTGATACTGTAGTATTCAATTTTTTTAATAGTTTAGAAACGTTTATAAAATCAATAAATAAATTTTTCTATTCAGCATTGTTAAAATCTTTATTATCAATCCTTACAATAATTTTATCATTTACTTCATTTACAATGGGTTATTCTTTTTTGAGTTATTTTGTATTTAGTATAATATCATCTTTTATTGCTTTAATTTTTATTTTATTTAATTCGTTTAAAATTTTTAAAAATTATTATAAATGAGATTGATTAAGAAAATTCTTAAATTATCTCAATCATCTCTATGGTTTTATGGTCTTTTTAATGGTGTAGCGGCTAACATTGAATTATTACCTTTGGTTTATAAAATTAAAAAACTTAATACCATTATTGATATTGGGTCTAACAAAGGTCAATTTATTTTACTCATTTTAAAATTCTTCCCAAAAGCTAAAATTTATTCTTTTGAGCCAATTAAAGAATTATTAGAGAAGCAGAAAAAATTATTTAATTTAAAAGGAAATATATTATTTTTTAATTACGGCGTTGGGAGTAAAAATAAAAATTTAAATTTTTTTATTACAGAGAAAATCGATAGCTCTTCATTTTTGAAAATTAATAAATCAGGAAATCACAATAACGATTATTTTGTTAAAGAGAAAAGAAATATTAAAATTAGAAATTTAGATCAAATTTTAAAAAATAAAAATTTAATAAAACCTTTATTAATTAAAATAGATGTTCAAGGTTTTGAGCTTGAGGTCCTTAAGGGCGCTAAGCAAATACTATCCAAAGTTGACTATATAATACTAGAGACATCAAAAAATAGAATGTATAATAAACAGCCTATAGAGAGAGAAATAGTAAATTTCTTAAGAAGGAAAAAATTTAAATCTTCAAAAGCTTTAAAGTGGTTAAAAATTAAAAATACAAAATTTATGCAAAGAGATATTTTATTTAAGAGAAAAGATAAATAATCTGTGGTTTTGTGTTGTATGTAAATAAAAATTTTGACCTAATAAATCCTTTTACGATAAAAAAAGATGCAAGTTTTAGATCATTCTAGATATGAAAATATTTTTTATCTTTATTCTCATTAGATTAAAAACTTTACAACTTACAAAAAAATTTTGTTCCTGATATAATTACTTATGAGTTTAAAAGTAAATATATATCGAACATTTAGAGAAGATCAGAGAATTAGTATGGATATGTATGCTTATTATCTAGATCACTATATAAAAAAAAATTATAATTCAGTTATTAACATATCATCATTCACACCAAAGATGATGATAAGTAAATTTTTACCCTCTAAACTACAAATGAGATTTGCTCGGTATATAGAATACCCTTACCAGATAAGAAAAAATTATCAAAATTATGAAATTAATCATATTATTGATCATGGATATTCGCATCTAGTTAGGTACCCATTAAATAAAAAAAATACTATAGTAACTGTCCATGATATTATTCCAATTTTAGCATGGAAAGGTTTTATTCCCAATTTTAGCTATCCACATAAACCAAGGTTGGTTGAGTACTCAATTAATTCTTTAAAAAATGCCGCTCATATAATCGCAGTTAGTCAAAATACAAAAAAAGATTTAATTGATCATTGTGGACTTAAAAATGAGAATATAAGTGTTATCTACAATGGATGTAACAGTTCATTTAAACCGTTACAAATAAGTCAGAGAAAACAGCTTAGAAATAATAAGTTTAAATTTCCAAGAGACAGTTATCTAATACTTATTACTGGCGAGGGATATAAGAATCATGAAACTACACTTAAAATACTAAAAGAATTGAGATCAAAAAAAAAAAATATTTATTTAGTAAGACTTGGACCAAAAAATCAAAATTGGGAAAATTTAAAAGATTATTTCTCACTAAATCAATATGTTATTGAATTTAGTGGGCTTGATATTAATGTAGTTTCAGAACTATATAACGCAGTTGATTGTTTATTGTTTCCTTCTTGGTATGAGGGTTTTGGTTTTCCGCCATTAGAAGCCATGGCGAATGGTCTGCCAGTAGTTGCATCAAATGCTTCCTCAATACCAGAGGTGGTAGGAGATGCAGGTCTATTATATAATCCTAATGATATTGAGGGCATGATAAAAGGAATAACTTTAATTATGAATGATAAAAAAACTAAATATGAATTGATAAACAAAGGTATAAAGCAATCTTCGTTATTTACTTGGGAAAATAGCGTAAAAAAATTAATAAACGTTTATAGATCAGTAATAAATAATAATAATCCAATTAAAAAATAAAAGAATGTGTGGATTTGTAGGATATATAAATAAGAATTTGAGTCCGATAAATCCACTAATGATTAAAAAAATGATGCAACTCCAAGAGCATCGTGGACCTGATGATAAGGGTCTAGCCCTATTTTCTTTAAATAAAAAAGCATCAGTATCATACGATAAAAATGATATTAATAACTTTAAAACATCAATTGAAAATTCTAAATTTAATGGAGGTATCGGTTTTAATAGATTGAGTGTTATTGATGTATCAAATAATGGACATCAGCCTATGTCTAATAAAGATAAGTCAATTTACATAATGTTTAATGGAGAAATCTATAATGCGTTTCATTTAAAAAAAAAATTAATTGATTCAGATTATAAATTTAGCAGTAAAACTGATACTGAAATTATCTTAATTTTATATGAAAAATATGGATTAGAATACACTTTGAAAATGCTTAACGGAATGTTTGCGATTTGCATTTTAGATTTAAGAAAAAATAAAATTTTTTTAGCAAGGGACAGATTTGGAATTAAACCTCTTTATTATATAAAAAATGAAAATTTTTTTTCCTTTTCATCTGAGATTAAGTCATTTTTAGCAATAGATAATTTCAATTTTAAATTAAATAAAGAGCACATATCTGAATATTTTATATTCAAATATCTTGCTCCTCCTAATACATTAATAAATGAAATTAATTTATTGTCACCAGGAGAATTCATAGTATTTAATGATAATAAAATAAATAAGGAAACTTATTATGATTTTCCAAATAATTTGCAAGAAAGCGTAATTGAAGAAAAAAAATTAATAGAATTAGAAAAAAAACTAGAATTATCAGTTAATAGTCAATTAATGTCCGATGTAAATCTGGGTTGCCAATTATCTGGTGGAATAGACTCCTCATTAATAACGTTATTTGCAAATAATAAGAAAAAACTTGATACATTTTCTTTTTTATTTAAAGAAAAAAATCTTTCTGAGGAAATTTACATAGCGAAAGTTGTTAAAGATCTTGGAGTTAAAAATTATTCATCAGAATTTAAATATAAAAATTTTTATAATGATTTATGTAATTGCATTTGGTCTTTTGAAGCACCACTTAGTCAAATTAATTCTGTTGGTGTTTATAATTTGGCAAAATTAGCTAAATCACAAGTCAAAGTATTGTTAAGTGGAGAGGGCGCAGATGAAACACATGGGGGTTATCCAAGATTTACTAGGTTCAATTTTTTTTATTTGATAAATAAAATTATAAAAAAAAAACTTATACCTTCATTTTTCATAAATAAAAGATTCAAATTATTTGAATTTAATAAAATATTTAATTTAGATTTAAATGATATTATAATTTTATCATCATCTGTCCACTCATATAAAGATATTTCTAGCCTGATACCAAAAATTAATTTATCGAAAGGATTGGATGTTAGAAGAAGGACTATTAAATTAATTAATTTGCCAAATAAATACAAAAGCCTTGTATATGAAATGAAAACTTATATGCATGATTTACTCATTAGGGCAGATAAAATGACAATGGCTCACTCAATAGAAAATAGAGTTCCTTTTTTAGATAATGATTTAGTTGAATACTCCCTCTCAAATTTAGCCGACTCAAATTTTGACTATTCAATTTTTCCCAATGTTAATAAAAATACAAAAAAATATTTAAAAAACATATCAACAAAATATTTTGGTAAATTATTCTCTTATCGCTCTAAAAGTGGATTTTCTTTTCCATTAAAAAATATCTTAAAAAGTGATTACTTTAGAGAACCTGTTGAAGATGAAATTATCCCCTTAATAAAATCAAATAATTTATATGATTTTAAAAATATTAAAATAATTTGGGAAAATATTGATAATTCATCTAACTCAGAACTAGAATTAATATTTTCAATTATTGCCTTTGAAATATGGCTAAAAAAATTTAAAGTTCTTTTGTAATAATAAATTTAAAAATTTTAATTTATTTTTATTAATTAAAATTTGTTAAATCATGATCGATCATATGTTAATAAAGTCTTTATTTAGAAAGAGATTGAGACTTTTAGAGAATAAAAAAAAATTATACCAAATTTCAAAATCTGTAGATGAAATATATCAATACCAAATTAACCATTTCAATAATATATGGTGTAAAGCAGTTGTTGAAATACCTTTTTATAAATTTTGGAAAAAGAAATATGATTTACCAATTTATATAAATAACTTAGATGAGTTAAAAGATTTTCCTGTACTTAAAAAAAAAGATATTCAAGAAAATGAAAATTTAATATTTTCGTCTTTAAAAAATTATTCCACAATTTCAACTGGAGGAAGTTCTGGCACACCTACGAGATTTCCAATAACTAAAAATGAATCTTTAAATAGTTATGCCAATCATTATTTGGGAAGAGGTTGGTGGGGTATTAAACCATTAGATAATATAATCTTATTTTGGGGACATTCACATCTTTTTGGAGATGGATTAAAAGGAAAAATTAATAAATATAAAAGATTATTATATGATTGGATTATTAATACAAAAAGACTTAGTGCTTATGATATGTCTTTAGACTCAATGGAGAGATACTGTCAAATATTGAAAAAATCAAATCCACTTATGATCATGGGTTACACAAGTGCCATTTATAAAATATCAAAGTATATTTATGAAAATAATTTAGATATTAAGAATAAGCCAAAGCTGAAGTGTGTGGTAGTAACATCTGAAACAGTTTCTAAATATGATGTAAATTTGATTGAAGAAGTATTTAATGTGCCTTGTGTAATAGAGTACGGAATGGCCGAAACAGGTGTTATTGCTCATTCAATGGAAAGTTCAGAAAATATTAAGGTATTTTGGGATACATTTATTGGAATAAAGGACAAAGAAAATGTTTTAAATATCACAACTATCAATAAAAGAATATTTCCATTAATAAATTACAAAACAGATGACATAGTAGAAACTAAAGATAGTCAGTCTATTTTAGAAATTAAAAAAATTTTAGGTAGAAAAAATGACTTTATAAAAATAAAAGTAAATAAAAACTTTATAGAGGTTCATAGTGAACTTTTTACACATATATTAAAGTCAATAAAAGGTGTTATGGATTTCAAAGTTATTCAAATGAAAAACTTAAGTATAGAAATAAAATATGTTTCATCGAATAATTCAAATATTTCAGAGCTTTTTTTTGATGAAATTAATAAGGAGTTTAATGCTATAGATAAAAATATTTTTAGTTTTAAACAGGTTAATGAAATATCAAAAACAATAGCAGGCAAAGCTAAGTGGATAGAAGTACAAAATTAGTTTATTTTAATTATCAAATACTAAATATTTAATATAAATTTAGTAAAAAATGTTTAATAACCTTAGCTCTTTGGACAAACTATGAAAAAAATTAAGTTTTGGGATTTTAAAGATAGACTAGATGACTATTTCTTTGAATTTGCAAATATTCTTCAAAAAACTCTCTTTTTTTTAAAATCACTAAATGGAAAATTTTATTTTATGAAAAAAAATACTGAACTAAAAAATATTTTTAAAGACAAAAAAGGTTTTTTAGTTGCAAATGGACCCTCAATCAAAAATCAGGATTTGAAACCATTAAAAAATGAAATTACTTTTTTTTTAAATCGAGCTTTTTTACATCAAGACTATGAATTTATAAAACCAAAGTATCATATTTTCATTGATCCTAAATTAGCTACAGGTGAATGGGACATATCTTTTCTTGATGAGGTTTATAAAAAAAATCCAAATGTAACATTTCTTCTCAATGCAAAGTGGTATTATCTTGAGAAATTTCAACCTTATATAAATAATAAAAAATTTAAAATTTATTGGGTAGATATGAATTTATTTCCAACACCCTTTCATAAAAATAGAAAAATAGATTTAACAAAAATTACATATGGTTTAGGAGCACCAGGAGTTGCCTTATTAACAATGATATATATGGGAATGAAGAATATTTATTTTGTTGGCTACGATGGAAATGGCCTTTGTTATGAATTGTTAAATTTAGAAAGTCATTTTTATGGAACCAATCCAGAAAATCATAAAAAAAACGCGAAAGATTATTCTAAAGATCTTTTTTTGATGTCTTTAGGCTTCAAGAATTTAAGATACTTTAATGAATATGCAAAACAAATTGGAGTAAATATTTACAATTGTACAGCTGGAGGAGCTTTGAGTATGTTTGAAAGAAAAAAATATGAGGATGTTCTTAATCAAAAATAAAATATTTAGATGTGCGGTATAGCAGGCATTATTGGAAATTTTAATACTTCTGATATAGAAACTATTCAAATAGCTCTTAAACATAGAGGTCCCGATAAACAGTCAAGTTTTAAAAAAAATGGATTTTGTTTTATCCATTCACTTCTCAAAATAATGGATCTATCTGATCAATCTATTCAACCAATGGCTGATCATAGAAATGATAATGTAATAATCTTTAATGGTTCTATTTATAATTATAAAGACTTAAAAAAAGAATATTTTCAAAATGAGAAATTCAAAAGTAATACGGACACTGAAATTATTTTAAAAATGTATAATAAATTTGGGCTTAATTTCTTAAATTATTTAAAAGGCATGTATGCATTTGCTTTATTCGATAAAAAAAAGAATAAAATTTTTATTTTTAGAGATAGGTTTGGAATAAAACCATTATTTTATTTTTCGAAAATGGATTTTTTCGTTTTTGCATCTGAAATAAAAGTTTTATTGAAAAACAAAATTGTAAAGAATTCTATTGAAGTAAATTATGAAAAAGTTATAGAATTTATAGCCCATCGAAATCTTAATCGTTCTAGCTCGACACTAATAAAAAATATAAAAATATTAAATCCAGGAAATTTTGTAGAATATGATCTTAATTCAAAAAAATTTGAAATTCGTAAATTTGAGTTTACAAAAAAAAAAATACAAAATTATTCAAATAAAAATCAGTTTGTTTTTGATGAAGTATTTAAAAAAAGTGTTCAATATCTGACAATAACTGAGCACAAAAAAATAGCATGTCTATTATCAGGAGGTTTAGATTCAAGTTTATTAAGTATAATTCTTAACAGTCAAAATAACGATAAAGAAATTCATACATTTTCTTCTATTCTTAATCAACCAAATGTAGAAAATAAAAACATACACAAATTAGTAAAAGATTATAAGTTTAATCAACATTTTATATTAGAAGACTCTATAGATTTTTTTGAGGCTCATATAAAAACAATTAATGATATGGATCAACCAACTCCAGATGCATCATCTACTTTACATAATTCTTTATGTAAAAAAGTAGCAGAAAATGGATTTAAAGTTTTATTTACAGGCAATGGAGGAGATGAAAATTTTTTTGGTTATCCTTTACACACATATGGGTACCTAGCAAAACTTTTGCAAAGTAGGAAATTTAAAATGTATTTAAATAGAATTATGTATTTTAAAAAAATTTATAAAAAAAAGAACATTTTTCTTAGATCTTTGAAAGAATTAATTAACATAAATATACTGAACTTAATCAAAGTTTACCAAGTTAAGTCAAGAATAAATCATTTAAATGTAGATACAGATATATATTCAATTAAATTTTATGAAAAATTAAGTAATGATATTTTTAATAATATTGTTCTTAATTATAACTCACATTGGGGATTGCAATCTTTTTTAGATTATGAGGATAAAAATTCAATGGCTTATGGCATAGAATGCAGGGTTCCATTCTTGTATGATGATATTAAAGAATTTTCTTTAAATACAAGTTTAGACTCACATTTTGAAAATGGTCCAAAATCCATCTTACGCAATCACAGCATGTTACCAAACTACTTAAAAAATAAACCAAAATTTGCTTTTGCAGCAAACCTACAAGGTTATTTAATTAAAGACAAAAACAAAATAAAAGAAAAAATTTATTATGACTTTAAAGATATCCCAATGATAGAAAATAAAAAATTATTAAAACTCCAGAACGAACCATCAAACAACGATATTTTCTTTAGAACTTACAGTTACGGTTTATGGTATAATAGTTTATTTAAATAAGTTTAATGTCTAAAAATAAATACATCATTACAACAGCTGGAAAGTTCCATCATTTTGATGTTGCTAAAGTTTTAGAAAAAAATAACCAATTATTTAAAATAGTATCTGGATATCCATGGTTAAAATTAAAAAAAGAAAAAGTTTCAAAGAAATTTGTTGAAGCCCAAGGAATTTATAGAATCCTACGTGAACCAATATTAAGAAATTCAAGATTTAAGAAAATTGATAATATATTAAATATTTTAAGTGCAAAAAATCTTGATAACAAAACCTCAAAAATTATTGACCAAAATAAAGATGTAAATGTGTTTATTGGGCAGTCACAGTGTGGATTAAAATCGGGAATAAAGATTAAGGAAAAGAATAAAATTTATATCTGTGAAAGAACATCAACACATATTGAATTTCAAAATAACATTTTAAAGGAAGAATATCAAAATCTAGGATTAAAATATTATGATATAGATAATTGGTACATTGATAGAGAGAAGCAGGAATATAGCGAATCTGATATTATTTTAGTACCATCAACTTTTGTAAAAAAAACATTTGATGAAAAAAATTTATCAAAGGTGCGTGTGTTGGAATTTGGAGTAAATACAAAAAATTTCTTTAGAGACATTAACATAAAAAAAAGTGATAAACATTTTGATATTTTATATCTTGCAAATAAGTCTGTAAGAAAAGGGTTTCATTATGTAATAGAGGCCTTTAAAAAATTTAAGCATCCTTATAAGAGACTACATATTGTTGGTTCAAATACTTCAGATCAAAATTATTTTAAAGATAAAACAAGTGATGATAATATGATTATTTATGGTCATGTGGACCACTTAAAATTAAATACAATAATAAATCTTTGTCATGTTTATGTTTTACCAAGTATCGAAGACGGTTTTGCAACAACAATTTTACAGGTTGCTTCTGCAGGCTGTCCTGTAATAGTAACTGAAAATACTGGTGGGGGCGATTTTGTTAGAAGATCAAATTGTGGATTTGTAGTGCCAATTAGAGGGGTTGAGTCCATTGTGGATAAATTAACTCTTTTAGCAGATAACAAAATTTTGTTAAATCAGCTTTCAGAGAACGCCAAAAATTATTCATTAGTTAATAATTGGGAAAAATATTTTAATAAACTAGAAACAATAATAGAACAAATAAATTAATCATATAAAAAAAATATTTTAAAAATAAGTACCAGAAATAATTCGAGTACTATGTTTTATTATTTGAATAATTTAAAGATTGGTTTATTGAAAATAAATTCATAAAATAATAAAATATTGCAAGCTGCAACGGTCGCCTTATAGAATTAAATATAAATCCTAATGAATTGTCACTATTTGGTACAAAAAACAAAAAAAAGATTATTGCTAATAAAATAGGAGAAAATTGAATAAAATCATCAGTATTAATTTGAAAACTTTGTATAAAAATAAAAAATAATATATTTAATAAAAATATAATAATTGCTGTAATTAAATAAGAGTCAGTTATAATAATTAATTCCGCTAATAAGGAGCCAGTATTAAACAAACCACCTTGAAAATTTCCATAATGTATTCCCTCTATTAGAGAGCCATTTGAAATTATATATTTTTGTTTATCAAAATCTTTATCAAATAAATTAATAAATTTGATAGGAAAAATTGAAATTAATCTATTTTTGGTAAATTCAATAAATTTACTCTTTTGAGTTATTGAAAAATCTTTTGATAGAAAAAGCGCTTTGTCGATAAATCTTACAAAAACTAATCTATCTAACATTTTGTTTCCAGTATAGGTTTCGCTATCAGGAACTTCGACCAAAAAATCTTTTTCAATATTTGCCTGGCTGTTGGGGATTGATAGTAACAATAAATCTTTTGCTGATGTTATATCTCTTATACCTCTATTTTTTAAAATGTTATTACTCAATGTCTCCATGAAAAAAAATAAAAATATAGTTGATAATATAAAAAAATATTTAATAAACGACTCGAGCTTCTTAAAATGAAAAATTCTAAAAATTAAAATTATAGAAAAAATAACGAAAAAAATAGATAATATTTCTTGTCTTGAATTAGTTGCTAAACCAAAAATTATACTTATTGATATGTAAAAAATTAATATTAATAAATAAGAAAAATTGTTTATAGTTTTATTCTTAAAATAATGTACTGAAAAAAAAATTAGCGGTAAGTAAAAAAAATCCTCAATTCCATAAAGAATTTTCATTCTAACATCTCCAATTTGTGTAAAAGATCCAAGGCCTTGATCAATAAAATTTAAATAACCTTTATTTAATGTAAATATTATAAGAAGCAATAAAGAGTATTTAATACCTGGAATATTAAAAACCTTTAATTTTTTTATTAAAGTGAAATTTATTTTTTCACTTACCTTTAAAAACTTTTCAGAGTTAGAATATAATTTTAGTGTAAAAATTAAAATAAGTTGATAGGCACAGACTATAAGAAATGTCTTAATTGGAGCATCAAGATAAGAGCTAATGTTTTGCAATAAAATTGATTTGAAAATTAATGGACCAGAAAGTAATGTAAAATTTAATGCTAATATTATTAATGAAGGAAAAAAAAAATTTACAAAAATTTTTTTATTTATTACTGCATCTATAGTATAAAAAGATGTTAAACAGATAGTAATACATATTATGGTAGTCTCTAAGTTAAATGAGCTTATAATTAACTGTATAATTGAAAATAAAAATAAGATAAAATATAAAAATTTCCTGAATAAAGCTAGACTAATTTCATTTATTGTGTTTTTTTTTTCAAAAATCATTTGTTTAATTTATCTCAAATAAGTTTAATGATGTAAAACCTAAACTATTTATGATTGGATGAAAATTTTATTTATTGGAAGTAATTTTGGAAATGTTCACTTACAATTTTTATCTTTAAAAAAATTATACAAAAATATCAAAAAAATTGACCCTATCAGCGGTATTCTAAGAAATAAATTGTTCTCATATATTTTCCATAAAATTTCACCTAAAATTTTTGAACCAATAATAAATATGTATGTAAATAAAAAAATCAAAACAAATTACGATTTAATTTTTGTAAGGTCGGGCGAATATATCGGAAAAAATTTAATTATTAATTTAAAAAAAAAAACAAAGAAAATTGTATATTATTGTAATGACAATCCATTTGTCGAAAGAGATAAAAAAAGATGGGACCTTTTTATTCCTGCTAGTAAATATTATGATCTTTTGATTTTTCAAGATAAATCAAGAATTAAACCTGCGAAAAAACTTGGTCTTAAAAATATATTTTTAACTTTACCACCATATGATTCTAAAATTCATAAAAAAAAAAAATCGCAAGTAAGAAAAAAAAAAAATGATGTTGTATTTGTCGGAACATGGTTTCATGAAAGAGGCGTTTTTTTTCGCAAATTAATAGATTTAGGCTTAAATATTAAAATATATGGAACAAGATGGAACAAAGATCCTTATTTTAAGATTTTAAAACCAAGAGTACATTTAGGTCATTTAAAATTTAACAAATATACAAAAATTATTCAAAATTCAAAAATAGCAATTGCATTATACTCTGAGGGAAATAAAGACAACATAACAGCAAGGTCTCTGGAAATACCTGCAATAGGTACTTTAATGCTTTCTAGAAAAACACCCACTATGTCAAAACTTTTTAAAGAAAACAAAGAAGTTGTTTTTTTTAACAACCCTAAAGAGTGTTATAAAAAATGTATTTACTATATAAATAATTCTAAAAAAAGAGAAATCGTTGCTAAAAATGGACATATAAAAGTTACAAAACGTCTATCTGTTAGCAATGTAGATTTAATAAAAAAAATAATTAAAATCGTTTTTAATTAAATATAATTTACTATTAACATGAAAAATAATTTAAATAATACATACATTGTGGATAATGTAATTTATTCAAATGGATATTCTCATGAGGGATATAGTTTTATTAGATATTTTTTAAAAAGAAATAATACTATTAAAAGTTTTTTAGATATTGGATGTGGTAATGGAATTTTATTAAAAGCAATCGATAAAAAGACAGATTATCTCGGACTTGACGCAAATGCCGGTATATATAAAAAAAAAATCTCAAAAAAAATTAAATATTTTAAAAATGCCAAAAGTACTGAAAATTATTTTAGCAAAATAAAAAAAAAATATGAATGTGTCGCATTAATGGATGTTTTGGAGCATACCGACACTTTTTTAAAACTTTTCAAAATTGCATTAAAAAAATCCTCTAAATATGTGGTAGTAGGACTGCCCAATGAAGATTATCTAATTGCTCGTATAAGATTTTTAATTGGTAAAGGAATTTTAACTCATGGTTTAGAGATGATAAATAAAAAACCAGGTCATAAACACCAGTGGTTTATTCAGTATAAAGAGGCTGTTCCATTATTAAATAAATGTGCAAAAAAAAATAAATTTATACTTTCAAGTCAAATGTTTTATGTAGGTCAACCAAATAATGTATTTAAAAGATTTTTATATAAACTTGTAATATTTTTTATACCTACAAATATTAAGATGAATAACTTTTGCTTAGTGTTTAAAAAATTCTAATTTTTTCTTAACAAAGAAACAAATTTATTGTTAGAATTAATCAAATTAAAATATTTCAGGTAACAATCTAAAGCATTTTTATGCATTTTATCTTTAGAGGCATAATTCAATTTTAAAAATTTATTTAATATTTTGTAGAAACTAATAATTGTATTATTTGATACAAGTCCAGAGTAAGTTTTTTTTATATAACTTGCGGTATTTACTTTGTTTGTAATTAAAACTGGTTTACTCATTGACAAGCTCTCAATAATTGAAATTCCAAAGTTTTCACCGTGCGAGGATAAGACCATAGCTTCACATTTATAAATAGATGCCCATTTTAAATCATTTTCTAAAAAATTTGACCATACAATATATTTATCGATTTTTAATTCTTTTGATAATTCAATTAAGTTATTTTTGTATTTACTAGAAGGACCAGCCATTAATAAATAAATATTTTTATTATTATTTAAAATCTTTTCCATTGAATGCAAAAGAATTTCACAGCCTTTTTTTTTATGAAATCTTCCTAAAAACAAAAAAAATTTTTTATTTTTTAGAAATTTAAATTTATTAAAAAATATTTTTTTTAATCTTTTTTTATCAATTTTTGGTTTTTTAATACCATACTCAACAACAGTTTTTCTTATACCATCTGTATTTACAAAAGTTTTATTTAGAAGTTTTTTTTCATTTATTGAAGTTAATAGTAAAGATTTTGCGTTAATTAAATTTTTTTTTTCAATAAGAAACCAATATATTTTTTTCTTTATGATATTTAATTTTTCACTTTTAAAGTATGGATCAAGTTGTCCATGAGTAAATACGTAATAATTTTTTTTTAATAATAAGTTTGCTATTATAGTATTCAATTCCCATATACCGTGAACTACAAAATTATTATATTTATTTTTATTTTTTAATATCCAAAAAAATAAAAATGGATTGAAAGATATTGGTAAATATTTGCTACCAACATTAATTATCTTCAATTTGTTACCCTTGTAAAATTTGGAGCCAGGAGGATCATTTGTGATTATATCAACCTTTATTCCTTTGGTTTTTAAATATAAACTATTATCTATTATAGCTTTAGACGGCCCACCATATTTAGGATTTAGTGTTGAGATTATTCTCAACAATCTTACTTTATTTTTCATTATTAATTTATTCTATTTTAGTAAAGTCATTCTTATCAACTAAAGATAAAAAATTTTTTTTTTGTTTTATTCTATTTCTAATTATTAAGTAATAAGGAATATAAACATAAGAAAATATTATTGAAAAAAAAACTAAAAATAATTTATTCAATGTATAAAATATATTTCCAAAATTAAATTTTTTCTTAGTTTTTTTTATTCTATAGTTTTCTAATTTTCTATTTTTAAATAATGTATCATATACTCTCTTAAGAGAGTTTATATTGACAAAATAAAAAAAATCATTAATTGGCAAAATTAAAGTATTAATTATATTAAAATTTTTTACTAAAAAAAAAATTCTATTTCTTGAAGATTTAAAAAAATTTGTGAATCTAGTGTTAGATGAAAAGTAATGTACTACTTTACATTCATCTAATAAATATAAATTAAATCCTTTTAATTTCATTCTATAAGTTAAATCAAGATCTTCTAAATAAAAAAAGAAATAGTGGTCAAAACCTCCTACATCTTCAAGGTATTTTTTTTTTGTTAATAAATTACAGGTCGCTAAAACTTCAACTCTATTAAAATTCTTATCATTCATAACGTATCCCTTAATCATGCCATTAGGAAACAATTCTAACTTTTTTTTGCCTATTATCTCGTTATTTTCATTAATAATAGACTCACCACCCAAAACATGAATTTCTCCACTTAATTTTTCTACCATCTCAGATAAAGTTTTTTTATCTTCCAAGTAAGCATCACTGTCTAAGAATAATATATTTTCACCTTTTGAGAAATTAATCGCTGCATTTCTAGTGTAGCTAGTTCCCATGTTTTTATTAGTTTTATATAATCTAATATTAGGGAAATTTTTTTTAATTATATCTGAAGTTCCATCTGAACTATTATTATCAATAATTATTATTTCATAATTTTTAAAATCTTGTGCTAAAATTGTTTCAACGCACTTCACCACCTCATTTATTCTGTTTAAGGTGATTATAATTATAGATAATAGTTGATTTTGTATCATATTAATTTTTAAAATATTCTTTTAAAAATTTTGTATCATAAGCCATAGAGTCAGATAAGTGGCACGGATGTGTACAGGAACATTTTGATGTAAGTTCCCTCCTTTTTACTGCTAAATTAGAATTTAATAAATCAATTAGATTAAAATTAAATTTTCTTAGATTTGCAAATGAATTTGTTGATTCACATACAGAAACATCAAGAGAAGGGTATATAACACAATCTACATATCCCGCTAAACAATCAATAACTTTATTCTTATTTTTTAGAATCTCATGCTCAATTTCTAATCTTCGCATTGTAAGATAGTCATTTGACAAATATCCACTCTGTTTTAACTCTTCGTTTACCTTTTCAATCTCACTAACGCTTAGCTGAACATCATCGGCTCTAGTATGCTTTATTTTAATGTCTTTATTTTGTTCGGGTGGTAGACCAAAAGAGGACATTATTTCTTTTGGTACATTAAAAACATCATTTTCAACTGATCTTACATGATCAAAACCTATGCTATTTACTCCTATCACATCTTTTAGGTATTTAAGTAAATCCATCAATTCCAAGGATTTTTTGTCTTTATCTCTGATAGATATTTTTCTGATTAATGATGTAGTAGTGCTAAATGTAAAATTTGGGTGATTAAATGATAATTCTTTAAAATCTAATAAATGTTTTGTTGCTAGATTAAATCCATTTTTAATTTTTCTAAAAGAGTCATGTGTTTCATTAAGACCATCAAGAGATATGCCAATATGAAAATGTATATTATTAATATTCTTTAATATTTTCCTTACTCTTTCATCTAATTTAGGGATCATGCCGTGGGAAGTGATATTTATTTTTTTACTAATTTTATTTTTGTCAATAAATTCAACAAACTCATCTAAGCTTTTATTTAAAAAAGGCTCGCCACCAGTTATTCTAAGTGTATTTAGTGGTTTTTTTAAGCTTGAGAATATTTTTTTTAAGTTTTCAAGATTTAGTTCCTCAATCTTATTATTTAATTCTTTTGAGTAAAAACAGTGACCACATCTTGCGCTACAGTAATTTGTGATAAATAAAGTTATCCATTTTGGATGTATATTATTTTTTACATATTTTTTTCTTATAGGATTAAATAAATTAATGATCAGGTTCGATAATGGATTGGGTATTTTTCTTAAAACTTTTTCAAAATCTTTTCTATTTTTATAAGCAAACATAGTTTGTTAGATTATCATAGAATAAATCATTTAATAATAAACGTTTATTTTTACCAAAATTACCTATTAAAAACAAAATAGTGTACTAAATTTTTCATAAATTAGTACGAGCTTTAAGAAAATAAATTATTTCGACAATTGTATAATTTTTATGTCAACAAGAAGACGATACCATAAGATTTGGAATAAATTATAAATCAAACCTTGCCAACCACTCAAAAAACCTAGTTTAAATAAATATGCATAGATAAATAAAATTAATGGTCTTATTAATATTGGAGAATTATAATAAATTTTGTATTTATTTCTTTTATTAACAGCATCCTTAGATACAAATAAATTTTTTTTATTTTTAAATTTTAAATAAGAAATTGCTTCTCTTCGTGAATAATTCATATGTTTGTTAATCCACCACTTAAAACTCTTTAAATTATGATCTACAATAATCGAGTCCGAAATAAATACTCTTCCTGTTATCTTTACCTGCTCATCAACTTCTAAAATTGGATATTTCCCTTTTCCTGTCTTCCAAATTCTAAGGGTTTTATGTGGCGATGTTAAGCCATAATTGATCATTTTATTTAAAAATTTGACTTTTCTTTCAACTATAACTCCTGAAATATTATTATCAAATTTTATTATATCTCTAATTTTATTTAATGAATCTTTTTCAATAAATTCATCAGCATCAAGTCTAAATATCCATTTGGATTTAATATTTATATTTTTTAGTGCCCAATTCATTTGGATTGCCTGGTTAATGAATTTATTTTTATAAACCCTTACCTTGAGTTTTTTACAAATATTAAGAGTGTTGTCTGTAGAATAGCTATCTATTACTATAACTTCTCTTACAAATTTTTTTACAGAATTTATACACCTTTTAATGTGAAGAGCTTCATTGTATGTTAAAATAATTACTGATAAGTCAATTTTTTTACTCATCTATTTTTTGAATTTATTTTCATAAATTTTCTCTGCAATTTCAAAATCATCTGGCCAATCTATGTCATATGATTTCAATTTAGGTACATCTAGGAAAAATATTTTAGATCCTATTCTATTTTTTTTATTTATATAATTTTTAGCAGATGTTAAAAAAAAAGTGTTATTTATTTTATAAAGCTTTCTTAAATTTTGAGTATTTGGCCAATATGTTTTTTTATAATTATAATTTATTGGATTTTTATTATTAAATATAAAATCTTGAATTATATTACAACCAACTACCGTATCATATTTTTTAATTTTACTTTTATAAACTTTAATTGCATTAGAATAGTCTTTCACTCCAAACATTGGTGAAGTTACATGTGTCCATAATATATGATCATTTTTATCAAAAAGTTGAGCTGAATAAACAATTAAGTCATCAGTTTTTGTTTTGCTTGAGGATAAATTTCTTTGTCTTTTGATTAGACTAATTTTTTTATATTTTTTTTTATTTAAGAAATTCATTATTTTTATATCGTCAGTTGAAATTATAATTTCACTTAATTCTTTTACTTTAATTAGTTGTTCGACCTTTAATTGAAATAATCCAAATTTAAATTTTGAAAATTTGCGTGTGTTTTTATTTTTTATTCTTTGGCTACCTGATCTACATGGTAAAAAAGCTTTTATAATCATAATAAAATAATTTTATAGTTAATTAAATATTATTAGAAATATAAATTTTATCATTAATTTAAATGTTTATATATCGAGCTTTTTTTTATGTTCTCATAATCTGTATCTGTTAAAGATATCAAGTTTAATTTTTTTTTATAAAAATCAATTATTTTTTGATTTTCTTTATACAAGCTATAATCATTTATTTTATTAATTTTATCATATCCATCGAAACCAATTAAATACACTTTTTTTGCCTTCAATTCTTTTGATGCGCATAGTGAAATAGCAAGGGGTGAGTTACTTATTTTACTATTTATATTATTTTTTTTAAGTTTAAAAAAATTGTTTAACTTTTGTGGTAATAGGGTTTTGTCATCAATTTTGTTATTTGTTAAAAATTTCTTTTTTTTAAGAACTGATGGACCAATTTTTGATATTTCATTTCCAGTAATACAAATTAAAGACTTATTCTTGACTTTTTTAAATAAATCCAAGTTCCTACTGCTAGAAAAAATTATAAAAATATCAGGATTTTTTATTAAATATTCTTTAATGTAATTTAATCTATTTTTTACACTTCTCCCACCACCAATAATTAAAATATTATTTTTTTTAAAGCTTAAATATTTTTTTACTTTTCTATTTATTTTTTCTTTTTTATCTAAGTATGAAATTATGTCTGAAATATTATATCTTTTAGATTTTATTAACTGCATAACTTCAGATTGTGGTGATTGCATTGATCCGGAGATCATGTAAGGTAAATTAGTTCCCCATTTTTCTTTTAATTTCATCTTTTCAAATTGGTCAATTACAGGTCCAATATTTTTGAAATTTTTAATTTTAAAAAATTTCTTTTTTAAACTCAAAAATGTAAGTAATAACTCTGTTTTTAGATTCCCGGCTCCTCTTCCCATACCAGTGAATGTGCTATCTAAATAATCAATTTTATTATCTATAGCCTCAATTGAATTTGAAAGTGCTAATTCAAGATTATTATGTGCATGAAACCCAATAGGAATTTCATTATTCAACAATTTAATTTTTTCAATTATTTGCTTTACATCTTTTGGTATTAAAGTCCCATAAGAATCTACTATATAAATAATATCAAAATATTTTTTTAATTTTAAAATAGAACTTATAAAATAATTATTATTTAAAAGCAGATGTGAATACATTATATTAATAGCAATTTTAAATCCCATATTATTTATTGGTTTAAGAAATTTCTCTAGATTGGCTATTTTTTTTGGATTTACTGCAAATCTAATAATATCGACAATTTTTCTACAATCATTTAAATTTTTTTTTAGATCACTTGGCTTTTTCCAATCCTTAGAATCTATCATTATTGATAATTTTTTATTTTTACCAATTTTAGATTTGATATTTTTTAATTTATTTTTTGTTAAGTAGTAAAATTCGCCTAAATAATTTTCTTTATCCGCATGTCCTCTATATCCAACTTCTATTATGTCTATTGGTAGGAATTTTATTAATTTTAAATAATCACCTACTAAATTCTTATCAAAATCCCAATTTGTGTAGTATCCACCATCTCTTAGGGTGCAATCTAAAATTTTCATAAATTTATCTCATATTAACAATACGTATCACAATGATACTAGCAAGATTTTTTTATGAAAAATTATAGATAATTTTTTAATTTATATATTTCAATAATTTAATGAAATTGTTAATTCAGTTTAATTTTTTTGAATAAAATATCTTATACCAATCTAAAAATTTTGATATCCCTAATTTATAATCTATTTCTGGTTTATACTTTGTAATTTGGTATAAAAGATTACTATTAGACAATGTTTCTTTCACATCACCTTTTTGCATTGACATAAAATTCTTTTTTACTTTTTTTTTTAATTGTTTTTCTAATTCCAGTATAAAATTATTAAGATATACTTTCTTTTGATTTCCTATGTTTACTATTCTAAATGGCGCAATATCTGAGAGACTGTCATTGAGATATTTTTTATTTTTAGGAGCTTTTTTAATTAATAATTCTAAAGATTTAACTACATCATCAATATAAGTAAAATCTCTATACATTTTACCTTTGTTATAGACATCAATTTTTTTATTTTCGACGATTGATTTTGTAAATTTAAAGTATGCCATATCTGGCCTTCCCCAAGGTCCATATACTGTAAAAAATCTTAATAATGTAGTCGGTATATTCCAGAGCGATGAATAAGAATGTGCAATATTTTCAGAGGATTTTTTTGTTGCCGCATAAATGCTTAATTGACTATCAGCTTTATCTATTTCTTTATATTTTTTAACTCTGTTGGATCCATAAACCGATGAACTTGAGGCAATTAATAAATGTTTTACTTTTAATTTACGTGCAAGTTCAATGATATTAAATGTCCCAACAATATTTGAGGAAATAAATTTTCTTGGGGCATCTATACTATATCTTACGCCAGCTTGAGCTGCCAAATGAACAATATAACTAGGTTTGAATTTTAAAATAGATTTTTTTAAAATTTTCATATTTTCAAGATTATTTTTTGTAAAAGTGAAATTTTTAAATTTCTTTAATATACGCAATCTAGATTCTTTAAGTTTTACATCATAATAATTATTCATTGAGTCGAAACCATGTACACTAAATCCTTTGCTGAGCAAATGTCTTGATAGATGAAATCCTATAAATCCGGAAGATCCAGTAATAAATATTTTTTTTTTCATATTTTTACTAATTCTGCCACTCAATATTATATTTGGCAATTAAATTAAAAATAAAAAGTAAATATGAATTTAAACTAAAAAAATATTGCAGTAAATATTTAAGTAGATATTTTTTCTCTCCTAGACATATCTTCCATTTTTATTTTTTAGTTATATTTCTAAAAAAAACTTAGGTAAGTGATTATATATAATTAATATGTAAAAATATTAAATATTTTTTTCATCATAATTAAAATGTAATATTAAGTTAAATGAAAAAATTATTTTAAAAAAATTAAATTAATTCATATTGATGAAAAAAAATTTAAATTCAGAATTAATCAAGATGGATTATTTTTTTCCATCTGGTCCAGGTTTAGCTACGATTAAAAGTGAATTTAATTACCTAGAATCACTTAGAAATTCTGATTAAATCTTTTTTGATAGTGGATATTTTGTCTTGTTATTAATAATTTTAAAATATAAATGTAAAGAAATTTTCTTGTTATGTATTTTTAAGATTATTTTTAAAAAATTTAAAAAAAAATAATTTTAAAATACTCTATGATCCCAGCAACATATTTTCTATAAAAATAGAAATTTTTTTATTAATTTAGGAATTAGTGAGAAAAGAATATTCAATTATATTTCCCAAATATATGATTCTTCAAAAATTAGAGACAAACAATTCCTTAAAATAGTTGACAAGATAAAACTAAAATATGTTATTTTAAATTTAGGTGGAGGAGTTCAAAAAATACTTGGATATTATTTAAAAAAAATTTAAATATGAAAACAAAAATAATATGCGCTGGTGCCACAATATCTTTTTTTACCAAAGATCGAGTTTCAATAAATAAATTTAAAGATATGTTTTTTTTAGGATTGTTAACTCATATAATTTTTAAACCAAATATTTATTTTCCAAGGTATTTAAAAGCATTTCGATTTTTTAAAATTGTATATGGTGAAAAGATTATTATTTAAAAATAAATTATCTTCTTATAAGTAAAATATAAAATTAACAAAACATTAAATTATAAATTAAGTTATAAAATTAGTGTTAAATTAGCATCCAACATAAATTATTAGTAAATTGAAACTGACATGAGTCAAAAAGGCGCAAATTTGAATCGTTTTAATTAATCATTAATGAACGTTAACAATTAACAACAGTATTGACAAAAAAACCATTAAACTTATAGTTGAATCAATGACTTCCACTGATTTGCAAAATAAAATAATCCAATTTAAGAAAAATTTTACAATTAAAGATGATTTTTGGGTTTATGAACAAAATAATTTTGATTTATTTTTAGACGAGGTTGTCATAGTAATTGCAAAAATAACTAAACTAATTTTAAATAATAAATACAAAGTGATTGTTAAAGAGAAAATATTAAAAATTATAAACAGTTTTATTGATAGAATTTCATCAAATAGAAATTTTTCATCTAACAAAGTAAAGTTTGAAAATTCAAAAATTAATAAACTAGACCAAAAAATTGATGATCAATACCATACTATTCAAAATACATTTTTAGCAAACAATCAAAGACTAAGAAAAGAAATATCAGTTTTAAATTTAAAAATTGATCAGCATTTAAAGAACAACAATTTAAAACCAGCCGAAAATTTAGGGCATAACTCAAGTTCAAGAGTTGACTTTTATCAAGAAGAAAATGTCAGACTTGGTGCTGAATTAATGGAGACTAAGAAAAAGTTTGAAATTCTTAAAAACGAAATAGAAAAGTATGAGGAACAAAGAAGTAATTTAATATCAAAAATTAATTCAGTTAATGATGCATTAAATGATACAAATGTTTTGACCAACGTGTTTAGTAATGATGTTAAGCCAAAAGTAAATGTCATTGATCATAAAAAGATAGAAAATAAAAGTAATATTAATCTTAATGAGCAAGTAAAAAATATATTTTCTAATAAAAACTAATTTTGATTAATTGTTTTTTTAAATATAATTAATTAATAAGATATTAAGGTTCATTCAAAAAGTTGTAAAGTTCTTGTGTAAAATGAATAAATTAATTTTTGAAAAAATTACTTTTATTAGCTTTAAACATAATGAATTAAACAAAATACTTAAAAAAAATGGACTTTTTGTTTTCCCATCCGCACCAGGTATTGCAAGTATTTATGAGCATAAAAAATATTATAATTCATTAAAAAAAGCTGATTTTGTTTTCTTGGATAGTGGTTTTTTTGTTATTCTTTTGAAGATTTTTAAAAATATTTCATTAATTAGATTTTCAGGATTTAAATTCTTAAAATTTTTTTTTGATTATTTAAAAAAAAATAAAAATACTAAAGTTTTTTTAATTGACCCATCTTCCAATAAATCAATTAACAATTTTAAATTTATACATAAACTGGGTATAAAAAAAAATAACATTAAAAGCTTTGTTGCTCCGTTTTACAATCCAAACAAAATCAATGACATTAAATTAATAAAACAAATAAGTGAATTTAAACCCAAAGTTATTTTAATTAATATTGGAGGAGGTACACAAGAGGTTTTGGGTGTTTATTTAAAACGGCACTTAAATGTTAATTGTAAAATTATTTGCACTGGTGCTGCAATTTCTTTTTTTACAAAAGATCAAGCCCCTATAAATGATTTAATTGATAAATTTTATTTAGGATGGTTAGTAAGAATTATATTTAATCCATTACAGTTTTATAAAAGATATTTATATGCGCTTAAACTTATAAATATTGTTAAACATAGTAATAGTAAAATAATAAAATAATACAAAAAAAATATTACATCTATATTGTAAGGCAATTATTATTGGAGAATTTTTTTTTATTAGTTAAATTTGCAAAATTTTCTTCGTATGAAATATCAAATATTTTAACCTAACCACATTTAATAAAAACTTTTTATTTCAAGTAATTAACCAATTTATACATTTAACTTTATATCCTTAGCAAAAAGTATAAAACAAAGGTTTATTCTGTAATTAAATATTATTTTGATTTTATTTTATTAATATAATCAATAATTATTTCTTAATTAGGTTATAATTTAATTAAAATGATAAAGAAAAAAAATAAAGCAATTTTTTTTGATAGAGATGGAATTTTAATTGAGGCACCAATTATAGATAATAAGCCTAAATCAATTAAGACAAAAAAAGAAATAAGATTTTGTAAGCATATTAAGAGCGTGTGTAAAAAATATAGTAAAGATTTCGTTCTTATTATGGTTACAAATCAGCCTGAGTATAAAAGAGGCGCAAACACAAAAAAAAATATTAATGATATAAATAAACATATTAAAAAAATGCTTAATTTAGACTTTGTTTATGTTAACTTTTCAGATAACGATAAAAATAATGATAGAAAACCTAACCCTGGTATGCTTTTGAAAGCAAAAAAAAAATTTAATCTTAATTTAAACAAATCATTTATGTTAGGTGATAGGTGGAGAGATGTTGGCGCAGGAAATAAAGCAAAATGTAAAACAATATTTTTAGACAGAAAATATGATGAAAAAATTAAATATAAACCAAAATATAAAATTAAAAGTTTAAAAGAAATTTTCTCAATTATAAAATAATATTATAAAAAATATTAATTTTTAATTTATTCAAAATTACGAACTTATGACTGAAGATCTACCAAAAAATTGTAAAGTTATTGTTATCGGTGGTGGTGTCGCAGGAACCTCATGCGCTTATCATTTAGCAAAGTTTGGGTGGAAAGATGTAATTTTAGTTGAAAGAGATCAATTAACTAGTGGTACAACTTGGCATGCCGCAGGCCTGATAGGTCAATTAGGTGCTACATCTACAATTACAAAACTCAGAAAATATTCCTTAGATCTTTATAAAGAGTTAGAAAAAATTACAGGTCTTTCAACTGGATTAAAACAAAATGGAGCAATTACCGTTGCATGTTCTAAAGATCGGATGCATGAATTATTGAGACAAGCAACCACAGCTCAGTTGTCTGATGTTGAAGCAAATGTTTTGAGTGCAAATGATATTAAAGATTTATATCCAGTAATTAATAATGATGACTTAGTAGGTGGTGTTCACATGCCACTAGATGGTCAAGCAGATCCAGTTGGCGTCACCAACGTTTTAGCAAAAGCTGCAAAAATGGAAGGAGCTAAAATATTTGAAAAAAAACCTGTAAAAAAAATATTGATTAAAAATAAAAGAATTCATGGCGTAGAAACAAATAATGGAATTATTGAATGTGAGTATGTTGTGCTTGCAACTGGAATGTGGTCAAGACAAATAGGTGAAGATATAGGAGTGAGTATTCCTTTATATCCAAATGAGCATTTTTATATAATTACAGAGCCAATAAAGGATCTTCCAAAAAATCTTCCAGTTTTAAGAGATTACAATGCATGTTTATACTTAAAAGAAGATGCAGGAAAAATGCTTGTTGGTATATTTGAATCTAATGCAAAACCTGCATTTAAACATCAAGGAAGGGTACCAAATGATTTTTCATTCGGTGAATTTCCAGATGATTTTGACCATTTTGAAACATATTTAGAAAAATCATTTCATAGACTACCAATGTTAGAAACAGCGGGTATTAGAAAATTTTTTTCAGGACCAGAGTCTTTCACTCCTGATACCCAGTACTTATTGGGCGAAACACCTGAAGTTAAAAATCTTTTTACTTGTTGTGGATTTAACAGTATAGGAATTGCAAGCTCGGGAGGAGCAGGAAGAGTTACAGCAGAATGGATGATAAATGGACATATAAATGAAGATTTATTTTCTCTTGATATTAAAAGATTTCAAAAATTTCATTCAGATAAGAAATTTATTATGGAAAGAGTTACAGAAACTTTAGGTGACTTATATGCAATGCATTGGCCTTTTAAACAACATCAAACTTCAAGAAATCAAAAACTTTTCCCTTATCATGAAGAACTAAAAAGAGCTGGAGCTTGCTTTGGAGCAACAGGGGGATTTGAAAGACCTATGTGGTATGCTTTAAACGGAGAAGAACCAAAATACCAATATAGTTTTGAAAATCAAAATTGGTATAAATCTGTTGAGTTTGAAACTAAAAATGCAAGAGAGAATGTTGGTTTATTTGATTTTTCATCTTTTTCTAAATTTCATCTAAAAGGAACAAATGTTCATCAGGAACTTCAAAAAATATGCACTGCAAATATCAAAAACGATGTAGGTAAAACTACTTATACTCATATGCTAAATGAAGATGGTGGTATTGAAACAGATTTAACCGTTGTTTGTTTGGGTAAAAATTACTTTAGAATTGTTGGAGCCGCAGGAACAAGAGAGCGTGATAAATTTCATATATTGAAACATTTATCTCATGATATTGAATTAATAGATTTTACTGAACAAATTTGTTGTTTAGGTTTATTTGGACCAAAGAGCAGAGATATGATTTCTAAAATGAGTGAGGATGAATTTTCTTCAGATAAATTTCCTTTTGGATTTGGAAAAAATATTAAAATTAGTGGAATTGATGTATGGGCACAAAGATTATCTTACGTTGGAGAACTTGGTTTTGAATTATATGTTTCAAGTGATAACGCAAAAAAGCTTTATTTAAAAATTATTGAAGAAGGAAAAAACTTTAAGCTTTCTCATTGTGGAATGCATGCGATGGATACTATGAGAATGGAAAGCGGATTTCTTCATTGGGGACATGATATTTCGCCTGAGGAAAATCAATATCAAGCAGGATTAGGATTTGCAGTAAGTTATAAAAAAAATGTTAATTTTATAGGTAAAGAGGCCTTGTTAAAAATTAAAGAACAAAAACCATCAAAACAAATGATGATGTTTACTTTAAAAGATAGCATACCTGGTTTTCCATTATTACTTCATGAAGAACCAATTTATTTAGATGATAAAATAGTTGGAAGAACAACATCTGGAAATTATTCATTTTGTTTCAATAAAAACTTATCTTTTGGATATGTAAATTTAGGGAATACTAAAGAAGATCTTAAAGGAAAAAGTATTTATATTGAGGTTGAAAAGAAGAAATATCCAGTTGATATATTATACAAACCTTTAAATCAGAAAAATTATAGAGATTAATTATTTAACGAAAGTGTCATTAAATTGCTTGGTAACTCTTACGAATGTTGTGCATTTACTAAGTTGTTTTAATGAAGGGGCGCCAACATAAGTACAGCTACTTCTAACTCCACCTAATATATCTTTAATTGTATCATTAATTTTTCCTCTGTATTTAACTCTTACGGTCCTACCTTCGCTACTCCTATAATCTGACAGACCGCCATAATGTTTTTTGTTAGCAGTTTCAGAACTTGATCCATAAAATTCTATATATTTTGATCCATTGGATTTAACTAATTTCCCTTTTCCCTCATCGTGACCTGCAAGCATCCCACCTAGCATTACAAAATCAGCTCCACCACCAAATCCTTTTGCAACATCACCTGGACATGTACATCCACCATCAGCAATGATATGAGCTCCTAAGCCATGAGCAGCATCTGCACATTCAATCACTGCACTTAATTGAGGGTAACCAACGCCAGTTTGAATTCTTGTAGTACAAACAGAACCGGGTCCAATTCCAACTTTTACAATATCAGCACCTGACAATATTAATTCCTGTGTCATATCAGCTGTTACAACATTTCCTGCAATAATAGTTTTAGTCGGATATTTATCTCTTACTGATTTTAAAAAACTTGAAAAATATTCAGAATAACCATTTGCAACATCAATACAGATAAACTTAAAGAAACTATATTCCTTTAAAATTTTATCTAAACTTTCAAAATCTTCTTTCTTAATACCAATTGATAATGCAACATTTAGGTAAATAGATTTAATATTTTTAAATGCTTTAATTTTTTTAACATCATGTTGTTTGGTTAGACATGTAATCATACCAAATTCAGACATTTTTTCTGCTACACCTAATTCACCAACACCATCCATATTAGCAGCCATTATTGGAATACCTGACCACTCATTATTTGAATATTTAAATCTATAAGTTCTTTTAAGATTTACGTCTTTACGGCTTTGAAGA